>Ga0078972_1008519_pt1 | contig 21358 bp, 19 predicted proteins | sample YelNatPaOPGAMG01_FD_67568 | JGI IMG/M metagenome (GOLD analysis project Ga0078972, IMG submission 67568) | Hot spring thermophilic microbial communities from Obsidian Pool, Yellowstone National Park, USA - OP-RAMG-01 (SPADES assembly) (version 2) | ecosystem: Environmental > Aquatic > Thermal...
GCAGGGAGTTCCCCTCACCCCGGCTCCGCCGCCCCTCTCCCACTTGCGGGGGAAGGGGAGCTGGGAGGAGTGTGCGGGGTGTGGTTGGTTGTGTAGGCTACTGGGACGCCGGAGGCTTTCCCTCGCCCCAAGCTTGCAAAGTGGGAGAGGGGGCCGGGGGGTGAGGGGAAGTGGGCTTGGGGTTGCCTTCACCACTAGCCTACAACTGGGCGCTAGGAATTGCCCTCACCCCGGCTTCGCCACCCCTCTCCCACTTGCGGGGAGAGGGGAGCTGGGAGGAGTGTGCGGGGTGTGGTTGGTTGTGTAGGCTACTGGGACGCCGGAGGCTTTCCGTCGCCCCAAGCCTGCAAAGTGGGATGGGGCAGTCCTGGCCGGCGCGAGGCGAAGTGGCCTACGGGTTGCCCTCACCCCCACCCATTGCTCCGGGCGGGTGGCTATGGAGTCTCAAGCGAACCGCCGCTGTGGAACGGGTGCCCCATCCATGAGCCCTTGCCTTGACTTGACACCTGAAGGCAGTTCGGGTAGTATCAGGTTGCAGGCGGGCGAGCCGCTCCGCCGTGCTGGAGGCCTCTTGGAGAGAGTTCGCGTTGAGCTTGGCGAGCGGAGTTACGAGATCGCCATAGGTCCGGGTCTCATCGCCATGGCTGGTGAGCTGCTTAGGCAGGCTCTCGCTCACCTCATTCCCCAGTCCGGCGTCTCGTTGCCCGTGGCCGGGCGCAGGCTGTTTGTCGTAAGCGACACACGTGTGGATCGCCTGCACGGGGCCCGGCTCAAAGAGAGCCTGGCCGCCGCCGGATTCCGCGTGTCCACAGCCGCCATCCCCCCAGGCGAGCGCCAGAAATCGCTCGCAAGCCTCGGCAGGCTCTGCAGCGCCATGCTGAACGCTGGCGTTGAACGCGGCGACGCATTGGTGGCCCTCGGCGGGGGCGTCATCGGCGACCTCGCAGGATTCGCAGCCGCGGTGTACATGCGCGGGATCGATTTCGTGCAGGTGCCAACCACCCTACTCGCGTGCGTGGACTCCAGCGTCGGAGGCAAAACCGCCGTCAACCTACCTGCGTCCAAGAACTGTGTGGGCGCGTTTCACCAGCCTCGGTTGGTTGTGGCCGACATAGATGCCCTCCGCACCCTCTCCGCTCGCGACCTGAGGGCCGGCGCCGCAGAGCTGGTAAAGCACGGCGCAATTCTGGACCCAGAGCTTTTCTGCCGGCTCCGCCGCGATGTGCACAGGCTTTTGGCGTTGGATGCGGAGTTCACCACCTGGGCGCTGGTTCGCTCTTGCCAGATAAAGGCGCGCGTGGTGACGCAGGACGAGCGGGAGAGCGGGCTTCGCGCTGTTCTCAACTTCGGCCACACGGTTGGCCACGCGGTTGAGGCCGGCGCCGGATACGGCCGCTACCGCCACGGCGAGGCTGTCAGCATCGGAATGGTGGCGGAGGCCCTCCTCGCGGAGCGGATCGGCTTCGCCCAAGAGCCCGTCGTGCAGCCACTCCGCGACCTGTTGCAGTCGATGCGCCTGCCCACCAGTCTGCCTGCCGGCCTGGACATAGACCTGTTGATGGCCAGCATGCACACCGATAAGAAGACGCGGGGCGGCCGGCTCAACATCGTGCTGCCAAAGCGCATTGGCCACGTTGAGACCGTGCCCCTGGAGGATGAGTCGCCCCTCAGAAGCGTGTTGTGCTCGCTATGTGGGTAAGCTTGACGCAAGTCCGGCGCATCTGATGCGTTATTCCAATTGAGCGTGCCTGTGCGTGGCGCAGCCCAGCCGCACACTCGTGGCTCAGATGAACAACAACCGCGCGGTTCTGCACGAGGTCTTGGCAGCCGCAGCGCTGATATGGCCGGCTCTGGTGTTGGCGCTGTTTGCCGTTAAGGCGTTTCCGGCGGCGTTTCCCGGCGGGCCATCGTTGGAGCTGCGAGGCCCGTACGCAGTGGCGCTCGCGGTATCCGCGGGTGCGGAGTGCGTGGCGATCGGCGCGGGCCTATTGCGGGCGCGTGGAGGCAATGGTAGGCGATGGTAGACCGCGGGGCCATTGGGTCCGTGCTAGATGATCGCTACGAGGTGATGGAGCGGCTCGGTGAGGGCCTCCACTTCGCGGTGTTCAAAGCGAAAGACCGCGTGCAGAACCGCACCGTGGTGGTGAAGCTCCTGAAGCCAGACGTCCGGCCCAACGATCTGGACGCATGGCGAGAGGCGCTCAGCGTGCCGTCCAAGTTGTCTCACCCCAGCATCGCTCAGGTGTACGAAGTGGGGCGTGTGGACGGCACCATCTACCTGGTGTCCGAGTACGTTCGCGGAATCAACCTCAAGGAGCGAATTAGGCGAACGGCGCCGTTCTCGCTGGCCGTGGCCGTGGACATCGCCATAGCTGTGGCCGAGGCCCTCGAGTACGCGCACAAGCAGGGCGTTATCCATTCGGACGTCCGGCCGCACAACGTCCTCATCAATGCCGAGGGCGAGGTGAAGGTCACCGACTTCGGCGTGGGCGCGGTCCTTGCCAGAAGCCCCGATTCCGAGCCCCTTCTCCGCACTGTGCACTACGTCCCCCCCGAGGTGGCCGAGGGCAGCGCGCCAAGCGTCGCGTCCGACATGTACTCGCTCGGCGTCATTCTGTACGAGATGCTCACTGGCGTGGTGCCGTTCGACGCCGAGACGCCGCTGGCCGTCCTGCTGAGGCAGGCCAAGGAGCCCGCAGTGCCGCCCGGCCGCATCAACGTGGGAATCCCCCGCGCCATCGACGGCATTGTGCTCAAGTGTCTTCAGAAGGACCCTACCAAGCGGTACCGCTCCATGTCGTCCCTGCTGGCCGATCTGCGGGCGGTGCAGGAGGCCCTGAGGTTTGGGCGGTCCCTCGACTGGGCACCAGCTGACGTGGCGGACGCCGTGGCGCAAGAGCCCGACGAGGAAGAGCCCGCCGCCCCAACGTACCTGTCCGCGATGTCCAGGGCGGCAATGCTTGTGACCGGCGTGGCGCTTGTTGCCATTCTGGTGATGTTCTGGCAGATCTTCTTCCGAGGAACCCGGGACGTGCAAGTGCCGGAGGTCAGTGGAATGGAGCGCTCCCAGGCGGAGATGCGCGTTGCCAAGCTGGGCCTCAAGCCGATCTTCGTGGAGGAATGGAACGACAGGGTACCGGCCGGCACCATCCTTCGCACCTATCCGTCGGCGGGCTCCACCGTCAAGCAGGGCCGCGAGATCACGCTTTGGGTGAGCAAAGGGCCGCAGATCGTGACGGTGCCGGACGTGACCAAGCGAATGGACGAGGCGACCGCGAGGCGCGTCATCCAAGAGAGCGGCCTGGCTGTGGGCGCGGTAGACGAACAGTACAGCGACGACGTGCCCAGAGGCAACGTCATCGAGCAAGACCCGCCCGGCAACTCCCGCGTGGCGCCCGGCACCCAGGTGGCCCTTGTGATAAGCAAAGGCCCGGAGGATGTTCCGGTTCCCGACCTAGTGTACGACAAGACGGAGCGCGAAGCCAGAAACGCCCTGGAGCGGATTGGCCTTACCGTTGGCGACGTAACGCGCGACTACAGCGACACGGTGCCCGCTGGCAATGTGCTTAGCCAGGACCCGCCTGCCGGCACGGTGGTTCCGGTGGGCAGCAGCGTCTCGTTGGTGGTGAGCCGCGGTCCAGAGCCAGCTTTCGGCGAAGGCGGCGACACTGGGTGGTCCGGGGGCATTGAAGGGCCCCAGCGCCGCTTCAGGGTGGAGGTCCGCGTGCCGTCCGGGCCGGATCCACAGCAGATCCAGATCGTGGTGAACGACGCCAACGGGAGCCGCGTCGTCTTTGACGAGCCGCGCAGCCCGGGCGATCGGTTTGTGCGCGAGGTGCAGGCCGTCGGCAACGATGTTGATATCCAGGTCACCAGCGACGGCAAACCCTTCTACCACCGCGTCTTCCATAGGCCAGGGGGGTAGGCATAGTGCCCAGACCGCTCATATCGGCTTCCGTCCTCTCCGCCGATTTCACCCGCCTTGGGGCGCAGGTGCGCGAGGCGGAAGACGCTGGCGCAGACTACCTGCACCTAGACCTAATGGATGGGCGCTTTGTCCCCAACCTCTCGTTCGGGCCGATGGTGGCCAAGGCGCTGCGGCCAGTTACCTCGCTTCCGTTCCACGCCCACCTGATGGTGGAGTCACCGGAATCCTACTTCGACGAGCTCGTCCCGTACTGCGAGCTCATCACCGTGCACGCAGAGGCCTGTCTGCATTTACACCGCACGCTGTGCAGGCTGCGCGAGCTCGGCGTGAAGCGAGGCGTGGCTCTGAACCCGGCCACCCCACTGTGTCACGTGTCGCACGTGCTGGACGAGATCGATACCCTTCTGGTGATGACCGTGGAGCCCGGCTTTGGCGGCCAGGAGTTCATCCAATCCATGCGCGCCAAGATCCGAGATGCGGCGGAGATGCTGGCGCACTGCGGCCGGCAGGTGGAGCTTGAGGTGGACGGCGGCATCAATCACGAGACGGTGCAAGCCGTGGTGTCCGAGGGTGCCACTGTGGTTGTGGCTGGCACGGCCGTTTTCCAGCACCCACGCGGCATTCGGGCTGGCGTGGATGCGCTGAGGTTGCCATGAAGTACGTGGCAGTGGCGGTGCTTGTCGCTTTTGGGGCCTGGATTCTGGCGGAGCCGTACCGCAGGCGGCGCCAGGCGGAGCGGGAGGGCACCCACGGACTGCCGTTCTCACGCATGCTGGTGCGCATGGTTGCCTCTGGCTGTGTGGGCATGATCGCGCTGATGGTGGTGCTCGCCCCGCGGCTGTTGGAAAACAGGGGCCCATTGGCGGAGCTCATCTACTGGTGCCTGGCGCTGGCCTTCGCCCTGGTGCTTGGCTTGGCAGGCTTCCTCGAGATGCAGTTGGTGAGGCGCGACTACCTGAAGGAGCTGCGAGAGCTGTACCGAAGCCTGGCCAAGCCCGACCCCAAGCGGAACGGGAGCTAGCCCGATGGGTTCGGGCGACCAGGACTGGATGCGGCGCGCCCTGTCCTTGGCGAGGCGCGCATTGGGGCGCACCAGCCCCAACCCCGCCGTGGGCGCGGTGCTGGTGCGCAATGGCGAGATGGTGGGGTGGGGGGCCACCCACAGGGCTGGCGGTCCCCACGCCGAGGTGGTTGCGCTGAGACGCGCCGGAGAGTTCGCCCGCGGCGCCACCCTGTACGTAACTCTTGAGCCATGCTCCCATTACGGCCGCACACCCCCCTGCTGCGACGCGCTCATCCGCGCGGGGGTGGCGCGCGTGGTCTGCGCGGTGCAGGATCCGTCTCCACACGTGCACGGCACCGGTCTGGCCCGCCTGAGGGATGCGGGCATTCAGGTGGAGGTGGGGCTCTTCGCGGAAGAGGCGCGGCGGCTTAACGAGGCGTTCTTCACCTACATAGAGTGCGGTCGCCCCTTTGTGCTGTTGAAGTACGCCATCTCGCTGGATGGGAAGACAGCCACCCGCACTGGCGACTCCAGGTGGATAAGCTCCGAGGCGTCCAGAAGGCATGTGCATGGGCTCCGGCGCGTGTACGATGCGGTTATGTGCGGCGTTGGGACTGTGCTGGCGGACGATCCTCAGCTTACGCCGAGGCCTCGCGGCAGAGCGCGCGTGGGGTTCCCGTGGCGCGTGGTGGTGGACAGCCACGCCCGAACGCCAGTCACTGCCTCAATCCTAAAGGAAGCGCGGCGTTCCAGGGTGCTGATTGCGACTACCGACCAGGCACCGCTGGATAGGGTGCGGGCTTTGGAGGCGGCGGGCGCACAGGTGAAGCTGCTGCCGGCGGCGGATGGGCGAGTGGATGTGGGAGCGCTGCTGGCAGAGCTTGGGCGGATGGAGATAACCAGCCTGCTGTTGGAAGGCGGCGGTGAGCTGGCGGCGGCGTTCCTGCAGCGCGGTTTGGTGGACAAGCTGCTGGCGTTCGTGGCGCCGGTGCTGGTTGGCGGTCGAGCGGCGCCGTCTCCAGTGATGGGCGAGGGTGTGGCCAAGATGGCGGACGCGGTGCGCCTGGAGCGGGTTCGCGTCAGGCGGTTCGGAGAGGACGTCGCCATTGAGGCGTATCCGGTGCGGGTCAACGTGTGCGTCCGCGCGGAAGGCAGCGAAGGGTAATGTTCACTGGCATCGTAGAAGAGGTGGGGCGCGTTGCCTCGGCGGGCAGGTCCAGTGGGTCGGTGGTGCTCACAGTGGAAGCCAGTGTGGTTACCGAGGGCACGCGCATTGGGGACAGCATCTCTGTTAGCGGGGCGTGTCTCACGGTCACCGGCGTAACGCCCAAGTCGCTGACGTTCACGGCTGTCGCGGAGACGCTGAGGCGCACCACGCTCGCGGATGTGCGCCCTGGGGTGTTGGTAAACCTAGAGCGTGCTATGGCGGCCAACGGGCGGCTGGGCGGCCACTTCGTTCAGGGGCACGTGGACGGCATCGGCGCGGTGCTGGGCGTGAGGACGGAGGGAAACTCGAGGGTGGTGACCGTCGCCGTCGACGACGAGCTGTCCTCTTTCCTGGTCGAGAAGGGCTCCGTTGCCGTGGACGGCGTGAGCCTTACGATTGCATCGCTGCGGGGCAGCGCCTTCTCAGTGGCGGTTATTCCCCACACTTTGGAGAACACCACGCTCGGCTCGCTGGGGCTAGGCGATCTGGTTAACGTTGAGACGGATATCATCGGCAGATACGTGGCCAAGTTTCTGCGCGCTGAGCCCGAGGGCTTAAGCGAGGAGCTTCTGCGGCGTGCTGGCTTCGCATAGCGGCCGTGGGGTGCACCACCTCACCGTCGGGAGGGGCCTCGAACCGTCTTGGTGAACGATGCCTAGCGCGACCACCGGTGCCAGCCACGTGCCTGCAGCGGAGATGTGGCAATCCGCCCCTGCTATGCGGCAGATGGCCGTCGCGTGGCTTGGCGTTGCTTCCTTATTGGTGCCGCGCTGCGATCTGCACGCCCCATGCGGAACGCCTGTGGCGCTCGGCATCTCCGACTGCCATTGACCGCTTACGCGGGCCGACGCTATACTGGTGCCAATATGCAGACGCCCCATCAGGCATGGCTGGATTGCTACCTGCCGCAGCACGCCGACAAACTGCGCGCCCGACTCCAATCGCCGGAGTGGCGCAGGGCCATCGATGGCGGGCTCGTGCAGAGGGTGGCAGGTGCAATGCCGCAGCCGCCTTCCGGGCCGTCTCCAGACGCCGTGGTCTGCTCGTACCTCGTCTCCCGCAACGGCGATCGCGTGCGGACGCGCATCGCGTCTGGCGACCGCGACCACGAGAGCCTGGTGGCAGAGCTTGCAAAGTGGTCGCGGGACTACGAGCGGCACCCGTGTTCACTCACGTTCGTCGGTTTGTGCCTCACTTTCGCCTGCAACGCCGTTCCCCGCTGCCTCTACTGTAACCAGCGCCCAACCCCGGAGCTGCTAACGGACGCAGATTGGCGCGCCGTCATCGAGCAGGCTGCTGGGCAGTCTGCTGCCACGGGGCCCTACATCTACATGACGGGCGGCGAACCCCTGCTGCTGGGTGAGCGCCTGTACGGCAGCAACGGCCTCATCCGGCACGCAACCAGGCTGGGATGCCCGGTCAACATCAACACCAACGGGTTCTTGCTGGGGCCGGAGGTGGCGCTGCAGCTTGTTGGATCGGGCCTTGCCAAGCTGCACCTCTCGCTGGATAGCGCCCACGCGGCCGTGCACGACGCCCTTGCCGGCCAGGAGGGCAGGTTCCACGTTGTGATGAGGGCCCTCCTCAACCTGCAGATCGCACGAGAGCTGCTGGGCGCCCAACAGCCGATCATTCACATCAACTGCGTGCTTACGAGGCAGAACGCCTGGCAGTTCCCACGGATGCTGGCGATGCTTCTGCGCATGAAACGAACCCACACCCCCGGACATGAGGGCCCGTACCGCTCCGATCCCCACCTGAGGGACCTGGGAGTGCACCTCATACCGGTCGGCGGGGCGAGCAACGCCGACCGCAGGCTGACCGCCGATGAGGTGGTGCGTTTCTACGAGCATACGTGGCAGGAGGCCGCCGCCGAGTGGGATGCCTACCAAGAGGCCATCGCCGTGCCCGTGGAGCAGCGCCTGCCGTTCGATGACTGGGCGTTTTTCACCAGCGCCTACAAGCGGGTGAGGCACGGCGGCGATCTTCAGGAGTACGCCGCGGCGTGCGCAGAGGGGCAGTACGGCAGGCTGGCGTTGGTGGGGCGGTGCCACATCTCGCCATCCCAGGCGTTTGTGCTGCCGGATGGCTCGCAGTACTGGTGTGGCGCCCACAGCGTGGCGCGGCCCGAAGCTTTGGGAAACGTTCGCGCAGCCCCTCTGGCGCGCAACATAGCTGCGGGGTTGTCGGGGCATGGCGCGCTGCCGAACCAGCGCTGTCTGAACTGCGCAACCGCCACGCTCTACCTCAACCAGTCCATCGAGGCGACGCTGAGGGAGCAGGTCGACCGGTGGGTGGCGGACGCAGACGGCGCTCCCAACTGAACGATTCATGGAGGTTTGCATGGCATCCCGGCTGGTGATGACGGAGTGGGGTTTGGACGAGAGGGCGGCAACGGACCGCGCGATCGAGGAGCTGAGGCGGACCGGCTTTCTGGATGGAATCGGTCAGTGCAATCACGCGCTGTTCGAGGAGCTCAGGGCAGCCGTCAAGCGAGAGTTTGAGGTGCCGTGGACCAGCATCACGCCCCCGATGGAGCGGTTGCTGTACGCCATCAACTCCGTACACCAGCCCAAGACGTTCGTTGGGATCGGCATATTCTGCGGCAACACGCTGATCTGGAACATAGGCGCCGCCGTCGGGCCCGGCAAGTGCTATACCGCCGAAAGGGTCATCGCCTCGGAGATTCAGTCGGAGTCGGTGGCCATTGCGGCGCGAAACCTGGAGCGAATCGGCGCGCTGGACGGCGTGGAGCTGCTGGCCGAAGATGGGCACGCCGTGCTGGACCGCCTGGAAGGCCCAATCGACCTACTCTATCTGGATGCTAACGGGCCGCTGCCCGGCACCACGGGGCCGTCTACCAAGTTGATCTACCTTACACTGCTTGAGCGCGCCTATGACAAGCTTCGCCCCGGGTCGCTGGTGCTCGCCCACGACACAGTTCCGGAGTGGTTCCCGCGAACGGCGGGGAAGTACCTGGAGTTCGTCCGCGATCCGGCGCACTTCGCAGCGAGCGTATCCCTCGAGCCAGACACGGAGGGGCTTGAGGTGAGCGTTCGCTGATGGTTCACCAAATGCGGGGCGACGGCCAGCTCTGAACGCAGCCTGGGCGGGACAAGGCTGCAAACACGCGCTTTGCTGATTGGTTCACGTCTGGTTCTGCAACCCAGTCACTCCGAACTGCATCTGGATGCGTCTGCGGTTGGCTGAACCTCTCTGGTTTACAGGCAGCCGCCCATAGGCTCCCAGCACTGGTACGCCGAAACGCGTCCGTGGCTCATGGTTGCCATCGCCGGCCCTAGGCGCGGGTGATGCAATCGACCTTTACCAGCCCAATCGCAAGCGCCACCAAGCTCCCGAAGGCTTTGCGGCAAGCCGCCGGGACGTATGCTCCCAACACGGCGTTCTTCCGCGCATCCGTGGTAGTGTGCGCGGCTGCTGCTGGGCGGGCATCAGCGCCGGTGCGCATCGGCGTGCTCCGCGTCGTCGCCACCCAGTGCTCCGGGATGGGTGTGCAGTGGCACCAGGATCGCGGCATGCGGCGCGCCCGGTTGCGCCAAAGGACGTCTCCCATCCTCCGCCGAACCGTTGCATGAGCCGGCCGGGGGTCGGCGCAGGGGGATGCTATGTCTGAGCTGTTAGCTGGCGTGGCGAGGGCGAACATCACCCCGCCAGTGGGAATACCGATGGTTGGCTTCGCGGGCCGCGGCCCCGCTGAGGGCGTCCACGACGACCTCTTCGCCACGGTCCTTGCGCTCAAGTCGGAGGACAAGGCTGCGATTGTGGTGGCGTTGGACCTCATCTTTGCGCCGGAGCGCCTAACGGCAGACGTTACGGCCGAGGTGGGGCGGCGGGTTGGCGCAACTCCAGCTCTGGTGCTCCTGTGTGCGTCACACACCCACTACGGCCCAGCCATCGAGTCGGATGACACGAGCTCAGACGTATACGCGTACGGGCTAGCGCTGAAGCACCAGATCGCCGGGGCCGTGCAGGTTGCGCTCTCCAGGCTGTCGCCCGTGCGCGTTGGTTTCGGCGAGGGTGAATCGCACATTGGCATCAACCGGAGGGAGCGGAGGTCGGACGGCAGCATCTGGCTTGGCCGGAACCCGGACGGCGCGTGCGACCGCTCCGTGCGCATCGCAAGGCTGGACTCCGACGCCGGGCCGCTGGCGGCGATAGTCAACTTTGCGTGTCATGGCGTCAGCGCGGGCGGCCAGATGCGCCAGATCTCCGCCGACTTCGTGGGCCAGATGCGGCGGCTGGTGGAGCCGTTCACGGGGGCCACATGCCTGTTTCTCCAGGGGGCGTGCGGCAACATCAACGCGAGCGAGATGCGCCACTCCTTCGAGCCTGCGCGCAAGTTGGGAGTGATGCTTGGCGGCGAAGTTGCGAAGGTGTTCGAGGGCATCGATACGGAGCCGGCGTCTGGCCTCGCCACCGCGTCAACGATTGCCAAGCTGCCGGCGATGGCGTTCTCGTCCGTGGAGGAGGCCAACGCCCAAGTGGCCGCGCTTGAGGGGGAGCTCAGGCGGGTCCGAGAGAGCGGCGCAGATGGCGGCTCGGTGTGGTGGGCAGAGCATAGGCTGGCAAGGGCCGAGGCGATGCGCGAGAGCCTGGTTACGGGCAGTCCGCTGCCGCCCGTCGGTGCGGAAGTGAACGCCCTCCGGTTCGCCGACGTGGCGTTGGTAACGGCTCCCGGAGAGGTGTTCACGGAGATCGGCATGGCGGTGAAGGCCGAGTCGCCACTGCCAAAGACCTGCTTCGTTGGGTACAGCAACGGCTCCATCGGCTACGTGCCCGTGCCAGAGGCTTACGAGGAAGGCGGATACGAGGTCACCCACGCCTCCCGAGTGGGACCTGGCGCCGCGGAACTGCTGAAGTCTGCCTGCCTTCAGGTGCTCAGGCAGGTGGCTGGCAGCTAATAGCCAGCCGCCGTTGGGCGCCCAAGGCCGCTGGCAGCCTTCCGGTAGGCATATGAGCAAAACCACGCCGCTGGTGGCGAATCGGCGTAGATGGAGCGCGGTTGCCGCCCTGCCAGAGCCGCTGCCCCAATCGGTATGCTCGTGTGTCAGGTTGGTGGCCCAAAGGGGCCAGCCAGCGGAACGGTGGCTTGTTCGCTCTTCGGAAGTAGTTGAGCACGGATCACCCCGGCCGTGCGCAACAGCTGGATCCTCGGTTGGATCATGGGAGTGCGCCGAGCCCGCGCACCGTACGCCGGTCCGTGGTGTGCAGATGTGGCCATTTCTAACGACGCGGGTGGGCGCCTGCGGCCGACGCAGCGCTGCGCCAGGCGGAGGATACATGGCTTTGATCCAGAAACGGTTGGTGGAGGGTTCTGAGCTATGGAGCTGTTCGACGCCTTTGCCATGCGCCGGTCTGTCAGGGCATACCAAAGCCGCAATGTGGAGGATGAGAAGCTTCAGCGGATTCTTGAGGCCGTGAACATGGCACCATCGGCTGGCAACAAGCAGGCGTATGGAGTTGTGGTGGTCAAGAGCGAGGCCGGCCGACATCGGCTGATGGAGGCGGCATACGGGCAGGAGTTCATTCTTCAGGCGCCAGTTGCGCTTGTGTTCTGCGTGGATCCCTCGCGGAACGCAGATAGGTACGGCACGCGCGGGGAGAGGCTTTACGCCCTACAAGACGCCACCATCGCGTGCACGTACGCTATGCTTGCCGCCACGGATCTTGGCCTGGCAACTGTGTGGGTGGGCGCGTTTGACGACGCCAGGGTGGCGAACGTAGTAGGCGTGACGGAGCCAGTGCATCCGGTTGCTATATTGCCCATCGGATATGCCGCGGAGTCGCCGGAGCCGAGGCCGCGGCGGGCGCTGGCGGAGACTGTGCACCACGAGCATTGGTAGCGCCGAGCTGCCATCGGGCCCAGCGAGAGGGAGGGCTTCAGCATGAGAGTCGGTATGCGCAGCGTGGAGGCGCGTCGGGGTGGGGCCTTCACGCTCATCGAGCTCCTGGTGGTCATCGCCATCATCGCCATTCTGGCCGCGATCCTGTTCCCCGTGTTCGCCCGCGCCCGCGAGAAGGCCAGAATGGCGTCTTGCACCAACAATATGAAGCAGCTGGGCATCGCCCTCTCTCAGTACCTGGGCGACTGGGACGACACCTACCCGCTCAACCGCTTCCCCAACGCTTTCCCCTGGTACAACTGGAAGCGGGCCCTCAGGGGGTACCTGAAGACCACTTCCGTCTACCAATGCCCCTCCAACGAACACAGTTGGGAGCCAGCGCCTGTTACCAACGCCCCCGGCGACGAGTCGAACGCCTCCGCCCCGTGGAAGGGCAATCCCGCTGAGCAGCTCCCCAACTCGTACGCCTACAACGGGAGCTCGTTCCACGAGGCGTGGGGCGATGGGGCACCCGGCACCGGCTTCGAGCCGCGCACGCTCGCCTCCATCAAGGACCCCGCGAACATCATCTTGCTGCTGGAGAGCAAGAGCGGCTATCCGGACCTAGGCGCGTGGACCGTTGATACCGGCGGCAACCTGGTGTTCGTGCACAGCGGCGGGCTGGCCAACTGGGTGATGGCGGATACACATGCCAAGACCATGAAGCTTGCCCAAACTTTCGTGCCCGTGCAGATGTGGTGGACCGAGCTTCCTTACGGCAACCGGGACCCCGTGAAGTACGGCCAGGCGTCTGTTAAGGCGCTTGCCAAGGAGTACCGGTGACGCTCTAGAGCCGCCAGCCGGCCAGACTCCCCAGCAGCACGAGCAGCACGAAGAGCGCCACTGCCACAAACACGCGGTCACGCTGGCGATGGAAGGCGTACGCCGCCAGCACAACCCTGGCTACCGGCGTGGCGATTAGCAGTAACAGCCCCAGTTGCACAATCCCGCGCGGGTGAAGCGCCAGGGCGTCGGCTGTGATGCCCCTAACGCTCCGCAGCTCGGGAGAAACGCCCTTGAACACGTGGACATCTGGCTGCTCATGCCCATGAGCTGCTAGATATGCTATGCCGCCGAGCAGCACTACACCGCCCGCCAGCATCACACCTGCCCTTAGTATGTTGCCGATAACCGTCTCAACCTGTTCATCACTCCAGTCGCTGGCCAATCGATCTTTCTGCTCTATGGCTGCCATCCGTTACGTCCTCAAATCCTGCCAGTAAGACCGTTGAAGATCATCTCTATTCCAAGCGCCAATATCACCAAGCTGAAAGCCAGGCGCAGCTGCTTGGTGTGTGCCTTGACCAGCACCCGGGTTCCCAGCATTGAGCCCATCAGAACGCCGATCACCACTGGCATGGCCAGCCCGGGCTTTATGTAGCCTCTGTTCAGATATAGCCCAGCGCTTGCGGCGGCCGTCACGCCAATCATGAAGTTGCTGGTTGTGGTGGACACCTTGAACGGCACCCGCATCACCTGGTCCATTGCAAGTACCTTTGCGGCGCCGCTGCCTATGCCAAGCAGACCAGACAGCCCGCCTGCCACGAACATCAGCCCAAACCCCTGCGGCAAGGCGCGGACGTGGTACGGCTTTGGACCCTCCGGCGTGGGGTAGGTTGAATCCATCCGCAGCCGCGACGCCAGTGGGTCCGGGCCGCGATCCTCTGGGTCCGGAGGAGGGTTGGTTCGCGACAGATAGGCGGATACGATGAGGACCGCCCCGAAGATGACGGCGATGACGTTTGTGTGGAGCACGCCAGCCAAGAACGCGCCCGCCGTGGCCCCTAGCGTGGTGGCCATCTCCAGGAACATCCCTATGCGGAGGTTGGTGAACCCTTCCCTGACATAAGCGGCCGCCGCGCCCGATGACGTTGCGATCACCGACACAAGTGAGGCCCCAATGGCGTAGCGTATGTCAACGCCAAGCAGAAGCGAAAGGGTTGGCACGATCACTACGCCGCCGCCAAGCCCCGTCAACGCGCCGAGCAAGCCCGCGATGAGCGCGCTGATCCAGATAACGAAGCTGAGGTGCAATACATCCATATTCGCATCCAGAGGAGCAGCAAGCAGGCGCGTCCGAGCCAGGCAGGCGCGCCTGGGACAACCAACAAGCCGGCCGCATTTGGCGCCAAACTATATGAGGCCGCAGACGCTAACTCCGTTCCGCAGGCCACCCCGGCTCCAGAAACCGGCGCCAGCCGTCTCGGCGTATGCTAGGTCCCTAGCTGGCTTGATGACAGCGCGGTTCGGTGTGCGGCCCTCACTGAGGTGCCGTGTCAGTTGGGCGCGCTGTGGTTTCCCATTGTCCTGTTATCCCCATATGCGCCAGGCTCCTGCGTCAGCCCACCTGAGGGACTGGCTCCACCAGCAACGCAGGCTCGTGTTGGTACCGAGTGGCGGCGCGCTTCCGCAAGATGGCCTCGTACACCCTCTCTGCCTCGTGCGGTTCCACGCCGATTGCGGCGGCCACGTCGCGTGGGGACACGCCGTGGTTCAGACCGTACAGGCAGAGGTCTATCTTGGCGTAAGGCAGCGAGAAGTAGAACTCCTCCTGGGTTTGGGGCATGGGGTAGGTATCCGTGGTGGGGGTGCGGCTGGTTATCTCCGCGGGGATTCCGAGGGCGTGTGCCAGTTGGTACACCTGGCTCTTGTATAGGTGGGCGATCGGTTTGATGTCCGCGGCGCCGTCTCCGTTCTTGACGAAGAAGCCCTGGTCGTACTCCAGACGGTTAGGCGTGCCGGCAACGGCGTAGTGCAACCGGTCGGCGTGGTAATACTCCATCTGCTTGCGGGTGCGCTGCTTCATGCTTGTGGCCGCCACTATCCCCAGGTAGGCATCCAACGGCAGCCGCACCCGCTTTTGGACACCCGACGGGGACTCCACCACGAGGTAGAACAGCGGGAGCTGCCCGGTTGCGCTACTGGGCAGAACCAGCTTGCTCTTGAACCCGGGGCCATACTCCGGCACCACCTGGCGTATGGCATCGTCCCGGCGCTGGTAGCATCCGGCGGCATCCAGGATGGGGGTGATGTCCTCCGTCACGGTGCGGATGCCCAGGCTGCTGGCCACAAGCTCGGCAAGGCGCAAGCTCTCCGGATCGGACTCCCTTTCTGGCATCAGCAGAGCCAGCACGCGGTGGGGGCCCAACGCCCTGGCGCACAGCGCGGCCACAACGCTGCTGTCCACGCCGCCGGAGAGGGCTACCACCGCGCCGCGCCTGCGAAGCCTGCCCAACACCTGCTCCGCTATCCATCTGGCAATGCGATCGGCCGCCTCCGCCGCATCGATGCGGAGCACGTCCGGCCCGAATGTCGGCTTGCTGGCGCTCACCTACACGCCTCCGCTGGCACGCTCTGGACGTCTCGACACGCTCGCAGCTCCTCGGCCTGTACCTCGCTGCGCCGGATCTTGCCGCCGTCTGTCTTCGGCAAAGAGCTGCGAAACTCCACAACCTTGGGCACGGCGTAGTCTTCCAGGTGGGCGGCGCAGTGCCTCAAGACGTCGGCTGCGGCGATGGTGCTGCCGGCCGCCCGCACTATGATGGCCTTCACAGCCATGCCAAGGATTGGGTCGGGAGTGCCAACAACCACCGCCTCGGCAACGCCCGGAAGCGAGTACAGAACGTCCTCCACCTCGCGTGGGCTCACCTTGACGCCGCGCGTTTTGATAATGTCATCCTGCCGCCCAACGAAGTAGAGATACCCTTCGTCGTCCATTCTGAACAGGTCTCCGGTGTAAAGCACCTTCTCCCACGGGTACGGCCCTGGGCGCAGCCGTTTGGCGGTGGCCTCGGGGTCGCCCCAGTAGCCCTGCATTATGTGGGGACCGCGGATGACAAGCTCGCCGACTACGCCAGGGCCCACGCGCTCGCCACGCTCGTCAACGATGTAGGCCTCGGTGTTGGGGATGGCCTTGCCTACTGATAGCGGGCGAATGCCAAGCTGGTCTGGCGGCAAGTAGGTGCACCGTTTGCACTCGGTAAGGCCGTACATGGAGTAGATGCGGGTTGTGGGGAACAGCTGTTGCAGGCGCTGTATGTGCGAAGGCGGCAGGGCGGCGCCGGTGTTGGTGATGTAGCGCAGGCGCGGGAGGTCGCCGGGCTTCAGGTCCTTCATTTGGAGCAGGATGGCCGCCATGGTGGGTACCAGGGGCAGACCAGTCACGCCCTCCGCCGCCATCTTGCGGATCACCAGGTACGGATAGGCAAACGACGGCTCCAACACAACGGTTCCGCCGAACTTGGCGCTCATCAGCACCTGGTAGAGGCCGTAATCGAACGACAGCGGCAGCGCGTTCAGGATGACGTCGTCGGGCGTGTTCTCGAGGTACGAGGTGATCGACGTGGCCGCCGCCTCGATGTTGCGGTGCGTCATCACCACGCCCTTGGGGAGGCCCGTTGAGCCGGACGTGTAGATGATCATGGCCACGTCCACGTCGATCCCGCCGTGCTGCGGTGGGGTAGTCGGTTTGCTGCTGGTCCAGTCGAGCTCGTCGGTGGTCAGGATGGCCACATCGAGCTCAGCGCGGCCAGCGGCGTCTCTTGCCACCGGAAGCAGAGCGCGGTTGGTAACCACCGCCCTGGCTTGGCAGTTGCCCATCAGGTAGGAGAGCCGGCCAGCCTTCGTTGTGGGGTTGATGGGGCTGAACACGGCGCCCGCCTTGAGCACGCCGAAGAGGGCGGCCACCGCATCAGACGAGTTCGGCAGGAACAGCAGCACGCGGTCGCCTCGTTCGACGCCCGCCAACCCCAATGCATGCGCGAGATGGTTGGCTGCCGAAGCTAGCTGGGCGTACGTCACGCGGAGATCGCCACACACAAGCGCCGTCTTGGTTGGGAACCGAGCGGCGCTATCCTCCAAGAACCGCTCTACCCTCATGGTCGTTGCCCATTTCCACCGCGACCACTAGCCTCGCTCAGCTTCCGATCAACAAAGCGAGTGATGCGGCCTATGGAGTCCAGGTTGTCTGGAATCAGCTCCTCGTCCGCTATCTCGAGCGAGAAGGTGGTCTCCAGGAAGCTAACGAGCTCCAAGATACCGGTCGAATCTACGTACCCGCTTGCGATGAGAGAGTCGTCCGGGGAGATGGGGATGTTTCGATATAGGTAGTTGTCGCTCACGAACTCACGAACCACACGCTCGATATCGGGCTGCATGGGTGGGCCTCCAAACAGTCAGGCAACGCCAGCCATGGGGCTGGAAACGGAAGACGCCGCGCCCCGGCGTACGAACAGGTGATGGAGAAGCTGAACAGAGAGGATGCCCACTATTGCCATGCCATCTCGACAGCTCACCGTGGGGCGGCCGGCGCACTTGCGCACCAGCTTCGCCACCGACGATGGGTCGAAACAGCCCACGTCCTCGATGGCGGCTGGGGACAGGAGGTCGTGCACATATCCTGGCATCTCAGGGCCGAGGAAACACGCGGCGTCCGGGGCGCGGTAGGGCTGCTTGGGTCGGTTGGCGATGTTGGTGGGCAGCAGATGGCCCATGCTCTTGCGCAGGATGTGCTTCTCGGTTAGGCCTCGCAAGCGGAGGGCGGGCGGGATTCTGGCTGCCAGGTCTGCCACGCGGTGATCGAGGAACGGAAAGCGAGCCTCCACGGCGTTTGCCATGGCCATCCGGTCTCCTTGAGACGACAGGATGTAGCTAGGGAGGAGGTACGCCGCCTCGAGGTACTGTGCCCTGGACAGCGGGTGCCAGCTGGCGAACTCCGGTGGCAGCGTAGCGGCCAGCTCCTCGACTGCGTCGTAGCCAGCGAGCGCGTCGCGGAGGTCGTCGGAGAAGAAGAGCTTGATTGCGGATGTGGTTGCCCACCTGGGCCTATGTGAGAAGAACGGATCGGCATCGGGGGCGGTTGATGGGCGGAAGAAAGCCTCCAAGTACAACTGCGGCTGGCTCTGAATGGCAGGCATGTAGGGGTAAAGGCGGCGCAAGAGGAGCGGAAGCCTCCTAGAGCTTGGGTGGTGTGCCCAAAGGCGGCGGACGGCATCCTCCTTGAAGATGTCGTACCCCGCGAACAGCTCGTCGGCGCCCTCACCGGTCATCACCACTTTGACGCCGGCGTTGCGAACCAGCGCGGAGAGTGCGAGCAGAGGCGCTGGTGCGGTGCGGAGGATGGGCCTTTCGGCGTGGTACATCACCTTTGGAAACGCCTCTCCAATGCTGCGGGCAGTGCACAGGATGGCGTAATGGTCCGTCTGCAGGGCGTCGGCCGCCTCCCGCTGGAACCGCGTCTCGTCGTACTCGTCGCTCTCGAAGGCAACGGAGAAAGTGCGGAGCCGGTTCGTGCCGGTCAGCCTAATGAGCGCCGTGGTGACGGTGGAATCGAGCCCGCCGCTGAGGTACGCGCCAACCTCCACGTCCGCGCGCAGCCTGATTCGGGTGGCGTCCAGCAGGAGGTCCCTAAGCTCCGCGGTGCACGCCTCCTCGCACCGGCGGGAGGGACGCGCATCGTGCGACTGCGGGAGGAACTGCAGCCGCCAGTACTGCTTGGTTGTTATGGCGCCGTCCACAGCCACCAGGACATGGCCCGGCGGAAGCTCGTTGATGCCTCTGAACGGTGTGCGCGGGGCTAGCGGAAACCAGAAGGTGAACGCCTGGTCCAGCGCCAACGGATCTAGCTCGGCATTCACATCCGGCAGCTGTAGAAGCGCCTTCACTTCAGAGGCAAAGGCGAGCGAGTCACCACGCATCGTGTAGTAGAGCGGACGCACGCCCAAGCGGTCTCGCGCAAGCATAAGCTGCCGACGCCTCGAGTCCCAAAGGGCGAAAGCAAAGTCGCCGTTCAGGGCATCGACGCACTGCACGCCGTCCTCTTCGTAGGCGTGCAGCACGGTCTCCGTGTCGGACCTGGTGCGGAAGACGTGGCCGGCCGCCTCCAGGCGCTTCCGGAGCTCCAGGTAGTTGAACACCTCCCCGTTGAGCGTGATCCAGATCGATGCGTCTTCGTTGCACATCGGTTGGCTGCCGTACGATAGGTCGATGACGCTCAGGCGGGCGTGACCCAGGGCCACGTCGGGGGCCACGTGGAACCCGCGCCCATCAGGTCCTCGATGGGAAACCGCAGCAACCATGCTGCTCAGGATCTGCTGCTGCTCCTCGCGGCTCTCAGTTCTGTTTATGAATCCAGCGATTCCACACATTGCCTAACGCGCTCCACGTACCTGCGTCGGTTGGCAACCCATGAAACGCGGGGCCGCCATACCTGCGCGCTCAGCATAGGCCTGGCAATACCCCTGCCAAACGAGGGGCGAACGCTGCTGGAAGGCTTCAACGCACATCCCGCGCTTGCGTTTCGCGTGGCCTGGCAGCGGCACGTTGTCCACGACGCTGGGCAGGCAGTTCAGCGGCGTAGGCAGTGGATAGGCATCAACACCGGTCTGGCACCTGGGCGCCCACCGGAGCAGGCGTGTGAGCGGAGCCGACGATAGGATAGAACGCCTGCCTCCGCGGCAGCACCAGTGTGTTGGCAGGAACGTCGTGAGCGACAACGGAACCTGCCGAAATGACGCTGTTATCCCCTATGGTAACGCCTGGGCAGATAATAGCGCCCCTTCCGATCCAGACGTTGTCGCCGATGGTGATGGGGCGTACCTGGTTCGCCGTGGGGGGCAGACCCATGGCGCGGCGCACCGGGTCAACGGCGTGGCCCGGCGAGTCGAACATCACTACATCGCCGGCAACCATGCAGCCGCGGCCAATGCTTATCCGATCGGCGATCGTGAACGAGCAGTTGTGGGCGATGGATGTGTAGTCGCCGATGGTGAGCGTTGGGCAAGGGCTGAAGCGCGCTGCGAACGTAAAGGCGCACCTGCCGTCGACCAAAACCTCGTCGCCCACCTCGATCCGCCCGTGTCCCTCCACAAAGTGGACGTACACGCCGGTTCTCACTCCTCGCCCGCAACGTGCGCAGTACGCCTTGAACAACGGCTCCGCCACAAGCAGCCGCTTGAGGTACCAGTACAGCGATCGTACCCCCAAGTAGGCCTGGAGCACGGGAACGAACGCGACCCTGGGTGCCGGAAGAGTGGCGTTCACCACCGCCTTGCGCAGCCTCCTGGCGGCCCGTGCCCCGGGATGGTTTGCCACGGCCAGTCGGTGCGCGAGCTTGGTTGGAATCATCTGTTCTGCCCCACCCCTCATACAACGGGGCGTTGCGCCAGAGAATGAGATTCAGCAGCCGCCCCGAAATGCTCCGTCTAGCCTTCTCAGCAAGGCTCATGCCGGTTCTACGCTCCGCGTCAGACGAAGGGTACGCCTCGCCGCCATACGAATCTGGCGGTTCCCGGTCCCTTTGGCGATGGCAGGTGTGGCCGCATGTTGGTGTCGTGGCCGCCGGTCGCCTCACGTAAGGTCGCTGCCGGGGCAGGCAGTGCTTATGGTTGTCACGCAACGTGCCCTTTATTGACTGCGCGGACAATCGTGTCAACCCCGGCGTCCGTTTGGCGCCGAATCCGAGCGGGTACCATAGCAGCAGCCAAGGAGGTGACGAGAGATGGCATCGGTCAGCGGTGGTGCGGAAGCCCAATCGGAGGCGACGGGCGCACAGCCCTGGATGGGGTACAAAGTGGCATCGCTGCCAGTGGAGGAGGTTGAGAGGCTTCGGGAGGTTGAGGAGCAGCTTAAGCGAGACACCGGCAAGGAAGTGGTGGTTGTGGCGTACGAGCGCGAAGAGGCAATGGCGCACTAGCCAGCGGATCCGACGAGTTGGACGCAGCTTGCAGCGGGGGTCGGCCAATGCGGCATGAGGTCGGCCCCCGTCTTGTCGTCCTCCGTGAAGCAGTGGCAGGGCAGACGCAGATTGCCGAGCAGTCAGGGGCAGAGACTAGGTATGGGACGGAGGTTGCGAGGAGGAAGCTCAGACGCAGGACCAGGAAACGACAGATTGGAGGAAGGCATGGGTAGGAGCAAGCATCAGCCCACTTCCCCTCACCCCCCGGCCCCCTCTCCCACGTCGCGAGCTTGGGGAGAGGGGGAGCCTCCGGCGTCCTAGTAGCCTACACAACCAACCATAGCCTCGCACACTCCTCCCAGCTCCCCTCTCCCCGCAAGCGGGAGAGGGGTGGCGAAGCCGGGGTGAGGGGAACCCCCTGCGCTCAGCTGCAGGCGAGGGCACGAGGACAACCACTATCTCACTTCCCCCCACCCCCCCCTCCCCCCCCCCCCGGCAGGGGGGGGGGGGGGGGCGAGGCGGGGGGGGGGGGAACCCCCTGCGCTCAGCTGCAGGCGAGGGCACGAGGACAACCACTATCTCACTTCCCCTCACCCCCCGGCCCCCTCTCCCACGGCGCAAGCTTGGGCAGAGGGGGAGCCTC
>Ga0078972_1003110_pt4 | contig 21352 bp, 25 predicted proteins | sample YelNatPaOPGAMG01_FD_67568 | JGI IMG/M metagenome (GOLD analysis project Ga0078972, IMG submission 67568) | Hot spring thermophilic microbial communities from Obsidian Pool, Yellowstone National Park, USA - OP-RAMG-01 (SPADES assembly) (version 2) | ecosystem: Environmental > Aquatic > Thermal...
TTTGGAACAGGAGAAGCAAAAACCTGTGCGGTAAAAAACGTTAGCTTAGAGATATATTACGGTGAGATGCTTTACATAGTAGGACCCACTGGTTCTGGTAAAACAACGTTTCTTAGTTTGATATCTGGAGTTTTAAGACCAGACTCCGGAAAAGTAGTATACTATGGTTTATCCAAAGAAAACAAAGATAAAAGTATAGACATATTTTCACTTAGCACAGACGATTTGGCAAGGTTTAGATTGGACCATATAGGATTTGTATTCCAAGATTACCATCTTTTTCCAAGGCTTACAGCTATGGAAAACGCAGGAATACCGCTTGTCCTAAAAGGATACAGTTGGAACAAAGCCTTAGAAATAGCAAGAGAAAAGCTAAAGATGGCGCAACTTCCAGAGCAAAAGTACGAGCTTCCAGCCTATAAAATGTCTGGCGGTGAACAACAGAGGATAGCCATAGCAAGGGCTCTATCCACAGAACCAGCCATATTGGCTTTAGACGAGCCTACAGCCGCTTTGGACGGAGATACTGGTAAAAAGGTTATAAGGCTTATAAAAGAACGGATGTTAAATGAAAACAGAACCATAATAGTTATAACCCACGACAACAGGATATTTGAAGATGCTACAAGGATAGTGCACATGGAAGATGGTATGTTGAAGGAGATTTCTATAAATGAAATTTTTTAAGGGTTTTTTAGAGGAGGTAAAATATGAAGGTTAAAATCCTCACAGCGTTAGCCATACTTGGTATCATAGCAGGTATTATAAGCGCTCACATATACGGATCGGCTCCAAAACCACCACCACCTATAGCTATGACAAAAGACCCTTTTACAAATGGCGTTTATGCAAACGGTATAGTAGAACCAGTCCAAGACAGCGGGGAGAGTATAAATATATACCCTGAGGTATCTGGAAATGTAACAAAGGTTTTTGTAAAATACGGTGAGTTTGTGCAAAAAGGACAACCTCTTTTCCAAGTGGATGACAGCGTACAAGCCCAAACGGTCAAACAGCTTTACCATCAAATGCAAGCAGACTATACAAAATATCAAGAGCTTTTACATGAACCAAGACCCCAAGTTCTGGCCGTTTCAAAAGCTCAAGTAGATTATGCCAAAGCTCAGCTTGCTTATGCCCAGTCAAACTATGAAAAGCTTTTAAACTCATATAAGCTAAATCCAAAATCTGTATCAAAGCAAGATTTAGACAATGCAAAAAACGCCCTTCAAGAAGCAAAAGAAAATCTTAAAGTGGCAATTAAAAATTATGAACTCACAAAAGCAGGAGCTTGGAGTTATGATATAAACACCCAGTATCAACTCTATAAAGCCGATAAGCATGCTTATCAAAGTGCTTTGGAGCTTTTAAAAAGGTACAATGTAAAAGCCCCTATGTCTGGCACGGTATTAGAGTTAAATGTGGAAAAAGGGGACTATGTATCACCTTCTGGTGTTTATTATACTTATACGCATTCTTATGCTACACCTGTAAGGCTTGGCCAAAGCTCCAATGGAGAGCTTCAAGTTAGAGCGTTTATAGATGAAATACTCCTTACCAAACTACCACCTATAAAAGATTTAAAGGCTGTCATGTTTATAAGAGGTACCAACATATCTGTACCCCTCAAATTTGTAGCCGTAGAACCTTATGTAACACCTAAGATAGAACTATCGGATCAGCTCACCGAAAGAGTGGACGTAAGAGTTCTACCAGTAATATTTAGATTTGAAAAGCCTAAAAACGTAAACCTCTATCCAGGACAGCTTGTGGATATATACTTAGAGGGCAAATAACATGAAAAAGGCTATAGTTGTTATCGGTATAGGAGCTTTGATATTAAACTCTTGCGCTTTTTACGCAAAACCAACAAATGTATCTATAAAATATCCAAGCTCTTTTAAAGAAAACCTACCAAACCAAGAACTAAATACCAATCTAAAAGATTGGTGGAAAACCTTCAACGATAAAACCCTTGATTACTATGTAGATTTGGCTCTAAAGAACAATCCAAATTACCTTATAGCTCTTAAAAATATAGAACTATCAAAAGCTTATGTGCTTGAAAACTCATCTGTGCTTTTTCCAAGTTTTAGCCTAAACGCCTCTGGTACCAAACAAAAACTATCAAGGCGCACACCTACTGGAAAATTTTTCAATATAGCGCCCTATACCACCTACGATCTTTCAGTAAGCGCCTCTTATGAGATAGATCTTTTTGCAAAAGCTCTAAACGCTTATAGATATTACAAAGAAAATGTCAAGATATCAAAAGAAGAAGCCAAAGCTATTAAGAACGCCCTCATCATGAACACAGTAAACAACTACTATCAAATTGTAGAAAACGCCCATTATATAGGGCTTTTAGAAAAAGAATTAAACATAGCAAAGAAAAACTTAGAGCTTGCACAAACAAACTACAAAGCAGGGCTTACATCTTATCAAAGTGTAGACCAAGCTAAGAACATCCTCCAAAACTTAGAACAAACCATAAACACTTACAAAAACCAACGAAAGGTGCTTATAAATGCATTTGCTTACCTTCTTGGAGAATATCCAGAAGATTTTAAGTTTTCTATTTACGGAGATTTACCAAAACATATAAGCATTCCAAAGGCAATACCCTCTATGGTTCTTACCACAAGACCAGACGTCAAAGAAGCTATGTACAACGTAATAAACAGTGCTTACGAGAAAAAAATCGCTTTGGCGAACTTCTTTCCATCTTTTGATTTAACTGGTAGCTACGGCTTTCAATCCCAGCAGCTAAATAACCTCATGACACAGCCAAGTATATCTTGGAATTTTGGCCTAAACATTATAGAACCTATACTAAACTGGAATCAAAACTTAGGTTTATACAAAGCGTCAAAAGTAGCTTTGGCTCAAAGCATATTAAACTATAGACAAACTGTTTTAAAGGCTTTTAAGGAAGTGGATGATGCTATCGCTCAATACAAAACAGATACTCTTAACTATAAAAGCCTAAAAACCACTTATAAAAATACCTACGATCAGTACAACATGGGCCTTGCAAACTACAAAGCAGGTATCATACCATACTCTACACTGCTAAATTACAAAACTAACCTGATAGAAGCCAACAAAGCACTTCTAAATCAAAAGTTAGCACTTATACAAGATATAACGGCTTTATACAACACGCTTGGGTATTAGAGTGGCTTGCAATATCAATATTTAACTCAATTCCCTTTCTAAATAGTTTTTTAACTCATCTTGATTTTCAACTTTTGTTATGACCCCGCCTTTTACCACAGAGATATCCCCTGTTTCTTCAGATACCACAACGGCTATTGCATCAGATTCTTCTGTGATACCAACAGCTGCTCTATGCCTGGTGCCATATTTTTTCGGGAGGTCTTTGTTTTTGGACAACGGCAATACGCAAGAAGCGTAAAGTATCTTATCTTCTTTTATCACCACAGCCCCATCGTGCAGAGGTGTCATAGGATAAAATATCGTTATAAGAAGCTCCACAGAAACTTCTGCATCTATGTAAGAACAACCATCTATGATATCTTCTAAGCTCTGGCTTTTTTCTATTATGATAAGAGCTCCTATTTGTCTTTGGGATAAAAAAGAGCAAGCCATTGCTATTCGCTCTATTGCTTTTTGTGTAGCTTGGATGTTTTTTTGCATACTGGTTCTTTCACCAAGCCTTGAAAGGGCTTTTCTTATCTCTGGTTGAAATATCACAACTATGATCACTACACCAAGAGCCCATAGTTTTTCAAATATAAAAGATAAGGTTTTTAAACCAAATGCTTCTGATAAAAGCCAAATAACAGCTACTATAACAAGGCCTTTTAGTATCTGACCTCCCCTTGATTTTGCCATATAGTATATGATTTCATAAACAAGAAAATACACAAGCGCTATATCTAAAAGATCTTTGAAGGTTATAAAATCAAATATATCATGCATAATGATAGTTTCTTATAGCATCCAAAAGCGCTATAAACTCCTTAGTGGGTTCAACATCGTGTGTTCTTACTATATGACAAGCGTTTTTTGTGATGCTTTGAGCAATGGACCCAAGGCTTCCTATGAGCCGCTTTTCTGGAGCCAGCAAGGACGGCTTTTGCAAAAATTCTTTAATCACTATACTTATAAAAGATTTTCTTGAAGTACCTATCAGGATTGGCCTATCAAGGCTTCTCAAAGCCTCTATCTGGTTCAAAATCTCTAAGTTGTGTACGGGTTTTTTGGCAAAGCCTATGCATGGGTCTATGATGATGCCGTTAAAAAGGTTATATCCAAGATCTAAGAGTTTGGTTTCTTGGCTTTTAAAATGATTTATAAGGTCTAATAGTATATCTTCATATTCAAAATCAATACTGGGCCAATCTTTTGGCTTATGGGTAGAAGAATGGCCTATTATGTAAGGGCAATGGTACTTTGCAATGGTTTTTAGCATCTGGTCGTCAAACATGCCACCACTTATGTCGTTTATGATATCTGCCCCTTCTTGTAATGCAGCCTCAGCCACGGAAGCGTAATAAGTATCCACAGATATCCATACATCATTGAAAGTTTTCCTGATGTTTTTTAGGGGTTCTAAAAGCCTTGAAAGCTCTTCTTCTTGAGATATTTCTTGGGCTCCTGGTCGTGTGGACTGAGCCCCTATATCTATGATATCTGCCCCTTGGTTTATAAGCTCTTCTATTTTTTGCAATACATTTGACTTATCAGCCCTTGAAGGTGCGTAAAAAGAGTCTTCTGTGATATTTACGATGCCCATCACAACGGGTCTTAAGTCAGATATGTGCAATACTTTTGTATTGTAAGATATGTTGTAGCGATGTTCTTTGTCAAAATTGACAATATGCTTGATGAGCTCTTTTGATATTTTTGGTTTTGTGGCTTTTAAAAGCTCAAAAATAGAATATTTAGTTCCTATTATAAAAGCGTATTTTGGAGTATTGTAACAAAACACACCAAAACGAGGAGCGTTTTCTAATACGTTTTTTTCTAAAAAGCCCTCATATTTTATAGCGTAAGAGGGCACTATCTTTGATATATCTTCGGTTTTGATGCTGTAGTGAACATTTGTTTTTATATAAACATGGACATCTTTTGAGGTGTTTAAAAATGTTATTTTCATCAGTGCATTCTTAAAAGTTTTGCAGTTTTATAAATCTTGATATACTCCTGAACGGATTTTCTCCAAGAAAAATCGCTGTTCATATCGTTTAAAATTAGTTTATCCCATTCATCTGATCTTTGATAAACTATCATTGCCCTTGCAAAGGCGTAAAGAAGGTCTTTGTAAGTATATTCTTCAAAAGAAAACCCAGTGGCTTGTTCTTTGTCTTCGTTGTAATCTATAACAGTATCTGCAAGACCGCCTGTTTTGTGTACTATGGGAACTGCACCGTATCTCATGGCAATCATCTGACCTATACCACAGGGCTCATACTCCGATGGCATCAAAAACACATCTGCCCCGCCGTAAAGTTTTCTTGATAAAACATCGTTGTATTCTATCCTGGCTGCCACGTGTCCCATATTTTTTTTCACCATATCAAGCACTTTTCCCTGATAATAATAATCCCCAGATCCTAAAAATATAAAGTCGTATCCTATTTTCACAGCGTCGTCTATAGCATCATCTATAAGATCAAGTCCTTTCTGTCTGGCAAGTCTTGCTATAAAAACCGCCAGTGGTCTTTCTTTTGGTGTCTCAAGCCCAAAAAGCTCTTTTATATAAGCTTTGTTGTACTCTTTGCCTTCTTTAAAATTGCTTGTATCGTAATTTTGATATAGGCTTTTATCGGTGGCTGGATTCCATACATCGGTGTCTATTCCGTTTAAAATCCCAAAAACGTACCTTTTTTCCCTCAAAATACCTTCAAGGCCAAATCCCATGTTGGTTTGAATCTCTTTGGCGTGGGTTTTGCTCACAGTGGTAATTACATCAGAATGCACTATCCCACCTTTTAAATAGTTTACTTGGTTGTAAAACTCTAAATCCTCCGAGTTAAAAAGTTCCCAAGGTATGCCTATTTGGGGCAATATATGGTTTGGGAAAATACCCTGAAAAGCTATATTATGTATGGTGAGTACGGTGGCGGTTTGATCCAAATGCTTAAAATAAAGGTCTTTGTAGACAGATACCAAAGCGGTATGCCAGTCATGTATGTGTATAACATCTGGTAGACGACATACATTTGATAGCAAATCTAAAGAAGCCAAGGAGAAAAAAGCAAACCTTAGATAGTTGTCTTCGTATGGACCTTTTGGTGTGCCATAGACGTATTCTCTTCCAAAAAAAGTCTTTTGATCTATAAAATAAACTTCAACACTGTTCAAATAAGTCTTATAAATATGATAATCGTAATAAACCCCTCCTAAGTTAATGGTTTTTTGGGATACATATTCCAAGTTTGAGGCTTTTATGGATTTATAATAAGGAAGTATTATATTTACATGATGCCCTAAGCCTACAAGCTCTTTAGCAAGAGAGTAAACCACGTCTCCCAAACCACCCACCTTCACAAAAGGATCACATTCAGAAGCTATAAAGCATATGTTCATATTTAAATTTTACCATATAAAAATGCTAAAATTATTAAAAAAATTTATAATATTTGTATGGAAAATGTAGAGCTTATAAATATAGAAGATTTTGCAAAGCTAAAGTTGGCGTTGGCACAAGTGTTGGAAGTAGAAGAGATACCAAAATCCGATAAGCTTTTAAAGCTTGAAGTAAAAGTGGGTGAAGAAAAAAGGACTATACTGGCCGGAATAAAGCAATATTACACCAAAGAAGAGCTAATTGGTAAAAAAATCCTTATAGTCTATAATCTAAAACCAAGGAAGATGATGGGCTATGAATCCCAAGGTATGGTTTTAGCCCTGCACGATGGAGAGTCTTTTTCTCTTATAGTGCCAGATAAAGATGTCAAAGATGGTGCATTCGCAAGATGATACATATAACCTTTGTCCAATACATATTGTCTGTGATATCTGGGTTGTTTGTAGGTCTTATCCTATCGCTTATAGGAGGAGGCGGGTCTATATTGGCAGTGCCTCTTTTGCTTTATTTTGTAGGACTTGATAACAACAGCTTAAACGAAGAATTAAGCAACAGGATAAAGCATCTGGCTATAGGTACCACAGCTTTGGCGGTAGGTATAAACGCTTTTATAAACTCAATATTTCATTTTAGGCATGGAAACGTCAGTTTAAAAGAAGGGGTTATATTTGCAATACCTGGTATAGTTGGATCTTTTTTAGGAGCTTCTGTAGGAGCTTCTTTGAGGGGTAAGGACCTACTAATAGCCTTTGGGTTTATGATGATAGCCATAGCCTTTTATGTGCTTTCTACCAAAGAGAAAAAGGAATTTCACAAAGAAAGCGTTTCCGGAAATACATTTTTGATAGCTTTGTCTGGACTTTTTGTAGGTATTCTATCTGGATTTTTTGGCATAGGTGGTGGGTTTTTGATAGTACCGGCGCTTCTTTTTAGCACAAGCTTAAGCACTATAAAAGCTATAGGCACATCTCTTATATCAGTGGGGGTATTCGGTATTACCACCGCCGTAGTTTACGCCATAAAACAAGAAGTTGATATCCTTATCGCTATATGCTATCTTCTTGGAGGATTTATAGGTGGTTATGTAGGGGTTAAAATCGCTAAAAGGCTAAATGCCAAAAAGCTAAAAACCCTATACGCTTTAGCTGTAATAGGTGTTGGAATCTATATAATATACAAAAACCTAAGATAGTGTTAAATGGGTTGCGGGGGGATCGAACCCCCGACCTACGGATTAAGAGTCCGTTGCTCTACCGACTGAGCTAGCAACCCTAATCTTATAATTATATCATTTTTGGCAATAAAGCTCCATTATCTTTTGTATGATCTTAGAAGTGGATGTATCGTAATCAAATCTTATCGTGTTTACACTGCCTCCGTTTGATAGCACTATATCAGCCCCTACTATATTTTCTATACTCCAATCAGCTCCTTTTATAAGTACATCTGGTTTTATGGCTTTTATAAGATTGTAAGGGGTGTCTTCATCAAAAATAACAACTATATCAACAGGCTTTAACTGACTGAGCACGTAGGCCCTTTGTTCTTGATGGACTATAGGTCTTTTGTCTCCTTTTATACGCTTTATAGAACTATCGGAGTTTAGCCCCACCACAAGTATATCTCCATAGGTTTTGGCTATGTTTAGATACTTTACGTGACCGGCGTGGATTATATCAAAACATCCGTTTGTAAAAACGATCTTTTTCCCTTGGGCTTTATAGCTTTCTATTTGCTCTACCGCTTCTTCTAAAGGATATATCATAACATCATTGTATGAGTTTCATAGATACTAAAAGCATACAAAAAATTATAGCACAGTGTGAATGTGATGTTTTTGTATATTCTCACAATATCTTGAGCTTACATATTTTTTGTATTATCATATTTTTATGAAGATGATGATTTGTAGTTCCAATAAGAAAAAATTTGAGGAAATGGTGTCTATCGCAAATGTCTTAAAACAAAGATATAACCTTGAGGATATAGAGTTTACAAGACCGCCAAAAGAGATCGAGGTAGAAGAATACGGCAATACATTTTTATCAAACGCATATTTGAAAGCGAAAGCTTATTATGAGGCATTTGGTATCCCTACTTTGGCGGATGATTCTGGGCTTTTGGTGGAAGCCTTTGGTGGAAGGCCGGGCGTTTATTCTTCAAGATTTTATATGGATGATTTTGGATCTGATGTATTGGGGCAAAAGGATTTTGAGCTTTCAAAGGATGATCTTAACAATACTAAAGTTTTAAGGCTTTTAGAAAAGGAAAAAAATAGAAAAGCGATGTTTGTGAGCGCAGTAGTGATTATGTTATCGCACAATCAGGGTATATTTGGGGAAGGGCATTTAAAAGGGGTTATCGCAAAAGAACCGATACCTGGAAAGGGTTTTGGATACGATCCTATATTTGTGCCAGAAGGCTACGACACAAGCCTTGCAAACATAGAAGATAAAAACGAGATATCTCATAGAAAAAAATCTTTAGAAGCTGTATTTTCTATGTTAAAGAAAGTGTTATAATATGAGTGTGGATACATTTTTTTTAGGTATTATAGCTATTTGTATGGTAGTTATTACTATCTTTTGGATAGTTATTGCAAGCTCTATTTTGTTTTTGTTAAAGAGGTTAAAAGATATGACTTATCTGGCTAGTTTGGTAGCAAACCTATTTAGCTATATAAGGAGAGAATCAGATGGATAAAGAGCTTGTTATCATAGGTGGAGGGCCTTCTGGGGTGGCAGCTTCTATCTATGCCGCTAGAAAAAAGATGGATTTTATACTGGTTTCTAGGGATATTGGGGGGCAGGTGCTCACTTCTGGAGATATAGAAAACTATATGGGCTTTAAGAATATAGATGGTATTACCTTTGTTCAAAAACTTGTGGATCAACTTGATTATCTTGGCGTTTCTCCTGTAAGCGCCGAGGTGTTGGACTTTAGAGTGGTAAAAGAGCATGAGTTTGCTATAAGTCTTTCAAATGCCACTACGCTAAAAGCCAAAAACGTGTTGATATGTACAGGCGCCGATCACAAAAAACTCGGTGTCAAAGGTGAAGAAGAAGGCATAGGCAAAGGGATATCTTATTGTTATACTTGTGATGCACCTTTTTATAAAAACAAAAATGTAATGGTGGTAGGTGGTGGTAATTCTGGTTTTGAAGCGGCAGAACAGCTTTTAAACTATGCATCTTCTATAATTATAGTAGAATATGCCGATAAATTTAAAGCTGATGAGGCTTTACAAAATAAAGTGCTAAAGGATCCAAAAATAAAAACCCTTACAAATCATAAGGTTTTAGAGGTATATGTGGATAAAAATATAGGTGTAACAGGCGTTAAGTTAGAAGATATCAAAAATGGCAAAGCCTATGACATTGAAATAGAAGGCATTTTTGTAGAAATAGGTACGAAGCCAAACACGGAGCTTTTTGTAAACACAGGTATAAAGCTAAACAAATGGGGTGAAATCATTATAGATCAAAACAACAGGACGTCATTGCTCGGTGCTTATGCGGCTGGTGATTGCACAAATATATTTGCAAAGCAGATAATCACCGCTGCCGGCGAGGGTACGAAAGCCCTTCTTAGTATCCATCACGATATTGTTTACGGTGTTAGCTCATGGGTAGGTTGATGTGAAAGAAGGTAGGATGCCTTTAAGCTTGTTGTCTCTTTACAAAGAGACTTTTATAGGTTCCGCAGGATGCTTGGAGGAAATAGGCAAAAAACTTGTGGCCTATGCGGAAAGAGAAGAGAAGTTTCTTTCTTTGTTGATGTTTGATTTAGATGATTTAAGAGGTATAAATAGAGATTTTGGGTATGAGAAGGGCAATGAAATCCTTTTGGTGTTGGCTGATAGCATAGAAGATAGCTTAAGAAAAAGCGATGTGGCAGGAAAATACGAAGCCGATAGTTTTCTTGTGATACTACCAAATACCGACGTAGCTGGCGCTTTAAAAGTAGAAGAACGCACAAGAAAGACCTTTGAACGAAAAATAAATGAGCTCAAAGATAATTCGGATAACATAGAATTTAAACAAAAAGATATAACCTTTAAAACAGCTATAGCCTCTTTTCCAGAGCATGGAGATACCTTTGAAGAAGTGCTTCAAAGTGCCTCTCTTTGTTTAAAAGAAGTGGATAAGTCAAAAAAAGTGCAAGTGGCAATATGCCCGGCTGTAAAAAGATATAAGTTTAATATAGGTATAACAGACTTGGTAAAAGCTATGGAGGATAAAAGGCTTTTTCCAGTGTTTCAAAAGATAATAGATTTTAAAACAAACGATGTTTATGGTTATGAAGTGCTTATGAGGATGAAGACAGAAACAGGTGAGATAATCCCAGCCTATTCTTTTATAGATCTTGTTTATTCTTCAAATATGATATACGCTTTTGAAGAGTACGTCATAGACATTGCTGTAAAAAAACTAAAAGAACACAATAAGCGTAGTAAACTTTTTATAAATATGCCTCTTAGGGTTCTAAATGTTTTTAGAAAGGATAAAAAGCGTATTGAACGCGTTCTAAAAGATATGTTAGATTCTCAAGATGTAATTTTTGAAATTACCGAAAGAAAAGAAAAGCAACCTCTTTCTCACGTTGGGCAATTGGCTAACGAACTAAAATCCCTTGGGTTTTCTATCGCTTTGGATGATTTTGGTACAGAGCACTCTTCTTTTGAAAAGCTAAATACCATACATCCAGACATTGTAAAACTTGATAGATTTTTCCTAAGAGAAGGTAAGGATATGCTTGCTTGGGTAGCGGAAGGTCTAAAAAGCTTAAACTATAAGATACTCTTAGAAGGCGTTGAAACAAAAGAGGATGTAGATTTGGTAGAAAGAATAAAACCAGACTTTATACAGGGGTTTTACTACGGCAGACCATCGCCGGAGCTTTGATGTTCACAGGTCTTATTGAATCTGTAGGGTTTGTAGTCTCCATATCAAAACAAAAAAATACCAGGATCTGTGTAGAGTCTTCTTTGGATGTAAAAATAGGTGATAGCGTAGCCATAAACGGCGCTTGTCTTACCGTTGTGGATATAAAAAACAAACTCCTTTGCTTTGACGTGTCTCCGGAGACAATGCTTAGGACAAACCTAAGCTATCTAAAACCAAAAGATCCCGTTAACCTTGAAAGGGCAATGATCGCCGGTGTTTCAAGGCTTGATGGTCATATCGTCCTTGGGCATGTAGATTTCGTATCTACTGTTAAAAGCATTAAAAACTTGGGAGAGCACAGAGAATTAGATATATATATACCATCTTCTTACAAGCTTACGGTGGTGTCAAAGGGTTCTATTGCCATAGATGGCATAAGCCTCACTATAAACTACGTGTTTGAAGATTTTATAAGACTAAATATAATCCCTCACACATGGGATCACACAAATCTATATACTAAACGTATCGGGGATTATGTAAACGTTGAAACAGATATCATCGGAAAATATGTAGCCAGATACATGGAAAAGTATGACAAATCATCACTTGACAAATTTATAGATAACTTGTTATAATTAAATTATGAGTGACGAGTCAGTAAAAAGATTAAAGGACGGTAAGGTCAAAAAAAGAAGGAAGGCTTTTGATACTAAGCAAGCTATCGTAGACTCTGGTATAAAGCTTTTCCATGAAAAAGGCTTTACCAAGACAAAGATATCCGATATCACGGAAGCAGCCAATGTGGCTCATGGTACATTTTACGTTTATTTCAAATCTAAAGAAGATTTTTTCATAAGCCTTCTGATGATGTCAAGAAAAGAGCTTTTGGAAAACGCCGATGAAGCTATAAGCATCGCCAAAAACGGTGATATAAAAAAAGCCAAAGAAAAGTTTTTCATAGAAGGCTTTTCCAAAATGCTTAAGAAGAGCAAGCTTTTCAGTGTTTTACTCTTTGAGGGTATGTGCACCGACGATAGGTTTAAGCAGTTTTACAAAGAAGGAAGGCTGATCTTCTTGGATAAGATGAAGCAGATATTAGACCTATGCGGTATAAAAGAAGATTATAAAGCCCATATGCTCTTAGGTCTTTCTAAACATCTTCTTGAGATATATATATTTTTAGAAGAGGATGTAAACCCAATCTGGAAAAAAGCCCTAAAAGAACTTGAGATTTTATGAGAAAATATATTTTTGGTTTTTTAGCTTTTACAGGATTTTCTTTTGGTATAAGCCTCCAACAGGCTATAAACGAAGCTCTTAAACACAATACAGATGTAATTTATCAAAAGCTAAATACCAAGATAGCCCTTGAGAAGAAAAAAGAAGCTTTTGGAAGCTTTTTGCCGGTAGTAGGCCTTAACGCAAATACAAACGTTGGCAATCAGCTTGCCATACCAGAAGGTAATACAAATTTTACATTTCAAAAGGGGCATTTTAGCCAGTGGAATATAGATCTTAAACAAAATTTGTTTGATATGCCAAGCTTTTACAACTATAAACTCTCAAAGGATGATATAAAAGCCCAAAAGTATCTTCTTATCTCTGTGAAAACCGATATTAAGATAGATGTTATAGATACTTACATAAATGCCCTTGTTAGAAAACATATCATAGATGTGGATAAAAAAGAGGTAAAGGATTATGAAAGGCATCTTTACAATGTAGAAAAGATGTATGAACAAGGTCTTGTGGCTTTTAAAGATATATTACAAACAAAGGTAAAACTAAACCAAGCTAAGCAAAAACTCACTGAGGATGAAGGGGAGTATAAGGTTTACCTTCAAAAGCTTTCAAATCTGGTAAACAAACCTGTAAAGAACCTAAAAGAGATAAATTATGTATCAAATCCGCTTGGTAAATATGATCTTAACCAGCTAATAGGTATAGCCCTTCAAAATAGGGTAATATTAAAATACGGTAAAACCATCATCAAAAAAGCCAAAGACTACGAGGCTTTAACAAGATCAGAGTATTTTCCGAAGGCTTATGTAGAAGCCAGATACGGTTATTCGGATCAAATTCCAGGCCTTCCTTACTATCAAAATCTTGTAAGCGCAAATTTATCTTGGGTTATGTTTAGCGGTTTACAAAGGTTTCATAGGCTCCATCAAGCTTTCTTGGGTTATAAACAAGCAAAAACAAATTACCGCAAATTAGAAAACGACATCAAACTTCAAGTGACATCCACTTACGAACAACTAAAAACCGCTGAAAAAGATATAGCTTTGGCAAATTCAGAGCTAAAAGATGCAAAAGAGCACTATAAGATAGCTTCTGAGAAGTATAAAGTTGGTCTTGGAACAAATACAGACGTAATAGATGCTGAAGATTATCTTACGCAGGCAAGAACCGATGTGGTGAAAAGCAGATATTATTATGTACTTTCAGTTTATAAACTTATAGAGGTAGTGGCTTATGGACAAAAATAAGAAGATAGGTATCGGGGTTTTGGTGATACTTATAGTTGTGTTTTCCATATTTATGTTTAAATGGATATATTACCGTGTTACCCATGCTGTTTCTGATGCGGTGTTTGTAGAAGCAAATACGTTTACAGATGTAGCTTACAGAAGAGATAGCGGTAGAATTGTAAAACTCTTTAAAAAAGAAGGGGACAAGGTGCTAAAAGGTGAGCCTTTGGCTAAAATAGATGATACAGATTATAAATTAGAGTACAAGGCTTTAAAATATCAGATAAAAGAACTCCAAAGCGAAGAAGCCCTTTACAACATCCAAAGGGATAGGCTTTTGGTGGGTACAAGCTTGGAAGCTCAGGCAAACTCGTATAAGACTTTGGAAGCTAGCCAAGATATGGAATCTATAATAAACAAAGTAAAAGCGCTTGATGTACAAATAGCTCTTGTGGACAAAGATTATCATAGGTATCATAGGCTTTACAAAGACGGGGTTATATCAAGGCACGCTTTTGAAGAAAAAGAAACAGAGCTTAAAAATCTTCTACATGAGAAAAACGCTCTTTTAAACCAAGCCAATGCTATGTCTTCTTTATCAAAAGCCCAAAACATAGGAGTAGCTATAGCCCAAAATAATCAAAAACAAGCAAAAGAGCTTACCAAAAAGATAGAAGCTACCCAAAATCAAATAAAATCTCTACAAGCAAAGCTTCAAAATATATCCGATATGGTATCAGAAACAGAACTTACAAGCCCTATATCTGGGTATGTGGTGAAGAAGTTTGTAAGTTTGGGTGATGTGATAAGACCAGGCCAGCCTATATACGCAGTGTACGATCCAAAATCTGTTTACGTGCTTGATATAATAGATGAGACGAAGCTACACGGTGTAAAGAAAGGATGTTTGGTGAGTATACATATAGACGCTTTACCAAACGAACATTACGAAGGGGTTGTATCTGAGATTTTAAGAGCATCAGCTGCTAAGTTTGCCCTGATACCAAGAGACATTACCGCTGGTGAGTTTACCAAAGTAGCCCAGAGAATACCAGTAAAAATCAAAATTACAAAGGGTAATATTAACCTTTTAAGGGTTGGTTATAGCGGTGAGGTGGCTATAGATAGATGTGCTAATCATTGATTTATTTCATTTTAAATAGCCAGTAGGTATATTATAATTAAGTACTTATGAAATACTTTATTAAAACCTACGGCTGTCAGATGAATATAAACGACTCAGAGAAAATAAAGGGTATTTTGCAAACCCAAGGCTATGAACCAGCTTCCAAAGAAGAAGATGCTGATCTTGTTATATTGAACACTTGCACAATAAGGGAAAAACCAGACCAAAAAGTATGGTCTCACCTTGGTGAGATAAAAAAACTAAAGACCAAAAATCCAAATGTAAAGATAGGTGTTTGTGGATGTATGGCCCAAAGAACCGGCTATGAGATAGCTTCTAAGATGCCTTTTGTGGATATGGTTTTTGGCACAAAAAACATCCATAGGATACCATCCTTTTTGAAGGAGCTTTCTATGGGCAACAGAGCTGTAGAGATCCTTGAAGAAGAAGATCCTTCGGAAGATATTTTAGACCAGTACCCTACCATAAGGGACAATCCCTATTGCGCTTACGTGACCATCATAAGAGGATGCGACAAACATTGTACTTACTGTGTGGTGCCCTCCACCAGAGGAAAAGAAAGAAGTAGAGATCCCAAAAACATATTGGATGAGATTAGATATCTTGTAGACAACGGGGTTATGGAAATCCATCTTATAGGTCAAAACGTAACCGCTTACGGAAAAGATATAGATTACCCGTTTTATAGGCTTTTAGAAAAAATAGCAAATATAAACGGCGTAAAAAGAATACGTTTTACTACAGGCCATCCTGTGGATCTCACAGATGACATCATAGATACTATGGCAGATATTCCCATTATGGCAAACCACATACACCTTCCTTTTCAATCGGGGTCTGATAGGATATTGGATCTCATGCAAAGAAATTACACAAAAGCTTATTATCTTAACAGGATAGAAAAACTTAAATCAAAGATAAAAGATATGTCGTTTTCTGCCGATGTAATAGTGGGGTTTCCAACCGAGACAGATGAGGATTTTGAGCATACCATGGATGTTGTGAAAACCGTTGAGTTTGAACAGCTATTTTCTTTTAAATATTCTAAACGCCCAAATACACCAGCTCACTCAATGGATGATACTCTATCAGATGAGATTAAAACAAGCAGGATGAAAAGGCTTTTGGAAGTTCAAAAATCTATCGCTTCAAAGCTTATGGAAAGATACAAAGATACCATCCAAAAAGTGCTTATAGAAGACAAAAAAGACGATACTTACCTTGGAAGAACCACCACAAACGTATGGTGTAGTGTTTATTCAGAAAAAGACTTGGTGGGCAGAGAAATAGAGGTATTTATCACCAAAACAGGCTTTCAAAACTTAGAGGGTGAACTTAAGGACATCTTTTAAAAGCTTAAAAAGGACAAAAGCGGTAGCCTGTCTTCTATTGGTGTTTCTATCTGATTTAAAAGTATAGTTGTATGTAAGTGTACCTTCATCGGTCCCTATTGCCATATAGGTAAAACCCTGAGGCTTATATTCGCTTCCCCCTGGTCCTGCTATTCCACTTACGGCTATTGATATATCTGCATCTGTGTATTCCAAAGCTCCCAAAGCCATAGCCCTTACTACTTCTTCTGATACGGCCCCGTGTTTTTCTATGAGGGTTTTATCTACATTTAAAAATTTTGTTTTAAAGTCGTTTGAATAAACCACAAATCCGCCCAAGAAAACTGATGAGCTACCAGCTACATTTACAAGGCTTGCGCTTATCATACCCCCAGTACAACTTTCTGCACAAACTACGGTTTTTGATTTTTCTTTTAGAGTTTTTATCAGTACTTCTTCTAAGCTTTGATAATCGTCTGCATATATGTAATCTTTATATTTTTCTTTTAAAAGCTCAAAAACGTAACTATTTTCTGTAAATATATCAAATCCAAAAGGTGTTTTTTTAAAATAACAATCTTCTATATAAGTTTTATCTATATCTTTATCAAGATAAAACAATCTTAGTATATATGGCTTTTGGACCGGTTCTAAGGCTATATCCCAGATTAAAGGGTTGTAGTTTTGCTCTTTGATGATAAGCTTTTTTGCATCCTTGATGGAGTTATCTACGATATAGCCCTTTTCAAATAAGAGCTTTTGAAGCCTTTCCATATAATCATCGTAACAGGTGGTGTTTTCAAAAATTACGTTTACAAAATTCATTTTGAAGCCATCTTGTCTGGTTTAAGGGCGTAGTAAAAGCTAATTCTATCCACAAGCTCTTTGAAATAAGGGGCTGATACGCTTCCACCCCAAGCAAGAGCACCGTTTTTAGGATGAGGGTCATAAGCTACTATAACTGCAGAAAACCTTGGATTAGACACTGGGAAGAACCCAGCGAATACAGCCACAACTTTTCTCCAAGAGTAATGGCCTGTCTTAAAGTTAAATATCTGAGACGTGCCTGTTTTACCGGCTATTGTAAAATGCTTTGATTTGGCTGCCGTTCCTGTACCTTGTTCTACCACTTGTTCCAAAGCGTAATGAAGCCAGTCTATGGTACTTTTAGGATATATATCTTTGTTTATTATATCTACATTTTCGTGATAAATCACCTGCCCTAAGGGGTTTACCACTTTTCTTATTATGTGGGGTTTTACCAAGTTATCGGTGGCTAAAGCCGCATAGCCATTTGCCAAATTTAAAGCGTTTATAGCTATACCTTGACCTATGGTGGCAAACATACGGTTTATAGGATAGTAAAAGTTTGGTAGTATGCCAGACTGCTCACCTGGGACTATGTTGTAAGGTTTGACAAGATTAAATAAATTTACTACATTTTGAGCATCCTCTCTAGTAAGATGAGAAGCTACTTTCATAGCACATACGTTGCTTGATACGATAAGGATTTGAGACATCGTAAGTATGCCGTTGTGTTCTACGTCTGTTACCTCATGCCCATAAAAATCAGCTTTTCCGCCGTGGGCATTGCAAGTTTCCCCCCTGTGGATATAGCCTTTTGCCATGGCATAACCTAAGAAGAATGGTTTCATTACAGAACCTGGTTCAAATACATCTGTGACTGCCGAGTTCCTCCAATCTCTTTGAGGATATTGACTGTAGTGGTTTGGGTCAAAGTCTGGATAGGTAGCCATCCCTAAGATATTTCCAGTTTTTACATCTTCTACTACTATGGCTACCCCTTTTGGATTAAAATCTTTTACTATCTTATTTTTTATGTCTTCTACTATGGATTGGACTCCCATATCTATGGTAAGGTATACATCGTTTTGGGTTCCAGCATCTTCAATAGAAAGAGGTCTTAGTACCATTCTACCTTCTTTTGGTGCAAAAAGCGTCATCACATCTATGGGTTTTCCACCTAAATACTTGTTTAGAGCGTATTCCATCCCATCTAAGCCTTTGCCATCCCATCCCACAAATCCTATTAGGTTTGAAGCCACGTTTTTGTTTGGATAAAACCTCTTAAAATCATTTTGAATGCCTACTCCTTTGGAGTTATCTGTATCCAATATGGCTTGCTCTATAAGACCCTTGTCTGATTCTGGTACATGCCTTGCAATCCAAACAAACCTATATTTTGAGTTTAAAATATTTAGTATCTGGGACTCTTGAGTGTTTAAGATTTTTGACAATCTATTTGCCAAAACTTCTTTGTTTTGGATGAGTTTTGGAAACGCATACACCGATACCGTAGGTAGGCTTATGGCTAAGGGTTGTCCGTTTTTATCCAATATAGAACCCCTGTAGGAGGTTATTTTGATGATGCGCCCTTTTGGAAAATCTGCTAAAACCCTCTTTACGTAGTCTTCTCCGGCTATTATTTGTATATAAAAAGCCCTAGACAACACTATCAAATACAATAAAAATATTACGCCTATTACCAACTTAAGCTTCTTTTCGGATTTTGTATTAAGGCTTTTGGCTTTCATTTATTTAAAAACGAAATATTGTCCCAAGAAACTGTTTTGTAGTCTTTACCATCTGCAAAATCTTTTACAGAGTAGTAGTTTATCTTGTTTGTTATATAAGCCTCCAACTCTAAGTTTTTGGTTTTTAGATCTTTTATCTTGACTATTGTACTTGCTTGTTTGTAATGCTCATACTTTACATAGCTTGAATATACAATATTTAATATTAAAAGCATAAAACTAAAAGCTAACAACTTCATCCTTTTTTTGATTATAACATAATTCTGCGCATCTGAGCTTTGCCGATCTCGACCTTCTATTGGAAAGTAACTCCTCATTTGAAGGTTTTATCGGCTTTTTGGAGCAAAGTTTCAATCTATCAATATGATTTTTGATAAACTCTTTTACAAGCCTATCCTCTAATGATTGGAAAGATATAAAGGCAAGCTTTGAGCCTTCTTTGGTAAAATCAAGAAGCTTAGAAAGGGTTATTTTTATATCCTTTATTTCGTCGTTTACCTCTATCCTTAGAGCTTGGAAGACCCTTGTGGCCGGATTTATTTTTGTATACGTCTTGGGATAACAAGAGGCTACGATATCTGAGAGCTCTTTTGTAGTTTCTATAGGTTTTTTCTTCCTAAAATCTGTTATTGCTTTGGCTATTTTTCTTGAGAGTTTTTCCTCGCCGTATTTGTAAAATATATCTGCAAGGTCTTTTTCTTTGTATGTATTTATCACAGAGTAAGCGGTTTTTTGGTTTCTTTTGTCCATTCTCATATCAAGAAAATCATCTCTTTGAAAAGAAAACCCCTCTTCTTTGTCAAGCTGTAAAGAAGACACACCAAAATCAAATAGTATAGAATCAAAATAATCAAGCCCCTCTTCTTTTAGGACTATATCAAAATCTTTAAAAGAGCTCTGGTAAAGGGCCACGTTGAAATCTTTTAGATTTTCTTTGGCTATATCAAGAGCCTCTTCGTCTTTGTCTATGCCTATTAAAAATGTATCTTTGCAGACTGTGAGAAGTGCTCTTGCATGACCTCCAAGACCTAACGTAGCATCTATATGCACTCTTGGGCAAGGGTTTGATAGAAAATCTATGGTTTCTTTTAAAAGAACGCTTTTATGCATTTAGCATATTTTCTATGGTATCCAAAATACCTTGGGCGGTGGCTTCGTAATTGTATCCTCCTTCTAATGTGGCTATGGTTGGTATATTTAGTTCTTTTGCAGCTTTTAATATTATGTTGGTAATCTCTTTTATACCTTGCGAAGTAACCCTCATAGGCCCAAGGGGATCATGTTCATGTAGATCATAGCCTGCGCTTATTAGAAGTATATCTGGTTTAAAAGCCCTAAAACTATCCAAAAATTTGGTATTGTAAGTTTCTATATAAACCTCGTCTGTAGTGCCTGCTTTTAGAGGCACGTTTAGCGTAGTGCCAGTCCCTTCTTTAAAACCGGTTTCATCGGCGCTACCGGTGCCCGGATAAAAAGGATAGCAGTGTGTGGAGAACAAAAATACACTTCCATCTTCGTAAAAAGTATGCTGTGTGCCGTTTGGATGATGCACATCAAAATCTGCTATATAAACTTTTTTATAACCCATACTCTGAGCTTTGCGTGCTCCTATGGCCACGTTATTGAAAATGCAAAATCCCATCGCTTTTGCATACTCTGCATGATGCCCTGGTGGTCTTACCAAACAAAAAGCCGATTCAAACTTGGAGCTTTTTATATCTTCAACAGCTTTTACGATAGCTCCAGCTGCCACCATAGCTGCTTCATAACTATGCTCGTAAGCGTAGGTATCTGGATCAAGGTATCCACCGCCTTTTTTGCAAAACTCATAGACCTCTTGGATATAGTAAGTATCGTGAATTTTAGATACATCTTCTACATTAGCTTTTATAGGCTTTTCAAAAAATATTAGGTTTTTAAAAGAAGAGTTATCTATATATTTCAGTGCGGTTTTTAGACGATTTGCATTCTCTGGATGATTTGTCTCATCGTGAAGAAGGTAAACATCATCGTAATAAAGGGCTGTTTTCATAGTCTTGCCTCTTTAACGTTTCTTCTTTTCCACATGCCTATAGAAGGCATTTTTTCATAAAAAGCCCTTTGGAGTTCTGCTATTTGTTTTAAGCTTTCTAAACCAAGGTTCAACATTCCTTCAAACTCTTTTCTGCTATAAGTGGATTCTTCTCCTAAGGAGTGTATTTCCACTATGTCGCCGTTTCCAGTGGCTACTATAGTCATATCTACAGAAGCGTTTGAGTCTTCGTCAAAATCAAGGTCCAGCATAAGTTTTTTGTCCACTATCCCCACCGATACAGCCCCAACGCTATCTTTTATGGGTACAGAGTTTATAAGGTTTTGTTCGTTTAGCTTTATGATGGCATCAGTCATGGCTATAAAAGC
>Ga0078972_1008522_pt1 | contig 21352 bp, 26 predicted proteins | sample YelNatPaOPGAMG01_FD_67568 | JGI IMG/M metagenome (GOLD analysis project Ga0078972, IMG submission 67568) | Hot spring thermophilic microbial communities from Obsidian Pool, Yellowstone National Park, USA - OP-RAMG-01 (SPADES assembly) (version 2) | ecosystem: Environmental > Aquatic > Thermal...
CTAGAGAAATAAGCGAGTGTTATTTAGATGAAGTCAAAAACTGGGCTAGTAAAGTCTTCCCTGAAGGTTATACTCTTATAAAAGGCAAAGGTTTCTACAATGGAGTAAGCGAAGATTCTGTGATAATCAGTGTTTTCTCAGACCAAGAACGTAAATTAAACCACGAACTTGGCTGCTTAAAGCAAAAACTGAAGCAAGATTCTGTTTTGGTCGCGAAGTATTTTGTCGATTTCGAGGTGTTATGATGAAGTGTGCAGCTTGTGGTCAAAGGATTAAGAAGAATGATGCGTACATAGGTGATGAAGGAACTTATTACGAAGGTAAACTACTTTGTGAGACATGCTATTATGAAGATGAACCATGCGCTATAGTTTATTACAAAAACGACGATCAACCCTACGTTATAAGTCATACAAAAAACGAGACTGAAGGCGATTTTACTGTTGAATGGCATAGCACTGATCCATTGCGTGGCTATTACGAAACAAAAAGCGAAAAATACGCTTTGGTCAATACCGCTGAGCTTTTGGCTTACCATGAAAGCGAGAAGATGCTTAAAGAATTTGATGAAAGGATAAGAGAGTTGTTCGATGAGCACAACATAGACTATGCGAGAGTTTTTGCAAGAAGTTCTAACGTCTTCTACCAGAACTATGATCTTTACGTGAAGAAAGAACAAGCTTTGATAGCAAGTTTGCTAGTGGAGAAGGCTAAAGCTGAAGTTGACTATAACAATCCAAAGTGGTATAAGAACATAATTTTCAATGAAGAAGCTTTGAACAAACTGGCTGAAGCCTTCCCAGAACGGCAAATAAAGACTGATTACGATGCTGCCAAGTTGATAGAAGACTTAGGTGATGATGCTATCAATGAATTGCAAAAAAGGCTTAAGGAGGTGAAACATGGAAGCTAAGGATGTTGTAAAAGAGCTTGTATCAAAGTATGTTAAAGCTAAACCTAACAGAATATCCCTTAGGCTCAACTGGGAAGATAATCACTCCGTGATAAGCATTCATGGTGAAAGTCTGAAGGAAAGCGTAGAATATTCGCAAACGATAGACTTTACTTCATTTGCTCATGGCGTGATAGAAGCTTTTAGAGAAGCATATGGCGAGTTGCAGGTGGTACCGATAAGCTTTAGGGAAGAGGCATACGAGAATGAGAAGGTTGCACTAGACCTTTACCCAACAGGAAGCGCAGGTGTTTTTGAAGTTTACATAGAATACAAGGACAAAAAGTGATTTTATGGTCGTGGTTTATGAGTTTTGGCGCTACGATCTCCCAACAGAATTGGTTAGAGAGTTGCTCTATGACTTAGGAATTCCTTACAGGGAGAAAATAACTAAGTTGAAAAGAAAAAGCCTTGAGGAGCAACCTTACGATGAGTGGACAAGGATTCATGTAGACCCGCATGAGCTTGTGGACTGGTTGAGAAAGAAAATTGAGAAAAAGTTGAAAGATTATGGTTGATTCCATGCAAGATAAAAGGACAAAACATGTGATCGAAACTTTGCAGAAACAGTATAAGACTGAGAAATATGGAAGATTGCATAGATCTCTTTTCAAGCATGGAATTAGGACCGAGCTATACATAGGAGATGGTATAGAAATGTATTATCCGTACTTTTACAAACCAGTTATAACGTTGCAAGTATTGGACGATGAAAATCTGGTGATAATTTATAAGCATGAACCAAAACTTAAAGGCGAGAGTCGGATAATTAAAAAGATAAGGAAGATTGCTAAGTCTTTAAACTATAGGGTTATGCAAATCAACGAATTGCCCTAAAAGAAAAATTGTAGATGTTTGTATGGAAAAGGTAATGGTTGTTAGATCTTACGCAAGTTTTAAATACTTATTAGCACATATTAACACGTATGAAGAAGGTAAAATACGACCCTAAGGGAAAATTAACAACAACTATTGATACTGAAATTTTGAAAAACGCGAAAAAGAAATGTAAAGAGAAACATATTCATATTGCAAACATAGTTGAGAACTTCTTAAGTTTCTTTACAAATCCATGGGTTTACTGTTTTAATTGCGGAGCGAAGTTTTACGTGGAGGAAGGCGAGTTATGCGCTAAGTGCGGATGGGTCAAATGTCCTAAATGTGGTTCATGCAGATGCGGTTTAGATGAGAAAACAGCTATCGCAGTCTTTCATATGAGAAGGGTTTACGAGGACCTTTTGTCTGGTAGGGTGAAAGGATGAAAATTACACTTGAATATTCGGTGAAATTGAATCCAAAGCTTAATCCAGACCTTTTTCTCCCCGATCCAAAACAAGTTTTGATAAAGCTTGATGAAACGCCTATAAAGGATTGGTTGAAGTTTATTTCAAACAAATATGAGATTCAAAAAGTAAAGAATTTGATTCTAATTCCATGCTCTTTCTACAAACCTTATGATCCTCCGCGTGACGAATTTTACAGAAGAATCAATGAGTTGAGGAAGAAAGTCAAGGACACTAAATTTATCACAGTATCTGTTCCTTTAGCCTTAGAACCTGAAGAGTATTGGAGTTTTCAATGGAGAGGTTACAACTTAATTTATGATTGTCCATTCTTTCCTTGGATTGAAAATTTTGGTTATAAATGGGATGAAGGAGTCGAGAAGAAAGTTTTTGCAAAGTTGGAATCTGTTATCCAGAGATTTTTTGAAAGGAATCAGGAAAACTTTGAAGAAGCTTATGCGTTTTTTGTTCCAAGTTCACTTGAAGCTAGATTAATTAAGGATCATGTTGACCATTTCATTTTGAACGAAGATCCTAAGATTGAAGTTTCTTACGATAATAATACTTCTGATGTTTATTGCCATCCTAAAGTTTGGAAAAAGTTTGAGGAGTTTTTAAAAGGTAATGAGATATGCTAGTTTGGTTGTATTGGGTCATCAGTTTAACAATTGTAACTTATGTTAGTGCTTACATTGTTAAAAAGTATAAAGAATGGGGATTTGCAGCTTTAACTTCTTTTTATACAATTTATCTTGGTGCTTCTCAAATTCTTGCAAGCAGAGCTATAAACTTTGACCTAGGTTTTTATAAGTTCTATGCGCCAGCTGCTGTTTTTATTTATCCGTTTATTGCCCAAGCAATAGACATGATAAATGAAGTTTATGGTAGAAAGAAAACTCACTTAGCGATTTTTATCGCTTTCATAACGCAAGTTCTTTTGGTTATTTTTATTGCCATGGTTAATACCTTAAGCCCAGCGCCATTCTTCAAATTTGAAGAAGCTTGGCAAAACCTATTTGGATTAAGCATCAGAATAACGGCCGCAAGTTGGATAGCTTTCTTAATTTGCTCAAATTTGGATGCTATTGTGTTTGCTGGATTGAAGCAAAAATTTCTGGACAAGGAGAACAAGTTTAAATTAGATACATCATTGAATCCTTATGTTTGGCTTAGGTCTTCTGTTTCGGACATAATTGATCTTACATTAGATTCAGCGATATTCGTTACACTCGCTTTTTATGGAGTAATGCCTGTAATTCCTTTAATTATCGGACAGATAGTTTCAAAGAACGTTATTGGATTTATTGATAACCCATGGTTTGTATGGTATAAAAGGATGTTTAAAAAGACGTGTACAGAAGATTGATTAGAAAAAATTTGATGAAGTAAACTCTATAGATGCTTATAATTGTGCGAAAAATCAACGTTAAATGTTCATAATTCAATTTTGAAAACAAATTAGTGTTAGAGTAGTTTCCTTTCTCTCTTAACAAACTCAAGAATTCTAGTTCCTCTCCGGAAATCGGAGTTGTCTTGTAAGATCTTTTTTAAAAAACGATCATCATTTTTCCAAAAAATTTCGCAAAGATAATGATAAGTATGTAGATTATGAATAGCTAAATAGACCTTCCCTAAATTTCCTAATGTAATGATATCTTTGACATCAAAAGTGGTGCATATTTTACAATCACAGGGAAATCGTTTGAATGATATACTTCTTAAATTAATTAATTTAAATGAACTAGGATCGATATATTGTCCGTTTAAGGCATATTTTATGTAACTTGTACTGTCAACAGATGTTATGCCGAGTGAGAATAGAATAGCTACCAAAGACGGATTACCGATACCGAATGTGTGAATAGGAATGTCGTTGAAAAATGATCTTACATAAATAATCCGTGAAAGTATACTTTCCCATCTATTCTTAAGGTAAACAACACCACCAATGGAAATACCATCATATTTTTGATTCGAACTCTTAAGTTTCTTTATATAATACGCAATATTGTTAATTATATTCACGTGTATCGTCGGAAAGAAAAGGAAATTCTTAGAGCTTGAAACATATAAATCTATTAAATACCAATTGAGACTTAACAATTCTTTTTTGGGGTTCTTTCGAGGTATTAAGTCGATATTATTCCCAATATTGCTCATAGAATTTTGTAACTCTAATATTTTTTCCCAATTTATGGTCAAATTATCGAATGTGACTTTAATCTCGTTCCCATCTTTTCGAATATTTCTTATTAAAAAACCTCCAGAGTCAAGGAACACGAAAGAGTTCTCTACGATTTTTTTCATAATAACATCATTTTTTAATGTGGGTTTAATTAAAAAATTGTAAGAACTTATTAAGACTTGGTTTGTTGCTTGAATAAGAAGTGGGCGCAATTTTTCTTCAAGTTTGTAGGAAATTTCCATTGGAAAAAGAACCGGAAAGAACGCGGGAATTCGAATACATTTTCCTTTACTTTTGAGGGAATCTGTACTCAATCTAGACACCTATTTTTTGAACGAAATTTTTCATTAAAACATCTTTTCTTTCCTTTAATTCGTCGCGAATCTCGCTTATCAAGTTAAACAGATTAAAACGCTTCGTTACACTTGATAATTGAAGCAATGCGTTAGTTATCCATACTTTCTTTCGAATGGATTCTAATTCAAGTAATTGTCTTAAAGACCCTTGATGATGAAGCAATTTTTCTTCTATCCATTTCTCTTGAGAAAACTCTGGCAAAAGTTGAAAAGGAATATTAAATGACGCTTCATCCATCTCTAAGAAAATTTTAGTCGTAAAAACTGTTAAAAAATTCCGAATAACAGTTTTTCCAAGTAATGTAGGAGATAAAATTCTTGACGGAAATTGATGGAGTAGACCTAGTGACGTTAACTCTTTTATTTTTGTCGCTACATTTTTTGGAGAATATTCATAATATTTTGGAATAATTTTCACGAGTGCTTGCGGAGTATTAATTCTTTTTTCAAATCCTAAGATAAGACACATGTCGGAACAATCTAAAGAATTGACCTTTAATTTATTCTCTTTAATTCTATGAATGCTAGGTAACTTAACCAAACAATCTTCACTTTTACTATATTTAAAAGCCACATCTTTAGTGCAAATAATAGGGTATCCTGTCTCTAAGATTACTTTACAAATGAGTTTTGTGGGAAGCGATCCCGTAAGAGGTACTAAATTTTCAAATTTTTTCCTGAGTCTTTCGTACCACTCTAACATATCGTGACGAGAGGATACTATGAAAAAGAATCGTCTCGAATTTCTAAACACCGTTGAAGAATACGAATTAATTTTCTTTGAAAAGATTTCTTCGAATAACCAATCTTCGTTTTTTAATTTAATCGGTATTATATCGATTAAAGGATTATAAATATGAATTCGGAGGAGAGAAAAATCAAACATTGGCGCCCTATATGGATTTGTAAATATATCAGTTCCTACAACAAAAATTTTTGTAGATGATAAAACAGTATGAGTATCAAATCTGAGAGTAGATTCTAAACTTTCAGGGGTCAACCATAAAGTGTTAGAATATGTTTGCTCAATTTTCTCTTTTAATACAGTATATGAGACAACCCCTACACATTTTGAGAGATTATTAATTTTGGCCAAAAGTTTTGAGATAGTGGATTTGTGTTGTACAATCATTTTACTCACGATACAACTTTAATAATTTAGTATTATTCTTATATTTAAATATTATTTCCGTACTTAAACTTTATTATTTTAGTAGAACTAAATGCATTATGTGAAACACGTCATTTGTCGCTCATATTTCATAGAGATATTCCTTCTGATTAGTAAGACACCTGTCACATTTTCTGAGATTAAAGAAAGATTGAAGGTGTCCCCCGCTATTCTATCCAGTCGAATTAAGGAAATGGAAAGCCATGGGCTAATAGTTTCTAAAATTTACAGTAGAGAAACTAAGAAAAAAGGGAGAAAACGATTGATAAAATACACCTTAACCGAAAAAGGAAAACGCTTAATTCCTTACGTAGAGCAATTATTTCAAATCTTTCAACAAATTTCAAGTGAACTTAAAAGTTCACCAAGGGTTGATTTAAATGAAAAGTCAACAAACAAGATTGCATTCACCTAATAATTTAACTTTTGTTGAGATCTGGTACGATGAAAATAGAAATAAAACAAATCCCTATGAGGATCGTGATTGGTTCCTACAAAAAATATTTTATCCCACTATTGAACCAACTTTAAGATCGTTAGGGAAAACTCTTAATCTGAATATTTTTTCATTCAAAAATAAAAAAGATGTTGAAACTTATGGTTGCTACGCCGTCAAAGAATTTTATAACTTTAGAGCACCTGACATCCTTTTAGTTATTGACAATAACCCTGTCATACTTTTAGAGACAAGCGATGCTGTTCCAACTGGTAATCAACCTGGTAAAAAAATTCCCATATTACTTAAATCTTCAGAGCTTAAAATACCTTCGATATTTTACCTTCCTTTGTTACGTGTAAGGTTCCGTCCTCATCAATCTAACGCTTTTTGTGATTTGAGTATATGTAGGTTTGCATTAAATCAAAGTAAGAAAACTAAAGTACCAACTCATTTGTTTTTCTCTGAAAGATATACAGATACTCCGTTAAAGTCAAAATATTTAACAGAGGTAGATATAAAAATGATAAAAACGTTTGTAAAATCTGATGATTATCTGCAAAACTATATTAGGGAAAGGATTTTGCTTTTTTTCAATGGTGAACTTCTAAGGTTCACGAAGATGGATTTCGAACTCATGCAAATTGTAAGGGACTATTGTATATGGAGTGAAAAACGTCTCAAAGGTCGAAAAATCATTTTAGAAAATAAGATTATCTTTCGCCAAGATCCAGATAGAGGTTGGAGTGAGCGGGGAACTGGTTGTCTTGAAGCAGTAGAGTCTCAAGTGATTGAACTAAAGTCACGTGTAGGTGGAGAAGTTGAAGCATGGTTTCCTAATATAGGGAAGAATTTTTGGTACTTCCAAAAAAGGCAAAGTATAAGGATAAAGGTTTTAAAAAAATATGCCACTTTGAAATTTCAAGAGGATCTCACTAAGAAAGATTTTGAATTAATCAAAGATTTATTAAAAGAACACCATTCAGGTAAGCGAAAGAGAGCTTCAATTTATTTAAATGATAAAAGTGTATATGGACGTCTCAGTAAGGCTATCGTTATTTTTTCTAATCCAGAAGATTGGTTAAATGGCATTCCGGAGGAATTCACTAAATTGCCACAGGGTGCAAAAATAGTTTTACCGAGATTAGTTAAGGATTTTTATTTTTTCAGAGAGGAAACCTGGAAGAAATTTATTAAAACAAAATCTCTTGCCATATTTTACCAAGATGATTTACTTGAATCAGAATTTAAACTTCTAGAGGAACATTTTAAATGAAGTGATAAACTTGAAGCAAATTGAAGTAATTGATATTATTGTGAAGTATCTTATTGAAAAAGGTTGGATTGAGATTTTCTCTAATCGTCCAGGCGATGACTTCGCGTCTCATGGTTTTGTAGTGCCTATCAAAGGGAAAGTAGTAGACTGTGTTTTATTGAAGGGAAATCAAATAATGTTAATTGAATGTGATTCAATCGTTACATTTAAGAAAAAGTATCATATTAAATTGTTAGATATTAAAAATTATTTATTGCAAGGTAATCATTTAGAAGATTGGAGAAATATTTTGGAGAATCGGAATAAAATAGCAATTAATAAAATCGATAAAATCATATTAGCTTTAGCTTATTGTACAACTGATTTTCGTTTTAACATGATCAAACCTGAACTTGTAGCCAAAGGATTTTTCTTATTTAAAGTAACCAATAATAAAAATGTTGTTGAAGAACATAAAATCATTAAAGGTAAAATTGAAAATTTTTTAAAATAGGGGATTAGTTTGAAATATTTCATTCCGGAATGGGATGATCGCGTAGATCCTAAATATGATTTCGTTACAGATCATCATTCAATAACGCATTACGAGAACTCTTTACGAAATGATGTCTATATTTGGGACATTTTTGAATTGGAAAAAGTTCCTATTGACGGTATTCTTGTCTCAAGAATGAAAATCATGGAAAATAAAGTCAAGTATCAACAAATATTAAGCCAAGGGATTCATGCATTTTTGCGTCTACCCAAAAGCTTTGAAATAATGGGTGATTGTGGAGCTTGGGGTTATATCGACCATGAAGAACCACCATTCAAAACCTCAGAAACTCTTGATTATTATGTGAATTGTGGCTTTAATTATGGAGTTTCGATCGATCATTTGATTGTTCCAGCGCATATTGAACAAAGAGAGAAAAGATGGAAATTAACTTTAGAAAACGCACGTGAGATGTTTGAATTATGGCAATCAAAAGACAGGTATCTTCAATCAATAAGGATCATAGGTGTAGCTCAAGGTTGGGATGTAGACTCTTACAGAAAGGCTGTTAGAGAACTTCTGAAAATTGGTTATGATTATATCGGTTTGGGTGGTTTGGCCAGAGCCCCAACAGGAAAAGAAAGTGAAAAAGTCGACGTAAAGACTCTATTGAATGTTGTTAAAGGAGTTTGGTTAGAGGTCCAGAAGTGGATGCAAGAAACAAAACGCAAAGTTGATATTCATGTTTTTGGAGTAGCTAGACCTCAGATAATCCCAGAGTTAATGAAATATGGGGTTACAAGTTTCGATTCAGCCTCTTTTTTAAGAAGAGCTTGGTTAAGCGCTCAAAACAATTACCATACCTTAGAAGGTAAAAGTTATAGCGCGATTAGAATTCCTCAAACAGAAAGAAGCCCAAGAGTTAAAGGTATTCAGGATGAAAAACTCATTAGTCTTGAGAAAAAAGCCTTAGAAATGTTAAGACTTTATGACAAAGGTGAAGTGTCTATCGATAAAGTCATGGAAGTTCTTAAGGAATACAACGTTACCATTAAACAAAGGCCGGGTATGGAGAAATTTTACCTAGAAACATTAAAGGATACGCCTTGGAAAAAATGTCCATGCAAAATATGTAAGGACATTGGTGTAGAGGTCATAATTTTTAGAGGTAACAATAGGAATAGAAGAAGAGGTTTTCACAATACGTGGGTTTTTTACCAGATTTTTAGGATGATTTCTCCAAGAGTACTTGTTTTCACAACATGTACCGCCAAAAAAGACGAGACTCCAGGCCTAATTCCAGCTTATCAAAGGTATCTTCCCTCCCCAGTTTTTAAAGTCTTTTGGGAAACTGTTTTCGATTTACCTGTTGAAATTGGAATTTTATCCGCCAAATTTGGACTAATCGATTGGAGTAAAAGAATTCCTTACTATGATTATAAAATGCAGGAAAGTGATATTCCAAAATTTGTCGAGGAATTAAAGGAAAAACTGAAGAAGTATGATAAAATCTTCTTCATTGGTCTAGGGCTTTATAGGGATGTCGTTCAAAAAGTTAAGGATGAAACGGGTTATAACATTGAAATTTTCCCAAAACAAGAACTTACAGAAAGAGAAAAAGTTGACATAATAGAATACACAAAACAAATGAAGTTGTTCAGAGAGGCTATAATCCAAGCTATTCCAGAAAAATGTAGATCAGTAAACGCGGAAACTATATCTCCTTCTCAAATTACACTTGAAAAGTTTATGGAACTAAAAGGAGAAAAATGAATTGACAACTAAGTTATCGAGGTTTAAGCATTGGTTGAAAAAATAATAATAAAAAACGAAGTTTATCAAAAACTTCTAGATTTGCTCCAAAAGCATAATCCAAACATAGTTTGTGGTTTCCTTGTAGGAGAAAGAGACGATAAAAACAAGATTATTCGGGTAAATGATGTTAGGGACATAAAAACAAGATGTAATCCAAAAATACATTTCCAACCAGTGTTTTCGGATTTTCGCCGAGTTGCAGATGAGATTCATAGAGAAGGAAAATCAATAGTAGGCGAATTTCATACTCATCCAGAAGGAAATTCCAATCCAACAGGGAGAGACATGAAAATCATGAGATGGATGAAAACTGGATTTTGGATAATAGTTTCTGAGAATTCGATATCCGCCATGATTTTCGACGCGGGAGAGTTGAAAATAAACATAACAAAAATCCCGATAGAAATTGTTTGAAACAAAAGTATTTTCTCATAAATTTTCATATTAAGATTAGGTGATGCGATGGAAGAATTAACCATAAAACAAGCTCAGAAAATTGTCGATGAATGGATAAATCAGTTTGAAGAAGGTTACTGGCCTCCTTTATCGATGTTAGCCAGTTTAGTGGAAGAAGTTGGAGAATTAGCTAGAGAAATTAATGCAAGAGAGAAAATAAAAAAGAAGAAAGAAACCGAGCCTGAAAGCGACTTGGGTCTAGAAATGGCGGACATTCTGTTCAGTCTAATCTGCCTTGCAAATCACTATGGCATTGACTTGGAAGAGAAATTCAAAAAGGTCATTGAAAAATACTCGGGTCGAGACACAAATAGATGGACAAAAAAGTTAACTTATTAAATAAATCAATTTTTCAAGTTTTTCCTCAACATCAGAGTTTATTTCACGTTGTTTAAACTCGAATTTGATCTTTAAAAGTATGTTTCTGATATCATTATCTGAAAGATACCTAAAGAGCATTCGCCTCCACGGTCTCTTGTCCCAGTCATTATAATTAATATCCATCTCTTGAGGAATTTCTACAAATAAATCTCGATCTCCTATGACAAGATCATATCGATATTTTCCATGTGAACATGTCCCTATCATGTTCCTTTTTATCTTATTAATACGTGTAATTCCAATTATCGATCTATGATTCATGTTTGGCTTTTTAGTCGTAAAAATGACGATCTTATTTGGGTCAGATTGCCTGATTGATACATTATCACCACTTCCAAATTCCAATCTGTTAAAAAGATTCATTTCCCAACAACTTTCAGGTTCATCGGGATGAATGTGTATCCTTCTCTCTTTGCACGTAGAAGTAACGTTGGGACAATCTGGGTCCTTGCATTTTGCTCTATATCTTTGATTGTTCCATGTGCACTTGAAGATTAGATTCTTTAATTGCATGGACTTCCTCTCCGTTCTTACTCCTTATTTTATTCAATTCCATATAAAATTGTCTCACATTATGATGAGCTCTACTTCCGTTTCTCCACCCTTCTCTAAAAATTATTACATCAACTCCTACTTCTTTACAAACGGGACAATCACATTTTTCCCAAGGTCTATCTTTCAAAGTTTTAACGTAGCGCTTTCTTAAAACGGATAAAATCTTATCCATCTTTTCAACGCCATCAACTTCCAAAATTCTTCTTTCATAATCCAAAAGTTTATTTAGCGTATATTCCATCGAAACTTCCTTTCTCGCATAACGATACATCGTTTCCAAAGTTTCCTTTTCCAATTTTTCTAGCCCTCTTCTAACCCTCTTTACTCTTGTCAACCTGATTCTTATTGCGGTATAAGACCTCCAAGGATTAGCAAAATGATAGTTTTGTTCACCACTTTCCCAAGCTTGCCTCAAAGGCGCTGCCGTATCAAAAGAATCAACATGCTTTTTCATGAGAAAAGGGATTAAATGCAACCTTGCAAAACCGAACAAATGAATTTTAATTTGTTTTCTACGTTGTGTTGGTAGTTTGTTGATTTCCTTGTTAACAACCTCAACTATTTTAACAAGTTGAGAAGTTGGTCTTCTAGCAATACCTCCAATCCCAACATAATAGTAACCCATTTTCAAAATTTCTCTTGCAGCTTTTCTGTAACTCTCTAAATCCCAACCCTGAATTACGCCTATAATCTTAAGATGATTAAACTTCTGTTTCTGAAGCAATTCCATAGTTTCTCTCGCATTATCAATAGTAATTTGCCACCGCTTCTTCTTTTCTTCGAGGGTTAATTCTCTTTTAACCCCATCAACGTTAACGGTCTTAAAAATACCGTGATCTAAATGTGCGCCTACTGGAATTTTCAACCTAACATAATAATCAAGTAACTCTCTAACCGAGTAAGGCGGTTCTTCCTGATTTTTATATAACCAAGCTCCAGAATCCCCGATAACGGGGCCTTTCCACCTCAGAAAACTATGAATTCCTCCATGCTTAACAATACTTTCCTCAAGTTTGGGCGTAACATAACCTTTCGAAAGAAGAATACCATCGCAACAAGGAAAAATTTCCCATAAGTATTGATCTTCAGGTTCTTCGTCCCAAGGAGTCCAAACAAAGTAAAAATCCATGTATTAAATTCTATGCGTTATGATTTTAACTTTTTTGGGATAAAAGATTGTTTAAAGCGTTTGCAATCAATTTTTGCCTTTTTTCTAGAAATTCTTCATACTTGTCAATTCTGTATAAATCTTTATCTGGCGGGATGAGATGTTGCCTTTTTAAATCATCTGGAATCTGTAGAAGATAATCCGGTTGTTTTTTACTAATTTCTTTATTTGATTTTGAAGTTATTATCGTTAAATTAGCAATGTGATCACGTATTTTTTCATATTTTATACCTTCTAGACGTTTTCTAGGGAAGATATGGTGAAATTCAGGTTTGTCTTCTTCTGAGGCTGCGTTTTCTAAGAAATTTCGTCCTAGAAGATCTTGTTTTACATTCATGCTTTTAAGTAAAACGAATAGTGCTAATTGAAACGTTGTATTATTAGTTTCTTCAATATCCTCAGGTTTAAATGTTGTAATTATTTCCTTATCTTTCTCAAGAGTATTTGCCCAATCTTCCACTGGATTTGAACTTTTGCATATAAGCTCTATATCCTTATCTAAATTACCAAATTTCGCCCCACTGTATCTTCTGTTTATATAAGCTAACAGAAAGGAATACGCTAATAACTCACGTTCCTTTCCTTTAACTTCTTTTTGACTCAAAATGAGGACGAGAGGTATTAACGTATTTTGAGCTTCGATGAACATATCTGAATCAAGAAGTAGTTCTCCTTTCAAGAAATCAATCAATCTTAAAATTCCAACTTTTGCTTTTTTATCCCAATCTTCTGAAACGTTTTTCTTTCCAAATTCAGGTACGATCTTTCTTTTTAGTGATAGTTTAAATGATATAGCTGAGAGAGACCTTACGAAAAAATCATAATCAAACTTAAAATTAGTTCCATAAATTTGTTCCCTAAATTTTTCCAATTCTTCTCTAACATTTGGCCACTTTATTGAGATATATCCCAATGCAAGGTTTTCCGTTTCTAATGGTCTCCCTCCGGTATTCAACCTTATGAATAGTTCTAATGCGCTTCCCCTCTTAAGTGGAGGGGAATATTCCACTGTGATTTCTTTATCTTCTATTTTCCTGATTTTTTCGAAAATAGAAGTTAACTTGATAATTTTATCTGTCTCTTCTATTTTCAGTTCCTTAATTAATTGCTCATTAGTTTTGTTTATTATTTCATGAAAAGGAACAAAATTCTTTATTTTTTCACCCTTTTTGACAAAACAAAATTTTTCATTTTCAATATCAAAATGTAGAATAAATTCCTCTCCCTTAAAAACAAATGGATCGCCATGAAAAATTCTGCAAATTGTTGTTAATCTTTGTTGACCGTCTAATATGTAATCTCTAGCGTACAAGGGTTCACCCTTAACGGAAGCTTGTATCACTCTCTCCTTAATTTCCTCTTTAATATCTTCCTCGGTTGGTTTCCAAATAATAAGAGAACCTATCGGATACTCTCTGTACAAAGAATCTACAAATTTCTCAATCTTTTCCTTATCATTCCAAACAAACTCTCTTTGAAATGGAGGAAGGACAAACTCTTTTCTATCGAGATGCTCTAATATCTCGGAAATTTTCATTTCTTCTCACCTTTCCAGGAATTCATACAAAACTTCTTCAGTGTTATCAGCTTTTATGAATATTGGAACATTAGGCATTCCAGTCGCAGAGTTACTTGAAACTATCCATTCACCTTTTCCAAATTCCAAGGTCTTATCTAATATATCCCTATCGATTGTGCATACATCACTAACATACCCACGATCATAAGGCCTCGGTAACGTACCGATAAAATAGGTATGCAATTGCTGCAAAACGTTCGTGTTAAGATGAGCTATTCGTTGGGTTGAAATGCATACTCCTAGACCATACTTCCTCCCATGCCTTGAAAGGTCTTCAATAGCTTCAGAACAATCCTTCTCTTTACCTCTAGTCTTATCTAAGGCCTTAATAAATTCTTGAGCCTCATCAAAAACGAAAAGAATAAATGGACTTATCTTAAACTCCCTTTTCCTTCTGCTTAAAATTTCAGTTGCAATAGTTATAGCTAACTCCCTTATTTTCTCTGGGTCTGGAACATTCAGTACGATAACTTCTTTTTCATCCGATTCCAAACTTCCCAATATTTCATCAACAGTAATCACATGTTCCTTTTTTTCTTCGGTGGTTTTAAGAGTGGTGGCCCATCCTTTTAGAATCGGAGGTATATTTTGGGGTACAAACCTTCTATCTGTTGTTTTTATCTGATTCTTCTCAAGTATTTTGTCAAATTCATCAGCTATTTCATCAAGTTCTTCTGGAGAAATTAGAGATTCTAATCCCTTACGTTTTTCTTCTAAATACTTTTGTAAGAAATCTATCCACTGATCAAAAACAAAATAATATGGCTTATCGCTGTTATCTTCTTTAACTTTTTCAAGAAATGTAAGTAATCTTTCATAGGTTTTCTTTTCAGCTAAATCTAAAACCTTGATCTTTTTACTTGAAATGAGTCCGTTTAATTTCTCGATTATCTCGTTTTTAATTTCCTCTTTTTCAAAAGCTTTGGGTTTAACTATTGACTTGTATAATTCCTCAGAATTTTTAACCTCTCTATCAACAATTATCTTTGCAGATTTTTCTTTTGACAGTAAATCCAGTAACAGTACAATGTACTCGCATGAAATGTCAAAAATTATAACCTTTATGTTATCTTTGTGTAAGAAAGCTTTTCTAATTAGATTTGCAACAAGGTTACTTTTTCCACCGCCAGTAAAAGCAAAAATACCAAAATGATACCTTATCAGGTCTTCAAAATTTACTAGTAACGGAATTTCTTCCCCTGTAAACATCTGTATTTTTCCAATTTTAGGGTTAACCTCAGGTTCAGAGTTTACAACTTTTTTCTCGTAATCTTGCCAGTCTTTTATAGTAACCGTTTCCTTGTCTAGCAAACTCTTTAAGACTTCTTTGTTGAAAAGATAACCTATCGTGCTTTTATTCAATATCCAAACTTTTTCTCCAATTAAAGGGAAAGTCCAACCGTTTTCAAATTCTAAGCAATTTTTTTCAATTATCAAATCATAGTTTATTGGAACTGCATTTATTCTTACCATCATCGTAGAAGCGTCATCTTTATCCCAATCCTTCACCGATTGTTCGATAATTTCTCTCTGAATTGGATAGTACAAGCTTTCAGAAACGCCCTTCAAACCGAAATGTTCAGGCCAAAACCTTGAGATTTCCATTAAAGTATAACGTTCCATTTGCTCAGACTTAAAATTCCTAACAGCTAATATCATACCTTCGCTAAGTTTTCTCATCAAATCCTTATTGTATTTTACTTTGACGCTGCAAAGAAACCTAGCTGCCCCAGCTACTGTTCCTTTTTCAGTCCTAACTCCAGAAGCTACCGATACGTCACTAAGCCTTGCATCAAATTCCCCGTTAAAAGTTGTGAAAAACTTATTCTCCTCTTCTGAATCGCTCAATTTCACCCCTCCTTACTCTAAATGTTGTCATGTAGAATATAAAATCTCTAAGCTCAGGATTGTTCATTATCCATCTTTCCATAGCTTCAATTATGTTCTTAACCAAGCTAACATGCCATTTAGCTATTTTGTCCGCTATAAATAATGGCTTATTATGCCCAAAAAGTTCAGGGATATTCAAGTCGCTCATAGAACTCAGAATTTCCAGTACCATGTTTTGAATTTGGTTCTCAACATTTTTATCTTTGTATATTATGACCTCTACTGGTTCAATAAACCTGCCATTTTTGTTTTTAAACGTAAAACTTGTCTCTTGCCTAATATCCTCCTCATATACTAGCCGATCAATAGCTAAAACATTACTTCGTAATTTTGGGTCTGATTCGGCTTTAACAAGTTGAATGTATGATTTAAGGAAAAATTTTTCAGGAGAAATTTTGTTTCTTATAGCTCCATTTACAAAGTCAATGCCTTCATCGCTTGGGATTAACGTCTTAAATGATGTATCATATTCTACCAACGCCCAGGGAGGACTAACTTTTTCATAATTCAACAAGGAAACAGATTGCAAGAACATTCTATCCGTGTTCGGAATTAGAGCTAATCTTTCTTGACTTATATCTGATGAGATTATCTTGTTGTTTTGGCATATTGGGATATAATGCTTTTTGAACTCCTTTGCAGAGGTATCTTTTGTCACTCCTACAAGCAAAATTTTTCTTTTCCAGCATTCTTCAATCAAAGCATTAAAACAGAATATTGTAAGAAAACTTAAGTCAAGCGTAGTTAACCAGCATTGTTTTCCATCTTTTTCGATTATCAAATTGTTCTCTTCAAAAATCCTCTTTCCGATTTCAAGGAAAAGTTCCTTAAGCAAATTCCATGAACCTGTCAATTCTTCGCTAATTTCGTAATAGCCGTTAACTTCTTCTACAAAACCTTTCAACTCAAGATATTCAAGAATTCTTTGAACCCTTTCTTTTCTATCTTGAATTTTTAATTCCTCAACTATTTTATCTAACTCAAGTTTGCCTTTCTCCTCAAGAAGGCATAAAATTCTGTATCTTAGGTAATCTCCTCTAGAAGGGGGTAAACCCAATTTTTTGTTGTATATCCTATACCTTCCATAATCAAGCATTCTAGGCGTGATCTCTCTACCTTTAAACTTGTACCCAATTAAGGAGCATCTATTTTTCCATTCTTCCCAATCTTTTCCACTCTTTCCAATTCCTCCAATCAATCCAGCTTGGTCTCCGGATAAAGTTCGATCCATTAAAAGTAACTTCACCTTCTCGTTTTCCAATATAATTGAGTAAGCAAGAAAATATTCGGCAAAATGCATTATAACGTTTGAGATCTGAGAATTATCTATAATCTCTTCATCCTTCAAAGACTTGCCAAGAGCTATTTCTCCTTCCTTTTCCTTAAAAAAGGTTTGATCTACATCAGGAACCTCGTTTATATACAAAGGGACACACGAAGAAATACCCCAACCTTCTTGAATGACTTTCTCATTGTACTTTATTATCGGGTTAGAATTTTGTGGAAACTCTATCTCGCCCATACAAGCATAAGCTCCTCCAAAGAAAATGACAAGGTCGAATATCTCCCTTGCATATTCAGTACCATCTATAGCTGCAAACTCTATTTTCGGAGAACCAAAGAATTTAGATGCAAACTCAAAGCATTTTTGCGTGTTAAAACCCTGAACCATCAAGTCTTTTAAAAACTCATCATACATTCCCTTAACAGCATCAAACCTCTTCTTATAGTCGGAAACCTGAGATTCGGAAGATTTTCTTAAATCACTTCCTAGTTTAGTTACCTGAGATGTTAATGGGGAACTCATCTTTTACCCTATTGGTATTTTAGACTTAATAATAAATAAGAATTCTATGGTTAGTTTTGGCTAAACGGAAATTCACACCTTCGCAAATCTTAACCTAATGCCTACCAAATTTTCCGTATGAAACTAATGACAAAAGAGCTAAGGAAGAAAATCCCTCCTTTATATTCTCAAGAGAACGTCAAAGATCCTATAGTTTATGCAAAGTACTTTATGCCAGACTCTCATTGGACTTGGTATGTTTTAGAATTTGACGGAAAAGACACTTTCTTTGGATATGTTGACGGTGATTATCAAGAGTTAGGCTATTTTAGCCTCACAGAACTAGAGAGCATCAGAGGACCATTAGGGTTAGAGGTCGAAAGAGACTTGTACTGGAAACCAAAACCTTTAAGCGAGGTAAAGAAGGAAATAAGCAAAACACAAAAATCAAGTTAACCTCCTACAGCTTTCTTTTTGAGAATGCTTTTGAAGTAATCTATCTGTCTATCTATTTCCTGCAACCTAATGTTATGTTTCAGAATGTTGTCTAGACATCGTTTTATTTCTTCAATTGTCTCTTTAGGTATTTTCGCCATATTATTTTTATACTGTTTTTTGCTTTTAAAAAGTTGGGTTAGCTGTTGAGTTATTCTTATAACGCATCTAAAATTGCGTTTTTTGATCTTGACGGCACAATAACGGAAAAAAGCGAAAATGCTGGGATAAAACTTGAAGAAGTTCTTTACGAGAAGGGTATACTTAAAAAAGAAGATTGGTGGCTAACTCTAGAAGTCATCGGGAAATATCGTAGAAACGAAATTTCGTATGAGAGACTAATTCAGAATTTGTCTCGAATATATGCAAATGCTTTGAAGGGAGTACCAGTTTGTGAAGTTCAAAATGTTTTGTCAGAAGTCGTTAAACGTATCAAGCTTAGGGAGGAAGTCCCTGAAGTTATCCAATGGTTTAAGGACAACGGTTTCATTCTAGTGCTTATGTCAGCTTCGCCCATTGAAGTCGTACGTGTGATAGCTTCTAAACTGCATTTTGACGAAGCATATGGACTTAAATTAGAAACAATAGATGGTGTATACGCGGGAAAGTTTTTCACAGTAACAAGCAAATACAAAAGAAACTTAATAAAGAGAAAGTTAAAGGAACACCGTTTTTCTGTTGGAGTAGGTGATAACTTGTGCGATATGGAAGCTTATCAAGATCTTGATATTAGATTTTTGATAAATGATGATTATTTAGCCAATGAAAGATTCGTTAACGCCAAAACGAAAGTCATAAAAAATTTAAAAGAGATGCTTACGTTCTTGACACATTCATTATTGTTTGAGTTTGCCATTGCAACCGGAGTTTACAATTCGAGTCAAGTTTCTACGTTTCAATCGACAACACCTTCTTAAAAACGTTAAAAATAACCTCTTCCTCGTCCTCTCCTGCGTATTTCTCCTGTATAGATTTCCATATTCTTGCTTTTTCACTGTCCGTTGGAAAAACGGCACAGAAGCCATCACACTTTTCACTCGCTTTAATAAGTGCTTGACGTACTTGTTCATCGTTAAGTATTGAAAGGATTTTATCAGCAACTCTGGTAGGTAGAAGATTTTGTTTTATAAATTGTCGTATTATAGGTATCATGTTAGCTGCTTTCTTATTTCGTTCGACCTCGTCAATTAATTTAGACAAAACTTCTGAAAACTCATCTTCCACTATTTCAATGGTTTCATTTTCCGATATTTCTTGAGGTAGCTCATAAGTTTCTATATGATAGTATGGATGAGGTATTAATACATCATAAACTAAGCTTACGGCAAAATCAGATGCATAAAGGATGTCTCCACGCTTTAGTTTTTTTCCTCGTCCTTTTCTTGACCAGTATATTAATTGCGTTTCTCTCAACAGATTGTAATGATAATAAAGTGTTTTTTTCGCGACATTCTGGATTTTTTCAGAAAGATTGCTCACCGAGAGAGATTTATTCCTCAATAATTCGATGATAATTTTTATTCTCGTTTCATCACTTAGCGCTTCCCCTAGACGTTGTAATTGATCAAAAAGTGTAGGTTCTATTTCCTTCCACTTCTCTGAGTTCGTCAAATTCATCAATTCGACTCTCTTGGAGACGGCGCTAAAATCAAAGGATGGTATGTCCGTATCTTCCCTATCGACATTTCCTATCGACATTTAATCTTCGCCACTTCAAAAGAATATTTTTAAAGCCGCAACAATATTTAAATCTATCACATCTTCGGACTTTTCTCAAAATTTTAAGAAAAATCAGTCACATTTTAATATTGTCAAATTCGTAAAACGTATGAAGCAACACAGTCTTAGTGAGAAGAGTTCCAAATGGAAGAATCGAAACATAAAAACTCGAACCGGGGTTGGTAATGTTTGAATGAAAGTGTATTTGTACTCACGAAAAATGGTAAAAAAGTAACGTATGAGACAGGTAAGGAAAAAGATAAAGTAATGGAAATTGTATTGAAGGATATAAAAGTTATTGGGGAACTTATCTCTTCTCCAGAGAAAATAAAGATTTTCTTAAAAGTTCATGAACAGACTAAACCGAATGAACATAACTATATCAGTGGGTATAGACTTTCTCGTTCAGTAAGCCTTTCCATCAGTGCTGTTTACAGTTTTTTAGAGAAAATGGTGAATTATGGCGTTTTTGAACGTCCTAGTCAAATAAATGATATTAAGTGGGTACGAATAACAGAATATGGAAATTACATTTATGAAAAGATTAAATCTATCTCACCAAAGCTAAGCGAGATTTTATAAATTAAGATAGTGTCTCTTTATCCATTCAATGTAATCGAGTGTAAATTCCACTCCATTTTCTTTGCTTAAAAGATATCTTTTCCTCTCTAAAGTAAGAACTTCCGGAAGAAACTCTATAGTTGAAGAATGATTGCCTGCAAAATCTCTTGGTGAAGTTGAGAAATAGCACAAACCATTTGGTAGACTTACTTTTTTATAATTTCTAATAAACTCCTTTATCACTTTTTCTAATCTAAAGTTCCATGCAGGAAATAGTATGCTATATTGAGCATGAAGACCACCTTTTTTATCATCAGCAACAAAAGGATAACAGTGCAAACCGATAACGAAGTTTGGTTTTCCATACATTTCTTTTACATAGCGCCTTAATTCGCTTGTCCCTTTCCAGTTCCTTCGAATTCGCTCTGTCGAGTCTTGTTCTAAAAAATCACTACCAATGCTTGTTGGAGTGAAACTAATAACCTCTATGTTAGGTACATTGAGTTCTTTTAGATTCTTTCCAACTTCGACTGCATAAGTCTCAAAGGGATGAAATCCATAAACCACTAATATGTCAATCTTCTTTTTTCTGCTAATAATACCACTAAAAGCGAAATATTCCTTAAAATTTAAATTCTTTTCGAAAAAGCGAATTATTTCAAGTTCCTATAACATTTTGGGGCAAGAAGCACAAGATTTTATAAATAAAAGTTCCCAATTACTCCTGCCAAAAGGTGATTAAATGTCCGAAAATATAAAACCCGTAAACGTAAGAGCCCTCCTAAGCGAAGTGAAAGGACCAAAAGTCTACGT
>Ga0078972_1008526_pt1 | contig 21344 bp, 21 predicted proteins | sample YelNatPaOPGAMG01_FD_67568 | JGI IMG/M metagenome (GOLD analysis project Ga0078972, IMG submission 67568) | Hot spring thermophilic microbial communities from Obsidian Pool, Yellowstone National Park, USA - OP-RAMG-01 (SPADES assembly) (version 2) | ecosystem: Environmental > Aquatic > Thermal...
CGATTTGGATCGATACGATTTCGGGGCAGCCTTCGTCGAAAAGAAATCGAATCGTCAGGAGTTCACCGTTGTAAACGAGGGGTACTCGAATCTGGATGTAGGTCTCCTGGCTCTCTCGGGATCCCATGCTTCGGATTTCATCCTTGAAGGAGATACATGCTCGGGCCGGTCGATAGTACCGCTCGATCACTGTTCTGTGATCCTTTCGTTTGCACCCACATCGACGGGAGTGCGAGAAGCCACGTTGAACATCCCCTCGAATGATCCGGAATTCCCAAACACAACCCTTCAGTTAATGGGCACGGGGCTCGGCCCTGAGATATTTGCGAGTCCAGAGGAGGTCGATTTTGGCAACGTGGCCCCCGGGGAAACCGGAGCTCAAACAATTACTGTAGGAAATCAAGGAGTATTAGATCTCGCCCTTTATGGAATCCGTGGTCCCGGCGCCCCTTTCAGCAGAATAGGGGGGACCTGTCGAGATGGCGAGGTTCTCGCCCGGGGCAAGAGCTGCACGATATCTTTGAGTTTTTCACCGATAGGAGCAGGAACCTATACGTCAGATCTCGTCATATCCTCGAATGATCCTGATGGGCCCCTGGTACTGCGCCTCATAGGAAAATCAGGCGCTGAGTTGATCATCAGATGGGAAACCTTGATGGAAGTATGCAGAGAGAGCAAAAAGGGTCTGAAGTGCAAAATCGTGGGATCATTCTTTGTCCAAAACATCGGCACGGCAGAGGCAGGCCCATCGAAGGTCAAGATCTATTTGTCAGAGGATGACGTTCTTGACGAGGGGGATCGGCTGTTGAAAGGGGTGATGATTGGGAGCTTACAGGTAAAAGAGAGCACAAGAAGAAAGTTTCGTTACAACCTCCCTCCGGGTGAAACAGCATATGGGAAATACATCCTTGTGATAGTGGAAATAGGGACGTTGCTGAAATTTTAACTTACTTAAGCAACTGCTTCATGATCCCCGGATTCTCCTTGACCACCTTTTCTCCATTTAAAACACATTTCGAAATGGCTGATGAAGAAACATTCAAGAAATCCGCCAACTCAATCGCTTTCATCTTTTTCAGGCGGACAGCAAGATAGGAAAGCACAGCCCTGACTCTCACGATTTGGGCTCGCTTACTTCCTGAAGTGATATCGGTTGTTGATAGAGCCGCCCAGCTTGCCATCCTTTCTGCGCGATCTTTAAAGGGAATCTTGAGACTGTTTTTTTCTCGGGCTTCGGCGTCTTTATGACAGCCTGTTAATTCTCTACCTGACTACTTAGGGCTTTCCCCCTGCTTGATAATGCTTCAGAAAGAACCTATAGTCCAGCTCATCCGAAAAGATCCTTGTTCTCTCGATTCCCCGAGCGATCACGTGTTGGATTAGACCCGGCGCATCAAGTCGGGCTTGTCTTGGGATGGGCCCATCTTAACACAAATTCCATCGAAAGAAAATTAAAATTTCAGCAACGTCCCTAGTCCAAGCTCAGGATCCTTCGGGCCTCGGAGGGGGTGGCGATCTCCCTTCCGTACTCCCGGGCGATTCGGACGATCCGCTCCACGAGCTGGGCGTTGCTCTGGGCCAAAACCCCCTTCGAATAGTAGATGTTGTCCTCCAGGCCCACACGAGCATGGCCCCCCATGGCCATCGCCATCACGGCCATGGGAAGCTGCTGCGCACCGATCCCGATCACGGACCAGGTCGAACCGCTGGGAATGATCTCCGACAGATGCAGAAGCGACTTGGCCGTAGCCGCCATTCCCCCAGGCGTCCCCAGAACGAACTGGAAGTGGAGCGGTGGCTTGAGAAGCCCCTTTTCCAAATACCGGATACACGTTTGGACCATGCCCGCCTCGAAAACCTCAAGCTCGGGCTTGATTCCTCGGGCGAGCGTTTCTTTGGCCAAGGCGTCAAGGAACTCCGGTGGGTTCAGGAAAACATGCTCTCCCATGTTCACCGACCCCGCATCGAACGAGACGAGTTCAGGTTTTAAGGCAAGGGGTTGAAGCCTTTCGGCAATGGGAAGGTTACGGCCCGGAATGCCGCTTGTGGTCAAACAGAGAATCGCATCCGTCTCGCTTCGAATCCGATCCACAACCTCTCTGAAAATGGCCAGATCCTGGGTCCCGAGTCCTGTCTTCGGATCCCTCACATGGATGTGGAGCACCGAAGCCCCTGCCCTCCAGGCCTCGATCCCTGATCGGGCGATCTCTTCGGGCGTGATAGGAATATAAGGTGTCTGCTGACGGGTGATTCTCGAACCCGTTACACCTACCGTGATGATCCATTTCTCCATCGCCTCACCTCGTCTCGAATTCGGGTTTCACATGCCCAAATAGGCTTTCCGGACATGTTCGTTGCCCATCAGCTCCTGTGACGTTCCCGAGAGGGCGATCCGCCCGGTTTCTAACACATAACCTCGATCGCTGTATCGGAGCGCCAGCGTGGCATTCTGCTCAATGATGATCAGCGTTACGCCCTGCTCGTGCAGCTTTCGGGTCGCAGTGTAGATCTCTTTGGTCACTTTGGGAGAGAGGCCCAGCGAAAGCTCATCGAGAAGAAGCAGGGTGGGTCTGGACATCAACGCCCTTCCGATGGCCAACATCTGCTGTTCACCGCCGCTCAGAGTGCCTGCGATCTGTTTTCTTCTCTCTTTCAGGACCGGGAAGAGCGTATAAACCCACTCCACCGACTCCTGAAGAAGAGGCCTTGAAGTCTTGGGATAGGCTCCCATCTCGAGGTTTTCATAAACGCTCATATCCTTAAAGATTCTCCGACCTTCGGGTACACAAGCCATCCCCATCCGCGTGATACGAAACGAGGCTTCTCGCGTTATGTCGCGGCCCAGGAAACGAATCACGCCCGAAACCGGATGGTGAACCCCCAAGATGGACTCGACCAGGGTTGTTTTTCCTGCCCCATTGGCGCCCAAGACCGTTACTACCTCGCCCTTTTGAACGGTCAGGGTTAAATCCCAGAGAATCTGGGCTTCACCTCGAAAGACATTCACCCCTTCAACTTCGAGCATCCTCAGCCCCAAACAGCTATTAATCTTCTCAAAATAGAAATGGCAGACATCTCCCTCTCCCGCCTTGGCGGGAGAGGGCTGGGGTGATGGTGTTCCCTCGGAATTGTCCCCTCACCTCAATCCTCTCCCCAAGGGGAGAGGAAGATTCCCTTTTCCCTTTGATTGTCCAGACGAATATGAGCATAGTAATAATCGTTCAATCCCTCAAGCCTCACCGGTCTCTGACTCTCCCAGATAGGCCTCGATCACTTTTCTGTCCGAAACGACTTCCTCGGGTGGGCCTTCTTTGATCTTTCGTCCCTGATCCAATACGATGATGCGATCGCAGGCCTTCATGATCGCTCCCATGACATGTTCGATCCAAAAGATCGTGACCTTCACCTTTGTCCGGATCATCTCGATCAGATCGAGGGCTTGCAGAATCTCCGACGGATTGAGCCCCGCCAGCACCTCATCGAGCAACAAAAGCCGAGGCTTTGTCGCCAGAGCCCTGGCCATTTCAAGCCGTTTCTTCTCGATCAGCGTAAGCTGGCTTGCCAAGGCTCTTTCGCGCCTTTCCAGGCCGACCAACCTTAGAAGAGAGCGGGCTTCTTCTTTCCGATCCTCTCTTGTACCCTCTCCCTGACCGCGACCGAGGGTCCCGACCCACGTGTTCTCGAGGCAGGTCATCTTTAAGAAAGGACGAACGATCTGGAATGTTCTGGCGATGCCCATTCGGCAGATTTCGAAGGGCTTTCGTGAACGAATATCATGACCATCGAAAACAAGCGTTCCCTTATCGGGATGAAAAACCCCGGTCACAAGGTTGAAGAGCGTTGTCTTGCCCGCTCCGTTCGGCCCGATGAGACCCACGATCTCGCCTTCGAAAATATGGAAATCGACATCTCTGACCGCGACAAGCCCACCAAAGGACTTGGTCAGCCCTTTCCCTTCGATCAACAACTGCGGGCTCCTCTTAGCATCCATCTTCCTTCGGGTTCCCTGTCTTTCCTTCTCCTTCGGGCTGCCTACGGAGTTTCGCTCCAGCCCACTCTGAGCCTCTTGTCCAAAATCCCCATCAACCCCTCCGGCGCAAACCGGGCCATGCCGAGGGCCACCAACCCGAAAAGGAGCACATGGTATTCTCCATACACCCGAATGTATTCGGAAAGGATCTCGAGGACAAAGGAGCCGATGATGGGTCCCGCGAAACTCCCCATCCCTCCGATCACCGCCATAGCCAAAACGAGAAACATCTGGCCGAGGGAGGGAATGTCGGGGGTGATCAGCATCAGGTAATGACCGTAAAGTCCTCCTGCAAGGCCCGCCATAGCGCTCGAAACCGTGAAGGCAACGATGCGGACCCGTATCGTGTTGATTCCGGATGACGAGGCGGCAAGCTCGTCATTGAGGACTGCCCGAAAGGTCAACCCCATCTCGGAGTGAATGATCCAGTAGATGAGGACGAGAATAAGAACCGTCAAAACCAGAAAGAGATAGTAGTAACTCACCTTCGAGTATTCGCTGAAGAGTCCTGGGATCTGAAGGCCCATCGTCCCCCTCGTCCACTGATCTTCGTTCGTGATGATGATCCTTAGAATTTCGGAAAACCCGAGGGTGGTCAAAGAAAGGTAGATCCCTCCCATGCGGATGCAGAGATATCCCAGGCCAAGCCCCAGCAGCGCGGCCGCCGCGCTGCCCACCCAAACACCCAACCAAGGTGGAAGCCCCGTGCGGACCGCAAGCATTCCCGATACGTAGGCTCCGACCCCTGCGAACGCGGCATGAGCAAAGGAGACCTGCCCTGTGAACCCGGCAATGAGGTTCCACGAAGAGGCCATCATCACATAGAACAGGCTGATAATCATGACGTGAAGCCAGTACTGGGACAGGAAAAAAGGCGGAAAAAGAGCAAGAAGAAGAAATAGGATCGGGATCGTGATTCTTTTTGAAAACATGACCTCAAACCTTTTGAGATTGATGCGATAGCGTCTTGGCCTTGGCTTCTACGTTGTTTTCTCGCCAAAAAGGCCCCAGGGTCGAAAAACCAAGACAAGGATCAAAATAATGAACCCGAATATGGCCCGGTACATCGTCGAGATATAAGCCGCCCCCAGGTTTTCCAAGATTCCAAGAATCAGGCCGCCGATCACACAGCCTTTGAGGGAACCCATCCCTCCCAAGACGACCACGACAAAAGCGGTCAGACTCACGGCCGAACTTCCTGTGGGCGTAACCGGAAAGATGGGAGCGATGATCACGCCGGCTGCGCCTGCGAGGGCTGCTCCCAGCCCGAAAGAGAACATGTTCACCTTAAGATGATCAATCCCTACCAGTGCAGACATCCCTCGGTCCTGAGAGACGGCCCGGATGCTCTTGCCAAACCACGTTCTTCTCACGAGGTAGAAGACAAAAAGCAGGATGGCGATGGAGATGAAGAAAGAAAGGAGCCTCTGGTTTCCATAATGATAGAGCCCCAGAATCGAGGTTGCGCCACTCACCAGCGCCGGAGGTTTGTTGGGATAAGGACCGAAGATGAGCAGGGCCCCATTCTGTAAGACGATCGAGAGCACAAAGGTGATGATGAGGGAATACATCTCATCACCGTAAGTGGGACGGATAAGAAGACGTTCCATTCCAAGCCCGATGAGGAAGATGAAGAACACCGACAGGAGCATGGCCAGAAGGGGCGAAAGCCCCAGGCTGGTGCTCAGGTGGTAACTGAAATATCCGGCGAAGATGTAGAGCTCACCGTGGGCGAAGTTCACCACCCTCATAATGCCGACGATGAGGGAAACGCCGATCGCCGAAATGGCATTGATCACGCCAATCACGATCCCATTCGTAAGATACATGAGAAATTCAGCCATAGGATATCTCTCGGAAAGCCATCGTGGGGTCGGAAGATCCTTTGCCCCTTCGGCGTGAAGCCCGGGCGAACGAGGTCTTCTCGCTCCCGGGCCTCACGGTTTCGTTCCGATCATTTCCCCCTCTTCAGGGCTCCCGTTGCGGCCTCTTTCGGATAGACGACCACTTGCTCTCGATCCTGCCACTGGACAACGAGCATGGGAGGCATCCACTGGTGATACTCATAGCTCCCCTGTTTGAGCCCGAATTTGACGACACCGGTCGTGACCTCAAGGTTCGTCTTTTCCAGCGCGGACACGAGGGCTTCGTTATCCGTCGACTTGGCTCGATTGAGGGCATCTGCCGCGAGCAGCACAACATTATAGATGGATCGAACCTTATAGTCCGTAGGAGCTTTCCCATACTTCTTCTTGTAGTCGTCCCAGAACTTCCGGCTTGTCGGGGTCAGGTGAACCTTCTCGTGCATGCTCGACATGAAGAGTTCGAGGTCTCCCGCCTTTCCGACGTTCTTCCAGTACGTATCCCAGAGGCTCGGAGGCCCTGCACCGTCGAGGATCAGGCATTTCGGACTCAGCCCCACCTCATTGGCCTGGGCAACGAAAAAGTGAAGCCCGGTCCCGTAGATATAGGCAAGGATGATCTCCGGATTCTCCCCTTTGAGCTTCGTCAGCTCGGTATAGAAATCCTTGCTCTCTCGCTCAACCTTCAGCGTCGTAAAAGGGATTCCCATCTTTTTCAAGTTCTCTTCGGATCGCTCGGCGATGCCTACGCCCCAGTCCGAATTCTCCCGAACGATTGCGACCTTTTTGAATCCGTTCTCTTTGACAAAGGGCGCAATGTAGAAATCGACCACACCACTGTTGACAGGCCCTGCTCTGAAAACCCACCGATAGTTCTTTTTCGTGATATCGTCATGCCAGGCCTCACAGATGATCAAGGGGATCTTATAGCGGTTGGCCACCTCGATCTCGGCGAGGGCTGACGAGGAATGGCTTTCGCCCACAACGATGGGCACCTTGTCCCTTGTGGCCAGCTTTTCCAAAGCGGAGGCTGCTTTCTCCGGAACTCCTCCCGTGTCCTCGAAGACAACCTCCAGAGGCTTTCCCAAAACGCCTCCCCTTCCGTTAATGTGCTCCAGGGCAATGGCTATCCCCTCTTCAAAGGCCTTTCCTGTTGCCGCAGCCGGACCCGTTCGAGGACCCACCACACCGATCTTCACCGTATCCGCAGCCCAAACCACGCCTCCCGCAACCATGATACCGACTAACACCGCCGAAAGAACCGCTCGTCTCATCGCTGCACCTCCTCAAAGAAAGAGAAATAGAACCTCAACCCTACAACCTGTCCGGTTCGAAATAGGCTACCCTCCACCTCCTTTCTTCCGATATCTCTCGAATGCTAACTTTGTAAGCCGGCCCAGGGCAACCGCTCAGGGTTGCCCCTACAAAGAACAAACCTCACCCCCGCTTCCGCAGGTCATGGGCTCAATCCCTGCCGCCGGCCCAGGGCAACCGCACAGGGTTGCCCCTACAAAAAACAAACCTCACGCCCGCATATAGCCTGAGATGTTTAGGATTCCTGGGCGACATCCGGCCATGAGGGATTAGAAACTATTTTTTCAGGAGCTGTGAAAAGGTCTTTTTCAGGATCTCGACGATCTCATCGATCTCGCTTTCCTCGATGATGAAAGGCGGACCCACCATCACCATGTCTCCATTGACCCCATCGACAAAACCTGTTCCCGGGTAGAGGACGAGACCATTTTCAAAGGCCAGATCGATCACCTGCTCCGTAAACTTCTCCGTCCTTGGAAAGGGCTCCTTCGATTCCTGGTCCTTCACAAATTCGATGGCGGTCATCAGGCCTTTTCCCCTTACATCCCCCACAAAAGGAAAGGCCTTCAATTCCTCCAAGCGTTTCAAAAGGTAGTGGCCCCTTTCCTTGCATCGCTCGACCAGATTTTTCTTCTTGATAAATTCTAATACGGCGAGCCCCACTGCGCATGCTACCGGGTGGTGGGAGAAGGTGTGGCCGTGGACGAAACCCCCTGTTCGTTCCTTCAAGAGCTCGACGATGTCGTCGCGCACCGCCATTGCAGACAGCGGAAAAAGCCCTCCACTCATCCCCTTGCCTAGAACCATGACATCGGGTTTGACACCCCAGTGTTCGACAGCAAACCAGGCACCGGTTCTTCCCATCCCCGTCATGACCTCATCATCAATATAGAGGATTCCGTATCGATCGCAGATCTCCCGGATCACGTGGAGATAACCTTCCGGCGGGACTACCGCTCCCACGGTGGCTCCAATGATCGGTTCCAGAATCACCCCTGAAATCGTCTCGGGGCCTTCCATCCGAATCACGTTTTCCAAAGCCTTTGCACACTCGAGCTCACACTGGGGATAAACAAGATTGAAGGGACACCGATAACAATAGGGAGGAGGGAAGTGGGGAAAGTCGATGAGCAGGGGGAGATAGGGTTTCCTCATTCCCACCCGACCTGTAAGCGAAAGGGCTCCAAGGGTGTTCCCATGGTAACTGTGCCACCGGGCAACGACCCGCCACCGCTGGGATTGCCCCGATTCGAGGCAGTATTGCCGCGCAAGCTTGACGGCTGCCTCCACGGACTCCGATCCCCCGGAAAGAAAATAGATCTTCCCCACTCCTCGGGGCAGAATCGCACCCAGGGCTTCTCCGTAGGCCTCGATTGATCTCGTGGTGAATTGCGTGCCGTGTACATATCCCACGAGCCCCATCTGCTCGATCATCCGATCGAGGATCGCTCTATGACCATGCCCGATGTTGGCCACCAGGGCACCTCCCGATCCGTCGATATAGCGTTTTCCTGCCTCGTCGTAGAGGTAGACCCCCTCTCCATGGGTTACCAGGGGGTAAGAGCGAGTCAACTTCCGATAGAATACGTGGCCTTTTGGATACCCATATGGCATGTCCTTCCCTCCCCATGCTGAAACATCACGAAAACGTGATCGATGATGGTTGTCAAACATGAAGAAACAAAGGTACCTTTAAATCTTTTTTCCGTGCCTTGTCAAGGGGGAAAAATCCCCCGCGAAGGTTTGGGTAGCGTTGGGAGAGCCCAGTGCCGTCTTATGGGGCGAAGGGAAGCCTATGGACGTTAAAAGTTAGAGGTTGAAGGCTGAAGACTTAGGGCGAACTGAAGGGGTGGATCGCTTTGTCGAAGGGATCGACAGCATTGTCGAGCCATCTTTTGTTTAATAATTTCAAATTGTTGCAATCTATCCCTAAAAGGAGTTCGACAATCCTTTCCGCATTGTAGCCCCAGATCCATTCTCCGAATCGGCGGGAAGAAGAGTGGGTGAACCCGCAGCAACATCTCTTTTCTGAAGAACGCTTATTCTTGCAACATAATGAAATCAAAAAGCAAATTTACCTCTTTCCATCTTTCTCCCACCTTCAAACCGGCCAACTTGTCTCCCCAATCGGGACTTTGGCACGACTTCTGCAGCTATCCAGGGCAAATCCCATTCACGAAGGAGGTAACACAGATGAAGAAGTTGTTGGTGGTTTCAAGTTTGGCTGCCATGGTGGTTTTTGCGGCAAGTCTAGGAATGGCGAATCCTCGCGGCCAGGGTTACGGCCCTGGGCCGGATTATGGGGCGGCCTATGGCGCTGGTTGGGGCCATGGGAGAATGATGACCGAACTTTGGGGCGGGAAGAAGCTCCCCAATCTCAGCCCGGAGCAGAAGGCCAAGTTCGATGAGCTTCGTCGCAAGTTCAGAACAGAGAACGCCCAGCTCCTGGGTGCGTTGGTCACCAAGAGGATAGAGCTTCAGTCCCTTTGGACCGACCCAAAGGCGGATGGGAATGCGATCCTGGAGAAAGAGAAGGAGCTCATGGCCCTTCAGAATCAGATTAGAGAGAAAGCGGTCCAGTACAGGCTCGAGGCCCGCAAATCCCTCACCCCGGAGCAGATCATAGAGCTTGGAGCCCGGTGGCTGAAGGATCAGGGATGGGGCCGTGGTCGTCGGCTGGGGCCTCGTCAGGGCATGGAATTCGGGCCCCGCGGGATGCATGGGCCATGCTGGTAAAGAGAGAACCTAACCTCCGCCTGTATCAAGGCGAGGGATGGTGAAACATATACCCCCCTCCTCCTCCATCAAAGGAGGAAAGCCCAAGGGCTTTCCTCCTTTGACTTTTTGAAACCGTTCCGATATGCTGTAGAAAGAAGGAATGTGTGAAAAAAAGGAAATCCCATGAAAGTCACGCTCGTCCTCCTTGCTTTTTTCTTCATCATGTCCATCTCCTCCCTCGAGGCTCAACCCGCTCGGATGACCATGTGGCCCGGCATGGGAATGGGGCAATGGGAAGTGGATGACCCTCAGTGCCGGCAGGCGGCTGAGCTGAACCTTTCAACCGAGCAGGCATCGGGGTTGGAACAGATTCAACAAACCTATTTTCGAGAGACCCGGCTCCTCAGGGCTCAGATCTTTCTGAAGCGTCTCGAGCTCAGGCAGGCCTTCACCGACCCTTCTGCCAAGATCGAATCGATTCGTTCCAAGTATGCTGAGCTCCTCGATCTGAAATCGAAGCTCGAGGGAAAAAGCCTCGAGTTCCTCATGAGGATCAGGGACCTTCTGACCCTCGACCAACTGAACCACTGGTGCCCGGAACGGGAATTCCCTTCCCCGTGGCAAACCCTTCAGGTGAGGGAACCGAGGCACCCAAGGCATACTCCCAAGCAGCTCCCCCATGGAAGATGGAAAGAGAAATAAGAACACCCTTTCCCGGCAGGCTGGAGGAAAGACAAGAAGGGCCTTTTCTCCGGTCTATCTGGCCTTCATCTCAGGGATTCTCCTTGTCATCCTGACGATCAACGGCCTGCTCGAGATCAATCGGACAAGAAAAGGATTCTACACCCTCTTAGAGAGAGAAGGGCTTGTACTGCTTCAGCATTTCGAGAAGAACCTTCAAGAAACCTTCCTCTCGTTCAAAGAGGTCGAGGCTGCCCCAGGGAATCAACTGACCTCCGTGCTCAACGGCCCCTTCTTGGGCCTCGAAGAATCGGTTGCCGAATATGTCGTCAATGCCGCGCAACGCCTCGATCAAGCCGAAAAGGTGTCGCCCCTTGGCACGAACGATCTTCGATCCTTCGCCGAGCAGTTCGGGATCGGCCGGGTTGAGCTCTACGACGGGAACGGAAGGCTTTCCAAAACCTGGCCTTCCAACGATGCCTCAGCCGAGGCGCCTTCTCTGGTCCGGGAACTCATTCAGAACAAACGCCCTCTCTGGATCGACCTCGAGGGGACCATTTCCACGAAGAAAGGTCAGGGCTACTGGTTCTCTGTCGGCATCGGGAGAAAGGCAGCTCCTGGGGCCATCGTCCTCTTTTTTGACGAGGGACAGATGAAGAAGCTTCTTCTTCAGTTCGCTGTCCAGCGGGCCATCACGGATATGAGCCTGAGAGAGGGGATCTCGTTTGTCGTGGTCCAGGATGTCTCCCTTAACGTGCTTGCCTCCTATAATCCAAGCCTCGTTCCTTTCGTCGATCACGATCCTTTTCTGAAAAGCCTCCTCCAAACCCAATCCCACCGGTCACGCGTCTACCGGACCGAAAAAGGTGAAGAGGTCTTCGAGATCGCCCGTTCCTTATCCGCCAATCACCGACCGGCAGGGATCATTCGGATCGGGTTCTCGCCGAAGGAGATCGACCCTATCCTTAACCAGACGAAGAAGAACGTGGCCATTTCCATCCTCATCTTCCTTTGCCTCGGATTGAGTGCGGTGACCCTCGTCTGGATCAATCAGAATCGCCATCTCCAAAAGATGAGAGAACTGGAGGAGCATCTCCAGCGGACCGAGCGACTCTCCTCGCTGGGCCATCTGGCCGCCGGAGTGGCTCACGAGATCCGAAACCCCCTCAACGCCATTGGCTTAGGTATTCAACGTCTCCGAAGGGAATTCGTTCCCCAGGACACCTCGGACAAAGAGCAGTATCTTTCTTTTACGGAAGTGATCCACCGGGAGGTGAAGCGGGTGAACGAGATCATTGAGGACTTTCTGGGCCTTTCGAGGCCCTTTCACCTCGATCTCCGATCGGCCTCCCTTGAGGACCTGCTTCAGCACCTCGTCCTCCTGTTTCAGGAAGAGGCCCGTTCGAGAGGCCTTCGCCTCGAAGTGGACTGTGCTCCGGATCTTCCTCCCCTGGAAATGGATGTTCAGAGGTTGACACAAGCCCTTGTCAATATTATGAAGAACGGGATAGAGGCGATGAAACCCGGAGGGATCCTCCGTCTCGAGGCCCGAGAGAACAAAGATCGGATCCTGATCGCAATCACGGATACGGGTGAGGGCATCCCGAAGGATCAAATGGGAAAGATCTTTGACTATTACTATACGACCAAAGAAAAGGGGGCTGGCCTCGGGCTTCCCATCGCCCACCGGATCATTGAGGCCCACGGAGGCCAGATGGAGATAGGAAGCCAACCTGGCTCGGGAACGAAAGTGACGATCACGCTCCCTCTTGCGCGAAAGCAGAAAGATTAAACCCGTGCATCGTGTCACGACGTTCCGGCCGGGGCTCGGGTCTCTTGACCCGTCCGTTGCGGAGCCCTGGAGAAGACGCCCTGGAGGCCCTGACCAGGGCCCTCGGTGCGGGGATTTTTACAACATTCGGGTTGAGATGAAGCGAGCAAAGATTCTCATTGCCGAAGACGAAGCCCTTCAACGAGAACTCCTCGAAGGCTTTCTCAAGAAGGAGGGCTATGGCGCGATGGCCGTGGCCAACGGAAGGGAGGCCCTTCAGAAGCTTAATGAGGAGGATTTCGATGTGGTTCTCCTCGATTACAAAATGCCCGAGATGGACGGGTTTGTGACTTTGAAGGAGATCAAGAAACGCTATCCGGAGCTCCCGGTCATCATGATGACCGCCTACGGAACCGTGGAAACAGCGGTGGCTTCCATGAAGGAAGGGGCCCTCGATTACCTGACCAAGCCGATCGATCTCGACGAGCTTCTTCTCATGCTCGATAAGGTCATCGAGCGGGCTCAGCTCATCGAAGAGAACAAGGTTCTGAGAGAAAAGCTCCGGGAGCGTTCGCGGTTTGAAAACATCGTTTACGGAAGTTCCAAGATGATGGAGGTCATGGGGCTTGTAGCCCGGGTGGCCCCGAGTCCGGCTACGGTTCTCATCCGGGGAGAAAGCGGAACCGGAAAAGAGCTGGTGGCGACAGCCATCCATCAGGCAAGCCCCCGAGCCGCAAAGCCTATGGTCAAGGTCAACTGCGCGGCCATTCCGGAAACCCTTCTCGAAAGCGAGCTCTTCGGCCACGAGAAAGGAGCCTTCACGGGAGCTTCCCAGAGAAGGGTGGGCCGTTTTGAGGAGGCCGATGGCGGCACCCTTTTCCTCGACGAGATCGGAGATCTCTCTCCGAGCCTCCAGGTGAAACTTCTACGGGTCCTCCAGGAAAGGGAGTTTCAGCGGGTGGGTTCGAACCTCACCCTTCGAACCGATGTGAGGCTCATCGCAGCCACCCATCACGACCTCGAAGAGGCGATGAAGAAAGGACGCTTTCGGGAGGATCTTTACTACCGCCTGAACGTAATCACGATCCATCTGCCTCCGCTTCGAGAGCGGAAAGAGGATATCCCCCTTCTGATCGACCACTTCCTGAAAAAATATTCGAGGGAAAACCAAAAAGAGGTCTCCGATGTTTCGAAGGAGGCCAGGGCTGCGTTGCTTCGCTATCCTTATCCGGGAAACGTCCGGGAGCTCGAAAACATCATCGAAAGAGCGGTGGTTCTCTGCCGGGGAACGAGCATCACCACGCAAGACCTTCCTTTTCATCTCCTCGATGGGCGATCCGAGAGGCTATGGCAGCCCGCCGGTAAAGGCAAGACCCTTCCCGAATCCCTCGAAGAAATCGAACGGGATCTGATCCTGAAATCCCTCCGCGAGCATCAGGGGGTTCAGACCAAGGCGGCTCGGGCTCTCGGTATTAGCGAGAGGGTTCTTCGCTATAAGATCCGGAAATACCAGATCGACACCTCCCAACTTGCATCCGGGGAGGAGGACTCGCGTTTGCCTGCAGAAGGAACGGTTTTGAATTCCTGACGGGAGGTTTTGTCGATGCCCTATTATCAGTATCGTTACTCTTTGGGGTCCGGTTTCACCCCAGTGATCAAAAATCTGATGATCGCCATGGGAGCGGTCTTTGTCATCGAACGTCTTCTCAACGGCTTCATCATCTATTACTTTGCCCTCGTTCCCTTCTTGGTAAGGGAGAACTACTTCTTCTGGCAACTCGGCACCTACATCTTTCTTCACGGCGGCCTCACCCACTTGCTCTTTAACCTTCTGGGCCTCTGGATGTTCGGAGGCGAGCTCGAAAATTACTGGGGAGGGAAAAGATTTCTGATCTACTTCCTTCTCTGCGGCATCGGCGCAGGGCTCTGTACCGTCCTTTTTACGCCCGGCCTCTATCAGCGAATCCCTGTCGTGGGAGCCTCGGGCTCGATTTACGGTGTTCTTCTTGCCTTCGCCTGGCTCTTTCCCAACCGCCCCGTCTTTCTCCTCTTCTTTCCGGTTCCCATTGCCGCAAAATATATGGTCATCCTTTACGGTCTCATCGAGCTTTTCGCTTCGATGGAGGGCCCTGGAAGCGGGGTTGCCCATATCACCCATCTGGGAGGGCTGGTCATTGGATTTTTCTACATGCTCTATCCCTCGATCCGACAAAGGATCCGTCGCGAATACTACCGACGGAAATGGTCCCGGCCCGACCCCCGGGACAAGAATCGCTTCCGCTCATGAATCGTGGACGAACGGCCCGCCGAGTCGAAGAAGGAAGATCAGACCTCCCTTCTGAGAAAAGCATATCGATCGGAACGAGCGGCTATAATTATCCCCACTGGTGGAACGGCGTCTTTTACCCCTCGGACCTCCCTCAGAGACGGTGGCTCGAATTCTACTGTGAGCACTTCGACACGGTCGAGCTCAATGTGACCTTCTACCGTTTGCCCAAACGGGAGATTTTTGAAGGTTGGTATCGACGAACGCCCAAGAGGTTTCTCTTCGCCCTCAAAGGCAGCCGCTTCATCACGCACATCAAGCGCCTGAAACATTGCCGGGAGCCCCTCACCCTTTTTTTCGATCAGGCTGCTCCGTTGAAGGAAAAGACCGGGCCAATCTTATGGCAACTCCCTCCACGATTCCGCTTCGACAAGGAAAGGCTTGAGGAGTTTAGCGTCCTTCTCTCCACCCTTCCTCGTTCCAAAGCCCTTCGCCACGCCTTCGAGTTCAGAGATGCCTCGTGGTTCTGTCGAGAAGCCTTCGAGCTGCTCAGAACATTCGGGTTCGCCTTCTGCATCGCCCACGGGCCGGGGTTTCCCATTACGGAAGAGGTCACATGCGATTTCGTTTACCTACGCCTTCACGGAGGGGAGGTCCTCTACGGATCGAATTATTCGGATGAGGAACTCAAACAATGGGCCGGGAAGATTGTGAAGTGGTCGAGGAAAGAGGGAAAGGCCGTATTCGTCTATTTCAATAACGACGCCTACGGTTTTGCCGTTCGGAACGCCCAACGCCTCAAAAGCCTCCTCGTGCCCGAAGGGCCTTTCACGCCGTAGGCGGGTAGAACCTCATTCCGGCACTCTCTTAAGAGCCCTTCGGGTGGTCAGCGGACGTTTCTGAAAGGATGAGTTTCTCGGCCAGCGCCTTTCCAGTCGCTGTTTTGAAGATCGTGGATGACCGTCGCTTCAGAGCCTCGCGATCCTTCGGGCCGTTCTCTTCCTCCATATTGACCAGGGCATCGGCCTCGTAGAGGATTTGAAAATTGAGGGTTTCCTCCGTTCGGGGACTATGGTGGTGACCGATGATATCACAGATCTCGTCGATCAGGGGAGGGCTGACATGGAGACGCTCAAGGATCGCCCGAGCGAGGGGTGGCCCTTCGATCTCCTGATAGGGGCCCGCGGGGCTGCCGTACTTCTTTTCGGCTTCGTGGATTCCGATGTCGTGAAGATAGGCCGCGGCGAGGACGATCAGGGGATCCCCCCCTTCTGTCTTCAGAAGCGCTTCCGCATAGCGGGCAACCTTGAGGGCATGCTTGACCCGTTTGAAGTCCGTTCCAAAGTATTTCTTCATCTCGAGACCGATCCGGTCCTTCAGAGACTCCCTCTCCTCGACGTTCCGGTTGGCCTTCGCCTCTTCTGGAACCGTTCCCACGCATTGCTCGGCATAGGGACACCACGAAGCGCACCCGAAGTCGACTCGGGGATTGACGATCTCATGGCCACATCGACATCGACGCCTCACCTCGTCCTTGAAGAACTCCACTTTTTTCCCACACTGGGGGCACGAAACCTCGAAAATATCTTCGGGCTTCCAAAAACGCGTATCCTGTCCCGGACATCTCATAGCTCTCCTCCCAACCCATCATTGGCCACACTTTAAGAATGCAACGGGGCGTGTCGTCTTTCCTTGACTTGAGTCAAAAGGCGGGACGATGGGCTCAGAGTTCGCGGCTTCGCTCCGTCCGGAGAAAGGCAAGGGTGCTGACTGCGGTGAAAAGGGCGATGAGGAGGTAGAGGACAAGAAGGCTGGAGTAGGCGACGAGAAAGGTGGCCAAAAATGCCCCTCCCGCCATGCCGATGAAACGTGCCGAATTCATGAAACCGATGGCCCTGCCGCTCACGTTTCGCGCAAAGAGGGCGAAGGTGAGGGGGATAAGGGGAGCAACGCTTCCGATCTCGACCATGCGCAAAGCCGTAAAACTCCACACGCCCCGGCTGAGGAGGAGCAAAAGAAGAAAGAGGGAGCCGCACAGGGAGGCGATCGCGATCACCCGGCGAACGCCCACCTTCGAGGCCAGGCGGCTGAATAGAAGATTCCCAACGATGGCCGAACCGGTGTAACCCATGATGATAAGTCCTGCGGTCCGCACAGCCTGATCTCCGACAACGTCAAATCCCTCCAGGATCTTCGGAAGGATGCTCGGAAGGAAGGTGATGTGAATCGTCGCCATCAAGATGAGGGTCCAGGCGAAGAGAACGCCCTTTGGGAACCCCCTTGCAGAGGCCGCTTCGCTCTTCTGGACGACGATATCGGGCACGTTTCGATGACAGAAAAGGATGAAAACGGAGACGATCAGAAAGGCCGCAATGAAAGGAGCCTTGTAGCCGAGCAAGGAGGCGATGTAGGCGCCGATGGGGGGACCGACGAGTTGGCCTGCAGTGATGGAACTTTGGAACAGGCTCAAATCCTTATGGAGCCGTTCGCTCGGCGAAAGATGGGAAATCAGGATATAGCCGACCGTGGAGACCCCTCCCAGGACACCTTGGAGCACCCTCATCAGCAACAGGAGGTGCAGGTTGCTCGTGAACCCCAGAAGGAGGATGAGGGTTCCGTTGACAAACATGCCCAGCTCGAAAAGGAGCTTAGGCCGGCCCCGGGCTGCAATACCTCCCCAGAAAGAAGCGGTCACGGAAGCTACCAGATTCGATGCGCCCATGATCAAACCGATCCAAACGATGGTCTCCTTCGGGCCGTAGGGGCTGATCTTGGTGATGTAGAAGGGCATGAACCCGAGGATGCATTGGAAGGAGAACGCCATTCCGAACTGGGAGATGGCGATGAAGAAAACCCCGGGGTTCGCGTTTCGTGAAAAGGGAAAAGATTTCACCTTTCACTTATAACTCATTCACCGCAGGTTTCAAATCGGTCAAAGGCCTCTGCGCCGTGGCTTCGAACCCACGGGAATCGAGCGACAGAGCGGTCTTCTTTGAAGACATAGAATCTCCTCCCGGCTCTGGAAAGGAAGAAAATCTGGGCCCCAAAACCTTTCGTTCCCCTTGCAAAAGCGGCAAGGATATGTTACCCAAACTATATTTGACCACTGGATCTTTGGAAGGAGGAGAAATGAAAGGAAGAGGGAGGTTTCGATGGCCGACATAACCATGAAAGAACTGCTGGAGGCTGGAGTCCATTTCGGCCACGAGACAAAACGATGGGACCCGCGGATGAAGCCCTACATTTTCGGGGCCCGGAACGGGATCTATATCATCGATCTCCAGAAAACCGTCCAGCTCTTCAAAGAGGTCTATCAGTTCGTTCGTGACCTGGTGGCCCGGGGCGAAACGATTCTCTTTGTGGGAACAAAAAAGCAGGCTCAGGAGTCGATCTCAGAAGAGGCAACCCGCTGTGGGATGTTTTACGTCAATCACCGCTGGCTTGGCGGGATGCTGACCAACTTTCAGACGATCCGAAAATCGATCGATCGCCTCAAGAAGCTCGAGGCCATGAAGAACGAGGAGATTTACAATCTTCTTCCCAAGAAAGAAATCCTGGAGCTCGAAAAGGAGAGAACCCGCCTGGAGAGGTCTCTTGGAGGGATCAAGAATATGGATCGGCTCCCGGGGGCCATCTTTGTTGTGGACCCCAAGAAGGAGCGGATCGCGGTTCAAGAAGCAAGGAAAATCGGGATCCCTTCCATCGCCATCGTCGATACCAATTGCAACCCCGACGAAGTCGATTACATCCTTCCGGGAAATGACGATGCGATCCGCGCCATCCGCCTCTTCGCCGCCAAGATTGCCGACGCAGCCCTCGAGGGGCGCCAGATCCGTGAAAAACAGCTTCAGATGGAGCAGCTTGAAAAGGAGAAGGCCGAGGAACCCCCAGCCGCCGTCGCCGTGGAGGAACCCGGGGCATCCCTGGGGGACGAAGAGGAGACGGAAGGGGCAGGTTCTTTCGAGAACGGTGAGGAGGAGTAGGATCGAATGGAGATTTCGAGTCAACTCGTAAAAGATCTGAGGCAGAAGACCGGTGCCGGCGTCATGGATTGCAAGGCCGCTCTGCAAGAAGCCCAGGGCGACATGGAGAAAGCCATTGAATACCTTCGCCGAAAGGGCTTGGCCACAGCAGCAAAGAAAGCGAGCCGGGTGGCAAACGACGGCCTGGTCTCGGCCTACATTCATGCGGGCGGAAAAATCGGGGTCTTGGTGGAGGTGAACTGCGAGACGGACTTCGTGGCCCGCACAGAGGATTTCCAGAGCTTCGTGAAGAATGTGGCCATGCACATTGCAGCGGCCTCGCCGCAGTACATCCGAAGGGAGGAAGTTCCTCCTGAGATCATCGACCGGGAGAAGAGAATCTATCGCGAACAAGCCCTCGATTCCGGAAAGCCCGAAAGGGTCATCGATAAGATTGTGGAGGGGAAGCTCGAGCGGTTCTACTCGGAGGTCTGTCTCCTGGAGCAGACCTATGTGAGGGATCCGGACGTTACGGTCAAAGACGTCCTGGACGCCCTGATCGCTAAGATTGGGGAAAACATTACCATCCGTCGTTTCGCTCGTTTTCAACTGGGTGAGGGGTTACCATCCCATTCGTAATCTCTTTTTTCAAAGAGGTGGAAAGCTCTCTGAAAGCCACGACGGGATGGCGCGACCCTACGGGAAAGATTTGACCCTCCATGAAACGCCCCCGATATCACAGAATTCTCTTGAAGATCAGCGGTGAAATCTTGGCCGGCGAGGGGAGCTATGGCATCGATCCTGACGTGATCCGCGAGATCGCTCAAGAGATCAAAGAGGTCAAGGATCTGGGCGTGGAGGTCGCGGTGGTGATTGGAGGCGGCAATCTTTTTCGAGGGGTGGCGGCTTCTTCCCGAGGGATGGATCGAGCTTCGGCGGACTACATGGGGATGTTGGCAACGGTGATGAACGGCCTGGCGCTTCAGGACGCCCTCGAGAAGGTCGGCATTCAGACCCGCGTTCAGACCGCCATCGAGATGCGTGAGATCGCGGAACCCTACATTCGGCGAAGGGCGATCCGTCACCTCGAAAAAGGACGTGTCGTCATCTTTGCAGCAGGAACGGGAAATCCTTACTTCACGACCGATACGACCGCTTCCCTTCGTGCCATGGAGATCGGCGCCGAGGTGATTTTGAAGGCCACAAAGGTGGAGGGGGTTTACGACTCCGACCCCGCCCGACATCCCGATGCGCGGAAATATGACGAACTCACCTATCTCGATGTCCTCAAGAAGCAGCTTAAGGTGATGGATTCGACTGCGATCTCCCTCTGCATGGATCATCGAATTCCGATTGTGGTCTTTAGCCTCAAAGAGAGGGGTAACATCAAGCGCGTGGTCCTGGGAGAGAAGGTTGGAACCGAGGTGAAAGGATAGAAGATGGAAGAGGAGAAAATCCTGAAAGAAGTCGAAAGCCGAATGGAAAAAACCCTTTCCGCACTCAAAGGGGATCTCAACAAGGTCCGAACGGGAAGGGCTTCCTTGGCCTTGTTCGATGACATCCGGGTCGACTATTACGGCACGCCCACGCCTCTGAACCAGCTGGCGTCCATGGCCGTTCCGGAACCCCGTCTGATCACCATCCAGCCTTGGGATACGAGCGTGATTCAGGAGATTGAGAAAGCGATCCTGAAATCGGAGCTGGGCCTGACGCCCATGAGCGACGGGAAGATCATCCGCATCAGCATTCCCCGCCTCACGGAGGAGCGCCGAAAAGAGCTTGTCAAGGTGATCAAGAAGATGGGGGAGGCCTCCAAGGTCGCCTTGAGGAACCTTCGCCGGGAGGCAAACGAACAACTGAAGGCCCTTGAAAAGAACAAGAAGATTTCTCAGGATCAACTCCGTCAATGGATGGAGAAGGTCCAGGCAGCCACGGACAAATCCATCGAAAAGGTGGATGGCCTTCTTTCAGCCAAAGAGAAGGAGATTTTGGAGATTTAGTCGTCGATTTACGCTCGATCAGCGTCTCGATCGAAGAACGCGATGCGACGTTAAACGTAAAGGGGGTGATTGGAGTGGCGTATGTGATTACGGAGGAATGTGTGGCGTGCGGAACCTGCGCAGAGGAGTGTCCTGCAGAGGCCATTGAGGAGGGAGAGCCTTATGTGATCAATGAGGAAAAATGTACCGAGTGCGGGAACTGCGCCGAAGTCTGTCCTGTCGAGGCCATCATCGAAAAATAGAGCAAGGGGAGAGCAGCGGTTCAAATCTCTCCCCCCTTCCCTTCCCTTCTTCGCTCCCCTTCGATCCCCAAGATAAGCTCCTATTAGTCTGGGCAAGCTGAGGCAAAATAAATCTTCCTCTCCCCTTGGGAAGCTTTCGTAGGGCAAGGGCTTGCCCCAAAAAACGTTAGAGGTTAAAGGTTGGAGGTTGGAGGCTAAAAGCTTTCGTAGGGCAAGGGCTTGTCCCTTGCCGCAGGGGTGGGCGATACGCGGGGGCATATCCGGCAAGCCGCAAGGGCTTGTCCTACAAAAACGTTAGAGGTTGGAGGTTGGAGGCTAGAGGCTTTCGTAGGGCAAGGGCTTGTCCCACAAAACGTTAGAGGTTAAAGGTTGAAGGTGAGAGGCAAAAAGCTAAAAACTATCCCCCGGCAAGCCACAAGGGCTTGCCCTACAAAAAACTAAAGGCTGGAAGCTGAAGGCTGATAGCTGAGATAAAAGCTTTCGTAGGGCAAGGGGTTG
>Ga0078972_1008527_pt1 | contig 21340 bp, 20 predicted proteins | sample YelNatPaOPGAMG01_FD_67568 | JGI IMG/M metagenome (GOLD analysis project Ga0078972, IMG submission 67568) | Hot spring thermophilic microbial communities from Obsidian Pool, Yellowstone National Park, USA - OP-RAMG-01 (SPADES assembly) (version 2) | ecosystem: Environmental > Aquatic > Thermal...
TTTTATTTTTTTGTTTTTTTGTTTTTTTGTTTTTAGAATGAATTTTTTAGATTTGGGAAATTAGATTTTAAATTTTATTTTTAATAAAATATTGAACTTTGATTTTTGAAAGTTTAATAAAGATTTATAAATACGTGAGATTAAATAGGGAAATGAAAAAGAGAGGTTTTGCTTGTTTAATAGTCGGATTATTAGTGATTTTTACATTAAATTTTTCATCTGCATTAGGGATTATGCCTGCGATAAAAGAATTTAATTTTGAACCTGGCAAGAGAATAACTATAACTTACACTATTATAAGCGAGAATCCGTCAATGCCGCTTCAAGCATATCTTGAAGGGGATTTTGCAGAATATGCGTCATTAAGCAAAGAAAGCTTTGTTGGAGGAGGAACATTTACACTAACAATTAACTTGCCAAAAGAGTGGGACAAGCCAGGGAGAAATAGATTGGTTGTTGGAGTAAGAGAGCTGCAAAAACAAGAAGAAGCGCCGATAGGAGTTTCTGTTGATATAAGGGGTGTGGTTTATATAAATGTGCCTTATCCTGGAAAATATATTGAAGCTATCTTAAATATCCCGAATTGCAACAGCGGAGATGAAATTCCATTGGAATTAAAATTAATAAACAGAGGCAAAGAAACATTAGCCCTTAATATTGAAGCAAACTTCTACAGCAAGAACCGGGAATTGGTTTATCATACAAACTTTGAGCCGAGAACAATGGAAAGCGGAGAGGAAAAAACATTAAGAAAAATGATAGACACAAAAGATTTTAGCCCGGGGGATTATTCTGTTGAAGTAGCAATTGATTATTCCGGAGAGAAAAAAATAGTAAATAAAACATTAAGGGTTGGCAGCCTATCAATTGGGATTAAGAATTTTACGCAGAGGATTGAAAGCGGGGGATTGAAAAAATATTTTATAGATGTAGAGAGCCTGTGGAATGATTATATTACAAAAGTCTATGCTGATGTAAATGTCTCAAACAGCTCGTATAGCATGGTATTTAGGACGCCGCCGACTGACTTGCCTGCATGGGGAGAGAGAAGATTGGAGGGGTATATAGACACAACAGGAATGGAAGGAGAGTATAATTCTGAAATAACGGCTTATTTTGAAGACAAGAACATAACTGTTAATGGCAAGCTCTTAGTTTATAAGAAATCTGAGATTAGTGACAAGTTAATCTTTATAATTGGAGGACTAATCGCAGTGCTAATAGTCGGGGTGGTTGTATATTATGCAACGAAAAAATTTGCAAAACAAGGAAAAAGGAAATAAAAATATTGACAAAAAATCAGAAAAATTTGAAAGAAGCGCAATAGTCTTGCTTATAGTTGCTTCTTTGATTTTTTTAATATCTGTTGGATTCTTATTGGTTTCATTCTTTGATAAGAGAGCGAATTATCAAAAGGGTGGCGAATTATTGGAGAGCAGAGAGTTTTATGCAAGCGTGAATGTCACATTAGACAGGGGAGGATTTGATTTAAATAAGAGCGCGCTAACATTTGGAAAAATTATCCTCGGAGGAAGCGCTACAAGAAATATAATATTTGAAAATAAGTATAATTTTGCGGTTTATGCAAAAATATCTGCAAGCGGAGATATCACAAAATTGCTTTCTTTTAATGACGTTGAAACAATAAGAATGGGTGAGATTAAAAAAATAAGTTTCAGTGTTTCTACAAATAATGAAACAATGCCTGGATTTTATGAAGGGAAAGTTAAGTTAGATATATATCCTGCATGGGTAGATATTGAAAACAAATAATTTATAAAAACTGTTTTCTTTGATGAATAATGAAAAAAAGGGTATTATTTTTGGTTGTTTTTATTGTCTCATTTCTATTTTTTATAATAATCCTTAGTTATATGACGGATTATATAAAAACAGGGTATACAATAACTGGAAAAGCAAGCTCAACTGCGACAATAAGTTTTTTTGTTTTGGGTGATATGCAACAAAGAAATATGGTGCAAGGATGGAATTTTGTATCTTTTAATGTTAAATCAACTAATTACAGCGTAGAGAGCGTGTTAAGTTCAATAGACGGGTATTATGATTATGTATTGGAATGGGACAGCGATAGGCAAGAGTTTAAGACATGGAGCAGGTTCGGAAGCAAGGATTTTACAGAATTAAACGAAAACAAGAGTTATTTTATATTTATGAACGATAACAATAAACAGATTTTGCTAAATGGAGAGAGATTCGGAAATTTGACATTAATCCTAAAAGATGGGTGGGAAACCCCTAATTATATTTATGAGTATGATTCTGAGAATATAACCGGGAACTATTTTAAGAATGTGACTTTTGATTATATACAAAAGTGGAACGAGACGAATCAAGAGTTTATGGTTTATAGCAAGCTTGCAGAGCAGCAGCCATTTAATAAGATTTATGTTGGCGAGGGTTATTTTATATTAACAAGAGGAGGAAACCTTGTTTATATAAGAACGCAATAAGTTTAAATACAAAAAATGAGAGATTATAACATGAAAAGAGGAAAAGAATTTGGTGTAGCATTAGTTTATATTGGAATTTTAATTTTGGTTATGCAGAATGCAAGCGCAGTTTATATAGGATTAACAGATGGTTATGTTTACAATAATCTTGGAAATCCTGTGGGAGGAGCATTTGTTGAGGTAACGGTTGTTGGATGTTCTGGAGGTTATGGGAATGGATGCAAGAGCAATGATACTACAGAGTCAAACGGATATTATGTTGCTGATAATCTTAATCTGCCGAAAAATGGCGGGGTAAGTGTAACTGCTAGTTACGGGACAGGAAGCGGGAGCGCATCTGGAACTGCAAATGAGTATCAGGTTGCGCATGTTAATGTAACAATTTGTTATCCGCCTTCTGTGCCGAGCATTAGCGATGTGCCAGATGGAGACAATAACACTATCATATTTTCATGGACTTCTGGAACAGATCCATTAGGATTATTAAAACATGATGATTTTATTTTAGATTCAATAATAAACAGCTCTGTAACTTCTCCACAAATAAGGACAGGATTAAGCTTCACGAGCCACAGCTGGGGGGCAAGAACATGCAATAATTATTGTTGCAGTGCATGGAATACAGACACATTTACATTAACATGTCCTGCTCCAAGTGCTCCTACACTAACAGATGTGCCAGACAGCCACAATACAACAGCAACTTTTTCGTGGGTATCTGGAATTGATCCGTATGGAAGAACTACGCATGATGAGTTTGATTTGGATGGGAGCATAACAAATCCTGCTATCTCGCCAATAACAAGGATAGGATTAGGATTTTCAAATCACATATGGAAAGTTAGAACATGCAATAATTATTGCTGCAGCAATTGGGTGAATGATACATTCACAATTGGAAATTTAGCACCCAGTGCTCCAAATAATACAAATTTCAGCATAAACAACGTTACAGGAAAAACAAACTTGACATGGACTTCTGGAACTGATCCTGATGGCGATGCGACTTATGATGAATTTAGATATCATAATGGAACAATAATAAGCCCTGCTACGTCGCCTATTGAAGTGGATTCTGATATATTGATAGAGTGGGATGTTAGGACGTGCGATATTTATGGGGCGTGCAGTGATTGGGTAGAAGTTAATAGCGTAACTTGCACAGAAGTTACAGGGGTTTGCGAAAGCTGCCCTGTTTGCGAGGTTTGTGAGCCTTGTGAAACTGGCGGAAGCACTGGAGGAGGAAGAAAAGCACCTGAAGAAACAAAAGCTAAAATTTATTGCAATGGAATTGAAGTAAAAGATGATGTATTATTTAAAGTAGATATGAAACTTAATGGGAAAACAAACAAGATAAGCTTGTTCGGTTCAAAATGGGCATGGGAAGATTTGGAGTATTGCCCATGGTGTTATAATGGAATAAAAGATTATGATGAAGAAGCTGTTGATTGCGGAGGAAGCTGCAGGGAGTGCACTTTGATTGAACAGCCGTTCAAAAAACAAGGAATTCCATTAGCAACATGGATTGTAATAGCTGCAGTGTTAATAATTGCGGGCTATGTTGCATATAAATTTGATATGTTAAAGAAATTAAAGGGAAAGTTTGGAAGATAGTGTTGGATTTTTGAATATAAAAATCCATAAAAGCAAATTCCAAAGATTAATTCCTGTTTAGTTTTAAAAGGCTAAAAGTTTAAAAAGCAAGAAATTTAAGCAATAAATATGGGATTAATGAGCGCAAGAAAATTAATGAAAAGAAACAGAAAATATAGATGGAGCCAGAAGGCTTACAAAAAGAGAACTCTTAATTTAAAAGTAAAAGCAGACCCTCTTGAAGGAGCTTCGCAGGCACGAGGAATTGTTGTCGGAAAGTTCCAAAAAGAGGCAAGGCAGCCGAATTCTGCAATGAGAAAATGCTGTAAGGTTCAATTGATAAAGAATGGGATTTGTGTCGGAGCATTTATTCCTGGGAATTTGGCACAAAAATTCATTGATGAGCATGATGAAGTGATAGTTGAGCGAATTGGCGGGCGAATGGGACGTTCATTAGGAGATATTCCTGGAATAAGCTTTAAAATAATAAAAGTAAATGACCAGCCACTGCATCTTTTGTGGAAAGGTAAAATAGAAAAGGGTAGAAGATAAAGATGGCAGAGAAAACTGAGCAGAAACAAGAATTAAGGCAGGAATTTAAGATATTTGACTTGTATGAAGTGTCAAATGTTATTATAAAAGACCCTGCGCTAAAACCTTATATTAATTTGGATGGGAAGATTTTGCTTAAATCACAAGGAAGGCATACAGAAAGATTTGGAAGTGCAAAAGTTAATGTTGTTGAAAAGTTGGCAAGGCATCTTGATGTTCCAGGGCATATCGGAAAAAAACATAAATTAATCACTTCGTGGGCAAGCGGAAAATACAATAAAAATATGAAAACTGTTCTTGAGGCATTAAGAATAATCCAAGAAAAAACAAAGAAAAATCCTGTGCAGGTGCTTGTAACTGCAATTGAAAATGGCTCGCCGAGAGATGAGGTCACTATAATTGAGCATGCTGGCGCAAGATATCCGCAAGCAGTGGATTGCAGTCCATATAGAAGGGTTGGATTAGCATTAAGGTGGATTGTTCAGGGAGCTTACAATAAATCATTTGGAAAAGGCAAAAAAATCGCCCAAACTCTCGCTGATGAAATTATTGCTGCAAGCGAGGGCAGCATGGAAAGCTTTGCAGTGTCAAAGAAAAACGAAGCAGAGAAACAGGCAGACGGAGCAAGGTAAAGATGGTTGAAAAAGAAACGAGTTTAGAAAAAATAAAAAGATTGATTGCAAATCAAAAAAACATAAGAAACATAGCTACTTCTGCGCATATACACCATGGAAAATGCATTAGTGGAGATTCAAGAGTCATGATGGCAGATGGAAAGATAATGACGGCTAAAGAGATATTTGAAAAAGTTTTGAATGATGGCAAGATATATGAGGAAAATGAAGAATACAGCGTTTTTATACCAAATAAAAAAATAGAAATTTTCTCACTGAATAAATTTACAAACAAGATTGAGAAGAAACAAATTCAATATGCATGGAGATTGAGGGGCGGAAATACAATCAGAATAAAATTGAGAAATGGGTTTGAAATTGCAACAACCCCCGAGCATAAATATCTCGTTTATAAAAATGGATTAGAATATATTGAAGCAAAAAATCTTAAGCTTGGAGACAGGATTGTCTGCTCAAGAAAATTGAGTGTGGAATTGCCAAAGAACAAAGGAATAAAAGAAAGAATATTGAATAAGCTATCTGAGAAGAATTTTTATGTTAATCTTAAGAAGGGATTTTCTGAAGAGATGAATAAAAAAATAGTTGATTGCGGGCTTGATAAGATAAACCCTACTCTAAAGATAAAATCAAGTAACTATGGCCTAAGAGATTTTGTGGATTTGTGTAATACACTTGGCATTAGCTTGGAAGAGGCATATAATCATATTGATAAGATTCATTTTAGAACCGGGAAACAGAGAGGGCAAAATTCTATGCCCATAAAAATGCCTTCTAATTTTGAAGAATTGTTCTATTTAGCAGGATTATTTATTGGTGGAGGCTCTAATAAGAGATTTATTGCAAAAAAAAAGCAATTGGCATTGAATGCTGTTAGAGTTTGCAAGAATCTCGGATTTGATGCTAAATTAACAAAGAATGGAACAAAAACCCATGAAGTTCATATAAATTTGACTCTTGCGCAGATTCTTAACAGCTTGTTTGATTACCCGATAAAACAAAAATCGCATAATGTGAAGGTATCTGATTTTGTTAGGGAGAGCGAAGACAAATTAATTGCCAAATTAATCAGAGGGTATTTTGATGTAGAGGGGTGCGTTGAGAATGCAAAAGGTGTTATAACAATAAAGTCAGCAAGCAATAAAATGATTGAAGATCTGCATTTGCTTTTGCTAAGATTTGGGTGTATTGCAATTAAAGAAAAAGACAATAGTTTGACAATCTCTGGCTTGTCTGCAATTAATTTTGAGAAAGAAATAGGATCTGGATTGAAGGGAGAGGCTGAAAAATTAAAAGTGTTAGCGAATAAAGCTTCGGGCAGCGTGGTTTGTGACAGCATAAAAGTTGGAAATCAAGTTATGTTAATTAATAAAAAAGTAAAAGAATTCTCTGAGGAAGAGTTGGCATATATAGAAATCAAAAGCATAGAAGCAGGATTTGAAGAAGTGGTTTATGACTTTACTATTCCTGAAAACCACAATTTTGTTGCAGAAGGAATGGTTATTCATAATACTGCTTTTACAGACAATCTTCTTGCTGCAGCAGGACTAATGGCCGCGAAAATAGCAGGAAGCTTGGAAGAGGGTATGGCAACATGGCAGCATTCTGATGAGCAAGAAAGATTAATGACTGTTGACGCGGCTAATGTGTCAATGGCCCACACTTATCAGGGAGAAGAATATCTGATCAACTTGATTGACACTCCAGGGCATATTGATTTTTCAGGAAATGTGACGCGGGCGATGAGAGCTATTGACGGAACATTTGTATTGGTGTGCGCTGTTGAGGGCTGTATGCCACAGACAGAAACTGTATTGAAGCAGGCGTTAAGAGAGAGAGTCAAACCAGTATTATTTATCAACAAAGTTGATAGATTAATCAAAGAATTGAAATTGACACCTGAAGGAATGCAAAAGAGATTCAAGGAGATAATTGACGAATTCAACAGCTTGATTATGAAAATTGCAGAGCCGGAATACAAAGAGAAGTGGCAGGTAAATGTAAATGATGGGAGTGTTGCATTTGGAAGCGCGAGGGAAAATTGGGCGTTATCAGTTCCTTTTATGAAAAAGAAAGGGATAACCTTCAAGGATATAATCAAGATTTATGAGATGGATGAAATGCAAAGAAAGAAATGGGTATGGGAGAATGCACCACTTTATGAAGTTGTGTTAGATATGGCTGTAAAACATCTTCCTAGTCCTATTGAAGCGCAAAAGTACAGGATTCCAAGAATATGGAAGGGAGATTTAGAAAGCAAATTTGGAGGGGATTTAATAAACTGCAATAAGGATGGAGAAGTCGCTTTTGTAATCACAAAGATTGTCATTGATCCGAGGTCTGGAAAAGAAATTGCTGCAGGAAGATTATACTCTGGAACAATTGAGAATGGAATGGAAGTTTATGCAAATAATGCGCAAAAGAAATATAGAATACAACAGGTTTTAGTTTATAATGGGGTTAAACCAGAACAAGTTGATAGGGTTGTGGCAGGTAATGTGCTCGCAATTTCAGGATTGAACGTTGATGTCGGAGATACAATAACATTAAATCCTCAGACGCCATTTGAAGAGATAAGACATATTTTCCAACCAGTCATCACAAAATCGATTGAAGTTGTAAGGAGTTCAGATTTGCCGAAATTAATTGAAGTATTAAGAAAAGTTGCTAAAGAAGATCCAAGCATCAAGGTGGAGATTAATGAAGAGACAGGAGAGAATTTGATCTCCGGCATGGGGGAGTTGCACTTAGAGATTATTGAAGGAAGGATAAAAACAGAAAAAGGATTGGAAGTGAAAATGGGACATCCAATTGTTGTTTACAGAGAAAGCGTTACAAAGAGTTCGCCTGTGATTGAGATGAGAACTCCGAATAGCCACAACATATTATACATGAGCATTGAGCCATTGGAAGATGAAGTTTATAATGCAATTGAAAGAGGAGATATTCCTGAAGGCAAACTAAGAAAAAGGGCAGAAGAAGTGTGGAAAAAACTCTCTGAAGTGGGAGTATCAAACGAAGAAGCGAGGCAGTATAGAGAGATTTACAAAGGCAATGTATTTGAAGATAGGACAAGAGGAATTGTTTTGTTAGGAGAGGTTATTGAATCAGTGCTTGATGGATGGAGACTTGTTGTTGATGCAGGTCCGTTAGCGAGAGAACCTTTAATGAAAACGAAAGTTATTCTGCATGATATGAAAATCCACGTTGATAATGTTCATAGGGGGCCTGCACAGATTTATCCTGCTGTAAGAAATGCAATGTTTGAAGGAATGGCGAGGGCTGGAGCATGCTTATTAGAACCAATACAAAAGCATATGATTGAAGCGCCTGTGGAATTCATGGGGGCATTAACAAACCTTGTGGGAAGCAAGAGAGGGGTTTTGCTTGATGTAAAACAAGAAGGTTCGGATACAATTATAGAGTGCGAAATACCTGTTGCTGAGATGATTGGTTGGAGCAATGATTTAAGGAGCGCTACAGAGGGCAGAGGAGTTTCAAGCTTGATAGATCAAAGATTCCAGAAATTACCAAGTGAATTGCAAAATGAAGTTATAAGAAAGATTAGACAGAGAAAAGGATTGGCTGAAAATCAATAAATTTATGTTCAAAATTAAATAATGTTATTTAATATTTATTAAAAAAAGTGCTCATAAGGAGTTTATAACTTAGCAGTTACACGAAAAGTTTATTAATGTTAAATAATTATTAATAAGATAATTTGGACAAAAAGAGGAAATGGCACTAAAAACATTTAATATAGACGATCAAATTTACAAGGAATTCTCGCAATACTGCAAAAAAAATGGCATAAGCATGAGCAAAAAAGTTGAGAATTTTTTTAAAGAAGAGTTGATGAATATAAAATTGAGCACGAAAGCGTATACAAAAGAGAGTGATAGAAATGAACTCAAAGAAAATTTACAACAAGACTCTCAAAAAGAGCATCCACTTTCTAAATATTGTTAGTTTGAGCTATTTTCTTCTATATATAAAGTTAATGTAGGTACATTTAGTGACAACACAAAAAGATTAATAAAGGGTTGATGGTGTTTTGGAACATGTTAGAAATAAATCTGCTAAAGCAATATAAGCTAAGCGAGAGAAGGGAGAGGATTGCAAGAGAGAAAGGATTTGAATCTTATAGAGAATATAGGGATATCCTTGCAATAATGCAAGGATTTTTATCGTGGGGAGATTACCAGAATTACTTGAGAGAAAGAGAAAAACTTAAATCAGCCGGAGAACGCCAGAGATTTTTTGCGAAAGCGAGGGGATTTGAGTCTTATTATGCCTACCTTAAATTCAGAGCGAACATTTCAGGATTTAGGAATTACGGAGAATATCAAGAGTCTTTGATAAAAAAGAGAGGGTATGAATCAAGAGGCGAATACTTGAAAGAATTAAACAAAAAAAGACAACAATCGCCTCGAAATGAAGAGATTAAAAAAATAATCAATGGCATAAAAGAAAAAGGAAAGAGCCAGAGTTGGATAGCTAAACAAATTGGAGTGACAAAACAGGCGGTTTCTTATTGGGCAAAAGGAATAAATTTCCCGCAAGAGCCTATGCTGACAAGGTTACTATCATTGAGCGATTTGGTTGAAAAGACATCGCAAAATAATGAAGTTTAAACAATATTTTTCTTGCTGTCTCCCAGTCCAATATCATGCAGTTCTTTTTGTATCTTTTCAACTTCGGGGAAGTCTTTATAATGTACCACATTAAATCCTTTTTCCTTAGCGTTATTGACGGCTTCTGAGTTGTCGTCAATAAATAAGCATTCCTTAGGGCTTAGTCCATACCCTTTTAACTCTTCTTTTAATAATTCAAAGGATTTTTTATTTAACAACAATAAATGGTTGTTTCTCTTTCAAAGCATCTTCAATAATTGTTATTTCTTTTTGAGTTACTATTGTTTCACTAAATTTTGCAACCCAAGACCTATAGTTTTTTCCAGATTTCTTACTCTCCTAAGGTCTGCTCCCATAAGATCTAGCTCCTAAGGTCTATTCTGTTTTTTTCTATAAAATCCTCTTTTAACATTTTTTCTTGGCTTGATTATTGTTTTGATTCCTAATTCAAAACAGAGTTCATAAATAAACTCCGCATCATAAGAAGAATCTCCAAATAATTCTTTAAAACGATTTCTTTTAATAAGATATTCTGCATCCTTACAATCATGTCTTGGTTTGCTCCTGATCCTTATGTCTTATTATGTTAATCATCTTTTTCTTTTCTATATCAAATAGAGTTGATTGTTTGATATAACTTCTTTGAAAAACCTGTTGAGTCAATTGCTACCCGTTTATGTTTAATGCCTGCTGTTAATTTTAATGCAGAATTCCATAAGAAAAGTGGAATTTTCTTTCTGCTTTTACATAAAGCAGAATAAGTCGGAATAATAAATCCCAACATCATTAGAAGGTTTGATACTCTTCTAAAAGAAAGTCTGCATACTTGCATCATCAATAAAGCAAATAAATGCTGAACAAGTTTGTTTTTTTAGCCCAAAATGGTGCAGGTATTCTCTGTAATTAATTTTTGCCCTATGGCTTTTTCTACAGAGCCCACAAAACAGCAAAATTTAAATACCCTTGAATTTACAAAGTTTAATCAATCAAAATAACTGATAAAAACAAAATGGCAAAACAAAAACCAATCATCAACATCGTGTTTGTAGGACATGTTGACCATGGGAAGTCAACTACAATTGGAAGACTTATGTTTGATTCTGGAAAAGTTTCACCAGAAGAACTTGAAAAGCTTAAAGCAGAGGCGCAAAGACATGGAAAGGCAGGATTTGAATTTGCATTCGTTATGGACAAATTCAAGGAAGAGAGGGAGAGAGGAGTAACTATTGATTTATCTTATCAAAAATTAATAACAAACAAATATGAGGCTACAATTATTGACGCTCCAGGACACAAAGACTTTGTCAAGAATATGATTACAGGGGCATCACAAGCAGATGCAGCATTCTTGACTGTTGCTGCAAAAGAAGGAGTTCAGCCACAGACAAAAGAACACATCTGGCTTTTAAGAACAATGGGTGTTTCACAAATTGCAGTAAATATAAACAAGATGGATGCTGTGGGATATAAGGAAGAGGCTTACAAGAAAGTGAAGGATGATGTTTCTGCATTGTTAAAGCAGGCAGGATACAAACCAGACCAGATTAATTTCTTGGCAATATCCGGACAAATGGGAGACAATGTTGTAAAGAAATCTGCGAACATGCCGTGGTATAAAGGCCCAACAGTTATTGAGCAAATTGATTTATTTAAAGAGCCTGAAAAACCAGTTGATTTGCCATTGAGAATGCCTATACAAGATGTTTATGAAATCACTGGAATAGGCACTGTTCCTGTTGGAAAGATTGAGACAGGTGTAATGAAAGTTGGACAAAAAGTGATTGTATTGCCTGGAAGAACAGGAAAGGGTGTTGAAGGTGAAGTAAAGAGCATTGAGATGCACCATGAGCAATTGCCTCAGGCAGAAGCAGGAGATAATGTTGGAGTAAACATAAAAGGCATTGGAAAGAAAGATATTGCAAGAGGAGATGTTATTTGTGATGCTGCTAAACCTGCAACAATTGCAGAGGAATTTATTGCACAGATTGCAGTTATTTCACACCCTACGGTTATTGCAAAAGGATATACTCCAGTGTTCCATGTCCATACAGGACAGACGCCATGTCAGTTTGTTGAATTGATTGAGAAGACTGATCCTGCTGGACAGACTACAAAGAACCCTGATTTCTTGAAAAATGGAGATGTTGCAAAAGTAAGAATTAAGCCAATAGGAAACATGGTTATTGAAACACAAGCAACAAATCCTCATATGGCAAGATTCGCAATAAGAGACGCTGGAGCAACAGTTGCTGCAGGTGTTTGCATAGAATTGAAGGCAAAGAAATAATTCTATTGATTTATTAAGTATAATAATCCTTATAAATTACAGATTTTTTATTTGATTATGGGAGCAGCGATTGTTAAGGATAATACAAAGAGTGTTTCAAGAATTGAGATTGAAGAGAAATTGAAGAATGTTGGCGATTATGTAAAAATAGATTATTTATCACAATGCCTGAAAAAGAATCTTGATTTTGATACAAAAAGATTTGTTTTGCTAAAATTGGGGGAAATTTATGAACAAAAGAAGATGTTTGCAGAGGCTGGAAAGATGATGCGAAGCGCTGCTGAAATAGCAACAACATATGAAAGCAAAATGAATGACTTTATGAAATCTGCTGAATTATTTGTGAAGGCTGGGAATTTTGACGAGAGTGATTCTTCGTTTAATAAAGCGGTTGCATATGCAAGCGGAATGCAGAAAGATAGGCTGAAAAATAGAAGAAAAGAAGCCTACAAAGCGCAAGCCAAAGAGTTTGTTGCAAAGGACAAGAGAAAACATGCGATGGATGCTTATGAAAAGCTTCTCACAATGGAATTGTCGCCTGAGGAAAAAAAAGAAGCGCAGTCAAATCTTCTTGTGCTATATGAGAAACTTGGTAAGGTAAAAGAGTTTTATGCATTAAAAGCAAATATGTGATTATTTATAAAAAATAAATGCCCTTTCGGGCAAAAGAATATGTTTTAATTGTCTGTTTTTATTCAGACGTTGATTCGAGCCCTTCAAAGAGTTCATCATCAAGTTCTTCCATATTCTCTTCGAAAGACTCTTCTTTTTTTACCTCTTTTCTAGCCATTGTACTTTTAATGTACAGGATGACGTTGGAGATTTTTTTTGATTTATAAATATTTCCATATGAAATGTCACTATCGCAAAAAGAGAAAAATTTATATAGGCAAGTTTAGATTTATTTGTTAACGGAAGTAAAAATCGTAATAATTAACTAAATTCATATTCGCGCCCGTGTTGGGCAATGTTACGAATTAGATTAATTTACTTCTGAGAATAAATAAAGCCAGAAATGGCTGGGAGAAGATGAAATATGGCAAAAATAAGTCCAGTATCAATTAAGTATATGATACATGCAAATTTTAAGGCAGAAGGGCCTTTGGAAAAACCAGATGTAATCGGAGCTATCTTCGGGCAGACTGAAGGGTTGCTTGGAGATGAGCTTGAGATGCGAGAACTGCAAAAAGAAGGCAAGATCGGCAGAATAGAAGTTGAATTAGAAATGGTTGATGGCAAAAGCATTGGGAAAATAAAGATTCCAAGCGCGCTTGACAGAAATGAAACAACACTCATAGCTGCTGCAATAGAAACGATTGACAGAATCGGACCTACAGAAGCAAAAATAGAAATTGAGAAAATAGAAGATGTAAGAGGTTCAAAGAGGGAGTTTATCTTATCAAGGGCAAAAGAATTGCTTGAAGGATTAGAGAAAGGAACAGAATTTGAGGAAATGGCAAAATCCTTAAAAGAGGAAACAAGGGCTGCGAAAATTCAGGAATATGGCGATGAAAAGCTACCTGCTGGGGATATTAGTGGCGATGAGATAATTGTTGTTGAAGGAAGAGCAGATGTTGTTAATTTATTGAAAAACAGGGTGAACAATGTGATTGGAATGAACGGCACAAAGCTTCCAAAAACAATAGGAGAATTAAGCAAGGAAAAAACAATAACTTTGTTTATTGATGGCGATAGGGGTGGAAAGCTAATTGCAAAAAATGTGATAGACAATGCAAACATCGCTTTTGTTGCTGTTGCGCCTGACGGAAAGGAAGTAGAGGAGCTGACAGGCAAAGAGATATTGATGGCTTTAAGGAAAAAGCTCGATGTTAAAGAATACTTGAAAAAAATGAAGCAAAATAGAGATAACAATGGTGATGAGGATGAAGCATCTGAAGAAAATAAAGAAGAGATAAAGGAAGAAGAGCAAGAAGAAAGCATTCAATTCAAGGGAGATGTCAAGGAAGCATTAAGAAAAGAATATAACAAGATAAAGGGAACAGGTTCTGCATTATTACTTGATTCAAACTTAGAGGTAATAAAGAAAGTCGGGGCAAAAGAAGTTGCAAAGAGCATAAGATATTCAAAAGAGAAAGTATTTGCTGTTGTGATTGATGGCACTGCCTTGAGCGGAATAATGAATGCATGCGATGAGAGAGGCGTTCTCTATCTTGCTGCAACAAACTTTACTAATGCAGAAAACGTGAAGGTAAAATTGATTAGTTTGTAATAGTTATTGATTAACTTTATATATTAAGAATTGTTTGATTATTTAATAAAGAGGAAGATGGTGCTTAAGATACATCCTGTAAGGAGAGTATTCTATATCGGGCTGATTGCAGTATTTGTAATTGTGCTTTGCATCGCGGTTTATTTAAGCTTTATTTATGTGCCAAAATGCGAGGATATTGAGTGCTTTCAGAGTTATATGACAAAGTGCTCAAAGGCAACATACATAGATGAGGAGCCTGAAGCATCGTGGGGATATGAGATTATCGGGGCTGAAGGAACAGATTGCGCGATTAATGTTAAAATGCTTTTGGCAAAAAAAGGAGAGTTGGGTATTGAAAAATTGGAAGGGCACGATATGAAATGCTATTATCCTATTGGAACTTTTGCTTATCCTGAAAGGGATTTGTCAAAATGCCACGGATTATTAAAAGAGGAGATACAGGAGATAATAATAAACAAGCTTCACACATATTTGATTGAAAATTTTGGCAAGTTTAATGAGAGTCTTGGAAGGTTATAAGTAAATATGGCTAAAATAAAGTTCGGGCCTGCTGGATTAGGGGCTATCAATGAGGCTATAAAGAATCTTGAGTATTACCACAAATTAGGATTAAGGGCGTGCGAGATTGCTTTCACTTATCAGGTTTATATAAAGAAAGAAGAAGATGCAAGAGCTATCGGGAAAAAAGCCAAAGAACTGGATATTGAATTGAGTATACATGCACCTTATTATGTGAATTTGAATTCTGCAGAAAAATCCAAAAGAGAAGCAACAAAGAAGAGAATTCTTGACTGCTGTAGAATAGGAAATGCTCTTGGGGCAAGCGTTGTTGTTTTCCATCCAGGATATTATGGAGAAAAAAGCAAGGAAGAAACGTATGAAACAATCAAAGAGGGAATTTTAGAAATAAGAAAAGAGATTGAGAAGCATGGATGGAAGATTAACATTGCTCCTGAGACAATGGGAAAGATTAATGTGTTTGGGAGTGTTGAAGAAATAAGCAGGCTTGTAAAAGAGACACACTGCTCATTTTGCCTTGATTTTGCGCACATTCTTGCAAGAGAGAAAAAAATTGATTTTGAGAGAATAAAAGAATTATTTAAAGAAAAAAAGTGGCATGTTCATTTTTCAGGCATAGTTTACGGAGAAAAAGGAGAGAAGCATCATAGAAAAACAAAAGAAAGCGAGTGGAAAGAACTTTTAAAAAACCTGCCAAAAGACAAAGAGATTACAATAATTAATGAGTCGCCATATATGGTTGAGGATTCTGTTGAGGGGCTAAAGATTTATGAGAAGATGTAAGATTTTTCTTTCTTAACTCCCTCTTCCTGTATTTTTCTATAGCAATTAATTTGAGTTTTGCTTTTTCAGGATTAATCCTGCATATGTTGAGTATATTAAGAATTCTTTGAAGGATATCATCGTAGCTATCCCTTTTGTGAAATCTAAGATTATCAAGCCTTAATTTTGTTTGCTTAAGGAGCTTTATTGTCGTAATGTCCATAAGAGTATACTTAGGGTATACTTATATAAACTTTATTGTGATAACATAATAGATACTATTTTAGAGTTACTATAATACCACAAAGCTTATAAAGAGCTGAATGGGTATAAAATTAACTAAATTTATTTAAAAAACCAAAAAACATGGAAACAAAGAAACTATTGGTTTCTTTTGTTGCAGTACTGGCACTAGCAATAATGTCAGTCGCAAGCGTAAGCGCTTTCGGCTACATTACAAGCGTGGAAGTCAATGGCGTTGAGGCACTTAATGGTGCTGAAATTGCTGACTTTGCAGGACAAACATTGCCTGTAAGAGTAGTCTTCCAAGCAGATAGAGATGCTAGTGATGTCAGGATAAAAGCATGGATTTCTGGTGAAAAAGAATACGCTGTCTCTACAGACAGATTTGATGTAATTGCTGACAGAACATACAGCAGACTCTTATCTGTCCAGCTTCCAAGCAAGATTGACCCAAGCGAAGATTTGAAGCTTGTAGTTCTTATTGAAAGCAAGAATGACGGCGTAGCTGATACCGCAGAAGTTAACTTGACTGTACAGAGAGAATCTTACAATGTTGAGGTTCTTGATGTAGCAATGAACAGTGAAGTTAAGGCAGGCAGCAACCTTGTTCTTGATGTAGTTTTGAAGAACAGAGGAAGAAAGCTTGCTGAAGACACATTTGTCAAGGCAAGAATACCTGCATTAGGCATTGAGACAAAGGCTTACTTCGGCGACCTTTCAGCATTAGACCAAGCTAATCCTGACAAAGAAGATGCGGTCCAAAGAAGGATGTTCTTAAGCATCCCTTCAAATGCACCGGCTGGAGTTTACACGGTTGAGATTGAAGCTTACAACGGTGACGCGTCTTCATTGGCTACAAAGAAAGTAGCAATAACCGGCGACGCTGGCGAAACAAGCCAAGTTGTCAGCTCAACAAACAGCAGAACATTTGCTGCTGGAGAAAGAGCTGGTTACAGCTTGACACTGGTGAACACTGGGAACAGCATTAGAGTTTACGAACTTGTTCCTGAGACACCAAGCGACTTGACATTGAATCTTGGAGATTCAGTTGTTGCTATACCAGCAGGCGAAAGCAGGACAGTAAACTTTGATGTAGTTGCTGCAAAGCAGGGAAGATATGCTTTCGCAATGAACGTCTACACTGACAAGGAGCTGGTTAAGAGATACAACTTTATAGCCACAGTAGAGGGAAGCGCAGGCAAGTTTGCCAACACAACTGTCTTATTGACTGTTGTGCTTGCAATAATCTTTGTCGTGCTTCTTGTTGTGCTGATAGTACTGTTGACAAGAAAACCTGAAAAGAGCGAAGAGTTCGGAGAGAGCTACTACTAAAAATAATTTTTTATTTTATTTTTTTTACAATTTTTTCTCTCCACTCTTTACATGAAAAAGAGATTATCTATAAAGTTTAAATAGACTTTATTTTTTTATTATCTATGGAAGAAAATGAAATCCGCGAAAGAATGAGGAATTTACCGGATCTTTGCAAAAAAATCGGAATAAGCTTGGATGAAAATTGCGAGATAGATGTAAATGAAGGTACAATTAGAATCTTTGGAAAACGACAAGGCGATGCTGACAGGATTATTATGAGAGGATGGACAATTATCTATCAAAAAGGGCATTACAATAATCAAGAGGATAATAATCTGCGTTGTCGCGATAAAGGATGCAATAATCAGAGAGAATTGGAGAGAAGATATTTTGCATTTTAGCAGAAAATAGGATGATTTATTTAGATAATTTGAGTTTAGTTATTTTTAAATATCTGATTAACAGAGAGAATTTATGACTTATATTAAAAAGATAGTGATGCAGGGGTTTAAGAGCTTTGCAAAGAGGACAGAAATTCCTTTTGACAAGGGGATTAATGTGATTGTAGGGCCTAATGGGAGCGGCAAAAGCAATATTTCTGATGCGCTTTGCTTTGTTCTTGGAAGATTATCAATAAAATCATTAAGGGCTGCAAAAGCAAAAAACCTCATATTCATGGGCTCAAAGTTTATTAAGCCTGCAAAAGAAGCTTCTGTAGAGATAGTATTTGACAACTCAGACAAGACATTTTTGATTGACAAGAATGAAATATCAATTGAAAGAAAAGTAAGGAGAGACGGACAGAGCATCTATAAGATTAATGGGGAAACAAAGACGAGAAATGAGGTTATTGAATTATTGTATCATGCTGGAATTGACCCTTATGGATTTAACATTGTTCTGCAAGGAGAGATACAGTCAATCGTAAGAGCACATCCTGAGGAAAGAAGAAAGATAATTGAAGATGTCGCAGGCATTTCAGTTTATGAAGAGAGAAAAGCTAAATCCTTGAAAGAGCTTGAAAAAACTGATGAAAAACTAAAGGAAATCAATGCTGTCTTGAGGGAAAGAACAGCCTATTTAAAGAATCTTGAAAGAGAGAGAGCGCAAGCATTAAGATATAAAGAGCTTGAAAATACCTTAAAGAAGATAAAAGCATCTATTATCAAAAAGAAACTTGACGAGAAAGAAAAAGAATTGGATTCTATATTAAGATCAATTGAAGAAAAAACTATTGAGAAAGAGAAAATAAGAGAAAGAGTTGAAAAAGTGAAGAAAGAGATCGGAGAATTGAGCGAGAAGATAAATCAAATCAACAGGCACATACAAGAGACAAGCGGGATAGAACAAGAAACACTCCACAATCAGATAGGGAATTTAAAGGCAGAGATTGAGGGGTATAAAGTTAGGAAAGAAAATTATGAAAATAGAAGAGATGAGATTAAGAGGAGAATTACAAAGATTGAGGAGCAGATACCTGAAATAAAGAGAGAAATTGAAGAATTGAAGAAAGAATCGCCACAGGTTGCAAAAAAAGCAAATGAATTGAAGAAAAAGAAAGAAGAGTTAGCGATAATTGAAGAAGAGAGAAGAAAAATATTAACTATCAAGAGCGAACTTAATTCAATCAGAGAGAGGATTAATGACAAGGAAAAGCAAGCTGCAAGAGCGAACAGCGAGAGCGATTTAATATTAAAACAAATTGAAGAGTTATCAAAAAATTTGAACTACAAGAATGAAGAAGAGTGCTCCAAAACCCTGAATTCATTGAAAAACCTGCTTAAAGACAAGAAAAAGGAATTAAGCGAGATTGAGAGTGAAATATTCAAGAATGAGAAGATGGTCTCTGTATTGGAATTTGATATAAATAGAATTGAAAAAATAAAAAATGATGTGAAAGAAATTGATGTTTGTCCATTATGCCAAAGCAAGATTACGGAAGACCATAGAGAGCATGTCATAACAGAATCAAATAACAAGATAAAGGAATGCGAACAAAAGATTTATGCATTGAAAGAAGAGATTGAAAAATCAAAAATAAGGAAAAACATTCTTGCCGAAGATATAAAGACAAATGAAGAAAAAATTTCAAACGGAGAGATTGAGTTAATAAATCAAAAGGCGATTAAAGAAAAGAAAGAGCAATTGAGGAGAGTGCTTGATGAGGAAAGAGCATTGAAGGAGGAGATAGCTCTGCTTTTAGACAAGAGAAAAGCATTGGAAAGCAAAACAAGCGACTTAAGCGAGGTAGAAGGAAGATACCACGCAAAAATTATGGAAATTGAGGAGATATCTTCAAGAACTGAAGAGGACATTGATAATACCTTGCTGCATAAAGAAAGAGAGATAGAACAAATGCAGCACATAATAAAGACAAGCAATAAAGACATAGAGGAAATTGAAAACAACATCAAGGAAATTTCAAACAATTTGGATAAAAAAATTTCACTTTTGAGAGAGAAAGAAGAACAGGAGAAAAAACTTAATGAAAAGTTCAAGAGGATGTTTGAAGAGATGGATGTCATGCAAAAAGAATTGCAGGAGAGAAGTCTTGTTGCGAGCGAAATGCAAAATAATATCAAAGCACTTGATGAGCAGCTTGGTTTTTTCAGAATTGGCAAGGCAAGAATAGATGCTGAAAAAGAAGCACTCGTAATGGAAATGAGAGAGTTTGATGGCATTGAAGTTATAAAAGCTACGATGGATGTTCTGCAAGAAAGACTAACGAGAACGCAACAGGCATTGAATGAAATCGGCTCAATAAATATGAGGGCATTAGAAGTTTATGACGAGATGAAAAAGGAGTATGAGGCTGTGCAGGAGAAAGTCAATGTGCTTGAAAAAGAGAAACAAGAGATACTAAATATTATTGCAGAGATAGACAGAAAGAAGACACTGACATTCATGCGAACATTCCGCTCTATCAATGAGTTATTTACGCGCAATTTCTCAAGATTATCAACAAAGGGCACGGCTTTTCTTGATATTGAAAACAAGGAGAATATATTTGATGGAGGAGTTAGTATATTGGTAAAGAAAATGAAAGGAAAATATTTTGACGTTACATCATTATCCGGAGGTGAGCAGGTTCTTGTTGCATTATCATTGCTGTTTGCAATACAGGAGCACAAGCCATATCATTTTTATATATTTGATGAGATTGATGCTGCGCTTGACAAAAGAAATTCCGAGAGATTGGCTGCATTATTGAATCAATACATGCAATCTGGGCAGTATATTGTCATGACGCATAATGATGCAATAATAATGAACTCGAATTTGCTTTATGGTGTTACAATGCACGATGATGTTTCAAAAATATTGAGCATAAGATTGGGAGATAAAGAGCAGATAAATGCTTATAATACTCAGGATAAAAAGCCAGAAGAAACAATACAGCCAGAAGTTAAAGAGCCAGATAAAGAGATTAGTAATGAATTAAATAATGATTTTTTTGATAATCCATTGAAATTAGAAGAGGGTTGATTGTTCTTTTTCAGGAAAAAGGGCTTTCCAAGTTTTCCAGGTTTTTCTAAACAATCCTGAATTCTCAAGAGTTTTTCCATGCTTTTTCAAAAATTCTTGGGTTATTGGGTCTGAAGGATAACCTGAGCCTATATCCCCGTATTTTTTGTATTCTTGCTTTAATTTTGCAATTTCATCTTCGCGTTCGCATTTTGCGATAATTGAAGCTGCTGAAACGCAAGGATATAAGAAATCTGCCTTGTGCTCAACAACAAAAGTGAGATTTTGAGGATGCTTAATAAATCCAATCAAGGTATTTCTCCATGCGCGAGTATTCACTGAGGGACAGTCTACAAAAACATGAATCTCTGATTTTTTATCGTTTAGAGAGTTTATTATTTCTGCCATTTTTATTGCTTCTAATGTGTTAAGATTGATTCCGGTTTTTAGTGCCCTGTCTATTTCTTCTGGGAAAATTTTGATTGATTTTATATCAAGGGCATTTTCTTTTATTATTTTAGACAATTGAATCCTTGCAGGATGAGTTAGTAATTTTGAATCTTTCACTCCTTTTTCTTTTAATAAAACCTCTCGCTCTTTTTCCAATAAGACGCCTGATAAAACCATTGGGCCGA
>Ga0078972_1006316_pt2 | contig 21335 bp, 44 predicted proteins | sample YelNatPaOPGAMG01_FD_67568 | JGI IMG/M metagenome (GOLD analysis project Ga0078972, IMG submission 67568) | Hot spring thermophilic microbial communities from Obsidian Pool, Yellowstone National Park, USA - OP-RAMG-01 (SPADES assembly) (version 2) | ecosystem: Environmental > Aquatic > Thermal...
ATAACGCTTAACACTGCAAGTGGTAATCTGATATTGCACGGTCTACAATCTGGTAACGACCCATCCAAAGTCATAATCGGAGATACACTTTCAGGAAATAGTGAGATAGACATATTACCTGATGTTAATGACTGGGGTGTTGGTATACAAATGGTTAACGCAATAAACAACCCTTACATAAATAAGAGATACATGAACATCTGGAGTGATACTTTATACATATCCACAAATGCAGGTCTTATAGATATGGGTTCTACGGGTTCAGGTGACATCTATATAATGGCAAACAATAATATTTATCTGAACGGCTCAATGCTCAATGTTATGTGCGAGACAGTAATGGGTAATACCCTGTATATGCAAAGCACTTTGAACATGCAGAATAACAACATAATTAACATCAATAGTTTAATAGGCAGTGCTATTAACATTACATCAACAAGCGGTAATATAACACTAAATCCCGCAAGTGCAGTTGACTTTAGTCAGAAACAGTCAAAGAACCATGTATTAGAGAAGTGGACTACATCAACAAGACCTACAAATCCAACTGAAGGACAGATTGGATATAACACTGACACACATCTACCTGAGGAATATGATGGAACAGGTTGGTATTTAACAGGTATAGGTAGAATTCAGAGATTAGGAAATGGAGTAACAAGTGTTGCGAGTAATACAGAAGTAACAGTGCTTGCAAACCAAACAGTGAATAGCGGTGAAATTGCACATATGATGGCATATATGGATAGCACACCAGCAACCGACACATACGCATATAATTATCCTACAAATCAAGGGATAAATAGTGGGCAGTTATTCTATTGCCCAGTAAAGAAAACGGATGGTCTTACAGATTTTAGAGTGAGGCACAGAGATGGAGTAGCAAGAAATATAGTTTGGATTGCGTATAAGGTGAAACCATGAACATAGTTTATTGTAAGATTTGTAAGATAGTGCTTGCTGTCGGTAGTGTGGGACTACCAGCGAGACACTGGCTTGATGACGGAACGGAACATAATGATTGTGGGTTAATAACAGTAGAAGATGACCCACAGAGAGAAGGTGAAAGTGTAGAAGAATATTTACAACGCATTAAAGAGACATACAGCAATATGTTTGAATAGGAGGTGTAAAAATGGGAATAAAAAGGCAAGCAACTGAAGAATGGACATGCGACCACTGTGGAGCGAACATAACAGAAGACAAGAGAAAAGATGCAGTAATAGTAGAACTGCGTGTTAGAGGAGCAAGTGCTGGGTTCTATCCACCGAAGCAGTATGTATTCTGTGACAGAGACCATGCTAACGCATGGTGGCAGAAGTCCACGAAAGAGAATATAGTGCAGTAAAATGGTAGAGATACCCAAATGTGATATTTGCGGAGTATTGCTATCCATAGAAGAAGCAGATAAGAACAGCGTAGGCAGGTTTAAGTTTTGTGAGAGACACATGGACATGATAAGAACAATTGCATTCCTGATAAGGGAGAACAAATTGTAAATCTTTTTCCTTATCTTTGTTTTTAAGAGGTTTTTTTCATTGAGGGGATATGAGGAGTAGGGGTAAGCGAGAAAAACCTTCTAATGAAAGCGGAAAAGGGCTTTAACGCAATGTTTTTACAAGGTCTCAACCCTTCTTTTCTTGAGAAAAAAGATTAAATACGGCAAATGCTTATAGGGAGAATGGTGATATACGATGGTTGAAGTAATCCAAATTGGTGGTGGACAGACAATAGAACAGCCCAGGAGAGGCGGAATAGGACTTGGTGGTATTCTCCTGTTACTGTTGATAATCGGTGGACTTGGCGTATTGGGATGGATATTTTTCACAGGCGGAGCAGGTGGAACGCTTTCAGGTGCGAGACCTACTACATGCCCGACAGCGAGTAATCCAGAGCCGAATACTACTAAAAAAGTGCTTGTGGGATTTAAATTAGATAGATTGGCAGATAAGAATACAGAATACAATAACCTGGCATTTGAAGTATACGACAAGAACGGACTAATGGTTCTTATTGGTTCTTTTGATATTGGCATGGGAACAGTAGAGCATGCACTATGGCTTACCTGGTCTGGTGGAACAGACGCAATACCTGGTGGTAAAGTGATTTACAAGTATACAAAAGCACCAGGCACAAGTTATCAGCCAAGTGATATTATATGGCAACTAACTGTTCCTATTGACTTGAATTACAGAGCATGTATTTACATACCTGAAAAGGCACTGTTAAAGAGGTGAGTAGAAATGCCTGAAGAACCGATAATTATTGTTCAGCAACCACCTTCTGTAGCACCTGCAGAGAAGAAAGGCATAGGAAGTATTCTCGGCGTGTTTATCGTGTTAATACTTCTCGGCGTAGGATTTCTCGCTTGGTGGTATTTAACACAAGGAACTACACCAGGACAGGATTGCACAGGTAAGCGTAAACCCGTGTGGGAATTTTGCACAGGACAGGAGACAAAGAAGACAGGAACTCTAAATTGTTGCACATGTCCTACCTGGTATGGTGAGAGTAGCGTATATGAATGTGGACACGGTTAAAGGTCATGGAGTGTGATAAGAATGGCAGAACAGGATAGAAAATGGCTTTGGGTTTTGTTGGCAATATTCGGAATAGGGGCTTTGATTGGCATAGTAGCGATGGCAGGCGGATTGACACCTACACCGACACCTGGTAGAAAGTGTAGGTTGAAGATACGATACGACTACACAGGACAGAATAAAGGCACGATAAAAGTAGATTTGACTATCAGGGAGAAGACCACGAATAGTGTAGTAAAAGAATGGGACGCAGTAGATTGTGATTACACACCGAACAAGCGAACAGTTGAATACGATATTGACAAAGGCACATACATACTGTGGATGTCTTATCCTTCACGAACTACAGGATTTGTGCCACAACTTGAATTGCCGATAGAGTTTAGTATTACGGATACTGACCTGGGTGCAGAAAAGACCGTAGATATAGAACTGAACATACCACCTCCACCAGCACAAAAGACACTCACTATACAGATGATAGATGGTAGAGATACAGATAATCTACCTAATCTGGCAGAAAGTGATATTACTCTTGAAGTAGTAATCTCTGACCCATCAGGTAATACTCAAACACTTATAAAATTAACGGACACGGATGGCAAAGCACAATTTGATATACCGAATGGATACTGTGTAGATAGCATTGTAGCATATAAGAGTGTTCCTGGCGTAACTGCAAAAACCTTTGTAGTATGTAATGCAAATCAAGACCCAACTAAAGGTTTAACAATGAACTCCGATAGAACACTATACATACCATTCAGAAGCACACCGTATGGAAATTATGTAGGAAATGCTTTATTCCAAACATACAATAATGAAACTCCTGCAGGAGGCATAAGTATTGGATTTGGAGACCCGAACCAGGGAGAAGGTTGCACTAAAACTACTGCTATGTATGATACAAGATTTGCAGGAGCATTGAGTGATTTTGAGGATTGTATACCTGATGTTCAATTCAATGATGAACTCTATGCGTATAGATTTGACTATTCTGACAAATCATGGATGTTACTATATGTAGGTGGCGGATTAGCAGATGATTTCTGGTATGTATTCATAATGGATAAACCCGTAGCAAATGAACCTACGATTGGGTAAGTAAGAGGTGATGTAGATGGCAAGAAAGAAGAAGGAAGCAATATCAAAGGATGATAAGAAGAAAGCAGTAGCCATGACTGTAACGAACTTGGAATTTAGTGCAGAAGCAACAGCGAAGGGCTATGCAATATGCCCGCAGTGTAAATCAGGATACTTGATACCTGTGGAAGGCAAAGGTAACAGAGTGCAGTGTATGAGATGTGGATATTGGACACGGAAGCAAGAAATAGACCACAGAGAAGCATTTGAGAAACTGCGTCAACTAACCGAGAAGCATTAAGAAGGTAGGTGAATATCATGGCAGGATACCTCGCAGGCGTAGAAATTGTGAAAGAGATGTTGCGTAAATATCCACCAAGCAAATATCCATACTTATACGGCATAACAGGGCTAATACTTAAAGGCGTAGAGCCATTAGGACACAATTCACCGTATGCAGTGAAGTTAATAGAGGAACAAGATGGCAGGAGAAAGGAGACCTTTGTGGCCTACGGCATACCGACAAGAGATGAAGCGATAGTGTCAGCGTATATGCTTGAGAACTACCCACCAATGATTGATGTATTAGTAATAGACCAATCCAATGGCAGAGTAGTATGGCAGTATTCAGTAAATGCCGAAGCGGATAGAAGCAACAAGCGTTATGCATTGTGTTACGCATTCTACTCTTATACAGGAGAGCCACGATATGATATAAAAGGCGTATACTTCTCCGATAGTTTAGAGAATGTAACAGCAGTAGGAAAAAGATTAGTAGAACACACAGGAAGAAACAATTTTGTGATAGTAGACAGAACCACAAAGAAAGTATTGTATTCATTCAATGAAGTGCCACCAGATGAATACGAGATGTGGGGTAATTTCTATGTATGACCAGGAATTACCTTATTACATGGGCAGATATGTGGTAAGTGTTTTGAGACCAGGAACGGATGTATATATAGACATCTACGACACGAACAGTAAGATGGAAGCGATAAAAGTGGCAAGAGAGGAATTCTTAAGAAACGGCTACAGAGATGTAGTAGTAATTGACCTGGCGACTAACGAAGAAGTATACAGTGCATTACAGGAAGCAAAAGAACTGTATAGAACCTACCCACCGAGTTGGGTAGAACGACCTACTGAATAAGAGGTGAAAACATGTTGTATATGTTTGTATTGTATGAACCACCCGTGATGGGCAGATGGGATATGGCAAGGAAGAAGCAACTAAAGAGTTATAGCGAATTTGACGAGGATTTAGCGATAAGAGAAGCGGAGCAGTATTATTTACTGAACCGAGAAGGCATATTTGATGTGATATTGGTAGACCAATACGGAGCAGTAACCTTTAGTGCAAGAGAATTAGTAGAGCATGTTTACAAGTAGGACTTAAAAGGTAGTATTTAAAGAGAAGCCCATTAGAATTGCTTTTACGGGGTTTTTTCATGCAAGGGTATATGATTACCCTTCCCGCATTGAAAAAATCGTTTTAACGCAATTCTCTTAAACCTTAAACCCTTAAATCCTTAATCTCCATGAGCAAGATTTATTAGCATGAAAGTATTAAGGGAGAAATGGTGAATGTATGAGATACGAAGACATGAGAACCCTGGGCTATAATGAATTTAAACTCCGATGTAATACGGGCAGATTACGACTTTTAGACGCACGGAGATTACCTGGCGAGACAATCTCATGGGAAGAATACTGTGTCATGCTGATTGTTGAAGACATGGAGACAGGAGAGATATGTAAATATTTCCTGTGAGGCGAAGAACATGGTAAGTGTAGAACAGGCAGGAGAGAAATTGAGAGATGCTGTGATTTACGATGTGACGAACGCAGTAGAACGAGGTATAGACAGAACATTAACAAGTGATGAGATAGACCTACTGGTGAATATCGTTACAGGCAGTAAAGAGGACTGGGAAGAGTTTAAGAATAACTTAACACAAGCACCCTGGATGTATGAGTGGATATATGTGGGTCTAATCCTGGGGTTAGTGAATAAGGTAATACACGCAATTAAGGAACGAGGCGGACAGATAATTCTCCCGTAGTGGTATTATGGCACATGAGATAGAGTATGGACTGGTAGAACTTGCGGAGACACCTTCCTTCCGTGATAGTAAATTCACTACAGAGTTAGCACGGGAGATAGGCAATATACTGGATAAGAGATTTGAGGACATAGAACGAGACATAGCAACACTACAGGACAATATCTACGCACTACGAGAGGAAATTAGAACCTATCCTGTGGAAGTGGCAGGAATACCTGAATTTTACACATGGCTTGAGGAAGTAGCGGATGCACTTGATTACTTCTTTCAATTAATCCTGTGCAATTTCTACACGATAAAAGAAGCATTAGATGTAGTTATGCCATTAATACCAGAAGAACAAAGAAAACACTTCACATACAAGATAGTGGAACTGCGTAAGCATACTGAATTACTTGCTGATGAATATCAGATATTCCGAGAGACCTATGAAAGCATGATTTTACCAGCAGGTAAGCACTTTGAAGATGTAGAATGTTATAAGCGTATACTGAATATCATGGAATATAGAGAGCGTAAGAAGAAAGAGCCACCGAAGAAGCGTATATTCAAACCCGCAGAACAAGAACAGGAGACAGCGAAACATTGATATACAGCGAGTGCTATATCTGTAATTGAATATCACAAATCACGATGTCTCCCTCAATCCCTTCTGGTCTGGCGTGTGTGGGGCTTCTCGGCACACCAGGTGAATACCACCACATGCCTCCATTTTTCTCTTTTTTTAGAAATAAATAAATAGCCGATTGCCTTATCGTTAAACATGGAAGCACACAACATTAAGTTTGTAATGTATTACGGCAGGGATAAACTTGAATATACGGGCGACAGGACAGAGATAGATATAACATACGATGACAACGATGTATATGTGTCTATTAGATTTTACAAAGCAGGGTCTACTGAACCCGAAGGAATATTCGCAAGAGTGGTAGATAGATTTCACAATGACTACATGTTCAGATACATAGTGTTTTATCAGATGAAAAACGAAATAGAACGGCACGGCGGAGTAGTAAAATATGCTGTAATGTGCTCGGATGTTCCTATCTACATATCCTGCCAATGTGTAAACTGCGAAGAAGAAGTATGCAATGCGGTTGAATATACACTTATGCAATTGAGCAGGATTTAGAAAAACGAATTTTACGGGCTTTTTTCATGCGGGGGGTAGTAGACATATAGGGTAATCAAAGAAAATGCGGAGAAAGTGCCTTCTCGGGGCTTATAACGAATTTTTTTACGACCTCTTAACCCTTCCTTTTCTCCCTTACGCACTTAAACCTTAAATCCTTAAATCTTAAATACCTCTTTGCCATTCTACTTATCATGATTATGGACATGGGTAAAGTTGTATTTACGGCTGTGAGAAGCGACAGAACAGAGATTTGGGTTCATATCTATTACTACCCAGATAGTGTGATGGTTGAAATCTTTGACAACGAAGAACAGGTTTTTATGAGAGAAGCACGCAGAAATAACATGAACGAAATGGACAAACTCGTGTCAGGTGTAAGAGACGCTATTAATTTAGTGTGTGCAATTACACCTATCGTTAGGTTTAGAGTAGGAACAGAACATGTGCTTGTGAAATGCCAGTGCGATGGAAAAAATCTGTATGAGCAACTGTGGAAAACAATCAGGTATACACTTGATTCGCTTTATCCAAATGAGCCAGGTAACCCTCTATCTTTTCTACATCACACATAATTGATTATTGACTGTATTCAGTGCAAAGACGCAAATACCTACTTCATGCGTGCTGTTCTATACTCACTTGATATCATCCATTTTGACTAACACTTTTATCTTTTTCTAAATAATTTGCGACCACAGATATAATTGAGCCAGAGAAAATTATTTATACCCCGCAAGTCATTCACTAAATCGGAGGCATGATACCATGTGTGCCGAAAAAACAAACACTGTGTGTGCACCCGCACACAGACCTGCAGAAGCAGGGAGCAAGGGTGGAAGGAAGAAGCTGACTTTCACAATCTACTACAACGAAAGACACAAGATTACAGCGATAGATTTAGATTGCCATGAGAGTTGCGATGAAACATGTCCAATCAGAAAGGTATGCGATAAAATAACTGCCATGATTTTTAAAGAGGTAGAAAAGAGGTGATAGAATGGATGAAAAGAAAATTACAATATTTATGACCGATGGGGACTTTTTGTTGAAGTTCTGCCTGGATGAGAATGTGAATGGCGAGGTTGAGATTTTCCATCTCTCGCAAACAAAAGAGGGATGGAAGTTCATTGACGATTTAGATAGGAAAAAATACGAAGAATTTCTATGCAAAGTCATAGATATTCTTCGCAATACAAAGATTATAAAGATGGTCAAAGATGAGACAGACAGGATGACCATAAAAACTTCTGACTTTCTTTCACTACTCAATATCGCAAGAGGTGATTAAAAATGGCGGAATATAGAAAGTATTATTCGGGCTACCGTAAAAACTACGGTAGCAAGGGCTCGGACTACAACAACAAACAACGACCAGAACGGGAAGAAATCCAGAAAAAGTGGATTGTGGATGTGCAGGAAAAAGAGGGACAGAAGGGCAAATATTTCCTAGTGCGGACAAAGAAGTGGAGTTATTTTGTTCCACTTGAAGACGAACTCACAGTGAATGCAATACAGGACGATGAAGACCACACTTTTATAGCAACAAATGGACGACTGACACTAAAGACAAAAGACGATGTGAATATAACAGAAACCCATTATATAGCAAGAGCAGGTAGTGATGACCGACCTTTAGTGGAGAACCGTGACCCGAAGGCAATTGAACAGGACAAAGGGGTTAGAGAATTCAGAATAGCAGATGCTATTACTTTAATCAACACGGCACTGAACTACCTTGAGGACATACGAAACTATCTTCTTTCCCTTGAGCAGACACAACAAATATACGCACAACAACAGAAAGCACAGACACAGACACCACAGACACAGGCAGAGAAAAAAGAAACTTAAGGGGTGGTAACTATGACAGACCAAAAACAAACTTCTTACCTCCATATTTTTTCTCTTATCTACGCAATTAAACGAGAGTTTAAGCGTGTCAGAAACAAACTTACAGACAAACAACTGAAACAATTGTATTCCGCAGTAGAAAGTATAGAAATCCTGGTAGAAGATGAAATTGACTTAAGAACAGATGAACGAGTAAAGAAGTTTTTCAGTATTCATAGGGCAGATGAGGGGGTGAAACAGTGATTAGGACTATTCTGTTTACACACAGTATGAAAGAAAGAATATTCCAGGGACTTAAACACACAACTATCAGAGACCGTAAAGTAGCAAATAAAGGAGACCTGTTCAGCGTTACTTACAAGGGACAGACCAAGTGGTTTAAAGTGGTTAAAGTAGAGCGGAGAACATTCGGCGGAGAGATTATCCAAGGAACTTGCCTGGAATTGTGGCAGTCAGAGGGCTTCAAGGACACAGAAGAAATGATACGGTTTTTCTTTCACCAATACGGAGAAATAGACGAAAGCGATGTGTTCTTTGTATTCTACTTTGAACCGACAGAAAACCCACATGAGAATAACACTACACTACCCGATAAGGACAAATACTATGTGAAAGATAGATACAACAACAAAACCTATGTGCTTCTTAAAACAGGAGGTAGAACATGACAGAAAAACGCAGATATGAAAACATAAAAATGACCATAGAAATACCTGTTAAAGGAGACATTAAAGCAAACTTTGAGGGCTGTGATAATTACATTGCTTACAGTAACAGGATGAATATTTGTAGATATTGCCCGAACAGGGAAGTATGCCAGATTATATTTGAAAAACTCCATGAACTTGCTTCATTTCTTAACCTAAACGAGGTGAAAGAATGACTGAAGAAAGAGAAGTTTTCTACATAAACTCCTCTACAGATTTTGAGAATTGTTCTTACCCAGGCGTATTACTGTGTCTGTAAAGAGAATTAAAGAAATCATAGACGAACTCTACACAGACAATGAGAACCCTTAAATACTCTTTTTCCTATCTCCCTTTTAGAGGTAATACCATGCCAGGAACAAGAATAGTATATACGCCAGGAATAGCGGAACTCTACAGAGAAGAAGACCTATTATACTTTATTGCAAAAGCCAATGAAATCATGCATGAATATCCTTCAGTAGAGTTAGTAGTATTCACAGATGAACCATACCCTGAAGGATTAGGAGAGACAGGATTAGAATACACAGTCAAAGAGAATAAAATGCCACATACTGTATGGGTAAAGAAAGATAGATACCCAGGAGAGAATGTCCTTACTATCCTACTTCCTGAAGAATATTAAAGTAAAGAATTAAGGAGGTAGCAGAATGGATAATGAAAGAATACTTATGGAAATATTGAAAGAACTAAACGAACTAAAAACACGATTGAATAAATTAGAGGACTATGTTAACATAATCGGAGAAAGAGTAGAAGAAGTGTCTAATGCAGTATATGACCTTCAGAGAAGATATTAAGTATTCTCCCTTCCTTTACATCCTTCCCTCTTATTCTTTTCTCTATTAATATCTCTTTTCTTATGAGAGAAGGGGATGTATAGGGGATAAGAGTATATACTGTATATACCTGTATTATCCTATGTATACTATACTGTAGTAGGTATACTCTACTGTAATAGATAGGTATATCCTGTATTATCCTGTAATAGATAGAACAGGACATGGTCTACTCTATAACCTAATCACCTTATAACCCTTATATCCTTATCATGATTAAAAGGATTAAAGGTGATTAGGTATTAAGGTAGAACAGGACATGAACATATACAGGAATAAAGGATTACAATAAGACAAGAAGGTTATTCCATTTACTGTCTCCCTTATCTTCTTTGTTATTATCTTCTTTGTTATCTACTTGAGTAGTTGGGAGAGTAGTAATACGGTATTTCTTCTTTGGTGGTCTTTCCTGTGATATTAATTCCTGTATAATCCCTTTTAACTGTATGAGTAGAGTAATACATAAAGCAATGAAGGAAGCATAGAATACCTGTATTGACGGAGGATACTGTATAGTCATGGAAGAAAAGAATGTTATCAGTGCTATGATTACCGCATTGATTATCCGTAGTGTGATGTATTCTTTTATTTTCTTGTTCATGTTAGTAAGATAATCCGAACAAATACATATACCTTTCTATCGGGTAGACATAAGGGTAAACATAAGGTAAACTTATAAATATCCGTAAGGTATTACGGTAAATCAAGGTGGTAACATGGTAAAATCCACAGAAGACATAGTAAAGAAAGCAGAAGTAAGATTACATGTTCTACTGAATGCTTTAGACAGTTGGAATAGAAGGGTCTATACAGGATTTCTACGGTATACTCAAGACAGAGATATAGACAGTTTTATGGAAGGGATACGGAGACAGATGGAATACATACAAGCACCGAGAGAATTAGAGAGTAAAGTGTATTCAATAGACAGAAATACACCCATAGAGAAGGTAGCAGAAATACTTAACGAAGTAAGGAAATGGTTAATCAGCGAGATGGATAATCTGTTAGTTAGTGTCTGTGAACAGTGTAGTAGTATAGTAACTGTTCCTAAAGAGGAGATAAAGAAAGTAGAGGAGATACCTATGGAGAAGAAAGAAGAAATACCTAAAGAAGAAGAATTAGCACCAGAGGAAAGAGAAGTCATAGTAAAGAAGGAGAAAGAACTACCTGCTAAAGAGGTAAAGGAACTACCTACAGTAGAGGAAGAAGAAAAGATACCAGTAGCATTACCTTCTATTACCTGGAGTAGATATGAGGATATATGGGAGACATTACAGAGCAAGGTAGGTAAAGAACTACAGAAAGCACTTAAATCCGAGTGTATACAGACACCGAGTATAGATGAATGTATGAACAAAGTGAAGGAGATACTCTATAAGTTTAGGGACAGAGCAGGAGAACCTGTAGATAGTATATTCCCAGAATTGAATAGAGACACAGAACAGGGTATTAGATTTCTTAAAGGATTGGTCATAGTTGCAGACAGAAGGATAATAGGATTTGAGGATTTAGTAGAGGAGAATAAACTCATATTCCATATACTCGGACACAAGGACATACAGTATGATGTAGAGATAACGAAGACCTATCCACCGAAGGAGACCTGCACATGTGAGGACTTTCAGATAAGACACAAGAGATGTAAACACATCTACGCAAGTATAATCAGCATATACGCAATAGATTGGAAAGAGACAGGAGCAGAGGAGAAGGAGGTAGAGGAATGAAAATAACACGAGATGAGGAAGTAATAACGGAGTTTAAGAAAGAGATACGGGACTTCTTAACGAAGGAGAACCTTAAGGGAATACATCTTACACATCTATACATGCCATTGAAATCCTATTTCCAAATAGTATATCCAGAACCTGTAAGTGATACAGAAGCATACTATTTCATTGTAGGCAAAGGTTATCATTCAGTGATAGACGCATTAACTAAAGAAAGAGTAGATATGATACCAGAGAATGAGTTTTACTACAAATTTACAGGAGGAGGATTTACTTACACTGTTGATTTACTGTGGATAAAAGATAAGACCTACATACCGATAGAAATAAAGACCACGAGATTATCCAGGATAACACGCTATGAAGACATACCAGATAGTTATATGTTTCAACTCAAGGGATACATATCTTTGCTTAAATCAGGACAGGGCTACTTATTTGTGATACACTTAAGAGAACCCGTGTTTGATATGTTCAAGGTGGAGATGGATAAAGGAGAGATGGAAGAAGTGGTTAGGGACTTGGAACAGAGATGTTTGGATTTGAGCGAAGCGATACAGAGAAAAGACCCGAATACCTTACTTGCTAAATACGGTATGATACCAGAATGGGCAGGAATGGAATTGCTGAAAACACATAGGAAATATGGTATTGAAAGGTATATAGAGATGTCAGCAGGTGTAGAAGCGAAATTACGCATGGGTAAGATTTAGGAGAAAGTTTTATTACGGTCTGTTCTATTGTGGTGTTAGGTGTAGTGCATGTTACCGTTAACTCCAGAGTTAAGAGAACGGATTTTATTCCAGATACGGAGAGAGGTAGATGAGATAAATTCATATTTAGAGAGAATTGGGACTAAACTACGGCTTCGCATAGTTTATGGTAGGAGTTACGATTATGTGTATGTAGAAGCGTATGAATGGAATACTGGATATTCTCATGGCACTTTTGGTTACTTTATGGATATAGATGAACTTGAGAAAGTAATTCAGAATATCCGTAAGTTTGTGTATTATCTTGATAGAGCGAGTAGGTAGTAGAAAGTTTTATTTACTTTTGTTCTATTAAGGGTATACGGTGATTTAAATGGTAACCTATGATGAATTACAGGAAGCGATTGAGTATACGAACCGACTTATACAGGCATTAGGTGGCAGGACAGGGATAAAACTTGGGCGTAGATATGATTACTACGCACTGGATTTGATAGACCTCCCGACTGGTAGAATGTTAGACACTATTATTTCAGGACTGACTGCAGGAGATGTAGATATTATCCTGGTTGTGTTGAATAGAGTTTTAGGACAGATAGAGCGAACCAGGATGGGTGAAGGATACATGCCACTACCGTAGATAGTGGTAACATGGATAGAGCGGGTAAGTATTTAGATAGATTACAGGAGTTGCGTAGATATATCCAGGATATTGTATTATGTGAGTTATGACCGAAGACACAGTTAAGAAGATAACAGTTGCTTTAACATTGATTTCTCTTATTGTGTCCGTTATTTCAGGTGTTCTTACTGTCTATCAGATGACAAAAGAGAAGGAGTAGTGGTAAAATGGAACTTAAAGAGTTTTTTAAGCAGGGCGATAAGATAATGCACATGTTGTTGAACGCAGGGATATTTGTGATTGTGTTTTCAGGATTAATGGCTGTAGGAATGGATGTATACCTATCCGCAGGATTGGGTATTATCTCATGTCTATTAGTGTCTGTGCTGAAGGAGATGAAGGATTTATTTGTGGATAAGCAAACTCTATCAGACAGTATTGACGATTTTGTAGCAGACCTTATTGGCATGATGGCAGGTGCAGTATTTATAGTGGCAGAGTATTACTTGGTTGTGTTCTTGGGTTGAATATTCGGGTAAACCTTAAATACTTCTTTGCGTATACCTAATCGTAAGAGGCATGGTAATATGAGTAAGGACAGTAAAGAGGAAAAGAAGGAAGAAGAACCAGAAGATAACCCGTTTGGTTTGGCAAAGGTAGAGAAGCAGTATTTACAATTTGTTAAGTCCAAAGGTCTATCTACGAACCAGATTTTAAGGATGTTCTACGAGGGTAAACTAACACCTGTAGAGGAAGTGGAAAAGATGAAGGAGAAAGAAAAGAAAGAGGACGAGAAGGAAGAAAAGCCAAGTAAGACAGAGAAAGTGAGTGGCAAGATAGCAGAGAAGATAGAGGAGAAGGGAGCAGAACAGATAGAGCAGGCAATGAATACAGCGATGGAGAATTTCAAGAAGCGAATGCAGGAACTTGAGGAGAAGGCAAAAAGGGCTGATGAGTTGGAGAAGAAGATGTTAGAGAAGGAGATGGAGGAACTGAAGGAGAAAATCAAATACCTTGAGGAGCATAAGAAGGAGATAAAGGAAGAAGCAATAAAGGGCATAGAGCAGGCGAAGGAACTGTATAAGAAGCGTTCAGATGATGATTATGTTAAGCAATTAGAACAGAAGATAGATTTTCTGTTGAACGAGTTAACAGAGATGAAGAAGAAGCCCATAGTAGAGAAATACAAGGAAGAACTACAGCAGATGGCAGAATTGAAAAAACACCTTGATGAGACCTTTAAGATCTTATTCCCAGATTATGAAAAGAGGCAGGAGAAGACCGATTGGGATGGCATGATGAAGTTATTTTCTACTGTCTCTCCCATGATAAACAATAGCATCCAGGCAGTATTAGGTAGTTGGATGGGCATGAAGCAGGTAGATTTACTGTTAGCGAAAGCGGAGAAAACAAGCAATCCAGCAATAGCAGAGCGTTATCTTAAGCAAGCGGATATGCTTATGGAAGCCCTAATGCGTAAACAAGTAGGTAATCCTGCAATGGTAAACCCGCAGGGTAGCCCTTCGACGGTAAACGCACAAGGTATACAAAGTGCTGGCGTAGGTATTGAGGATAGTTTCGTAAACCTATTAAGCCAGGCGAGTAAGGAAGACATAGAGGGTTTCCGTGAAGGTAAGCTTTCATTAATTCCAATGGTAGAGGAATACCTGCCTGTAATTAAGGCAAACTTACAGAGTAATCCCATGTTGTTGGAGCAGATTAAGGCATTAAGCGTAGAGCAGATAGTGAATAAGTTTAAGCAGGTAAGGAAGGATGTTCAGGTAGACGATAAGTTAATTGAGCGTATAAAGAGCGAGTTTACAGCAATAAAGAACATGATATTAGGTGAGGTAGAGGGGGGAGGTGGTAGAGTTGAGTTCTAATGAGCAGGAAGTTAATTTCTTGATAGAGCAATTGAAGAAGCAAAGTCCTGATGGAATACGGGCATGGTTAAATAGTGATGAAAGTATGATACCCGTAGTTAGTAAGCACTACAAGATGATACGCATGGTATTGAAGATGAACCCGAAGTTAAGGAAGCGACTTGAGGAGTTGAACTTTGACATGGTGAAAAAGAATGTATGCGAAGTATACCCTGAACTTGAGAAGGATTTTAACGACCCGAAGGTAAGAATAAAAGTAGAGACAGAGATACAGACGATAAAGAGAATGCTGGGGGTGAAAGTGTAATGGAGAAAGAGCAGATAATCAAGTTGGTTGATAGTTTAGTAAAGACAGGCAGTATGGATACAGTGAACAGAATACTAATGGCTATTGATGTTGTAGAGGCAGAAAAATTAGTGTCTATACTGCGTGGATTGGACTTAATAGACATTATGATACTACGAGAGCGTATATACAAGGAGTTGGGATTGTATGAGGAATAAATATGCTGATAGAAGTGCAGTAGATTGGTATGTTAAGGAATTCACAAGCGGACAGGTAGATATATACAACGCACCACATGGACTTAAGAGTGGCAGTGGTGACATATTCAACATGTGGGATACTATAATCATGGATAAAGGATTTAGCAGGTTGCATTTCATACAGATATGCGAAGAAGGACACAGGAATAAGTGCATACAAGAACATGACTTACTGAACGAGGAGAAGTATGTTATATGCGACAGTATTTGCTATGTTTTACTGACATTCAAGAAGGTGAGAGGCAAGTATAGATTTAAGGTGTTCCATATCATGATGAAAGGCAGAGGTGAAGACGCATGGCTGGAGATAGTTCCGATTGCAGAGAATTTAAATGGACACTGAAGGAAGGTTATACGCTGAACGAGTTATTGCGTGAGGTTAGATTAAGGCAGAAGCGAGAAGAAGACGAGGAGAGAACATGGTGGAAAAGAAAGAAATAATACAAGGCATGGATTTAATTAGGGAGGGACTGTTGATATTGGCAATGGGATTAGAAAGCACAGGCAGAGCGAAGCGTATTATCAGTAAGGATAAGAAAGCAGATGATGGAATGGTCATGGCAACACAATTAATATACTCCATTGCATACGGTATTGAAGATTACAAGAAGAAATTAACGGGGGTGAAATATGCAGAACAGAACAAGAAGTAAGAAAGTAGAAGCAGAAGTAGTGAACGAGCAAGAGGATGAGAAGAAAGAAGTGCGTAAGTTGTTGTGGAAGGGCAGTTATTCAGGCATAGAGATTGAGATATACACATATCCATACGGCTACATAGTATGCATAAACGATAGGAATTACTACTTATCAAGCATGGACGGAGTTATAGTATTTCTCCAAGACGAGTTATTGAAACGAGAAGCGTTAGAAAGATTTGAATACAGGGAAGGTATTAAGTTAAGTGAGGTGGTTCAGTGGTTCAAAAACAAGAGAGAGGAGATAAGAAAGTGGACACAGGAGATAGCGTAGTTGAGTGTAAGAGTTGTGCAGAGGTCATTTTAAAAGAATATTTTAAGCAGAGAGATGAAGATGGCGATGGAGTTATAATAGATTGGGACAAGGTAATAGAGGAAGTTATACGCAATGGACTAACAGTAGAGCAAGCGGTATTGAAGCACGCAGAATACTTACCTGGTAGTTGGCTGTGTAGGTATTTCACGATGAAGTATATAGTGCAGGAGATGGACAAAGGCAGGAAGTTAGGCGAGATTATAGAGGAGATACGGATAAAAGAGCCATTGAGGTATAGAGGATGTGTTAAACAAGAAGGTGTAATTTACGAAGTAGAGGACACATTAGAAGGTGGTGGCAAGGATGAAACCAGGTGATTGGTTTGAGTTCAACGGGATAAAGTATTATGTTCTTGATGTGTTGTTTACAGGCAATAGTGTGTATTACAAGTGTAAGGGCGAATGCGGGGCAGTGAAGATATATCCCGAAAGCATAGAAAAGCATATTAAGTTTAAGCGTATATAGGCAGGATGATGGCAGAACATTGGACATACGACATGTGGTATTTACTTCACTTCATGGCAGGATTTACGCAGGGCTATGTTCAGGGAGCGATAGGAATAAATCCGATAGCGAATATGACAATAAGCGGAGCGACAGCAGGTATATACGAATTGGCAGAACCACAGTTTTGGAATAATATAGGTGGCGATTGGCGAGAGACACCTGGTAATCAGTGTTTGGATATAGCATGCCATATGATGGGAACATTAACGGCAATTCTGGTAATGGGCATAATGGGAATGAACGAGAATAAGCGATTTTAACGGTTTTTTCAAAGCAAGGACATATCGGAAGTAGGGGTAAAGCGAAAAAGTTCCGTAAAATCAAAGAAAAACGGGTTTAAAGCGATTTTAAGGGAAAGGTTTAAGTATTTCCCATGTATTACGGTAAGTTAGAAAAAACCGAAAAGAGGTGGAAAAGATGGTAGACGGTTTGTATAATCTGTATACAAGAAGGGCTATGCCAGAGCGAGTGCCAATCGGTGTAGAAAGAACGGGCTACTCACAGTATGTGAGTGCAATTGAAGGACTGCGACCAGGTGCGGGTAGAGTGCACCAGGCGGTTGTAGAGGAAGTCCGCAAATGTGCTATGCAGGCGAAGGCAATTCCGAACCCTGTAGAGCGGATGATTGCACAGGTGCAGTGTGCAAAGAGCATTCCGCAGGCAATGGCAGGAAAGGGCTTTGTTGCATTCTCACGCAGAAAGAGAAGCAAAGTGAAATATGCTCCTTCTTACTGAAGGAGATAAAGGTGGTGAAATAAATGGCACTGACACAGACACCCGAAAACGAGATGGTTGGAAGAAGCATAACAGCAGTTGACTTCTTTGTGATATTGGCAGGCGACCTGCTTGGTAAATTAGTGGCAAGTGTAGACACACTCGGTGCATGGAACACACTAATCGGTATTCCTGTGGGCGTTCTATCAGCACAATACATGAAGCACCTGCGGTTCAAGGAATTTCTCATGGGCTTCGGTATTGGTATGGTAGATGGCGGTATACAGAGGTTTACGGTTGGTGTGGCGGACTATGTGAATGCGAACATCGGGTTCACTACACTTGACGCAGGAATAAAGAATTGGCTACAGAGCATTGGGACACCTGCACAGCCAACTGGAACAACTGTGTTTAATGTGTATTGGTAAATGGTGGTGAGATAAATGGCAAAAGACATAATTAATCCACTGCTGTCTTTGGTAGTTCCGCAGGTTGCAGGTGCAATGCGTGGCAAGAATGTTGATAGGGACTTTGTAGACCTGACATACACATTCAACAATGGAGACAAAAGCAAAGTAGCCAATACAACAGTTCCCGCAGGAGAGACCTGGGTTATCTATGATATAGACGCATTCGGACAGGATGCTTCAGTCCTTCCCACACATCAGCCGACCTATGAAAGCGGTGCTGATGGCGACAATGTAGAAATCTATGTGAACAACAAGCGAAAGGAGAAGACCGACTACAACCTTGACCTGGATAAGGGCGTGGTAGCACAAGCAGGCGATGTTGTAGCGGTGAAGGTAAATCTCCAAACAGCCGTAACAGCGACCAAAGGACTGAAAATCCGACTGTATAAAGTGATATTCCGCACTGAAGCGATAGCACTTGCTTAAACCTTCTTCCTTAAATCTTTTTAAACCCTTTTTCCTTTGTTTTTAGAAAGTTTTTTATTGTGGTAAGTATTACGGAATATCATGACCGAAAAAGAAGCAGTTAAAAGCGTGAATAAAGAACCCGTGAAGCGAATAGTAATTACGGAGAACGGTATTGAGGGCTATGGCGAATGGACTGTTGATGAACTGTTAGCAGTAGCACAGGGCATACGGAACATGGCAGGCAGGATAAAAGTAAGAATGGGAACAGGTATGGAACGGTTAGATAGAGAGGTGAAGAATGAGTAAATACTTCAACGAAGTAGGAATACAGAGTATACAGGACTTGGTAGCGAGGATAAATCAGGCATTCGCAAAGATAGAATTAGAAGGCATTGGAGGTATAAGTTATGGTGGAGGAGGAATAACAAAGTTATCAGAACTTGAGATTGATGTTGATAAGGACTGGGCAGGACACAGCATAGACAATCTAAAAGGTATTAATTACAGCGATATATTCTCAATTAATGCGTTGGGAATAAACTACGACTTGAACGGTGCGGTGTTATGGATTGGTGGAGACGCAGGAGAGATGCTGTGTAATTTCAACCAAGCACTTATGGTAAATATGCCAAGATTAGAACTGGACATAGGTGGTGCACTTATAACTTTTGACTATCTTGGAGGAGACAATGTTCTAAATATAATATCGAGTGCAGACATGGATATAAGAGGAATTTCTGCTTTAGAGAATTCTTCAGTGATGTATATACATACACCTCAACTGTGGATACAAACAGACCCTGCTGGGTGGTTAAGATTTAGATATGATAGTAACAACAACGAAATAGTTATAGACAAGGTATCACCAATACTAATAAATGACCAATCAGGAACAGGGGCATGGACAAGATGGAGATATGATAGTGCAAATAACGAGATAGTGATAGAAAGCGGACTACCTGTAAGAATACCGAATATTGTTGGTGCAGGGATAAAGAAATTAAGTGAACTTGAGATAGATGTTAGTAAAGATTGGGGTGGCTTTGGTATAGGTAATATAAGCGGATTATCTTTCAACGGCACATTTAACTTTACAGCACAGGAGTTAGTATATACTATTGGCGGTTTATATGGAGGCATACTGAACGAAAACGGTAAACTGACACTTTTAACATATCAGGATTTCAATATACACATGATTTATCCAAACACTGGTTCTTATATAAGAGGATATTCTCAGGATTTATTCAGGATAGAGAACATAAATGACGCAGAACAGCATGTAGTAGACAGCATATACCATGATGACACGCTTAACCTTGATATAGTAGGAACAAGATGGGCAATGAGAGTTGGAACTACTGACTATCACATTGGACTCGGTTTAACATACGATGTAACTAATAACATAATGCACAGTGGGTTAATCTCATATCTGAATGACTTTGAGATTTACGGCAAGTATGAAACTGGAGTTGGAATATACAATTATGGGATTGGCATAAGCCAAGAATGGTTTATATATCCACCACCATTTGGCGATAGGTATAACTTTGCGTTTATTTATGGAATAGATGAACTCAATCAGGGATATAATGGGATTTTTGGTATTGGCTTTTCTTCTTCTCGTAGAGCATTTACAGAACAGCACTTGAGGTATGTATTCTATGAAAAGAAAAACAGTGGTGACTTTGTAGATGTTGGCATGATACTTCTTGGTGACATAACGGGAATTGGACAATACATATGGAAATTGAACACAACAGAAGGTATGTTTTTCTCAACTGACCACATGGTGTGGCTACAAGCCAAAGAATTTATGTGGTTGCGAGTAGTAGATGAAGCAACGGCAACAGAGTATGGCGGAGTAATGGTTGATTACACTGACTATGGTTATGGTTACACTTGTCTGTATGGACAGTATGGTTATCTTGAGTTTACGAACACGGACATAAATCTGTATTCTGACATACTGAATTTTAATGTAAATGTTGCAGGTAGCATATCGTTATCAGGTGGTGCAATAGGAATTACATCTACAAGCGGAGACATAACACTGAACACTGCAAGTGGAAACATAATTGCTCATGGCATACGGACGGCATCAGGACTTTATAGCACCGTTATTGGAGACACGATAAACGGTAACGCACAAATATTCTTAGCACCAGATATTAATAACAAAAGAGCATATATCTTTATAAATGATGGTCAGAATAATCCAAATCTCATAACACCGAAGAATGCTGTGGTTATTGTTGCCCGTTCAACGGGTAGGATAGAAATGGTGACGGACACATGCTATTTGGGACTAACAGATATTTTCGGGATGAGTATATCTGCACCGAGATTGAATATTTCGACAAACACAGGAGACATAACGCTTAACACTGCAAGTGGTAATCTGATATTGCACGGTCTACAATCTGGTAACGACCCATCCAAAGTCATAATCGGAGATACACTTTCAGGAAATAGTGAGATAGACATATTACCTG
>Ga0078972_1008531_pt1 | contig 21331 bp, 16 predicted proteins | sample YelNatPaOPGAMG01_FD_67568 | JGI IMG/M metagenome (GOLD analysis project Ga0078972, IMG submission 67568) | Hot spring thermophilic microbial communities from Obsidian Pool, Yellowstone National Park, USA - OP-RAMG-01 (SPADES assembly) (version 2) | ecosystem: Environmental > Aquatic > Thermal...
CCCCCCACCCCAACCCTCCCCCACCAGGGGGGAGGGAGAAACAAGGCCCCCTCCCCCACCAGGGGGGAGGGAGAAACAAGGCCCCCTCCCCCACCAGGGGGGAGGGAGAACCATTCCCCCCACCCCAACCCTCCCCCACCAGGGGGGAGGGAGAAACAAGGCCCCCTCCCCCCTTGTGGGGGAGGGTTGGGGTGGGGGGAATCGTGCCCAATTCAACCGTGCCCAGTATATTTATCGGAACGGATGCCGAGGGGACGATTATGCGAACCGCGCTCCGCGCCAGGGGAGAGAAACGCTAGACTATTCCTATTCGCCAACAAACTCGGAGCGTCCGCGATGAGTGGGTGAATAAACGCTATGAAGGATTAACAATGTCTGAAAGCAATAGCAAAGCGGCGATCTGGGACGTGGACGGTACGCTGGTGGATACGGCGGAGCTGCACTTCCAGGCGTGGCAGGAAATCTGCCGCGAGCAGGGCCGCGAGTTCACGCGCGACGATTTCGCGGCGACGTTCGGCCAGCGCAATCCAGAAATCCTCCGCACGCTGTTTGGCGAGCGCTTCCGCCCGGAGGAGATTGCAGCGCTGAGCGATCGTAAGGAAGTGCTCTATCGCCGCGCGGCCAGCAAGGGCGTGGCGCTGTTGCCGGGAGCGCGGCGGCTGGTGGAGGATCTGCATCGGGCCGGCTTCGTGCAGGCCATCGGCTCCAGTGCTCCGCGGGCTAATCTGGAACTCATTCTGCGGCTGACCGGCCTTGCTCGCTTCTTTGCTGCAATAGTCAGCAGCGAAGATACTCAGCGCGGCAAGCCGGATCCGCAAGTGTTCCTGATAGCGGCCGAGCGGCTCGGCGTTGTTCCGGCGCGGTGCGTGGTCTTTGAGGACGCGGTGGCCGGCGTGCAAGCCGCCCACGCCGCCGGCATGAAATGCGTCGCCGTCCGCTGTGTCGGCCATCATTCCGAAGCTAGCTTGCGCCAGGCCGGCGCCGACCTTGTTGTTGATTCACTCGAACAAGTTTCTGTAGCCGCTATTGCAGACCTGCTTAATCCGTAAGAGGCTGACCATGTATCCCTCCCTCTACCAGATCAACACCCGTATTCTCCTCGGCGAGCTGGGCCCGCGCGCCACACTCGACGATGTTCCCGATGCCTTGCTCGACCGCCTAGCGGCCCTGGGTTTCGACATCGTGTGGATGCTCGGCGTCTGGCAAACAGGAGAAGCGGGACGGCAGGTTTCGCGGACGCACCCAGAGCTGCGCCGCAGCTACGTACACGAACTCCCGGACGTCACCGATGCGGACATTTGCGGGTCGCCGTTCGCCGTCCAGGAATACACAGTGCATCGGGACTTTGGCGGCGATGCCGCTCTGGCGCGGTTGCGGCAGCGGCTGCACCAGCGCGGCCTGCGGCTGATGCTCGATTTCGTGCCCAATCACACTGCCCTGGACCATCCGTGGACGCAAAGCCATCCAGAGTTTTACATCGCCGGCAATGAAGAAGACTTGGCGCGCGAGCCACACAACTGGCAACGCATTGTCAGCGGCTCCCGTTCCCTCATCCTGGCGCATGGCCGTGATCCGTACTTTCCCGGCTGGCCGGACACCTTGCAGCTCAACTATCGCCATGCCGGACTCCGCGCCGCCATGCAGGCCGAGTTGCTCCGCATTGCCGAGCGTTGCGATGGCATGCGCTGTGACATGGCCATGCTGCTCTTGCCCGATGTGTTCCTGAAAACCTGGGGGGACAAGTCCCGTCCCGCCGACGGCAGCAAGGCCGTCGATGAGCTGTTCTGGCCCGACGCCATCGCCGAGGTGCGCGAGCGGCACCCCGATTTCGTGTTCCTGGCCGAGGTGTATTGGGACCTCGAATGGGTTTTGCAACAACAAGGGTTCGACTACACTTACGATAAGCGTTTGTACGACCGTTTGCGCGAGGGGAAGGCCGGACCAGTGCGCGCTCATTTGGGCGCGCCGTTGTCATTCCAGAATCGCTGTGCGCGGTTTCTGGAAAACCACGATGAGAAACGGGCCGCCGCCGTGTTTGCCTGGGAGGTGCATCAGCCGGCTGCGCTGTTGACCTATCTGACGCCGGGCTTGCGCTTTTTCCACGAGGGCCAATTGCAAGGCCGCCGTGCTCACGCCGTGCAACATCTGGCTCGCCGCCGTACCGAGCCGGTCGATACCGCGGTGCAAGCGTTTTACGAACGGCTGCTCCATTGCCTTCGCCTCAAGCAACTGCGCCAAGGTCATTGGACGCTGCATACCTGTCAGGCAGCGTGGCACGGCAATGCCACGGTCGATCAGTTCGTGGCCTTCAGTTGGGAAGCTGCTCCAAACCCTCGACTTCTAGCAACGGTCAACTTCGGGCCGGCGCGGGGGCAGTGCTATGTGCCGCTGCTGTTCCCGGAGTTGCGCGGCAAGCAAGTCCTCTTGCGCGACCTGCTGAGCGATGCTCGCTACGAACGTTCCGGCGATGAGCTGATGTCGCGCGGCCTGTACCTGGACATGGCGGCCTGGGGGTATCATGTGTTCGAGATCGTCGCCTGAAAGGAGAGATGGGGTTGCGTTTTACGGTGCTTGCCAGCGGCAGCAGCGGCAATGCCAGCTTGGTGCAATCGGCTGGTTTTGGCGTACTCATCGATGTGGGCTTGGGACCGCGGCAGATCGGCAGCCGTTTGGCGCAGGTCGGCCTCTCGTGGTCGGCGGTACAGGCCGTACTGTTGACTCACACCCATGCCGATCACTGGAAGGAAGCGACCCTGCTGCATTTACATCGCTCCCAGATCCCTCTGTGGTGCCATGCCGGTCATCACACCGTTTTGCGCACGTACTCGGACGGTTTTCTGGCCCTGCACGCGGCCGGCCTGGTGCGCTCGTTCGAGGCGAACGCGGAGTTCCAGCTCGCGCCGCAATTCTGCTGTCGGGCACTGCCCCTGCGACACGACGGCGGCGCCACCTTCGGCTTTCGCCTGGAGAGTTGCCCTCCTCCATCTTCCCCCGGTTCCGGGGGGGATGGAGGGGGGGCGAGTAGAGCGATCGGCTACGTCGCCGACCTGGGTTGCTGGGACGAGGAGTTGGCGACCCAGTTGGCGGACGTGGACATCTTGGCCGTTGAGTTTAATCATGATGTGGCCCTACAGCAGGCCAGCGGCCGAACTCCGCAGCTGATTCAGCGCGTCCTGGGCGAGGAGGGCCATCTCTCCAATGCGCAGGCGGCCTCGCTGGTGCGAGCCGTACTCGAACGTTCGACGGCTGGCCGGTTGCGTCACCTGGTGCAGCTGCACCTGAGCCGTGAGTGCAATCGACCGGCCCTGGCACGCGCGGCAGCGCAGACGCTGCTGGAGGAACTGGGCCTCGCGATTGGATTGCACACGGCGGAGCAGAGCGCGGCCAGTGCGACGCTGCATCTGGACGCCGTCGCCTCGTCTGCCGCAGCATCGCGCTCCTGCAAATGTCCCACGAAAAGCGCTCGATAGGGCACCGCCGGGTTAAACCCGGCGGCTCACTACCCCCCTCTGGCGAGCCGCCGGGTTAAACCCGGCGGCGCTGGACCTTGCCCAGTTCGTTCGGAAAGGTCATGGGTTTACCGAACGGGATGGGGGAACGGGGGTGGTGCCGGCCTCGGCTTTGCCTTCCACTTCGATCCGGTGTCCAGGGGTGGAAGGGTTTTCTTCAAAAAACGTCACCGCGTAGCGAAACCGCCCCGGCGCATGCGGAACAATGGTCCCATTCACCCAGATCGTTTCGCCCGGTTGACATATATCCTTAGGGACATGGACGCTGATACATCCACACGTCGTCTCGAAGCGCGTTAATTTTATCGGCTTTTGACCATAATTATGCAGGGACATGGTGAAAGGGGTCCCCTGATTTACAACTACAGTCCCTACCTGGACGATCCTGGATTCGGCCCTTAAATCTCCTGTTTGCTCGTCGGATTCGCCCTCGCTCATAAAATAAAATGCAACTTTGAAGGCGGCCAAAGCGAGTAATACCAGAATTATAAACTTTACGTAGCTCATTTATGTTTCTTCTCGTATATCTTCTTTGGCTTGGATTGGCAAGAGTCAGGGAACAAGCTCCTGAACAAGGGGCGTACCGCCTACTGCGGGAGCTTGTCTCCTCGATTTAAGTCCGTGAATTGTAGATTGTGTCGGCGCTGCTGTCCATATCGCTTCAACGAATGGTGAGCCGCCGGGTTGAACAGGGTGAGCCGCCGGGTTGAACCCGGCGGCGCCTGACCTTGCCCGGGGTTTGGTAAGGAGGGCCCAATCGATGTCGAAGCACTGGGAGCGTGACCTGGATAATTTACAGCGCCACCTGATGGCGCTGGCGGGTTCCGTCGAGGAAGCTATCTTCAAGGGCACACGGTCGCTCCAGGAACGCGACCCTTCCCTGGCCCGTGAGGTCGTTCGGGGCGATTCGGCCATCGATCAGGAAGAGAATTACATCGAGAACGAATGTCTGAAAATGCTGGCCCTGCACCAGCCGGTGGCCATCGACCTGCGCCGCATCATCGTCGCCCTTAAGATCAACACCGACCTGGAACGCATGGCCGACCTGGCCGTCAACATCGCCGAGCGCGCTCTGGACCTCGTGGAGCTGCCGCGCATCGCCGTGCCGGACAAACTGCAAGGCATGACCGATTTGACCACCACGATGGTGCGCCAGAGCCTCGATGCCTTCGTCATGCTCAATGCCGAACAGGCCCGCCAAATCATCCGTTTAGATGATGAAGTGGATCGTTATAATCGAGAAATCATCGAACAGTTGATCGTTCACATGCAGCAGTTGCCGGAGCAAGTGCCGGCGTTCCTGGCATTTTTCTCGGCCGTTCGCCAGTTGGAACGCATCGCCGATCACGCCACCAACATTGCCGAAGACGTAGTGTATCTCATCGAAGGGGAAATCATCCGCCATCATCCTATACTGCGGAATGAACACGCCTGAATGGGAGGCGCTGATGCCTTGAGGTGCTCCACGGGGGTCGCACTCAATTTTTTACGGAGGTTTTTCCATGCGTCATGCCGTTGTCATCGATGCCGTCCGCACGCCAATTGGACGCGCCCATCCGGAAAAAGGCATTTACCGCGACGTCCGTGCCGATGATCTGTCGGCGGACCTGATGAACGCTCTGTTGGAGCGCGTCGGTTTGCCGGCGTCGGCGGTAGAGGACATTCACTGGGGCTGCGTCAAGCAGCAGGGCGAGCAGGGTTACGATGTGGCCCGCATGGCGGCGCTGATCGCCGGGCTGCCGATTGAGGTGGGCGGCGTCACCGTCAATCGCAATTGCGGTTCCAGCTTGCAGGCCATCAATGGCGCTGCCGCCAGCATCGCTGCCCATGCCGAGGACGTGCAGATCGCCGGTGGCGTCGAGCACATGCATCACATTCCGATGGAGGCCGGCTTCGACGCCAGCCCGCGGTTGTGGTATCGCCACAGCCCCGCCACCATGAATATGGGCCTGACCGCCGAGAACCTGGCCCTGCGCTACAAAATCAGCCGCCGTGAACAGGACGAATGGGCGCTGCGCAGCCATCAACGCGCCGCCCAGGCCACCGATTCCGGTGCCTTTGCTCAGGAGATCATTCCGACTTGGGGCCGCGATGAACAAGGCCGTCGCAAGCTCCTGACCGAGGACCAGTGCATTCGCCGCGATACCAGCCTGGAAGCCTTGTCAGCGCTCAAGCCAGCCTTCATGCCCGAAGGGGGAACGGTGACAGCGGGCAACTCCAGCCCGCTCAACGTCGGCGCTGCCGCTTTGCTCCTAATGTCCGAAGAGAGGGCGAGAGAGTTGGGACTCCAGCCCAAGGTGCGCGTCCGCGCCTGGGCCGTTGCCGGCGTCGATCCGTCGGTGATGGGCATCGGCCCGGTGCCAGCGACGCATAAGGCGCTGCAACGAGCCGGATTGAAGCTGGAAGACATCGACCTCATCGAGATCAACGAGGCGTTCGCGGCCCAGATCTTGGCGGTGATGAAATTGCTCAAGGTCGATCCGGAGAAAGTCAACGTCCGCGGCGGCGCCATCGCCATCGGCCATCCCCTCGGCGCCAGCGGGGCGCGCATCTCGACGACATTGATCCATGCGATGGAGGCGCGAAAAGCACGTTTCGGCTTGGCAACCATGTGCATCGGCGCAGGCCAAGGCATCGCCACTATCTACGAAGCGATTTAACCAATTGTAGTGAGCCGCCTGTGAGCCACCTGAGCTGCCGGGTTGAGCCCGGCGGCTCGCCTGAGAGGGTAGTGAGCCGCCGGGTTGAACCCGGCGGTTTGGTCCGTTGGCTCGCCATACTAAACCGCCGAGCAAGCGGTCTGCTGGGCCGAACCTGGGCAAGCGGGTCGCTTGCCCTACGGTTTCTCGATCTGGGTGATGGCCCAGCGGGCGGCTTCGCGCACCAGTGGCTCCGGGTCTTCCAGGGCGCGGCGCAGCGCCGGCAGGGCGGCAGCATCGCCGCGGTTGCCCAGCACCAAAGCCGCATTGCGGAGTAAACCTTTCCTCTTTGTTCGCAGGAACGCCGTGCCGCGGAAGCGCTGCCGAAACGCCTCCTCGGACAGGCTCAGCAGCTCAATCAAATCGAGCTGCATCAGCTCGGGGCGCCCTTGCAGGGCTGGCTCCGTTGTCGGCGGCGCCTTGCGGTTCCACGGACACACTTCTTGGCACACATCGCAGCCGAACAGCCAATCGCCCAGAGAGCGGCGCAGTTCCTCCGGCACGTCGCCGCGATGTTCGATGGTCAAATAACTGATGCAGCGCCGGGCGTCGAGCACACCGGGGGCGACGAACGCTTGCGTCGGACAAGCCTCTAGACAGGCGGTGCAGCTGCCGCAATGATGGACCGTGTGCGGGGCATCGCAGGCCAATTCCAGATTGGTGAGCAGAGCACCGAGAAAGAAATAACTGCCCAGGCGCTTGTTGAGCAGCATGGTGTTCTTGCCGAACCAGCCCAGCCCGGCGCGGCGAGCAAAATCGCGTTCCAGTAGCGGGGCCGTATCGACCACGCCGCGGCCCCGACAATCGGGGCGCTCCTGACGCAACCAATCAAGCAAGCGACCAAGGCGTTCCCGCAAAACCTCGTGATAATCGCGGCCGCGGGCATAGCAGGAAATGCGCCCCTGTCCTGTCCGCTTTTCTTCGGCGTCGGCAGGACGGTAATTCATGCCGACCATGATGACGCTGCGGACTTCGGGCAGGATCGAAGCCGGATGACGGCGCGCTTCGCCGTGGCGATACAGGTAATCCATGGTGCCAGCGAAACCGCGGGCCAGCCAATCCTGCAAGCGGTCAAAGCCGTCGGCTTCTGTGGCCGGCGCGATGCCGACCAGCTCGAAGCCGAGGACGTGGGCTTGGTGTTTCAGACGCTCTTCCAGGGTCGTCATGCTGGCATTTTATCGGGCCAATTGCCGTTCGGGTGTCGCCCGCATATCCCTGAATAAACCCGGCTTGGCTGCCGTCGAAGATAATGTAATGTTGCGCCGCATGGGGCGGCGCTACCCGGTCCCAGCGCTCTGCGTGGGAACGCACCAAGGGAAAACATGAGGGGCACGAATGCGTACAACGAAGTATTTTGTGATGGCGGTGATGGTGCTGAGTTTGGCCGCTGGTCTGGGCGTGTTCCAGGCCGCTGATGAGGCCAAACCCAAATACGACATCGAAGAGATCATGCAAAAGGCCCATAAGGCCCCCAAGGGCAAGGCCAGTCTTCTCCAACAAGTTGTCAAAGGCAAGGCCAGCGAGGAACAGAAGAAACAACTGTTGGAGTATTACCAAGAGTTGGCCAAGAACAAGCCGCCTAAGGGCAGTGTCAACGATTGGAAAAGACGTACCGACGCTCTGGTGTCGGCCACGAAGGATGTCATCGCTGGCAAACCGGGCGCGGCAAAGGCCCTCCAGAATGCGGCCAAATGCGGCGACTGCCACAAGGCGCATAAGGAAGATTGAGTAGATGGGCGAGCGGGGCGCTCACGCAACCCCGCTCGCCCCGAGTCCTTTTTCGAGAGGCGCAATCATGTTTGATGGTCCCTCCGTAGTTGCGGCCCTGGAAGACTGCGGAGTGACGCATGTGGTGTGGCTCCCCGACAGCGACATCGGCCGCTGGGAACCGGCCCTGCGCACGGCGAGCTGCTTGCAACTGCTGCGCGTTTGCCGGGAAGGGGAAGCCATCGCTCTGGCGGCCGGCTTGCACCTGGGCGGCAAGCGTCCCATTGTTCTCATCCAATGCACCGGACTGTTCGAGGCCGGTGATTCTCTCCGCAACATCGTCCATGATCTGCACCTGCCCCTCTTCTTGGTCATCGGCGTCCGCAGCTACCATGCCCATCAGCGCGGCGCCTCGACCGATAGTTGTCCCATCTTCACCGAGCCGATCCTGCGTGCCTGGCAGCTGCCGTATGTCCTCTTGGATGACCGTCACCGCGCTGCTGATCTGGCCGCGGCGTATCGGCAGGCGCAGGCGAAGAATCAGGCATTCGCCGTCCTTCTCCCTGAGTGAGTCCCAAGCATGATGACCTTGCGCGAAGCCCTGGAAATTCTGGCCCACCATCGCGGCCAACGCATAGTCATTGCCACCATGAGTTCGGCTAGCGTCTGGCCGAGCTTGTCGGATACACCGTTGGATTTTATCTATGTTCCCTCGGCAATGGGGCAAGGTCCGTCGCTGGCCCACGGACTGGCCCTGGCGCAGCCGGAACGTGGCGTCATCGTCCTCAATGGCGACGGCTGTATGCTGATGAATTTAGGTTGTTTAGTGACGCTGGCGGAACATCCAGCCAACGTGTATCTGCTGATTATAGACAACGGTTTATACGAGGTGACGGGCGGTCAACCGACACCCGGCGCCGGCCGTATCGATTTCGCCGCACTCGCTCGCGCCGTCGGCATCGCGCGCGTCTACAGTTACGACAACGCCTCTGCCTGGCGCGCCGGCGCGGCTGAGGCGCTGACGGGGCCGGGACCAGTGGTGATTTGGCTCAAGGTCGAGGGACGCCTGGGCCAGTCAGCCCCAAAAGCACCGCGACCGATGGCCGAACAGATCCAACGCCTGCGGCAAGCCATCACCGGGCAAGTTCCGAAGCCACCGAGTTAAACCCGGCGACCCAACGAATGGCGAGCCACTGGGCCTATCGTCATGCGCCGAGCGGCCGACTGGACGAAGGTTCCGAGGCAGATCGTCTTCGGTCCCTGCTGCGCCGGGGCGTGCGCGAAATGCAGAAGTACGGCATCGATTAGTTCTTCATCGGCTGGTTCTTCATCAGTCAAACCCTGGGCGGCATCGACAACAAGATTCTCCAGCAGCTGCGGATTCTCGCCTTCGGGTTCGGCTTTTCGCTTGGCGAGCCATCCTGGAATTCGCGTAACCTTCACGATCCGATGGCCAATGTAAATAAAATAATATACATAAAGGGAATTGCCTGCCTGCTGCCTCTTAGCCTGTTTTTTGGAAGAAACACCGATGAGACCTCGCACCCTGCTGCTGGTAGTCGTGTGCGCCGGTTGTGGTGCCAGTTTTCTCTCTGCCGCGGACACGGTCGATTTTCAGCGCGATGTGCGGCCCCTTCTGGCGGACAACTGCTTCACGTGCCACGGCCCGGACGCGGGATCGCGCAAGGCCAAACTCCGCCTCGACGTTCGCGAGCATGCCCTCAAGGGCGGCCGCTCCAAGGAGCCGGCGATTGTTCCTGGCAAGCCAGAGGCCAGCGAACTGGTGCGGCGGATCGAAAGCGCCGACGAGAACGAGGTCATGCCGCCTCCGAAAAGCGGTAAAAAACTCACGCCGCAACAAGTGGACCTGCTGCGCCGCTGGATCGCTGCGGGAGCGTCTTATCAGCAACACTGGGCGTTTGTACCGCCGGTTCGTCCGCCACTGCCGAAGGTGCGTGACACCCGTTGGGTACGAACGCCGATCGATGCGTTCATCCTCGCTCGCTTGGAACGCGAAGGCTTGCGGCCATCGCCGGAGGCTGGCAAGGAGACGCTGCTACGCCGGCTGGCGTTGGACCTGACGGGCCTGCCGCCGACGCCCGAAGAGATCGATGCGTTTCTGAAAGACCCCTCCCCAACCGCGTATGAACGAACGGTGGAGCGATTGCTGGCCTCGCCGCACTACGGCGAACGTTGGGCCCGCTGGTGGCTCGATGCGGCTCGCTACGCCGACAGCGACGGTTTTGAAAAAGACAAACCGCGTTCGGTCTGGCCCTACCGCGATTGGGTCGTCAGGGCCTTCAACCGCGATCTGCCCTACGATCGATTCATCATCGAACAGATCGCCGGCGATCTGTTGCCGAATGCCACCCAGGACCAACTCGTGGCCACCGGCTTTTTGCGCAACTCGATGATTAACGAGGAGGGCGGCATCGACCCTGAGCAGTTCCGCATGGAGGCGATGTTCGATCGCATGGACGCTTTAGGCAAAAGCGTGTTGGGTCTGACGATCCAGTGCGCCCAGTGCCACGACCACAAGTACGACCCCATCACGCGCGAAGATTACTATCGGATGTTCGCCTACCTCAACGACACGCACGAGGCGAGCGTGGCTGTCTATAGCGAAGAGGAGCAACGAAAACGGGAGGAGATCTTCCGCGGTATCCGGGCCGTCGAGGAGGAGCTGCGCCGGCGCACTCCCGATTGGCGCGAGAAGATGGCCGCGTGGGAGGCGCGCGTCCACAACGATCAGCCGGCGTGGCACATAGTCCGTGTTGTCAACGCCGGCGACAACAGCCAACGCTACGTCTACCATGAGGATGGTTCGTTGACCGCCTGGGGCTACGCTCCTACCAAGTGGACCTCGCAGTTCACCGGCTCCACCGATCGGAAGCGCATCACCGCCATCCGCCTGGAGGTCCTGACCGATCCCAACCTGCCGCTGGGTGGCCCCGGCCGCTCTCCGCTGGGCCTGTTCGCCCTGAGCGAGATCACCGTCGAGGCGGCCGATCCCCAGACGCCGGACAAACGGACGCGGGTGAAGTTGGCGTCGGCGACAGCAGACTTCGCCAATGAGGAGAAGCCGCTGGAGCCGATGTTCGACGACCGTAGCGGCAAGAAGCGCGTGACCGGGCCGGTAACGTTCGCCATCGACGGCAAGGACGAGACGGCCTGGGGCATCGACGCCGGCCCCGGCCGCCGTAACGTGGATCGCAAGGCCGTTTTTGTTCTGGAAAAGCCTCTGGAAATGCCCCACGGCGCAATCCTGACGTTTCATCTGAAGCAGATGCATGGCGGCTGGAACAGCGACGACAATCAAACCAACAACTTGGGGCGCTTCCGTTTCTCGGTGATGTGTGCCGATCACCCCATCGCCGACCCGCTGCCGCGGAGCGTGCGCAACATCCTGGCCATTCCTCCGGAGCGACGCACGCCGGCCCAGATCGCTGCCGTGTTTTCCTACTGGCGGACAACGGTGCCGGAGTGGAAGGAGGCCAACGAGCGGATCGAAGCCCTGTGGAAGCACCATCCTGTGGGAGCGTCGCAATTGACCCTGGCGGCGCGGGAAAAGCCTCGGACCACTTATCTTCTGCAGCGGGGCGACTTCCTGAAACCGGAGCGTCCGGTGACACCCGGCGTACCGGCTGCTTTGCATCCGTTGCCAGCCGATGCCGAACCGAACCGGCTGGGGCTGGCGAAGTGGCTGGTCGCGCGGAACGCGCCGACCACGGCGCGGGCCATTGTCAACCGCGTGTGGCAGGCGTATTTCGGCACCGGTCTGGTATCTACCAGTGAAGACTTCGGCACCCAGGGCGAGCCACCCAGTCACCCGGAACTGTTGGATTGGCTGGCGGTGGAGTTCAGGGACAGCGGCTGGAGCTTCAAGCAGCTGCACCGGTTGATCGTCACCTCGTCCACGTATCGGCAATCCGCGAAGGTGACGCCGGAATTGTGGCAAAGAGATCCCGCCAACCGCCTGCTGGCACGCGGCCCGCGTTTCCGCGTCGAGGGGGAGATGGTGCGCGACATCGCCTTGACCGTAAGCGGTTTGCTCAACCCGCAGCTCGGCGGACCGCCGGTATATCCGCCGGCGCCGGACTTCCTCTTCAAACCGCCAGCCAGCTATGGGCCCAAGACGTGGCTCGAGGACAAGGGTGAGAATCGTTATCGCCGAGCCTTGTACACCTTCCGCTTCCGTTCGGTGCCGTACCCCGTGCTGACCAACTTCGATACGCCCAACGGGGATGCTTCCTGCGTTCGCCGGGTCCGCTCGAACACACCGTTGCAGGCATTGACGACGCTCAATGAGACACTGTTTCTCGAATGCGCTCGTGGTCTGGCCCAAAAGGCGCTCGCGGAGGGAGGGGCCTCCGACCGCGACCGCATCGTCTACGCCTTCCGTCGCTGTACCGGACGTAAGCCGACGGATCGCGAGATAGGTGTGCTGCTAGCGTTCCTGGAGAAGCAGACGCAAAAGTTCTCGGCTGCCGATGCCAAGCCGTGGGAGCTGGCCGCCAATGACCCATCGCATCCACCGACATTGCCCACGGAAATACGACCTGCTCAGGCCGCGGCGTGGACGGCGTTGGCACGGCTGCTTCTCAACCTCGACGAAACGATCACCAAGGAGTAAACCATGCGAACACCCCCCTACTTCCACTCTCCCGCCCACTTGGCCGCGCGCCGTTGGTTCCTGAAACAATGCGGCATTGGGCTGGGAGCCATCGCTTTGGCCGACCTGTTGGGCGTGAAGGCGGCGCCGTCGGGAGACGACCCCTTGGCGCCCAAAAAGCCCCACTTCACGCCCAAGGCCAAGAACGTGATCTTTCTGTTCATGGCAGGTGGTCCCAGCCACTTGGAGTTGTTCGATCATAAACCGGACCTGGCCAGGTGGGACGGCAAGCTGCCGCCTCCGCACTTACTGAAAGGTTACCGCGCCGCCTTCATCAATCCCAACTCGAAGTTGCTCGGTCCCAAGTTCAGGTTTGCCCGGCACGGGCAGTCCGGGGCCGAACTCTCCGAGTTGCTGCCACACCTGGCCACGGTCGCTGACGACTTGTGCATTATCAAGTCGATGGTGACGGATGCTTTCAACCACGCGCCGGCCCAGATCTTCCTCAGTACCGGAGCGCAACAGTTTGGTCGGCCCAGCTTGGGGGCATGGACGCTGTACGGTCTGGGCAGCGAATCACGCGATCTACCGGGCTTTGTGGTTTTCAGCACCGGAAGCAAAGGCCCCAGCGGCGGCAATTCTAACTGGGGCAGTGGCTTTTTACCCACCGTCTACCAGGGCGTCCAGTTCCGCACCGGCGGCGACCCGGTGCTGTACCTGTCCAATCCACCCGGTGTCGATCACGCCTTGCAGAAGGATACGCTCGACGGCCTGAAGGCCCTGGATCAGATGCGCTTGGACGAGGTGGGCGACCCGGAGATCGCCACACGCATCAACTCCTTCGAGCGCGCCTTCCGCATGCAGGCCACCGCTCCGGACGTGATGGATCTCACCAAGGAGCCCAAGCATGTCCTGGAAATGTACGGCGCCGAGCCGGGCAAGCCGTCGTTCGCCAGCACTTGCTTGTTGGCCCGGCGGTTGATCCAGAAGGGCGTACGCTTCGTAGAGATCTTCCACGAGTCGTGGGACCAGCATAGCGATCTGGTGGGCGCCCTGAAACGAAACTGCAAGGCGACCGACCAGGCCAGCGCGGCGTTGGTGAAGGATCTGAAGCGGTTGGGGCTGCTGGATTCCACGTTGGTTATTTGGGGCGGTGAATTTGGCCGCACACCGATGGTGCAAGGCGGCGCCGACGGCCGGGACCACCATCCCAATTGTTTCACGATGTGGCTGGCCGGTGGCGGCGTGAAGCCCGGCGTGACCATCGGTGAAAGCGACGAGTTCGGCTTCAACGTGACGGCGGACAAGGTCCACATCCACGACCTGCATGCCACCATCCTGCACCTGCTCGGCTTCGACCATACCCGCCTGACCTACCGCTTCCAGGGCCGCGATTTCCGCCTGACCGATGTCCACGGCAACGTGGTGACAAAGCTGCTGGCCTGACCGTAATGTCCACCGGATCGATTACTTTCAGGACTTCAGTGGCGACTTCCTTACTTGCATCGCATCAAAGGAGCGACTCCATGAATCGAACCCATGCGGCTTCGGACAGTATCGCCAAATAAACGCTGGTTTCAAGCTCGTCTATGAATTCACCCGCGACTGCAAAGATCTCGACTGGTACACCGTGCCAGACAACAAGAAATGGCACACAGTTCTACAATGGGCCGGAATAGGGTGTGCTGTATGGATCATCGTATTGTCAATCGCTATTTAATTAACGTGACCTGCACACCATTCTGTAAGATATTTGTGAAGGTATTCGTCATCTTGGTTAACATCTGAGCATCTGTTCCGGTAATGATTTGGTCCGGGGACAAAGGAATGGATGGACTGCTCTGGGTGCCGGCATAGTATTGCATAGTTTGTAGGGTTTGCAACGCTGCGGAAGCATTCGGTCCCTGAAAAACAGGGCCGAAACCAATAGCATACAATCGAAACGGGTTCCGAGAAGAACCATAGTCGCTTGCCAGTTGCTGAACCAAGGAATAAACTTGATTCAAAACGGTAGGGTCGTTGATATTATACGTGGCAACCGATGGATATTCACTCGTATTTGGATTATTCATGTCATACCGGATCTTATAATATTTATAAGTTCCGGCATTCACCAAGCTAGCTGTGGCCGTACAATTTGCGAGGCCGTCCGTTTCGAAAATAATGACTTTTTGAGCGCCTTTACGCCCCATTCCTCCTGCCATGCCCTGAGGAAAGGTGATCGGAGCGGAAGAGACAAAAGATCTCAAAGTGGGATCGGATGGAGAAGTAGTGGCAAACTGATTGTAGGCCAGCATAAGGCCCATAGCAAAGCAAGTATCACCATCTCCGCGCGGTGTATCAACCAAATCGGCTGAAGGGACTAAACCTGTGGCAGGGTCGGGGTCATAAGGAGTAATTTCTGTATTGTTGGGCGAACCATCAGCATTAATAGTAATAAAAGGAAACAAAAGGGCTGACTGAGCATAAGCGTAATTCGGACCCAACGGTGAACGGACGCAATTAAAGCGCCCAAATCCCTGGCCGTATAACACAGTCCCATCGGCTGAGCCGCGCGGCCAACTATAACAAATAATGGTAAACCAGTCGTTCGGGTGATTGATTCGCATTGTTTGAATAGCAGCCAAGAATGCCTGTTTGCCTGAGTAAAGCGGCGCCTCGTAACTATCGCCGGGTTCCTTGAGATAAAAACCGGGGACTTGTTGTTCAGACATATTCATATTATGCAAATAATCGACCATAGCAAGGGGACCAAACCAGAAGCGAAGCCTGGGACGGGCTGGATTGTCTACATAATTCATACACTGTCTTGGAGAAGGTCGAGTATTGATACTTTTGTTTCCCCAAGTGAAATCACTGCCATAGCCAGCCATACCGCTGATGTCTTGATAAGTATTCGGATCGACCTGTTGGAAACCAAGGACGTAATCAATAAACTCTTTCCAGAACCGCTGGTCCGTGCTGCCATAATTAGGCCAACTGCCCGTGATCTGAGTAGGGATAGAACCATAATATTTAATACGGCCGGCGCGAAGCTGCTGAGGAAAGGGGTTCGGCGGCGTGGTTATCCAGCGTAAGATTTCATTGTAATTGATCGTATAAGTCGAGCTGCCGGGCAAATTCAAAGAGCCAGTCGAAGCATTAAATAATTTGGTATTGTCATTGGTGCCGAAGAACCGAACGCGCCAATCACAGGGGGTCGTGCCGGGATAATTGCTGCCGCTGCCTGCCGGGTTATAGTTGTCAACAACGTAGTTCCAGTTGTAAAGGCGCATGATCCTTTGGTACGCTGCATCTGTCGTTTGAAGTAAACGGGCCACACCGCCCAAAGAAGATGGAATATATACATTGGCGAGCAAGTAATTGCTAAGTGTGACTCCTCCATCATTGGGCCAAGGCCAGTTCTGACTGCCTTGAGTGGAAGTAATGCCATAGATACCATAAAGGGGCGGGCCGGTCAACAACGCCGCCGTCGTCCCTGAGCCGTGGGTTGCAGCTGTGGTCCCGTCCATTCCTCTTTGTACCGTCCAGGTTTTGTTTCCAGGACCAGAAGCAGCCGTCACTAGCATGATTTCAGAATCAATTATTATGCGAAAGGTGGTATTGGGCAGGGCGCTTATAGGGAAAGGAGAAGCCGAATTGACCGAAATGGAAGTTTGAGTAGTTGAGGAAATTTTTGCGGCCAAAGTAGTTGTAAAAGAAGTGTTGGAGAAATCGGCATTCGTGTAGCCGAAATCTTGCAGAAATTGGTTGATTTGGGCGGAATCGTTTGTGGAAGTCAACGGTCGGCGCGGATCAGGTGGCCAAATGAAGAACGTCTTGCCATAATAACCGGGGCCTTGCGTGTAAGCATTGAAAGACCCACTTGCATAATTACTGGCCCCTAAATCGGCATTGTTGAATGATCCATTTGTACAACCAGAGTAGCCGTCCAGCTCCCACCACTTGTTGCGCCCCACGCCATTTACAATTTCATTGATGCTATGCGCATAATTTCCATTGCTGCCATACTTGAATAAAGGAGCGTCTCCTCCTGGGACGGAAGAAAAGTTGTTTGAAGGCAACACAGGAGTCGCCCCAGAAGCAGGCGCGGACCAAGTGTTCCCTCCATCCGAACTGGTATACGAATCGAAGGCGCGGACCAAGGTGGATGTGTAAGGGTCATTTTGGTAAAAATTATTCACATATGTTAAAGAATATGAAATATTTGGGATCGTGGTATTACTCGGCGAGATGGCGTAATTGTCATAACTTGAAGTTTGGTTTGAGCTTGGTCCTTGCATGTTCGCATTATTTGCAGAATAATGGCCGAATACTGGGTAAAGTGGGTCCGGATTATTGGTGGTGCGGGAGTTGGTATAAAAATCGAACCCCAAGCAAGTCCCCATTCGCATTGAACCGGAGAGGTCCAGCACTAGTGCTATGTCGCGGGGACGGTGAACTGCTGTGGCCGAGGCCGTAACTCTGGGTAATAATTGGATTCCGAAAATGGTCCCGAACGCCGATGACGCATTGTTCGAAGTGACGGTCGCAGTAACAGCAGTCACAGGTTTGCCCGCCATCGGAGGAAAATGAGCACTGAAAGTCTGAGTAGTTTGATCATAATCGTAACTGCCGAAACTAAGTTGAAGTTGCGATGATTGTATCGGTTGACCCAGGATCGTATTATAGCTTAAGATGTTCTGGGCGTTGGCGGCGGCGACGCTCTGATTGTAATTGCTCGTGGCGTCTCCATTTAAGCTGCGTGCAGCAGTCAGGGCGGCCAAATCGGCGGCGTTCTGCGCTTCCGCCTTGGCAATTAGCATCATGCTCACATCTATTCCCAATGCCAAAAAACCCATCAGGGCCACTAAAGTGACGGCCAAAAGCGGCAAGGAAGCCCCAGGGCGACGCGCTGATTGGAGAGACGTGAACTGGTTGCAAATCATGCGGTTTCCCCTCTACTATTAGCATTTAGCGCAGGGAAATTGCTCTGCTGAATAGAACGACGAATATCAAGGTCCCCCTTCGCAAATCATCGTCGCCGAACTACTCAGAGACAACGCACTTGGCAAAGGGAGCAAAGGAACAATATTGGGAAACCGATAATTCCCCGATATTGTAACGGTGATCAGGTCGCCTGGATTAAGATTATTAACTGGAATGGCAAAGCCCTGATGCGACCCACTTATAGTCACAGTGATGTTGGTTAAACTGTTGCTCTTTCCTATCATGTAATTACTTACGATCGCTTGAACGTTTGTATTAATTGATGGATCTGTATTGTTCGCCAGTGCATAGCGACACCCTTCTTGGGCCGCATGGACGAGCAGGTTCCAATCCATCAAAAGTTGTCCATAAACAAAGATGCCGAATAGGAACATTGTCATTGGTACCATCACCAAGGCCGTTTCAACCAATGTGGCGCCAAGGCGCTGGTCCCTTTGGTTTTTAGCAAAGACCATGGTTTACCCTTTCACTGTCGAAAGTAGTCATTGCGCGGGTAACGCCGGAGTAATTTGGAACGGCGCGTCGCGCATACAAACCCAATCCACTGTAATCGAAACGCGATTGACATTGGTGATTTGCACCAGTGTGGTCCATCCAATGGTAGAATAAGGCACTTGTATGCCGACTTTGTAGTGGTCAAGTTTTTGCATGGCTGTTGGGTCCGCGACGCTCGGATTCGTAATGTCTGTAAACGTAATGGTGAACAATTCTTGATTGGTTGTGTTGTCCCAGCATGTGAGGCCAGTTGTGTTCGCAGGTAAAGTTATTGAAGGAACCTGTAAAGTTGTTGAGTGCCCTTGTCCAAAAGCTGTTGGCAGCGCGCCTTGAAGATAGGCGGCCAGATTGGATGCAACGGTTTGGAAATTATCCTGTCCTAAAGAGGCATCGCGCGCAGCTTCCCGAGCGCCGTTCTTCAAGACGTTAACAACTTGAGCAATTCGGCCGACTTCCCACAATCCAAGCAAGAGCAGCATGAGCAGTGGCAAACAGAGTGCAAACTCGACGGCCGCTACTCCTCGGCGATGAAATTTTCTCCTTGTAAATTTTTTATCCTTATTATACAGATTGCAAATAGGTTTACTCATTTTTCCTCCGCATGGCAACCTTTTTTCGTCCCAAAGTCTAGGTCATTTTTTCCTATTGAGCAAGCTATCCCACACCTGGTTGGACTAATCGGATCTCTCCTTCAGCTTGCTCCGTTGGAAAGTAGATTACAAAGGGCTCAACTCCAGGGTGTGAACGGTTGCCTGGCGCACTTCTTCCTCAGTCCAGGCGATAGGTACTCCGTCGCCGCGCAGCCAGAACGGCAGCAGATCGTCGTAGTGCGGCGACAGTGGATTGCCGGACTGACCGCCGGGCAGCGAAAACCGACTGTTGCTCCAGGCGCCGACATCGATCACCATGCGTAGCGAAGCGATGTTATCAGCAGGAGCCAAGGGATCAAGCGGCAGCACCGCCCCCTGATTGATGGTGTCGGCGTCGCCTCCGAAGGGGAAAGGGCCTAGGTTGAAGAAGGGCGCCAACCAGCGTTTGCGGCTGATTGGATGATGGAGAGTGAGGGTGCGTAGACGGCCAAAGGCCCAGTTGGACGGGTCATGGCCGTGCTCGGTGCGCAGCCGGCGGACCACCGCCGCCAAGGCATCGGCTATTTCATCGGGCCAGGAGCGGACGAACCAGCCCTCCGGTTGCTCGCGCAGCAGCCGTGCTAAGTGGCCCGTCCGGCGATAGCAGAGAAAATTGTACGGCACGATTGGTCCCAGCGCTTCGCCGAGAACAATGGCGAACGTGCGCGGCGCTTTGGCCCGGGCGACGCGGCCTGCCATCTCTGCGAGAAACAACTCATACACCGTCGCCGCTGGCGAATCAATCGACACATGGCCGTTCCACTCGCGCAGCAGATCGAGTGCTTGCTGCGTGTCGCGCTCTATAGCGGGAGCGGAGAGCACCGCCTCGCGGAGATCGTCCCAGGCAACGGCGTGTTGATTCATCTGCAAGGCCATCGTCTGCGGCACGTCCCAATCGGTGCGGGCACTCAATTCGCGGACGATGGAGGCAGCGCGGTAGCCGTCCAGCCAGTCGGAGCCGAGATAGGGACCGACGCCGTCGGGAACGGGCTGATTATTGGCGGTGGCGAGGAAACCTTGCGGCGGATCTTGGGCGTACGGCAACTGTTCGGCGGGCACCAGGTCCGGCTCCCAGCCAGCGTCGATGTCCCAACCGGGGGCAGGAATCAGTCCCCAGCCCTTGCGCCGCTTCGGCGCCAGGCCAAACATTTGCCAGCCGATGGTCCCGGTCTGATCGGCATAGACCATGTTTTGCGACGCAGCCGGCCAATGCTCGGCAGCCTTGCGAAAGTCGGCGAAGCTGCGAACGCGGTGTATCCGCAGAAGCCCGTCAATGGGCCGCGGATCAAGCCACACAGCCCGCAGCGATAATGCCTCGTTGAGAGTTGGGCCAGCGCCTCGCCGATCCGGGCGCAGGGCCGGGCTGATGATCGGGCCGCGCGGCGTGATCAGAACGCGCTCGGTGACACTGGCGCCGCCGCGGACGTGGATAACCTCCTCACGCACCTCACAGGGCACAAATTGATCGCCCTGACGCACGCTGCGACCGTCGGGGCCGATCTGTTCGCGGAACAAGTCGGTATTGTCGATGAGTCCGGCGGTGACGCCCCAGGCAGCAAAACCGTTGTGACCGGCCTGGACGGCCGGGCCGCCGAGAAACGTAGCACCGGCCAAGGCCCCCTGGGGCATCTGCACGTGGACCAGATACCAGTGCGGCGGCAGCCGCGCATCCAAGTGGGGGTCGTTGGCCAAGATCGGTCGGCCCGTGGCGGTGCGGCTGGCCGAGACCACCCAATTATTCGAACCACCGCCTGTACGAAAGAAGGTCGAAAAAATCTTCAATTCTTCGCTCAGACGGTCGAGGACGGGACCGGCTTGCTCACCAGGCGGGGCCGTCACGGGATGCCACGGAGGATAAGCCGGATCAAGAGCAACCAGGGCTTCAACTCCATCTTCGAGCAGCACTTTGAGACGCGCCAGTTCCATGTCCCAATTAGCGGCTAGGGTGAAAGAGAGGAGCTTGACAATGCCAAGGCTATCGAACGGCGTCCACGGCGTCGGCCGACTGCGCAGCAAAACGAACTCGTGTGGCCGCTGCGGCAGACCATACGTCGCCCCGGCGCTGACGCCGCGGGCATAGGCCTGCATCATCTCCTGCAATTCAGGATCAAGCAACGGCCATTGTGCGGCAGCCGCGCGGTGAAAACCGATACGCCGTGACAGGCGGTCGATCGGCAGAGCATCGCCACCGACCAGCTCGCTAAGCGTGCCGCGGACAGCCCGCAGGAAAAGTTCAAGTTGGAACGGACGATCTTGACCGTGGCAGAAACCAATAGCGAAACAGGCGTCGAGAAAATTGTTGGCCTCAATATGGGGGATGCCCCAGCGATCGCGGCGAATGCGCACGTTGGCTTGCAGACCGGGCACCCGAAGAGTGCCTTGTGTCTGCGGCAAACGCCGGCCTAGCAATCGCAGCAACAAACGAGGAAAGTTCACCAGCATTCTCCATCGGGCGGAAGGAATGGAGAAAAGGTATGAGCAGCCTCGCAAGGCGGCCATTCGTCCCGATTATATTGGGCACGGGGAACTCTGACATCTTGGCGAGCGCCCCGAGGCGAGCGGGGGGGGGGAACCCCCCGGGAGAACAACCGGGGGGGTCACACCCCCCCCCCCCCCGAATTGCGAATTTTTTATCGATCGCCGATGTATTGCTCGGGATAGATGCTTTTGGAGGGTGTGCTGCCGGTTTCG
>Ga0078972_1008532_pt1 | contig 21330 bp, 13 predicted proteins | sample YelNatPaOPGAMG01_FD_67568 | JGI IMG/M metagenome (GOLD analysis project Ga0078972, IMG submission 67568) | Hot spring thermophilic microbial communities from Obsidian Pool, Yellowstone National Park, USA - OP-RAMG-01 (SPADES assembly) (version 2) | ecosystem: Environmental > Aquatic > Thermal...
CAGACAGATTTTCTAAAATAGATTTCATCTCAAAGTTCAGACTTGACAATTTATTAGATATTTTTATTGACACAAGAGAATTCTTGTGTTCAAATAACTTAAACTAAGCTTTAAAGCTACCCCCCCCGGCAAGCTTCAAAGCTAAGCGGGACATTTTGCGCAAAGGAAGAGCTATGAAAAACTCAGAAGAAATAATGCCAAATTTGGCAAAGAAAAGAGTATCCAATGGCGACCAGGCTGTTGTTCTCTCGGTGAAACATTTAAAGCATAAAAACGGAGTCGGGCGCATAAGATTTTTGCCAAAACCAGGACTGTGGCTGTTGGCAACATTATGGATAATAATGATGCAGGCTGTTACAGGTGTGTTTGGGGCTTTGCCAACTGCTTACACGCATTCTCAGGTGATTTGGGATGTGGATTCGGTTTTGTTGCAAGGGGCGGTGAATCCCGGTGGTGAAGCGACTACTGTTTGGTTTGAATGGGGGCTGACGATTGGGTTGGGGAACAGGACGGCGGTCACGAATGTGGGTAGTGGGAATTCATTGGTTTGGGTTAGCCAGCCGCTAAGCAATATCATGGCTGAGACTGTTTATTACTGTCAGGTTGTTGCCAGCAACAGCAGTGGTGTAGCTCGTGGTGCAATCCAAATGTTTGGTGCAGGCCGGGTGGTGGCATGGGGCTGGAATGAGGAAGGCCAGACTAATGTTCCGGCAGGTTTAAACAATGCGGTGGCAGTGGCTGGAGGTTATTATCAAAGTCTGGCATTGAAACAAAACGGTACGGTGATGGCATGGGGTGGGAATGAGTATGGCCAGACCAATGTTCCAGCAATTTTAGGCAACGTGGTAGCTGTGGCCGCAGGTTTGCATCACAATCTGGCATTGAAGCGAAATGGCACGGTGGTGGCATGGGGCGAGAATGGTGAAGGTCAGTGTAATGTTCCAGCTGGTTTAAACAATGTGGTAGCTGTGGCGGGAGGTTGGGGACACAGTCTGGCATTGAAGCAAGACGGCACGGTGGTGGCATGGGGTCGGAATGACTACGGCCAGTGTAATGTTCCGGCTGGTTTGAACGACGTCGTGGCCGTGGCCGCAGGTGCGTATTTCAGTCTGGCATTAAAGCAAGATGGCACGGTGGTGGCATGGGGATATAATTGTTTTGGCCAGTGTAATGTGCCGGCGGGTTTAAGCAACGTGGTGACCGTGGCGGCAGGTGTTGCTCACAGTCTTGCATTGAAGCAAGACGGCACGGTGGTGGCATGGGGCGGGAATTCTAGGGGCCAGTGCAATGTTCCAGCAGGCTTAGACGGCGTGGTGGCTGTGGCTGGGGGTTGGGATCACAGTCTTGCATTGAAACATAATGGCACGGTAGTGGTATGGGGTAATAATAGCATTGGACAGGCCAATATTCCAGCAGGTTTAAGCAACGTGGTGGCTGTGGCTGTAGGTGATTATCATTGTCTGGCATTGAAAGTTGATCTGTTTGCAAACCCGCCAGTTATCATGCAGCAACCTGCAGGGACGAATGTGATGGTTGGTGGGACGGCAGTGTTTGAAGTTGAGGTCAGCGGGAATTTATTGAGCTATCAATGGTATCATGTGATAGAGACGGCTACGAATTTGTTGGCCGGGCAGACCAATGCAACGCTGACGATAACCAATGTGCAGCAAGCTGATGCTGGCGGGTATTATGTGGTAGTGAGCGACTCTGAGTATACGGTTACCAGCGCCACAGCGCAACTGGCGGTTGTAGCGGTGACGCGGCCCCGGATAGTTGGAGGCGGGTTGAGTGGAACTAATGGTACGTTTCGGTTCATGACGGAGCCTGGAGTTGTGTACGCTCTGCAATGGACTGCGAACTTGAACCCGCCGATAAACTGGCAGGACGTGCCCGGGCCGGGGGCGACAGTGATTGGTGACGGGACGCTTAAGGCGTTGACTGACGCTAATGCGTCGGTACCGTACCGGTTCTTTCGTGTGAAAGCAACCCTGCCATAAAAAGCACAACTTTAGTTTAAAGGGGTATCTTCGGTCAATCGGTCGATTTTCCGTGTCCACTATCGTAATGGTGGACATTCTTTTCTAATCCCGTAGGGGCGGCATGTTTCTGGAAACAATCAAAACATCCACGGCTAAACATTGTTTGGCAACCTCAACCTTTGCGATCTTAGCAAGCTGTTTTAAAAGGTTTTTTAACCAGCCAGTTAGTTATAATCCCTGGTAAGTTATTTATAAGCCAGAATGATAAACATAGTACCACAAAAGATTTTTTTTATTTGTACATTTGAGAAGCCTATTTCTTTGCACATTGATGATAACTTCAATGGTTCTGGGAAGGTTTTAAGTGATTCCAGTATATATGAGTAGGCCTCTTTATCACCTGAGAGGAGTTTGCCTATTTGTGGAACAATATATTTTAGGTACTGAAAATAAATCCACTTGCATAGAAGAGATTCCGGAATACTGAAATCCAGGGAGCCAAATACACCGTTCGGTTTAAGTAATCTGAATGCTTCCATTACACCTTTATCTATTTGGGCAAGATTTCGCAAACCATAAGCTACCAGAACGATGTCCACGCTGTCTGATTCGAATGGAGTTTGCAATACGTCTGTTTGAAGAAATTCCGGTGCAACTTTAGGTGGGTGGAATTTGCATTTGCTTGATCGAGCTTTTGCAATTTCCAGCATTGACTGACTAATGTCTATACCGATTACTTTTGCTCCTGTTTTAGCCGCAGCGATACTGAGGTCTCCTGTGCCACAACAAAAATCGATGACACTTTTATTCAGCTGGCATTTAGTTAATTTAATGAGTTTTTTTTTCCAGATTCTATGAAGTCCAAAGCTTTGAATATCGTTAATCAGATCATAACTAGCGGCTATGTTATTGAACAGTTCTTTAACTGCGGAAGTGCGATTAATGCCTGTTTTGTAATATTTGTTAGCCATAGGCATTGGTTATTTATAATCAAAAATCGTTTATGCTGATAAAAGTAAAAATATGACCCCGGACACTGCTACCAGGCATCCAATTAATGATATTAAACCAGGGCGTTCTCCTTCCAACCAGTTAGAAAAAGGAATAACTACCAAAGGTGTAGTAGCGACCACTGGCAAAACTATACCAGTTGGGGCAGCTGACAACGCTTGTTGATAGCAACTAACACCGATGACTGGCCCAGCCAAAGCATTTCCCGCGATAAGCAAGAAAGTGCTGGTATTTAAATTTTTCTGGAGATTAATTTGATATACGCCAGTTTGTTTATGATGAAGTTTGTGAATCAAATATGGTATTAAGGCTATAACCAAGCCGGCAATTACTCTTTGGTATGCAGCTGTAGGTCCATCGATATGTTCCTGGGCAATCGATGCTACTGAATAAGCTTTTCGGCTTAATACAGCTCCACCTGCCTGGCCAAAAGCGGCGAGTGTTCCAAAAATGATCCCTGAAAAGAATGATTTTTTTGAGTTTTGGGTATGAGTATAACTGGTTGGGTGCAATGCTAACCAGATACCGAATAATATAATGGTAACGAATATTATTTGCTGGCTACTGAGTCGTGTGTCTAACCAGATCCATTCGATACAAGTGCCGATGGGTACTGCCAGGCATTGAGTTAAAAGTACAGACAGGCGTGCGCCGAGTCGTGGAAACGCCTGATATAAGGCTAAGTCTCCTAAGCCGAAGCCAACGAGCCCGCTTGCGAAAAAGTATGGCATAGATTTGCCATGGAGGCCAAAGCCGATCGTGTGTGCCCAGGCTCCTAACACGAAGGCCGAGACTATGAGTCTGTAAAAGTTTGCATTGATAGATCCGATGATCCTTGTGGTGCGTGTGGCAAATACAGCTGACAGCGCAAAAAACAATGTAGTTAGGATTGAGAATACCATCTTGTAACTGGTTTATGAGGCCTGGGAACCGTGGTAAATTCTGGGGACACGATACGTAATAGCTGTAAAGACTTCCCAGGGTATTGTGTTGAACCATTGAGCGACTTCATTCACAGTGATGGATTCCTTGTCTTGTGAGCCAAACAGAACTACTTCATCTCCAGGCTTAACTTCATTAATATGCGATACATCAACTATCATTTGGTCCATAGTGATTGTTCCTAACACGGGGCAGCGCTCACCTCGAATAAGTACATGCGCCTTGCCAAAGCCAGCGCGCATGTAGCCATCTCCGTAGCCAGCAGTTATGACGGCTAATTTTTTTGAAGAATCACAGATATATTTATGTCCGTAACTGATTGGAGTGCCTTTGGGGACTTCTTTAACGAGACCGACTCTGCATTTAAATGACATCACGGGTTTGAGGTGTTTTTGTAGAAACAATTTTTTTGTTCGGCTACCAGGTGGGATGATTCCGTACACAAGTAGTCCGGGCCTGACAAGATTATAATAAGTGTCTGGTTCTAAGATAACACCAGCGCTGTTATTGGCATGTATATAAGGTATTTTAATGTTTTGGGATAGAAGGCATTGGACTAGTTCTTTGAAGGCTTTAGATTGTGTTTTGGTAAAAGGTTCGTCATCTTCTGCGGATGAATAATGTGTGTACAGCCCTTCCAATTGAAGCCCGGGCAACTTAATTATTTCTTGAATAATTCGGAGAGCATCTGAGATTGGCAGGCCTAATCTGCCCATACCTGTATCAACTTTTACGTGAATTGGTATCTGTTTTCTATTGCGCATTGCAGCAGTGGAGAAGGTTTCGGCTTCGGTATATGATGAGATTGTGGGCATTACATTTTCTTTTATAGCGAGTTCGACTTCGTTTGGCAGGCAAGCGCCTAGCATAAGGATCGGCCAGCCTCTACCGATAAGTCGTATATTGTGGGCTTCGGTTAGATTAGCTACGCCAAAGATGTCGGTGCCGCTTTGCATCAACAGAGTGGCGATTTGTTTTAATCCATGGCCGTATGCATCCGCTTTGACCACGGTTAATATTTTTACGTTCGGTCCAACCTGACTGCGTATCCAGCCCAGGTTTTGTCTGAGAGCTTCTAAGTCTATCTCGGCCCAACATCTGTATTCTGGTTTCATGTTTCAAGGATTTGAAAGTTAATCACCAATAAAATCCAATCTACATAATTATTTGTGCTGGTTCAAAAAACAAGCCATTGTTTTTGGTTTAGGGAATGCACCCAAAGGATTAGTGTTCAGATTAAGGTTGACGATGACGTCTAACCCGACGGTATGGATTAAGCATCCAGGCGTACAAATTTTGCAGTATTGCGAACGCGTAACTAACCTGGCTTTGCATAAGATATCGAATGAAAAATGATCAAGAAAAATATTTTCATTTAAACGGTCAGTTGTTATAATCATGTGCAATGAAGCAGAATTGTTTAACTTTGTGTTTATTAGCGATCTTGCTAATTAGTTGCGCATTTTCTGTAATAATGCCAATTTTGCATTTTCGTGCTGTTGCAAAGTCCCAGGTATTGCAACAACAGATTATGCAAATCAATCGGAACTTAGCATTTTTCCAGGGGTTATGGTCCGATTCAGTAAATTATAGTCGTACGAATCCCAAGCTTGTGCCTATTTTAAAGTCGTACGATGAAAAAAGAAGCCAAATGATGTCTAAATTAACCAATAGTCCGGCTTATGGAGAATAATGAAAATAATCAGAGTGGCAACGAGCAATCTGCACAGTCAGACATTCGCAAAGAAGTCCAGAATTTACGTACTGCATTGCATTTGACGATTATAATAATTGCGATAAGCACATTTGTGCTGAATTTTTACTTGTTCAGACAATGGCTTAGGATCCACAGACAGGTCAGAGAAATGGAAGTGTTTGTTGAAGATTACAAGAATGTGTGTGCTCCTGTAATGACTGATTTTGCTATGCAATTACAGGAATTTGCAAAGACAGATAAAGAATTTGCTGGAATCCTGATCAAACACCTGAACCGTCCTGGTGCGCCTGTTGTAAGGACAAAAAATTCCAACAAATAACGCACAGAAAATTACACACACTCCCAGCTACATAAGAAATAAGGTTGGAATATATTTCCCAAATCCGAACGATTCCTGGGAATATTGTAATTTTCGGACGATTTTTTGCGCACCAATTTTATCCTGGAGAGAAAAATAATCTTTGTAATTCATTTAGTGGATAGATGCTTTCCACGCCATTGGTAAATTGCGGGGACGCGGTTCGCGGCGTTAATGAAATTGGAGGGACGGCTTCAACGCCGTCTGTTGGTTTGAGATTGAACCCGACCATCAATGAATGATCCGAAATTCGGTCGAGGTGCAACCCGACCCTCCAGAAATTAACTTTGAAATATTTTTTAATAAAAATTCAATCGTGACGATTCTGGGGTATTGATATTTTGTTTAGTATTTCGTTGACTTTGGCGGCGGATAATTTGTAAAAGGTTTTCAAAATATGAAGTTCAAATTATATGGAGCAGTAATAGTTGCTGCAATAGGTGGTTTGTTATTTGGATTTGATACTGCTGTGATTTCTGGCACGACTGAGTGGTTGAAGAAGGAGTATGAATTAACAGATTTTTTGTTAGGGTTTACTGTTGCCAGTGCACTTATAGGCACGATTATTGGATCAATAGCTGTTGGAAGGCCTGCTGACATTTTGGGCAGGCGCGAAACCTTAATATTGATGGCGGTATTATATTTTATTTCGGCGGTTGGGTGTGCGTTAGCCTGGAACTGGTGGTCATTGGTGTTTTTCAGGTTTTTGGGAGGATTAGCTGTGGGTGGGTCTTCTGTAGTATCGCCGATGTACATAGCTGAGATCTCTCCAGCTCGGTTACGAGGGCGCCTGGTTGCGGTTACGCAGTTTAATATAGTTCTAGGGATTTTATTGGCATATTTATCAAACTATATAATTGGCAGGTTCAATTTGGGAGCAGTTGAATGGCGGTGGATGTTTGGCGTTGAAGCTTTTCCTGCTGTTGCATTTTTTGCATTATTGTTTTTGACTCCTCAAAGTCCGCGCTGGCTTGTGGCGAAGCAACGGCTAGATGAAGCCAGAAAAGTATTAGAGATGTGTGGTACAGATATTGGGGATGTAGAGGGTGAGATTAGGGAAATACAGGAGTCTCTTGCGTATCAGGCAGATTCAATAAAAGAAAAATTTTTTTGTCGGAAGTATTTCAAGCCAATAATGTTAGCGGTAATGATTGCAATGTTTAATCAACTTTCAGGGATAAATGCATTGATTTATTATACGGCGGATATTTTCAGAATGGCAGGATATGCTACAGCCGATTCTTTACTTCAATCAGTAATTGTTGGGTTAACTAATTTAATTTTTACGGTTGCAGCTATGCTGGTAATAGATCACTTTGGAAGGCGCAAACTTATGCTGGTTGGGTCTATTGGATACATTTTAAGTCTGAGCGCTACGGCATATTCTTTTTATACAGGTGCAGGAGGGAAGCTAGTGCTTTGCAGTTTAATAGTTTTTATTGCATCACATGCGTTTGGACAGGGTGCAGTGATTTGGGTGTTTATAAGTGAAATTTTTCCAAATAAGGTCCGGGCACGTGGTCAGGCCCTGGGTAGTTTTACACATTGGTTTATGGCTGCAGCCATTTCATGGACTTTTCCTATGATTGCAGCAAAGTCAGGAGGCCATGCTTTTGCATTTTATGCTCTTTGCATGGTAGGGCAACTCATCTGGGTCTTGAAAATCATGCCAGAGACAAAGGGTATTTCTCTTGAAAAGATCCAGAAGGAACTTGGGATTCAATGATCAAAATTCCATGAAATTTTTGATTTATGTCCTTTTAATCATTGATAACACGCCGAACTGGACATGCTTGAATTTGAGGATTCCTGTTTGATTTATGAAAATCATAAATTTTTTACAATGCGTTTCAACTGGATTGGTGATAACCAGCCTTGGTATATGTGGTGAATTTAAACTGCCTGGCAGTGAAACAGGGAAAAACTACTCTTTAAATTATGCTCAACTGAGTAATGTAAAAAATGATAACTCACAGGACCGTGTGTTTATTATAGAAAAACGCTATCTACTTTTTCCTGTCAAAAGCGGTCCAGAAAATGTGTCTAACAAACGTGTAAAGGTAATAGTAGGAAAAGATATTGTTCGGGATTTCGATATAGGCCTAACTGAAAAACCTGATTGGTTTGCGCACGTAGATGTAAGCGATTGGCGGGGGCGTCGGGCTACTGTTGACATTGAAAATTTAGATAAAGATTCAAAGATTTGGGACCTGGTTAGACAGTCTGATGAAATATGGGCGGAAGACAGACTGTATAAGGAGAAAGAGCGTGGGCAATTACGATTTTCTCCAAAACGTGGCTGGAATAATGATCCTAATGGTTTAGTATTTGCTAATGGTGAGTACCATCTATTTTTCCAACATAATCCATACGGCTGGGGCTGGGGTAATATGCATTGGGGTCATGCTATAAGCATGGACCTTGTTCACTGGAAGGAACTGCCGATAGCGATTTATCCGACGAAGTACGGTGACTGGGCTTTCAGCGGAAGCGCTGTTGTAGATAAAGACAATACAAGCGGTTGGAAAAAAGGAGATAAAGAATTAATTGTTGCGGCATACACGAGCACCGGACGCGGCGAGTGCATTGTTTATTCCAACAACGGTGGTAGATCTTTTGAAGAATACGGGAATAACCCGGTAGTAAAACATCGTGGCCGGGATCCGCGATTGCTTTGGTACAAACCCGGTCGGCATTGGGTTATGGCTGTATACGATGAGCTTGAGAACAAACAATGGATAGCATTTTATACCTCTCCCAATCTTAAAGATTGGACATATCAAAGCCGAATTGAAGGTTTTTATGAGTGTCCTGATTTATTCGAATTAAACGGTAAATGGGTATTAACTGCAGCGAATAGTGACTATATGATTGGCGAGTTCGATGGGAAGAAGTTTATTCCTCAGACTCCAAAATTAAAGGGCCATCGCGGATTCGGGTTCTATGCAGCGCAAACATATAGTAATGATCCCAAGGGACGCATTGTTCAAATTGGTTGGCTGCAGACTGAGACGCGGGGAATGCCATTTAACCAGTCAATGTCGTTACCGATTGAATTAAAACTTTGTAAAACAATATCTGGCTACAGGCTGAGCTGGAAGCCTGTCGATGAACTGACAGTATTGCGTGATGGGCCTAATCAAGCTAAGGCTCTTGATCAATTCCGGAGTGAATTGATCGAACTCCGAGCCGAGTTTGAAGCTGTTAATGTGACGTTCAGGGTCCGAGGAGTACAAATCAGTTATGATCCTGTGATGCAAGAACTGATTATTAACAATCATCGTGCAGCTGCACCATTGGTGAACGGTAAGCAAAGACTTTGCGTTTATGTTGATAGGACTGCATTTGAGATTTTTGCAAGTGACGGCCTAACTTATATTCCTTATCCGTTTATTTCGGATCCAAACAACCAATCAGTAGTAGTTGACGGTAAGGTAAAATCATTGGAAGTTTATAAGCTAAAATCAATCTGGGAATAAACTTGTTCTAGTATGCTGATGGGCTCAGGATAATGGAGCCGGTGATCGGACTTGAACCGATGACCACCCGATTACAAGTCGGGAGCTCTACCACTGAGCTACACCGGCCCATCCAGATCAAATTAACCAAATTGTTTTCCTGAGGTCAAGTGTCCTTACGCAATTTTTCAAGATAAAGTCATATAATTTGCAAGATCTTGGTTTTTATGGTATCAGAAAACCATAACGGAACTTATTGAAAGCGAAAAATTGTTGCACAATTTAATATAATTGAATTACAAGATACCTCTTTTCAAATTATTAAACCATGAGGTATATATTTCAGGTCTTAAAATGTCAAAGGTATAATATTGGTCCGTGGAATCTTGGAAGTCTTCTGGCAGGTCAATAGGGTTGGTCTTGCGTAGGCGTTTATTGACATTGTCAAAATGTTCTTTGCCGAAGCGTTCTTTGGCCCGGGTAACTTCTTCCTGATCGTCGTCACTTTTTATCTCCACCACTCGGATTATTTCTTTTATGCCCTTGTCCTGTAGTTCACGCAATTTGTGCAAATCAATAGAGTGGTTATCTTCTACCAACGTATCCATATATCGCTGTAAGTCTATCTTGATAAAAAAGTCGGGATTGAAACTTCTGCGGACTCTATCTTTCCCGCCTTTCCAGAATTCGTAGCTAAGACTGTAAAAGCGCATATCCCTTGACTTTACCCAGGCGTCTATGTATTTTGAGTGCTCAACCAGTTTAAAGACGAAATCGCGCTCTGGGCCATGAGACACGATAACCAAATTAAGAGGTGTTTTAAACATAGAGGTATTAACCACATATAGGGATCTTGATTTAACCAGCGGCCGTATATAGTATGATTTCTCAATGCCTGTAAAATCCATCATCATCTGCCCTTCGGCATCTTTATGTCGTTTCTGAAATTCTTTGATGACAAATTCGTTCTCGTCTTTTAATTCGGATTCGTAATCTTCGGATATAAAGATGCTTACATCCCGGTCAAGTTCGCCGGAGCGAGCGCTTGCTATATCCATATCTATTGTTTTTACACCGTTTAGGTCGCCTTCAACATTGTCATAAACGCGCTTCTTTTTGCCTTTGGGCAAGAATTGGTTAAAAAAGAGCTCAATTTGTTTCTTATTGTTTTCAGATAGTCTATCGCCTTCAATTCCTGCCTTTTCCATTGCCTTTCGGATAACCTTTTCTATATCTTCGTATTCAGGTAAATTGGTAACAACAATGCCATCGCCAAAGTCAAAGTGTTTACTTTCAAACTGCCGATTGGCAAACCTGCGTGCTATGTCACTGGCTATCTCGTCAACCGTATAAAAATCTCGTGTTAAGGCGAACCTTTTCTTATCAATCATGTAAGTAACGTTTAAATGAAGGTGTTCTGTAGAAGGCGTAAGAATCAATGTCCTATCGCGCATATCCTGTTTTGGCTGTTTTGCCTCTTCAAGCCGGGCTTTAGGGATATAATCTAAATTAAATATCTTAAAGTTATACCGTGCTCTGCTCCCAGGAGCACCATCTTTAATGACTTTTGAGACAAAGCGAGTCTCACAATCAGTAACCGCATAAAGCAGCTCTTTTATGTGTTCAGCAAATTTCTCGTGGTTCGTTATCGTAACAATGGGGTAATTTCCGTAAACCTGGCCTATAGGCACATTGCGCGGCAAACGTAGCCCTCTTCCCAAGACCTGAGAAATCAAAAGCTTTGAATTAAATACGCGTTCTTCCATCGGAACTATCTGGAAAACATTATCAACATCCCAGCCTTCAGAGAGCTTATTTACCGCAAAAATAAATTCAACCTTGCCCCCGGGTTTACCAGGGTTAATTTCTTCTATGGCATCGAGCTTCTCTTGATAATCTGAATCGGTGGGCTTACTGATAACGCAGATGACTTTTTCACTTGCGATTTGATAAAGTTTCGAAGCAGGCAATGCACTGTATTCCTTATGATTGACTTTTAGATAATCGGCGAGGACTTTGGTAAAGAGTTCGGAATTCTTTTGGGCGGTTGTTTGCCTGCCATTGATAAAAATGGTAATGGGTTTTAATCGCGGGATGCCTTTATCGTCGCAATAGGAATATTTCTTTTTATTCTCATCGTGGGTTATTAATATCTGCTCAAATTTCTGAGGTGTGGTTAACTCCGTATCGCCATTCTCAGCTTCAGTTTTAATAATGGGATTAATCCTCTTTATAACCTTTTCGTTTATCGCGTCATTTATGGAATAGTCATATATAACATCGCTAAAGTATTCATCCTGATTATATGGTGTCCCGGTAAAACCTATATGCCTTGTTATCTTCGGCTCTTCACGGATAAACTTCATCCATAACCTTTCGTCTCTTTCTTCGCCTCTACCTTCTTCATCTTTAAGGTCAAGGATATTGCCTTTAAAGGTGAGATGGGAATAGGCATGGTGAACTTCATCGCTTAAGACAAGCACTTCATCAACCTGCGAAAAGAGCGTATCGCCAATAGAGTTATTGTCTTTATTGTATATGGAATTGATGTTTTCTATCACGATAGAGTTATCGGTGATGGGGTCATTTTCGTTTAAGAGATTGATGGGGATATTGCGGTATTTTAGAGGTAGTTTTTCCTGCAGTTCAAGGCCCTTTTGACCATAAAGGTATTCTTTGAATTTTCTGGTTAATCCTGCCTCTATGACAGTTGATGATGGTCCTAAAACCAATACCCTTTTTGTCTTACCCATCACTAAAGAAAGGTAAGCAATAGCAAAGATGACATAGGATTTACCCGTTCCGGTTGCCATATGGACAACGCCGGATAACCTATCAGGCAGAGGTAGGTGCCTTAGAAAATTTTCTTCGCTCTGGAACCTTCTTCGTATCTCTTCTTTCTTGGCGTAGTTTTCTTTGGCTAGGTCAGTGATATTTTTATAAATGCCACCCCAAAGATAAATCATTACCTCCTTAATCGCCATATACTGAAACTCCCTTTCGCCAGTTAAAGCCCGAACAAAATCTTCTATTTCAGAAAAATCAAATTTTTCATAGTTGCACCTTCTGACATTAATGTCTAAGGTATGGTCGGATAAATTTAGCTTTTCAACTCTTCTGGGCATGGCAAGACCTCAGACTATAGACATCAGACTTCAGACCTTTCTATATAGGAAATTAGACCTTGGAGCGTCTTTATAGTCTCCTGACTTTTTGTCCATAATCCTTCGTATTCATTAGCGGTTAAATATCCTAATTCTTTTGCAAATCTGATATAGTATATTAACTCTGCTAATGACGATATAGCTATATATAAAAATTGCAAGTACTCATTTTTGTTTTTCCTCGCAGAACCTTCTACTATATTTGCTGGTACTGACACTGCTGACCTTCTCATCTGGGATGTCAATCCCCAAAGTTCGCTCTTGGGAAATTCTTTTGTATCTTTATACACCAAAAGCGCTAATTCATTTGCTAATTGCCATGCCTTTATTTTTGTATAATCTCTCCCCATAGTCTATGGTCTAAAGTCTACAGTCTATTGTCCGATTTTTACTATCTTGCTTTCATTGCCGTGCTTGTCTATGGCAATTATATGGCTATCCTTGGTAAGGCCTTCAACTTTTACAACTCCGTCTTCGCCAATTTCCTTACTATAAACGACTGCGTCCATATCAAAGATTTTGCCGTCATAATCAAAGTCTATCAAAATCATCGCCAGGCCTTCTAACCCCTTAAAACGCTTTTTATTCTTATCAAGAATATTAGTTTGAAACTTAATAATTTTAAATCCACCATTAATGCGTTCAACAGAAACCTCCACCTCTTCGTTAAAGTAGAAACCTGCTGAAGAAATGAGCCGGTTTATATCATCCTGCGAGGCAGGTTGTTCTTCAATCTGAAAATGTCGAGATATATCCTCTAATACCTTATACGGAAACTTCAATAACTTAAAATTCACGTTCTCTTTATCGCTATTTTTTAAGGTCGTATCGCCAATAACCGTGCAGGTCTCAGGAGTAATGATATAGTAATCGCCTTTTAATTTTCCGCCTGAGGCATCAATTATATCCTTTAGGTATTCCTCATCAATTCGGACATCCTTTAAATACTCATCATCCCAGACAGGATATATCTCTACAGGATGGCCGTCTTTTTCCGCATAGATATTGGCAAGTTTGTATTTCCTGGAGTAATCTACTTTAGCGTCGCGCATTATGCTGAAAAGGCCTAAGACAAAAGATATATAAGCATCTTTATTCTGGCGCAGGTTCATAATCTTTGAGAAATCATAAGCACCGGCTGAAACGACACAAAATGGTTTTGGCGGCTTGCCATATTTTTCATTTTTCCCGCCATTACCCAATTTTTTAGAATCTGCGATATTAAGAATTCTTTTTTGCATCGTATAAATAGCGTGCTTTCCAAAATCGCAGACAATCCAGCGCCTGCCAAGTTTTTCGGCAACGGCAGCGGTAGTGCCAGAACCGGCGAAGACATCCAGTACAAGATCGTCTTCATTGGAAAAACCATCAATAACTCGTCCTAGAAGATCCTCGGAGTTTTCTGTTGGATATCCTGTTGCCTTGGAATATGACTCAATATCTAACCAAATATTGCTAATCTTTTTTTCATCTGACCCTAAATATTCAACTGAAAAGCTATCCGATTTGCATTCAATACATCTATTGAGAGATTCCACCCCATGAATAGTCTTATCCGATGTGGCATCGTAAAATTTGAATCTATTTTCCTTTTTCTTCATTTCTTTGAATAAGTTTTTATTATTTTCTGCTTTGTAATATAAAGCGCCACAGTCTTTGCAACGAAGTCTTAAAAAATATTCTGTTAATAATTTATCAACTTTTTCTTGGATTAGTGCAAAGTGTTGGCCTGACGGTGGAACGAAGATTTTACCTAAGAATGTTCTTTCTCTCGGAAATCTCTCTCCCGCCATTAAAAATCCAGTCCACTTGATTTCTGATATCGGTCTTCTGACTTTTAGGTCATTAAAAACATAATTATTAGTATCCTTTGAGTACCATAGAAGGAGATCATTATCGACTTCCATTTTTTTTCGTGCCCCGGCAACGTTGCGACCCCTACTCAATATAATCTCGTTTCTAAAGCTCCCTTTATTGAACAATTCGTCCATTACTATTTTCAGATAATGCCCAAAATGATAGTCGATACGAACAAAAATACTACCATCCGGTGAAAGAACTTCTTTTAAATAAATCAGTCTTTCTCGTAATACTTCTATAAATTCTCCTCCCATTGTTTTAGCGCTGTAACTCATAACACCACCTTCAGCACCATACTCATCCCCGGTTCCAAACGGCGGATCTATATAAATCAGCTTCACCTTACCCTTCACCTTATCCTTTATCAAAGGGTCCTGATTAAGATAGCAGGTCTTTAAAAACTGCAGATTATCGCCTTGAACTATAAGATTCTTCCAATCGCCATTCTTGCCATTGGCGAAGCTCCTCACAATCTGTAATGGCGCGGCACCTCCGGTTATTGCGGCTTGGGCAAGGATAACTGACTCCGGCCTTTTTCCGGCGTATTCAAGGGTAGGGACTTTGTACTTATCAAGTTCTTTATAGTCAAACTTACCTGCCTGACGCAGTTTGTCAAAAAAACTCGGGGACAGCTTAAGCAATAAATCCTCTGGAACTTCGGTCTGATTATTGATACAACCTAAGAGCCTTTGCAATTCTTCTTCGGTTAACTTAATCTTGCCCATATATTAACTCCTAAAATTACCATATTTATACGCCGTAACACCTTAAATTATATAGAGTTAGGCTTTTCGTTCCAGCAAATATACACAAACTCATTTGTGTATCATAAAAGCGTGAAAATGAGACACAAATAAACTTCTGTTTCATCAGTTATGCGCTACGTTTATTCTATAATCTGCAGTAATTTGTTGAAAATGTATATACTGGCTTTTCTTCCGCTTCCTTTACGTAGAACTGAAATTACTCCCTCTTTCTCAAGGAGTTTTATAAAACGTATCGCACTTGCTTTAGGGATGCCGGAGGAGCGGATAAAATCAGTAGTGCTAAAAACCGGCCTGGCAAAGAGCGTATCAAGTATTCTAATCACATACTGAGAATGGGTAATGGTGTGTATACGTTCTTTTTTCTTTTCATATAGGGCTAAGATAGCTTTTGCCTTTTTGCTATTTGTTTTTGCCTGTTCAACTATGGCATTTAAAAAGAACTCTATCCAGTCTTCCCATTTTTTACCTTGAGTAATAGCTTTCAAGCGGTCATAATACATATCTCTGTTGGCTTCAAGGTACTCACTAATATAGAACATCGGCGTAGTAAGCAGTTTTTTCTCGTATAAAAATAATGGGATTAAAATTCTGCCCAATCGCCCATTACCATCCACAAAAGGATGAATTATCTCAAATTGGGCATGGACAATAGCAAGTTGAACCAAAGCATCTTTTTCCTCATAATGAATATAATTCTCAAGGTTAGACAAGAACTCCATCAAACGCATCGGCTCCGGAGGCACATAGTCCGCCTGCTCTATAGGCGTTCCCGGCTTGCCTATCCAGTTTTGAACAGTTCTAAATCTACCTCTTGCTTTGTCTTTGCCTCTTACACTGTCTAATAGGATACTATGAACTTCTTTTATCATATTTAGTGTAATTGGCTTTTTTGCCAGCCAGTTAACTGCCATACCGATGGCTTTACGATAATTTATTATTTCCTGGATATCCTTTTGTTTCTCAGTCTGGATATCCACGCGAGGAGAGGCTTCAAATTCAAGGACTTCCACAAGGCTTGCTTGCGTCCCTTCAATCCGCGAAGAAATAACTGCTTCATTAGTAGTAAGGGGAGAAAGGAGAACATGGGGGTTGATAATCCCCTGCAAAATTCCATCGTAGCGTGCTAATTCTGCATTTGCCTTTCCAATAAGGTTGACAAATCTTACCCAGTCAAGATTTTGCAGTGGTAAAGTATCTGGAATGTATGGTTTCATTCTTCTCCCCTTTCAAATTTTTATTCGTTAAACTTTTTCTCCAATAAATTGCTCAATACATCTATTTTGGTTTCGCCTTTTTCCTTAGGAACAAGCGTGAATTTATTTATCCGCAAAAATTTGTATCCGTAGCTTTCCAACTCAAGCTGACGCTCTATATCATAATCAAGGTATTCCTGTGAAAAATTATGAGCAGTTACTATCTCAGGGTTCTTAGTATGATATTCTAAGCCGTCATATTCCAGGATAAGTGATTTTTCCTTGCCTCTTTCTGAGAGCGTAATTAGAAAATCTACCCTGTATTTAGGGATATACTTATGAAGGGTTTCTTCTATGTATTTACCAATAGGGAATTGAGCGATTATCTTAATTTTGTCTCTATTTTTTCTATAAAAATCTGTGTTCGTGATAAGAAGATATAGGTCTTTTTCGGCAGGTGAGCCAAAGATGGACTCATCTTTTACAAAGTTATCCTGCGCGCTTTCAAGCAAATGTTTATAATACTTTAGGGCGTCGCCAAGCCGGGTATCCGAATAATCCTCAATGGGCATACTGTGGACAAAAACCATAGTATCTTTTGCCCGGCTAAAACCGACGTTTAATCTCTGCATCTTAAGTTTCCTGATATTATCGGCGCTTCCGCCGATTGTAGGATAGATATTGCGCAAACTCCCATTATTTATTTTTTTGTCCTCAACAAAAGAATAATAGACTATATCGCGTTCCTCGCCCTGCACATCTCCGACGAACCAAATAGTCAACTTATGGTCTTTTTCTAAGGAATGATAATTAGGAAGTTCCTTCCTTAACACCTCTTCCATACGATATTTCTGCTCTCTAAAGGAAGTAATGATACCAATGGTCCCTTTGTAGCCGTTTGATATAATCTCCTGAATATCCTTTTTTATCGCTTCTATCTCGTCTAAATTGACGTTGGTGCCGGAATTGCCCTGGGTTTCTACCTTTATGAACCGCAGGACTTCTTTTATCGGCTTAGTCCGGATCCTATTTACAACTAAGGGAATCTGGCTTGGTTTGTAGAAAAATTCGTTTGAATAATCTATTATCTCTGGGAAACTCCTGAAGTGGGTATCTAATGAGGTGGCGTAGTTTTTTATGGCCTTAGCAAAGTTTAAAGTGGAGGTTCGGATGCTAAAGGTCTTAAGCCAATCAACCGTGCCTTCCTCAGGCTTATAATATACAGGCTCAACCTCTTGCTCTTCTTCATCCACTACCTGCGAGACGTCCTGTGCCATCTTTTGCTTTTGCGCTTCGCTTATGGCGACTTGATAGTCGCTCTGGTAATTGTCCAATATTTCCTTAAAGTACTGATTGGCATACTCGGCATTGACATTTACTGCGCTCACCGCGCCGTATTGCAATTCATCGCCGAATATGACAACCTGTTTTGCCCTTAAGATTAGAGAAATGGATTCGGCAATGGATACCTGCGATGCCTCATCTATTACCAGAATATCAAACATATCTTCTTCCATAGGGAAGTATTGTGATATAAGGTCAGGTTCGGCTATTATGCAGGAAATATTATCAAGCAGGACTTTAAGCTCGTTAAGTTTTAAGCGTTTTCTATTTTTTAAGGTAACTAAAATGCGTTCTACATCACCAGTATAATTATTAAGATTTTTAAGGCGTTTATCGTTAAGATACTCAAGGTATTTATGGACTGAGGTATAATATGATTGAATAAGTGACTTATCGGGCATATTTGAGAGTTCGCTCTTAGAAAGCTCCGCAAAAAGCTGGATATATTCAAAGAGCCGTTCATCAGTTTTATTTTCTAAAATTGCCCTTCCAGCGCTTTTTAAATTTTCAATTTCTATACCAGCGGCTTTAAGAAGAGGACCGAAGTATTCGCTAAGTGTTTTTAATGAAATGAGGGTTTCAGAGCTAATGGCGCCTGTTATATCCTTTGCCTGCGAGAGGAATGAATAGATATACTTTATGCTTTTGTCCTCTATGCCTAAATCTTTACTCAGGTTATGAAGCATATCCAAGTCGTCGCGGAAGTTTTCTATCTCCTTTAATTTTTTGGCGGTTTCATACAACTCTCTTAAGGTTAGTTCACTTCTTTCTTTTGACAAAAGTTGAGAGATATTAAAAACGAGATTATCAAATTTCAGATTATTGAGATTGCTTATGGATGAACCAATCGATTGTAAATTTTGTCCTGGTAAGAATGACTTAAGCCTAGCTAACGGTTTGAATTTTAAGTTCTTCTCATCGGTAAATACCTGAGAGGATTCTTTCAACTGGGCGTTGAGCTTAGACAGGATTTCAAGGAATTCTTCTATTGTGGCTGGGATTAGTTTTTTTAGGGCAGATGTGTTTGAAAAATTTAGCGATGATTTATTCATAAAGTTACAGACAGAAAGCAGCCGCTCTAAATGGGAACGCCTTTCAAACAGAATAGACAACTGGCCAATATTTAATTTATCTATCTGTAACCTGCCGATATGGTCCAGACACTTTTTTATCAAATTAGTATCTATGAGTTTGTCCTGAGTTAATTTGGGAGGCATTGTTTCTTCTTTTAAAATGCCTGAGTCTTTTAGCTCATTCTCCAGCTTTTCTAACCTATAGACTTTATCAATGAGCTCTTTATACTTCTCGGACCTATCCCAAAAAGCGCCTAGCTGAGATTCTATTTTCTTATGCCAATTTTCAATATCTGCCTTTACAGCGCATTCGTTAAACTCATTTACCCGGTTATTGGCCTCTGTAATCGCGTTGGTTGAAAGCGTATTTTGGAAAGTATTTATTCCTGTCTCGTCTTCGGAGATCCTCATAACAGAAGGCTTTTTTTTGGGATGTAATTCTCTGAATTTTTCAATTAGCATATTGTCAATCACATCTAGCGCTGCCTTCTTATGCGAGGTAATAACAACTGATTTATTCTGTTGGTTTGCCCAATAGGTAATGGCTGCTATCGTATATGACTTTCCGGTGCCTGGTGGTCCATCAACGACTATAATTTTATTCTTTTGACATTCTAAAGCGGTGAGTATTCTTTTTTGGGATTTATTTAAAGAGAGCGGGATATCGGATAAAAAATTTTTTACAGATTTTCTCGGATATTTTTCCTTGTAAGTATTGTCGACTTCATCTGTCGTATTTTGGACATTTCCAGACACATAATCCTTTATAAATCCAATAAGTTTGCCACCCTTGCCTGCATCAATTCGCGTAATCAATTCTGAATAGTCAAAAAGGCGTCTATTCTCCTTTTGCACAACCTGCAGGCCTATTCTGAAACTTATTTCTGGAAGGCCAGGGGAGCTAATGGGTTTAAAGGCGTATTCAAGCAAAAAGGGATCGAAAAAATTATACCTATTCTGCAAAAATTTTTCCACGTTCCTAAGGTAATCAACGAGTTCCGTTAATCTGGCAGTCCTGGGGGTTGTCAGAATATTTTTAAAGTTGAAAGAGTTAATCGCTGGAGTATTGATAAGCGAAACGCCTCTTGCGCAGGATAATATAACCTCATCACTTTTTTCCTGGATGTCTATTTCAATTAAAAAGATAGGGTATTTTTCTGATGTTCCGGATTGCTCGTTTGTAGAATATATCTCGTGGAAGAAAAGATATGGCGTGCCCATCTGCACAGAAGAAGCGAACTTCTGTATGGTGGCATAGAGATCAAAAATTGTTAAGGCAAAAGACTTATTGTTGATCACTTCTTTTATGCGGTTGTAAAACACAACTTCATCAGCTGACTGACGGGCCGTATCTTGCAATAAATCATATAAATCCTGCTCAATAATTTTTGGATTAAAAGAAGTGAGTGGTACGAAAGGGGAACTTAACTCCTTTAACAGCTCTTCCTTCTTTTCCTTCTGAAGTTTGACAAGACTGCCCGCGACAGCTTCTCGGAAGGCAAGGTTAAACTGCCGGATTCCTTCCTGGAGGACTTTTGTTTCAAATTCTTTGTTTGGTTTTATTTCACCCTGTGTTTTTCCTTCGCCTAAAATAATTAGTTTATCGCTTTCAATATTTTTTAATTTATCCCGTGCTTGTCCGATGCAATTCTTTAAAAAATCAATGGTGTAATGATCGTTGAGCCGTTGAAAAAGCTCTCTTTTGAAACTAACTTCGTCAATTGAGACGGAATACTCTCCTTTCTTCACTGAAATATCCAACGCCTTCCGGTCTTTGATAAGGTTTAATATCTTCTTCTGGAAGTCAGGAAAGACTGAAAGGTCCGCTGTAAAAATGTCATCTGTCCACTTGTAACCTATCTTGGTATCAAATCTAAACCGTGTTTCGGTATATGTAGCAAAATAATTTAGAATACTTTTAGTGAATTTTTCCATTTAACTTTTATTCTTTGATCACTTGTCTATTTCGTTTGTGCGAAATCCCAACTGGTCGCCGACTCTGAAAGCAGGAATTTTCTTTTCTCTGGCAAGCCTACGGATGGTGTAAGGATCTAGCTTAAGGTACTATGTAATCTTTTCTGCGGTATAGTCTTCGGATAGTTTTTTACAGCGATTCTCCCACATTACATTTTGTATCATGTTATACCGCTAATTTAAATAGAACTAAACTTAAAATCGCACTTGGCTATTTACTCAATTGCAAAGCCGGCATTTACAACTGCCATAAATTTACTTTAATTCTCCATATACAACAAAAATATGGAGTTGTGCAATAATTTTAGTTGTTCAACAATTTTTCTGTAAAATTAATTTACCACGGCCAATTTTTCTGATGCTTCTGATTCCATCGAATGAAGAGGAGCTAGCTCCTCTTCATTCGCGCCTCGCGCCCTTTCCCAATCCCATAACGGCTCCATGTCCATATACCTCTTGCCTGTCATCCAGTCCTCGTCCCATTCCCTGG
>Ga0078972_1008533_pt1 | contig 21327 bp, 9 predicted proteins | sample YelNatPaOPGAMG01_FD_67568 | JGI IMG/M metagenome (GOLD analysis project Ga0078972, IMG submission 67568) | Hot spring thermophilic microbial communities from Obsidian Pool, Yellowstone National Park, USA - OP-RAMG-01 (SPADES assembly) (version 2) | ecosystem: Environmental > Aquatic > Thermal...
GCGATAACGGGTGCTATGATTGCTGATGGGAGTATCACAGGGGCGGATATTGCCGATAATAGTATACCCCTTACTAAGTTGAGCAGGGCAGGTTGTACAAATGGTCAGGTAGTTAAATACTATGTTGAGCAACCAGGTGTAGAATACTTTATGTGTGATACAGATAATACAGGTATCACCTCCTGCAATACCTGTGATGCGACATTTGTAAATGAGGGACAGGTGGATAGTATTACAACAGATATGGTGAAGGATGGTGCTATTACCAAAGAGAAGATCAATGCCTCGAATTGTAGCAATGGGCAGATATTGAAGTATTCGAGTGCAAGCGGCAAGTGGGAGTGTGCCAGCGATGAAACGGGGAGCAATGTGTCTATTACAGGTACTGGAGGGATTGTGGTCAATCCAGATCCTATTACGGGAATTGGTACCATATCCCTTTCTAACTCTTATCAGGATGGTAGTGCATACGATAGCAGGTTTGTAAATGAGGGACAGACGAATTCAATAACTTCCGCAATGATAACAGATGGTACGATAACAGGGGCTGATATAGCGAATGGCACAATAACACTCTCTAAACTAAACAAGTCAGGATGTTCGAATGGTCAGGTAATTAAATACTATGTTGAGCAACCAGGTGTAGAATACTTTATGTGTGACACAGATAATACAGGGATCACCTCCTGCAATGCCTGTGATTCCACATTTGTAAACGAGGGACAGGTGAATTCAATTACTTCGGCAATGATAGTGGATGGTACGATAACAAACTCTGATATAGCCACAGGATCGTATCCAAATATAACCGGAGTTGGTATACTTGGGAGTCTTACTGTCTCCGGAAATACATATCTTGCCACATCCTCAGGGAATGTAGGAATAGGTACTACATCTCCTTCCAAGTTACTCCACTTATACAGAAGTTCGAATTTAAGTGGAAATACAGGGATAAAGTTAACTTACAATTTTACAGGTCCTGTAAATGGTGAGAGGAGTTCTGAATGGGAGATATACGCTAAATCTACTTATGGCTCCTTTGAGATTGCCAATGCAGGCGGGGCGAAATTTCATATAAATGGTGAGACTGAATATGTAGGAATTGGGAATACTTCTCCAACTCAGAAGCTGGATGTAACAGGGAATATCAGGGCCTCAGGTCAGCTTATCTCTGGTGCAGCAACAGGAACTCCCCCTCTCTCTGTTAGTTCTACTACACAGGTAAACAATCTGAATGCCGATATGGTGGATAGCTGGCACGCAGCGGTTCATCTATCAGGTTCACAGGATAGTCTCTATGGGGCTGGTGGTACTACTTTTATAGAAATAAATAAATGGGCGGTTGATTTTGATTCTATACCCGGCAATACACTGAGAGCTATAGGTTTTGTAGCGGCTGATAATGCTAATACCCCAGGTGAAATTATCTTCAAGGTAAATGGCACTCAGGTTGGGAGTGCCTGTAGCTTTACTGCTCCTCAATGGCCCAACACCGCTGCTTTAAACTGTCCAACAACTACATATGTCAAGCCTCAGGGTATTGGTACAATCTCAATTGAGATCAGAAGAACAGCTGGTACTGGAAATGTCTATTATGGGTATAATACAATGATTCTAAAATAAAATAAATAGGTAAACATTCATGGGCTTCGGCCACCCCCGCAATATGAAAATTATAAGTTTTCATAATAAGTAAGAAGTGGGAATACTAATAAATAAGTAAATGGATAAGTAGGAAATAAGTAAGTGAAAATTTCTCTACCGTAGATGAGTATCCTGAAAGGACTACCGACCGCCGATCACTGACAAGGACTAATTCCCCTCTCGTAGAGGGGTGTCTGCCGAAGGCAGACGGGGTGTGTTAATTCCTCTCTTATAGAGGGATTTTCTTAAAGACGACACCGTATACGAATTAAAATGGCTAAGTAGGATGTAGGGAATGAGTAATCGAGAAATTTGTAAGGAAGAATTCCTAATCACACAATCCAGTATTAATAATTCAAAGATAAAAGAGATAAATAATCTTTATGGACAACAATAGTAATTTCTATATGCGGCTGAGTGATCACTACCTGATATTACCTCAATTGACAATCGATTCGAAAACAGGTATATACAACTGGTACTTTCGAGGACTTGATTAGCAAGTCAGGCACTTGTTTTAGGGTATATACTCTTGATTGAGAGGTATATATTATGTGGAAGTCATTGATTATTTCTCTTGTATTCCTGTTTTTATTCTCCTGTGCATCTATCCCGATAAAGAAGGAGGGGACAGATATCGAGAGTATCTTAAAATCGGGTGTCAAGGTTATGTGGATTGCCGCACATCCCGATGATGAATCAATGATAGGGGCGATACTCTTGAGGTCGAGCCTGTATTATAAAAATCCACTCTATTTTCTTGTTTTGACTCACGGAGATGGGGGTGAGTGTTGTATTGAGGGTGGGTGTCATCCAGACCTCAAGACTGTCAGGGGAGAAGAACTGAAGAGGGTCGCAAAGGCATATAGAGCTGAACTTCAACACGAATATTTTTATAATGCCCCCCTGCCCGTGGAGAGTTTTCCCAAAAGGCACATCATTGCACAGAAATGGAAGGAGTACAAAGACCCAGTTTATATAGTTGCAGAGGCGATAAGGAGATTTAAGCCCGATGTAGTATTTACATTTGACCCCTATAATGGTTTTACGGGACATCCAGAGCATCAGCTTGCCTCGAGGTTTGCAATTGCGGGTATCAGGGCTGCATCAGATAGTAACTTCAAGATAGAAGGGACCGAGCCACACAGAGTAAAACACCTGTATTTTGGGTTGAATAAGTACTCTGTCTTCAAATTGGCAGGTGGTACCGATCCATCTCCTGTAACCGAGGTCTGGAATATGAATAAGGAGTGTGCGGCGGGTTTCAGTTGCAAGAGGCTCCTCTCTGAATATACAAAGTTTCACAGATCCCAGAAGAATGATATGAATACAGTCAGAATTATGCTACGCTGGGTCGATAACCTCTATCTATCTGAGTATAATCCATACTCCAAGCCTCTCGATCCCTATGAAGAGGTGAGATGAATTGGTTCTGATTTTTGACATATTGTATAGCCCTGATATTATCATTGTGGGAGCTGTCTAATGGGTGAGAGGTTTGGAAAGTTCGAGATTATAACAAAGATTGCCACTGGTGGAATGGCAGAGATATTCCTTGCGAGGCAGGAAGGAATAGAGGGCTTCAAAAAACTGGTGGTAATCAAGAGGATATTGCCTCATCTCTCCAGCGATAAAGAGTTTGTAAATATGTTCTTGGATGAGGCAAGGATGGCGGCGCTCTTAAATCATCCGAATATTGTTCAGATATACGACCTCGGTGTGATTGATAATTCTTATTTCATCGCTATGGAGTATATTGATGGTGTGGACATATCTACCATCCTGAAGAGGGGAAGGGAACAGAAGAGTTTTTTGAAGCTCGGCTGGATATTGAAGATAATTTCTCAGGTCTGCGACGGTCTATATTACGCCCACAACTTAAAGGATGCAAATGGGCAGAGCCTTGGATTGATTCACAGAGATATCACTCCTGAGAATCTACTCGTCTCATTTACAGGGAATGTGAAGATCACTGATTTTGGTATAGCGAGGGCACGGGGCAGGTCTACAAGCACTACATCCGGTACACTCAAGGGTAAATTTCCGTATATGTCCTATGAGATGGTCAAGGGTATGGAGATAGATTCGAGGTCAGATATATTTTCACTTGGAATTGTGATGTGGGAGATGCTGACATACAGGAGATTGTTCAAACGAGATACGGAGGTTGCGTCGATCAATGCCATCTTAAATGAAGAGATTCCATCCCCGAAGAAGTATTTCAAGAACCTGCCAGATGGGGTAGAGGCGATTGTGATGAAGGCACTGGAGAGGGACAGGGATAAGAGATTCCAGACTGCCCGTGAGATGGGGGATGCCATAGAGGACTTTATCTCTCAGAAAAGGGTATCTGTAAGACTCTCGGACCTGGGCGACTACCTTGCAACATTATTCCCCGACAGGAGGCTGATGGCTAACAGAGATGGGCTCAGCTCCTCAAAACTCCAGAGGATTGTTGAGGTAAAGGAGAAAAGCCATTCGGGTAATAGTCTACCATTGATAACTATACAGAAGAAGAGTCCTATGAGTGAAAGTGAGACGGTTGTACTTCCTCAACCGCCTGCAATAAAGGACGAGAATAGGTCAGTTGACACTTCAAAGAGCGACTCAGAGACAGTTGCATTACAAGAGGTAAAACCCCTCTCCGAAATAATGGAGAAGATTGAACCTGAAAAGGATTTTTCGAAGGTCGAACCAGAGGAGGCAAAAGGGGAGATCGAGAAAGAGACTATGGAGGCTGTAGAAGAAAAGGGGGAGAATGTTGAGGCTCAGATAAATACCACTGAATCTGCACCTCCAGTAGAAGAACCCCCAAAAGAGGGTAGCAGGGCTAAGTTATTAGTGCTTGGTGCGGTCCTCGGTTTGATTGTATTGGTTGGTGCAGTATTCATTTTGCTCAATAAGGGAAGGGGGGAATCGGCAGAGACTAAATCCAGCGATGTTGTTACTATTAGTGCAGTGAGTCAGACTGCTGCCGAGGCTCAAAAACGGGCGGCAGAAGTTCCGAAGGAAAGTGATGTAGAGACTAAACAGCAGGCTTCTGCTGAGGCCGATAAGGGTACCTCTGAGGGTAATAAAGGTGAATTTAAAGTTGCTTCATTAAATAAAAAGACAGAGTCGGCCGAAAGACAGCAAGGTGTTTCTCGTAAGGAGAATAAAGTTGAAAAGCCTGTGGATGTGAAGAAGGAAGAGCCAAAAGAGATAAAGGAGAAACCAAGTGAGGAGATGGCGGCGGTAGTGCAAAAGAATGGGTTTATAAGTATAGATTCGGATCCCTGGACAGAGGTATATCTTGAGGGGAAGAAGATCGGGGATACACCTTTATTGAAGTATGAACTCCCATCTGGTAGTTATAACATTGTCTTAAAGAACTCTGAATTCGGTTTTGAAAAGGCTATAAAACTGGATGTAAGACCTGAGGAGAATACATCACAGAAGATCAGATTTGGAAAGGGATTCTTGAATATCAATACTAATATCCCTGTGGAGGTGAGACTTGGCGGGACTTTGATAGGTAAGACTCCTATCTCTAATCTGGATATGTATGAGGGAACATACAGGATTAACCTTTTTGACCCAGCCCAGAAGAAGTCAAAGACTATCAAGGTTGAAATTAAGGCATCGAAGACAACTGAGGTCAATGAAAATCTTTAATGGAAAGTCTGACACTAAATTGGGATTTGACAATTTGCAGATTATAAATAAAATATTATTGGAAGTGGTACGGGTAACCGCCGTTGCATATACTGTATATGCAATGGAGGAAAGTCCGGGCTCCACAGGGCAGTACGTCCGTCATCTGCGGATACCGTGAGGTAAGGAAAGTGCCACAGAAACTACACCGCCTGCCTCTGGCAGGTAAGGGTGAAATTGTGAGGTAAGAGCTCACATTCGGTACAGGAGACTGTATCGAAGGGTAAACCCCGTACGGAGCAAGACCAAATAGTTCTGCATTGAGGTTGCCCGCCTTATGGTTTTAAACACCAGCAGAACAGGTAGGTCGCATAAGATAAATGGTTACCACCTCTTATGAGGTACAGAACCCGGCTTACAGTACCACTTCCTTTTATTTCTTTTTGCTCTTATACTCGTTTATAATCTGGATGACCTTGTCCACATCGGGGCCATTCGGGTCGAGCTCGATATACTTCTCATATTGTTTTATAGAGAGCTCGGACTTGCCGAGCATAGCATAGCAGGCACCAAGACCCCTATAGGCCATTGCAAAATCAGGTTTAAGTCTTATGGCTGACTTGTAATACTCGGCAGCCATATCGTATTTGCCCTGCTTAAAGTAGTTATTTGCCTCTTTGAAGTAGTCATATGCATTAAATCTGGATGTGTCAGCCTTTTCCGTTTGAGCCTTTTCTGCTTGAGGCTTCTCTGATCGCTCGGCCTTTACCTTCTGCGGTTTTGTTGCTTTCCCCTCGCCTCCAGAGTTTTCTTCTCTAACAGGGTTCTCATTCCTGTTTTCAGAACTGTTCTCTTTCCTGGCTTCCTGCACTTGTATACTTGATGGATTTACAGGGAGGGGTGTATTGAACTGAATCTCCCTCTTAATATTTTCTTCAACTTCTGATGTAGTAGATTTATATATAACTATACCGAGGATAAATGCAACGAGCACCAGAGAAGATGCCCCAATTATTATGATGTTTTTGTTGCTCAAGATAGATTCAAAAGGAGATTTTTTTGCTACAGATGGGGTTTTTACTGAAGGAGAAGGAGTTTTTACTGCCTGTTTTACCTTTGGTACGGGCGAACTGGGTCGAATTGGAACCTCCGTTGCCAGTTGTATCTCCTCTTCGTGAGGTTTACTCTCGGTAGCGAGTTCTAACTTCTCTTCAGCAGCACCTGTGTCAATTATGATAGAAGATGGCTTTTGTGTCTTCTCTTCTCTCTCTCTTTGAGAGTCTTTCTCATCGGGCTTCGAATATGGATCAAACCATACGCTATTGCTGTCAGCAAAGAGTTTACTCCTTACTTCCTCAACCTTTTCTTGTGATATATCCACAGGAGGGATGTCGGTAAGATTACTTGTAGTATTTTCAGTAAGTTCGATTGGTGTATATACATTTTGATGGCTATTCTTCCCCTGTACGAGATTGTTTAAGGCATCCATAAGTTCCTTCATAGTCTGATATCGATCCTCAGGTCTCTTGGATAGGCACTTCAGACATATACCTTCAAGGCTGGAGGGGATATCGGGATTGAAGGATTTCATTGGTTTAGGTGATTTGGTCTTGTGCATCATCAAAAGTGTCAGAGGATTTGTGGAGTAAAAAGGCAGGTTCCCTGTGAGCATTTGATACATTATGACGCCAAGAGAGTAGATGTCGGTCCTGTGATCTGTCTCTTCTTGTGAAGCCTGTTCAGGGCTCATATATTCGGGGGTCCCAATAATAACACCGGCAGAGGTGAGTCTTGTTTTTGCCTCGCCCTGAATTTTTGAGATGCCAAAATCCAGTACCTTAACAAAGTAATTCCCGTCTCCTCTGGGGATCAGCATTATATTATCAGGCTTTAAATCTCTATGGACAATGCCTGCCTGATGAGCTGCGTAGAGAGCATCAGCACACTGGGTGATGATATTTATTGTGTCTTTTACAGGTATAGTCTTTCTTTCACTTAGAAGGTCATAGAGGGTTTTCCCATTTACAAATTCCATTACAAAGTAGAATGAGCCAGCAGGTGTTCTTCCAAAGTCTGTGATCTCAATAATGTTTGGATGTCCTATCTTTGAGGTGATCTTTGCCTCGTTGATGAACCTCTTTACAGAGTCCTCTCTCTGAGCGAGTTCGGGATTTAATACCTTAAGGGCAAATAGTTTTCCAAGTACCGTATGCTCTGCCTTATATACCTTTCCCATACCACCCTCACCAATCTTCTCAATTACCCTGTACCTATTGTCAAGAACAACACCAGTTAGTGGATCATAAGTAGCTGAGGTGAGGGGTGCATTATCGAAAGGACAGGCATTTATATTATCGTCAAATACCCTGTTGCAACTCGGACATCTCTTCACCCTGACTCTCCTTCAAAATCGTATACTTAATAGCATAGAATAGTGGAAAATCAAATCATAATAGATAGACCCTATTTTGCCGTTAGAAATGGCATAAAAATATAATGCCTCCTCTTGAATTTTTGTTTTATAGGTGATATTAATCTTCACCCGTTAGGTGAATCCAAAAGGAGGCACATATGTCACTAACACAAAAACAGTTAAAACTCAAATTAAAATTTAAGTTACAGAGAACCGATGAGGATATAACTCCAAGAACAGGTCTTGCATTTTATAGTGAGGGACTGAAGAGGGCTGGGGTAGAGAGTTTGATAAAAAAACATATGCCTCCGTCTGGGTCTAATAGGGGATATGATGCTTGGGAGTATGTGCACCCGATTGTGCTAATGCTTATAGGCGGGGGTAGACACATAGAGGACATAAAGATGATAGGAGAGGACAAGGCTTTGAGGAGGCTGTGTGAAATAGAACGAATGCCATCGAGTTCTACGATAGGGGACTGGATAAGGAGGATGGGTAGTGGGAGTGGGCTTTATGGGATAAAGAAGGTGATAGATGAGTTGAATAAGGAGTATATAAGGGAGTCGGGAGTAAAGGAATTTACGCTCTGGAGTGATCCTACGATAATAGAGGCGGAGAAGGAGAGTGCGGAGAAGACATACGAGGGGGTAAGGGGTTATAGACCAGTTTTAGTGGCGATACAGGAGTTGGGGTTGATAATAGGGTATGAATTCAGGAATGGGAACACGCACGGAGTATTTGGGAAGGTAATAGATGAGGCATTTAAGGTGGTGCCAGAGGGTAAGAAGATCAGGTGGGCAGTATTGGATTCTGAGTATTACAGTGCGGAAGTGATAAATGACTTAAGCAGGCGAGGTGTAGAGTATTTTATAGTAGCGGATCAGGACAGGGCGGTGATGGAGGCGATAAAGGGGATAAAGGAGTGGAAGGAGTATACAGACGAGTGGGGGATAAAGAGGGGATTTGAGATAGGGGAGGCGGTGCATTGTATGGGGAAGAGCGAGGGGGCATTCAGGATAGTGGTGAAGAGGTGGAAGAGGGAGCAGTTGGAGTTATTTGAAGGAGGGGCATATAGGTATCATGTGATAGCGACGAATTCTGGTCTGAGTATGGAGGAGGTAATAAGGAAGTATGAGGATAGGGGGCAGATGGAGAATATAATCAAGGAGGTGAAGATAGGATTTTCGATGGAGCAGATGCCGAGCAGTGATTTTAATGGTAATGCATTTTGGTTTAGTCTTGGAGTGCTTGCATACAATATTTTTGTAACGATGAAGGATGTATTGCCTGAGGGTATGAGGAGGAGTACGATAGGGACAGTGAGGTGGAGGATAATAGAGGTAGCGGGGAGGGTTATAAGGAAGGCGAGGCAGATATATGTGAAGGTATGTTTGAGGGTGGAGAGATTTAAGGAATACTTGAAGATAGGTGAGGAGATAGAGGGATTACAATTAGTTGTTGATACTTCAGGAGTGGACACATCATGAGTAAAGAAAATAAATTTGGGCCATAGAGAAAAGGAGATAATGTAATGGGGGATAGGAGAGGTATATTTATCTTCTTAAAAATTTGATTTTTTGTAAGGTTGTAAATGACAAAATGGGGTAGGGATTTGGTTATTTATGTTGAATATGAAGCCTCATAGATGCTAATTACATAGATAAACCCAATTTCATGCCACCTAAACACTTTTTTTATTTTCTATCGGCAATTTTGGGGATAGAAATTAGTAAAGATTCAGTTACGGGAGGCAATTATAGTTGTCGAAAAAGTTATGATTTTAAAGTTTATGAAGTTTAAGGGCCATGGTTTTTCTCTATGGATGATATCCATCAATTACACTCTCATTAATTTTTTATTGCCAGCCTTTTATTAGAAGGGGATTAACACACCCTGTCTGCCTTCGGCAGACATCCCTCTATGAAATAGAAATTGCTCCGTGTCAGTGATCCGTGGTCGGTGGGTTTTTCCTTGACACTTCTATGAGAGTAGAATGAACACATATCCATTTCATACTTCCCCCTTATTCATTTTTTATAGACGGATGTGTTATAATATTCAATCTAAAACATGGCAGCGTCTGGGTTATTCCCAATGATAATTTAAGCTCGACTGGCCGATCGCCTCTACTTAATCACATATCCATTGTACCTAACGAAAATACCACTGATAACCAAATCTTTACTTTATTCTGACATATTTTGTTTGACATAGAAAACCCGATTTAATATACAGATTATAAGGCGGGCGGAGATATTGCCCAAAAAATTATTAAAGACTTATAGATCAGGAGATTTTATGAAGAGATGTATCTTTATTTTTAGCCTTATGCTTTTATTCTCCTTAAATGTTTATGCAAATCAATTTGCATTTCAGGGTTATGATACAGCCTCCCAGCAGGTGCTGAACTCAAATATAGTCTATGGTGGTTCTGTGGGTTCCCTCTACGGAAATCCTGCCTTACTCACCGGTTTGAAAAACCAGTTGAGTGTGAATCTGATTCTAAATATCCCATCTCTCAAGATAAAGCTTATGAATAAGCCATCCCAATCCAATGTCCCCATATCTATTTATGACTCCAATGTTGGTAATACTAAAAATAACTACAAGACCCTTCCAACAGTTGAACTTGTGAACAAAAGAGGGGATACTATTGTAGATGAGACTGTTTCATTTATAGGTATAGGGATTGCTTATAATTTTAATATTCCCAGACTCCAGCTTGCAGGGATAATTCAGCTCCCGATCTCTTTTCCTGAGGCGGCGGTCCTTGCTACCCATTACAATGATGAACGAGAGGCGATATTCTCCAACAGGTTGTATTTTACGAGGTTTGGTCAGTGGGAGAAGGTTGCAGCAGGACTATTGGGTGTATCCTATGATGTACTTCCCAATCTCTCTTTAGGTCTATCAGCACAGATTACTATTACTACAAAGACACACCTTGCCATCTATATACCTGATGCCTCGGTTCAGGACTATTCCCTTGCCAATGCCGATGCCAGTATATCTACGGGTATAAGACCAATTGCAGGTGTAGTATACAGGCCATATGAGTGGTTATCGGTGGGGGCGGTATTCAGGGATGAATCCTGGGTAAAGGTGGATGGGAAGGGTGAATTATTGCTCTGGAATTATCACGAGGCTGACCCGTATAAGACAATACCAAAGAGGACGAGCCAGAAATTCCCTCTTGCTATTTCATATGAACCGAGGGAATATGAGGTTGGGTTTGGATTGAGATTTTCAAGGGTTACCACTCAACTGGCTATTATGTATCAGGAGTGGCCCCTGTACAGAGACCAGCACAACAGACACCCATTTGTCCTCGATAGCCCTATGGATAAAGAGACGGAAAAGAAGTTCCATTTTAATAGTACATTTAACTTTTTAGGCAATGTAGAGTGGATGTATGGCAACGAGAAATTTTTTATGTTAGGTGCAGCTTATTATCCCACGCCCGTCCCTCCCCAGATAGGCAGGACGAATTATGTGGATAATGACATCCTTGGTCTTTCTTTTGGACATAGATATGATTTCAGAGTCTTTGACAGGAGATTCACACTTAATGGAGCTGCTCAGCTATTCTTTATGTTTAAGAGGACTGTCTACAAAGACCCAAAATTGATACTCGATGAATTCCCCGATGACTCCACAACGCTCCTCTCGAACTCTCCTATGTTAGAGGCAAAGGGGTTGCAGACCAATAACCCCGGATTCCCGGGTTACGAAGCGGGTGGGGTGTTGTTTTCTATTGGTGCAAATTTGATATACTATTTTTAATAGGAGAAAGGGCTTATGAAGTCTGTTAAGTTTATACCTGTTATTCTTTTGAGTATATTCATCCTTTCCTGTGAAAAAAAGGAGGGGGTTGAGGTATATGAGGATGCCCTCGGATATTATGAATGTTCATATGATATGGAGTGCGGGAGTGGAAGGTACTGTGATGAAGAGAAGCACATCTGCACTATAGACTGTGTAACATCCAAGGATTGTGTCTTTAAACTCAGTTCTCCTGATGAGGAGAATACATATGATTGTTCACCCTGCGGGAGATGCATCCCGAAGGGGACGAAGGATGAAAGGTGTGTCGTTACCAAAGATATAAGATGTAGTGCTGATGAGGATTGTTATGAGGCTTATAAGAGTACGAATTATAAATGCAGGAAGGGTTATTGTGCTCAGGTGTGTCAGGAGGATGGCGATTGTAAGAAATCGGGTAGGGGTTTCTATTGTCATCAGACAGAGAAACTCTGTTACAGGAGGTGCTTCAGGGATCTGGACTGCTATCTGCACGGCTGGCAGTATGAGTGTATTCTGCCCGAGGGTGTGAATAAGGAAGAGAACGAGAAGGCGAAGGTGGGCGAGGAGAAGTATGGAGAGTGTGAATTGAGGGCAGGCGGGGTGGATTACGGTAGGGATACCAATCCTTCAAAACCGTCCTATAAATATATTGGGATCTGGGGTTTTATGATGAATACAGCCGTGAGAACCCTACACGTACCATTGGTGAATTCTCAGGATACTGTTTCCAATAACTACATACTGGTCAAGATAGTACAGAAGGGGGAGCAACTCGTATTTTATGAGAAGTGGTGTTCTATTGATCTGAAGAATTTTAACGATGAGAACCCAAACTGGCAAGACCTTGCCTGGATGATTACGCCTGACCAGTATTCGGATAATATCCCGATAAATACTCACAGGGTGTTAGTTGTTCCCGAGATGGTACCTGGCGCAAAAATGGAGACAGATATAATGCTTGAGGTAAGAGGGGCTATACTTGAAAATCCAGCGACCGACCCACTCCCGACGCACTACAATATAAATGACCCGAGGATAATTGATCAGGATAGGGATGGTAAACCGGGTATGACTACTTTTATGTCAGGTGTGTTAACGGGAGAGGTCTATAATGTACAGAGATGGTGGGTAAAATACTATATTAATGTAGTTGATGCAAGGCACTGGCAGGGACTCCTCGATCACGGGAGTGAGCAGAATATAATTGATGCCAACCCGAAGAGCCTTATTTATGATACCGAGTGTATCAAACACCCAAACCAGAATCATAGTTATTTCAGAGCATTGAAGTTGTGTGAACCCGATAAACCCTGTGCTGCCTCCTGTGCAGATGTGTTATATCACGCAAAGAAAGTGAAGGGTGGATGGCTCGAATTCGAATGGCTCTACGATGAGAATAAAAAGCCCCTCGAAAATGAATGACCCATCAACTAAGTCTATTGCCGAAATAACCCAATTCTATTATATATATTATAATATCATATATCTTATTTTTATCTTCAACCTCTATGATAAATAGATCTTCAGTATTGAAGTAATCTCTGGTAGTTTCTATAAGCCTTTTATACTGTATTGTTAAGTTATCAGGAGGGAGGTCAAATTCTGCAATATTTAAAAATGGAGGTTGATCACTCCTTCAAGATTGAATAGAAATTTGTTTACTAAAAATGTTATGTCCCATAAATAAATGTTATTCATGCCGCCAATGGCTTCACAGTATAAGTCCACTTAGTAAAGATTCAGTTATTAGTGATGGTTTCGAAAGGCTCAAAATAGGAAATGGGAAAGTGGTAAGTAGGAACACTGATAAGTGGGAAATGGATAAATGAGAAATGGGTAAGTTATAAATGGGTAAATAAAAATTTACATCTCGTAGAGGGATACTCCAAGTCCGACACCTGTTCACTGAAACCATTCAGCGAATAAGAGAGAAAATTTCCCTCTTAATTCTACAAACTCACAAACTCTATAGATTCTGTGAACAACAATACTTTCCACTTGTAACTGAATGATTACTTTTATCTTGTCATTTTAAAACAAAAAGTTTAATCTATATAGGTATGGTAAGAAAGGAGGCCTAAGATGAGAAGAGGCTTTTTTTTAACAATTTTTATTTCTTTAGTCTTATTACCACTGTTTTATTTCTGCTCTTCGGAGGAGAATGAGACATCAGACACCTCAACTCAAGACGCTGCAACTGATACTATAATACATACTGATATCTCTATCTCTCCTGATACAATCTCAGATGATACAGAGGATATAATCTCAGACGCTACAGATGTTTCAGATACCATATCGGATGTTACTACTGATGGGACATCCTGTGATTCTGGAATATGTGACATTGAACCCGACGGAGAATCGGATATAGAAGAGGATATATCAGATTCAGATGCTATGGGCGGTGATGATGGGGAAGGGATTGAAGATATTGAGGATGGAGGAGATAACGATGGTGGTGGTAACGAAAATATAAAAATAATGTCAATAGGTGGAGCGGCAAATGAAGAAGGCACATCTATATTTTACAACGGGAATGATATATTTATTGCAGGTCATTCATACAATGAGGATTACTCAAACTCCGACATCTTTCTTGCAAGGCTTAATGAAAAAACACTCACGAATACATTCGACTATCAGGAATTCGATATGGCTTTTGGTATAACAGAACTGAATGGGGTCCTTTATGTGGGTGGATATACAGGTTCATCTGGCAGTTTCAAGGGGTTACTGGGAATATTTGATAATGAGCTGAAAGCAACCGGGGAGTATACTTTTTCAGAGCAGAATAAGGATGTTCAATTCTTCTCGATGAAACGCCTCGATGATTATCATTTTGTGCTTGCAGGATTTGTGTCCGGAAGCGATAGTGATGCAGCAGTATATATCTTAGATACTGGAGGTAATGTAACGAAAAAGAAGATCATAACAAAAAATCTGGATCAGGAGTTCTATTCGGTAGATGTAGATAAAGATAAGAATATCGTTCTGGCTGGGATCGATGTTGTGGACAATATAAATTTTGCAGATATATATGTAGTAAAGATGGATTCGAGTTTGAATGTATTATGGGAGAAGAGAATCGGATCAAGGGAGCTGGATGGTGCCTACTATGTAAGGGCATTGCAAAATGGAAATATAGTTGTAGGAGGTTATACAGAGAAAGATAAGAGCAACTTTGGGAGAGAGGCATATGTAATACTTCTGGATAAGGATGGGAATATACTATGGGATAGAACCTTCGGAATTACAGGAGATGATGAGGTGAGGGGAATTATAGAGGATGATAGCGGAAATATCGTAATCGGACTGGTTACAAATATTTATGACCCATTCTCCTCAATTGGATATGCAGATATCTTCAGACTTTCCTCTGAGAATGGGGATGTGATGGACTCACAGGCTCTATGCGATGATGCCACCATATTCGACATTATTAAATATGAGAACGGATATTTACTGGTTGGGGGATTTTATAACCCGCCCCCAGGACAGGGAGATAGCGACGTATTATTAATTAAAGTCGTTTTCTAATTGTAAGAATCTACTTCAATCTATATTCTTATATCCGAGGACTAACCCAAGTGTCTTATTCTCAGGGTAGGCTTTAGACTTGGGTTTTGGGTTCAGTACTAACTGTTTACTGACTAAACAACTATAGAATTGAATTCATAACCAAGGGATTGTGAAAAATTGATTAAAAATTTCCTCTTCACACTTCTCACTTCCTATTTCCCACTTACCACTTATATATTTATTTTAAGGATATTGTTGAAAATCACATCCCAAAATAGTATAATTAAACTCAGGAGGTGGGATAATGAGAACTACAATTATTTTAATGATGATCTTATCGGGGTTATTTCTATTCTCCTGCAGTAGCAATATAGACGGGATTGGGAGTCAAAACACATTTGATGATACGAGCCTGAATATCAAGGATATTTATCAGAGCAAAGACATTTCCTCAGGCGATACAGGTATTGATGAAGAATCCTGCCAGATAGGGGAACAGAGGGTCTGTTTTTCAGGGAAAGAGAACGAACGGAATAAAGGGATATGTAAAGACGGAATTCAGAGATGTATAAATGGAATATGGGGAGAGTGTAAAGGAGAGGTTCTTCCGGAAGAAGAAAAGTGCAATAATCTCGATGATAACTGCAACGGAATCACTGATGAGGGTTGTGCCTGTAAGGAAGGGGATAAGAGGTCCTGTTATACAGGTCCTGCGGGGACACTAAATGTTGGTCTTTGCAGGGCCGGAACACAATACTGCAAGGACGGGAGATGGGGGGACTGCGAAGGTGAAGTAACACCAAAACCCGAGACCTGTGATGGGGTGGCAGACGGACATACCCCTCTTGATTCTGATTGCGATGGCAAACCCGATTATTCGATTACAAACAGGTGTGGAAAGTGTGGTCCCGAATTCGAGGAGATATGCAATAATCTCGTCGATGATAACTGCAATGGTGAGACTGATGAGGGGTGCGTCTGCAAGAGCGACGCAACTCAACCCTGCTATACAGGTCCTGCAAATACTCTCAATAAAGGGATATGTAAAGCAGGTATTCAAGAGTGTATAAACGGGAAGTGGAGCGAATGCAAAAATGAGGTTTTGCCACTCAAAGATGAGATCTGCGGAAATTTGAAAGACGACAATTGCAACGGTATAACAGATGAAAACTGTCCCTGCATAGAGGGGACTAAAAAGAAGTGTTACACGGGACCTGCAAATACAGAGGGAGTTGGAACCTGTAAGGCTGGAATATCTACCTGTACAAACGGAGTCTGGGGTCCCTGCGAAGGAGAGATACTTCCACAAAAGGAGAGCTGTGATGGAGTAAAAGACGGGGAAATCCCTCCGGATACAGATTGCAACGGGGAGGTTGACAGAACGGTGGTAAATCTCTGTGGATACTGCGGACCACTTCCACAGGAGATATGCGGTAACGGCAAAGACGATAACTGTAATGGTGAGGTAGATGAGGGCTGTGATTGTAATGCCGATTGTCAGTGCAACGGTGGGGATTGTGAGTGTCAACCAAGGTACAACCAGCCCTGCTATGGGGGACCTGTAAATAACATGGGTAAGGGGATCTGCAAGAGTGGACTGCATGACTGTATTCTGATAAATGGGAAATGGCAATGGACCGAGTGCATAGGTTATATACTACCTGAACCCTCTGAGGTCTGCGGAGATGGTCTGGATAATGACTGCGATGGTTACACTGACGAGGGTTGCCAAAATCAAAACTGCGATCCTTCAACGGGAGAGAACTGTACGATAGAACCGGAGTGTGAGGACTGGATGACCCGACCCTGCTACACTGGAAGTCTGGATACAAGGAACAAAGGGAGTTGCCACGATGGGATTCAGAGGTGTATCAACGGATTCTGGAGTAAAGTATGTGAGGGCGAAAAGACCCCCACCGGCGAAGAATGTGACGGAATTGACAACGACTGTGATGGAGAGATCGATGAGGGTTGTGAATGCACACCGGGGACAACAGGAGAGTGCTATAATGGACCTGTGCCCGTAGTCTTTGCAGATTCAAACAACAAGAGCATATGCAAGAAGGGTACAAGGGAGTGTCTCCCATCTGGTAAATGGGGTGAATGTACTGGAGCGATTCTGCCCGTTGATGAGATATGCGGTGATAAGATTGACAACAACTGCAATGGTTATGTGGATGAATATTGCGATTGTATGCCAGGGCAGAAGAGACTCTGTTATACAGGGGACCCAAACACCAGAGGTGTGGGCGCCTGCAGGGATGGAATAGAAGAGTGCACTATCGAGGGGTGGAGTGGAATCTGTAATGGCGAAATCAAACCCTCTACTGAAATATGCGGCGATGGGATAGACAATGACTGCAACGGTCTCATAGACGATTCTGTAAACGCCTGTGGAAAGTGTAATGAGCCCTGTTACGAGAAGGATTACACCGACCTCTCGGACTGCAATGCCGATGGGAGAAACTGTAATGGCGTAGAACCCGATCCCAACAACCCCGGCTCTGTCACACTGGGAGAGGCAACATTTATGACCCCATTCATCTATGTAGCGGTTCAGGGGAAGAATCATATTGCAAAACTGGATACTGTAACGGGACAGAAGATCTGGCAGAACCCTTCATTTGGAACGGACCCATCGAGGACTGCTGTGGCAATGGACTACTCTGTATGGGTTGGAAATAGAGGCTTTGCTAACCCGAATGACCCCAACCAATCGAATGCAGTTCACCTTGACATTGATGGTAATCTCGTCTGCAGGGCAGATGTAACTGGAATATGCAGAGGTATTGCAATAGATGCATATGGATATGTATGGGCTGGTACCTGGAACACAAAGAAATTGTACAAGATTCACCCCTATGAGGTAGACAGGACCCAGGATCCACCGAGGTGCAAAGTGGAGGCAGTATATGACATTCCAATCCCTGTCTATGGTCTTGCTGTAGATGGGAAGGGATATTTGTGGGCATCTACAAATGCAGCACAGACGATAAAATTCGATACTACCTCAGGAAAATATGAGCTTGTCTCCTTCCTTGCAGCATACGGGATTGCAGTCTCTCCAAAGAATGGCTGGATATGGTTTGGGAGTTATCACAAGACAGGTTGCGTAAATGCAGTCGAACCAGATCCGCCCTATATAACACACAACACCAATGTCGGTTGTGGAGGAATCATTACTGGTGTTACTGTTGATAGAGATGGATATGTCTGGGCATCTGCCTACACAAGCACTCATAAAGTCTACAAGATCGACCCTCAGACGGGTACAGAGATATGCAGTGCCCTATCTCCCTGCAGTCCCGGAGCAAACTATGGTTGTGATGCAAGGGGTGTAGCCGAGGACTCTCAGGGGAAGATATGGGTGATAAATAGACAGGGTGGTTATGCAAATAGATTCACCAAGGATTGCAAGCTGGAGGCTACATTCCCGATAGACCCGGGATATTACACTTATACGTATTCCGATATGACTGGTCAGCAGTTGAGAATTGTGACCACGAAGGAAGGCTACTTTATACAGAACTTTGACTCGGGATATGCAAATCCTCAGTGGTACAGGATTACATTCGATTCTATTGTGCCACCTGACACAGGACTTGAATTGAGGGTAAGGGCCGCCAATACCGCCGGAGAACTCCAGACCAATCCCACCCAATGGTGCGGGATATTCACTACTTCACCAGTTGATCTGACTCAATGTAGTTTCTTGAATGGCCACAGGTGGCTGCAGATAGAGGTGAAACTGAGCACCAAGAAGGACGGTGTCAAACCCTCTATCAGCAATATAAAGGTCTACTGGGCAAGACCGTAAAAGATTACTTATCTGACAAACCCTACTACTGCCTCGTGACGCACATTTGGTATATCAGGGCACTGTTCCCCTATCCAGTGAAAATGAACATTTGTATCGGTATTATAGCAACGGGCTAGTGGTCTGGGTGCTTCGCTTGTACGAACTGTCGAGATATATCCAAGTAATCCATCCACTGGCCTTCCTTCACAATTTGAGTCAGTGGAGAAAAACTTCTCAAACCCATTTATGCAACGATAAAGTCCCACGCGTCCTTCCTTATTTTTAACAAAAACCTGAAATGGTCCATCAGCCGAAAGGCCTGCATCTGCTCGACTGCATATACCAGGTACTCCAATAATCGGGTTACATACTTCTTCCCAGCCCTGGTAAATTAATACATCCTTCTCATTTGAATCGGAGGTCAGGATATGTCTTGTATTCATACTATTCGAAGGGTCATTTTCTCGCAAGCTATATATTAATCTCAAAGTATCCTCCTGTTTACAGCACTCTTCAGATGACGCCCCGGGGGCACTACAACCTCCAAGGCGATAGACTCTGAGGCAGGATTTTAGGATCGACAGGATAGAACCCTGATCAATCACAGTAGGTTCAATATCCCTTGCAAATTCATAGCCATAGCCATCCACCCACAACCATCCACGGCTCGGATCAGATGAACTGGCATAAACGCCCATACTAACCGCGAGATCGCCCATTATCCCTATCCACTGATTTGAAGTCTGGGGTTGGGCAATGAATTCGTTCCAGGAATTAATCAATAGCCAGTCTGGGAAAATTTTAAATGCAGTCTCAAACTGCTTTTTAAGTGTCAATCCCTCCTGCTTTCCCGTAGCCCCAAAGGGCAGGCTGGCATATGCTATCTGATAACTGGCGCTCACCGATAGTACAGAACCAACAGGAGAGTTCTGCGTATAAGATTGACTACATAAGTTGCCTGCTTTTATAATTGTGGTCCAGGTACCATTTTCAACACAGGGTTGCATCCAGGAGGCCTTCCCCCCCTGTAATTCGCTCTGAGACAACAGTCCCCACATCTTTACTGTTATAATATCATTTCTTCCGCCATTGATTTCCAGATTAGCCCTTTTGGTATTATCTACTGCAAAAAGATTATTCTCAACCAGAAACAGAACCTTCTTACCCGAATGGGGATCCCTCAAAATTAAGTCATCATATTCGGGGTTGTTATATACTCTCTCCATTATTCTATCCACCGTCCACTCCTCTAAACCCGAATTTTTTGGTGGAACCGGCACCCAGACAGCAATCTGAGGGGTCAAAACGCCCCGATCCCTCAATGCCCTCCAGCCTTCAGCCAGCACCTCTACAGGACGTATACCTATAACATCAGAAAATTCATCCACAAACGGAAGATTCGTTATATCCACAAATACGAAGTCTACCCCGGATTCCCATATCTGCCTTGCATGCCTCTCAAGGGTAGCCTCGATATTATCACAGTCAGAGGCATAGTTCGGTTCGGAGTATACAGGATCTCCTGGGCGCTTCTTATATATACAATAGACCCCATCTAAAGGGAGAACCTGATAATGAAACCATCTGGCCTCATCTATCATACCCGGGATTAGCAAAATATCTGCAAAGGATTTCCCTGGCTGGAGTCGTATTATATCTTCAATAGTCCATCTCTGATATGATGGAATCCTGTAAAACGCATCAGAGGCAAAGGCGTGCCAGGTATGATAAAATATCCCTACCCTTTTTGGTGTATAGGTTTGAATACATCTACCTGAACTACACTCTCTTCCTGATCCACAAATAACATCCCTATAATTATAGACACACTTATTATTCTGACAGCTGCTCGTACCATCATAATCCCTGAGGGTAGTGCTACTCACGCAATAATCGGTCGGTATATTGGTGCACACCCCACAACTCCCACCACATCCATCATCCCCACACTCTTTGTTTGTACAATCTGGCACACAGGACTTACACTGACCATTTAAACATCCATACTGACAGGATATATCTCTATATCCATAGACACAATGATAACTCTGACAACTGCTCGTACCTGTATAATCCCTCAGCGTGCTTGCATTCACACAGTAATCAGCAGGCACACTATTACAACTCCCACAAATTCCACCACATCCATCATCCCCACACTCTTTGTTTGTACAATCTGGTGTACAATTACTGCACTTACCATTAGAACAACCATACTGACAGTGTATATCCGAATAATTGCAAACACACCTATTGTTTTTACATAAACTTGTCCCATCATAATTCCTTAAAGTACTTGCATCTAAACAATAGTTTGCAGGTACACTATTACAACTTCCACAACTCCCACCACATCCATCATCCCCACACTCCTTATTTGAGCAATCTGGCGTGCAGTTCTTGCACATCCCGTTCTCACAACCATTTAAGCAATCCTTATCATTATACCCATACTCGCACCTGTCATTTACACACTTACCGCTTGTATCATATACCCTCAATTTCTTACTAT
>Ga0078972_1008537_pt1 | contig 21320 bp, 16 predicted proteins | sample YelNatPaOPGAMG01_FD_67568 | JGI IMG/M metagenome (GOLD analysis project Ga0078972, IMG submission 67568) | Hot spring thermophilic microbial communities from Obsidian Pool, Yellowstone National Park, USA - OP-RAMG-01 (SPADES assembly) (version 2) | ecosystem: Environmental > Aquatic > Thermal...
CACCTGGTAGTGGGTTGAGTATCGCATCAGCCCTACAGTGTCTACATTTGAGCTTACAGGCTCTGGTCAACTCCCAGAAGATCAATAGAGGTTTATTGTTAAAATCGTAGTTTAATCCAGTAAGCAAGTCGGGTCCTCTGCTAGTAGGTCGCCTTCATAAACATATGCTTTAACTCTCGACCCTCCGCAGACGTATTTGAACTCACACCTCCCACATCTCCCTCATAGATTGTCTGAGTCACCAACAGCTTTGTATAAGGGGTGATTAACGAGCTGCTCCAAGTCATCCTCTAAAACGTTCCCTATTTTTACGTGGGGGAGGAAGTGTGATATTGAAACATCGCCGTTAGATGCTATAGATATGAAACCTCTACCTTCGGGGGATAACCTTGATGGCGCCTTACTTAACGTATCTAACACGTTAACACCCCGCTCCCTCAGCACATAGATCGCTGCGGATGGGTGCAACCCAATATCTATCTCAACATCGTAGCTGTGGTCAAGAACCTCCCTAACTAATTTAGTAAGAAGATGCCTCCACCCATCTTTATCTAACATATCCTCTGATAGAGATGCTCCTCTACCTAGTGGAAGTAGGTCGCATAGATACAGCGTCTTCACATCATAGTTCAACGCTTCATTTAGAATATAGTTGATGTTAGGGATGGTGCTTCTCGCTATAACCGTCTTCAAAGCCAGCTTGGTATCTGATCCTCTGAGTAGCTTTAAAGCATTCATGACCCTACTATGCGACCCCTCTACACCAGTAAAGCGGTCGTGGAACAGCTCCCCACCATATAGTGGAAGCGCAACGTAATCGATACCCATGTCTAGCAGATGGTTGGCGGCATCCTCATCTATTAGAGTGCCGTTAGATGATAAAACCACTCTAAAGCCTCTGCTCTTCAGCTCCGTCAAAACATCGAGTAGATATAGGCTGGTAAACGGCTCCCCACCAGACACAAATATTAGAGGTCTACCCAACCCACTAATCCTATCAACTATGTGGAAAGCATCTATCTTGGATACCCCATATCTGCTCTCTGAAGATGCGCCTTTATGGCAATGCACACAGCTCAGATTACATCTATCTGTTATTATCCAGAAGACTTCACCAACTCCGCTCCTAGAATATGCCTCCGAGAAAACCTTATCCCCCGTCAACCGCCGCCCCTTAAGCAGCGAAATCAAATGAACCATCTAGATAACCCTCCTAACTCTAGGCATAACGTATTTAGGCACAATATACCCAGCGGCAGCATTCGATATTAACGAGACCACGAATATCGTTGAAGCTATAAATGTTCCAAAATCCACTAACTTATGCACAAAGAGCACTAAGAAAAAGTATTGGTAGAGGCCTGCAGCAAACCCTGAAACCACCATAACTGGAATAATCACGTATAATCTATATTTATGGTTAGATGCATCCCAGTAAACCTTAAAGACGTTAAATAAGACATCAATTGTAACCCCTCTAGCTAGAAACGTCCCCAGCATTAGGAGGCTAAGTGGAGATATGAAGCTGTAGAGTAAAGCTGAAATGAAACATATAACCGTAGCTGCGTAAGGTAAGCGAATAGTCAAAACGCCTACAAGCAAAACTATTGCATACACAACAGCCCCATAACTTAACGTACTCTTAACCACGATCGATGCGAGAAACAGTAGTACCGAAAATGTAGCTACCAAGCTAAGCTTCACACTACGCCTATCCGAATTCATAACCCCACGTTATAGTAGATTCGTTCTCCTATATACGGTTTACCACATCAGCAATAGATTGCACGAAATTTTGCTATTTCAGTAGATTGGCAGGTTAGGGTCGATCTTCACGAGCTCCGTGATAACCCAAACTACAACATCCTTAACGCCTTGTAGCATCTTCACTCGCTGCCTGAACTCATTCAACGCCTTCATATCACGCACGTGAATTACGGAGATTACATCATACTCCCCTGTGGTCTGAAAAACGTGCTGGGCTTCTTCAAACGAAGCTACCCCCTTGAGCGCTTCGGGGAGATAATTTGGATCCACCTTCACCATCACCACAGCCGACACATCAAACCCAACCTTCCTCGGGTCGACGAGGGTCATCACTTTCCTAATGACACTGGTATCAACCAGACGCTTAACCCTATACCTCACAGTTGACTCAGGAACGTTGAGTCGCTTAGCCATCTCAGCGTAAGAAACTCTGGCATCAACCTGCATCATCCTAAGGATCCCCTTATCAACATCGTCAAAACGCAAGCCGAATAAATATCAAGCAAAGGAGGTTTATAAAAAATATTAGCTTGTGGGATGATGTTACAATTAATGGTTGTTTGAGCATCCAGTTGTAGATGGTTATAATCGGGATACGATCTTAAGACACTTTTCCCGATGGGGATCCTACCTGATGGCAGCTCCGTTTGAACAACCCATACCTCAGCAGAATAGCGCCTAAAGGATGGACTTATACCATTTTTGGGTCAAGTCCGACCAGCGGCGCCTCAGAATAAACCGGCGTATTGATGGTGCTCATCTTCCTCTTCTTCTCTTCCTGGAGAGCCTGCAGACACTTTATTCTTCTTATAAGGTTTGTGACCTACGCTATGTTGATGAGCTAGGAAGGAAAAGAGGGAGGTTGATGGGTCTGGGTTTTGCAGCTTCGCATGGTGGTGATGCGCTTGAGTTCTGTGCAAAAGTAGGGTTCATGAAGCTCCTAACAAAACTCTGGCTCAACAGGTTATAATAACTACAACCTTCCAAGGCTACCCATCTTAAGGCAACTACCTAGCAAAAACCCTAAACCAAGAGCGCCAAAGAGAACCTATGCTCGTTCTGAGACGCCTAGTTTAAGTTCGCTAGCTCGAAAAAATTTTTTTCAAAGGAAAACTTAAACTAAGCACTCTACTCCTCGAGCCTCCCTCCTCTCCACATCAAACTAGATGGCTTCAAACCATCCTGCCACAAAGCGAACTCAACCCCCTCTACTGAGCTCTTTTTTCGCGGTAGGGCTGAGAAAACACTAGGCAGAAGTGTGAACCCGCCTAGAATCTTGAACGAAGGATACATAGTAGCGATTAGAAACGTAGTGTCAGATTTAGTGTCAGATTTCCGCCTGAAAAAATTTTTTCCGCAAAAAACAGCACACTGAAACTGACACCAATAGTATGTAGCTCATAACCCGTTGAAGCTAGGCGGTTTGCAGCTGATTCAGGTTAATCGCCTTGTATACCTAGCATTCTTTACCTTCTACGTGTTGGCTGCGGCTTTAATCTTTCAAGCCTTGGGCGAAATACCATAATATTTGCAGAAGAAACCCCCTCCTTACCTCCTCAACACCCGTCATCCTAATACTGGATACTATGTAAAGAGGTTAATTAAGACAGGCCCGCGGGTATCTACACTCAATTAGGTGCGAGTCCTAACGGTGGTTACGCTAGAATAGTAGCGGGCTTGAATATTAGAGAGGGGCGGTAAGGGAAAATGAGATTAAGAAGTCTGGTTATCGCATCGCTTTCTTTGCTGCTCTTAAGTATGACGGTAGCTCCAGCTATATCTAGACCAAGCTTCTACTGGGTGAGGTAACCGTTAAGGGAACGGTAAGGTTAACGCATAATGAGGAAGAAACCTATACAATTCTAGTTAAAGCTGTCTTTGATGCAAAGGTACTGAGCAGATCGAACCAGGCACATACGGAGCTACTTTCGATGATATAGCGATAGTCTCTTCCAACGAGACAAGATTTTTCAAGAAACTAATTGTTTTTGCTTTTAATCAGTTTTTCTAGTTCTGTTATTACTTTTCTCCTACCTTCCTCGTTGTATTCTGTTGTTCCGAATATTCCTCTCCAGCTATCTAGGAAGGTCTTCCTTCTAATCTCAGGGATTATCCTCTCCTTGAGTTTTATTGAAAATATCTCCGGATAAGGTAGTATTTGTTTAACTCTTTCTACTAGATTTTGTGGAATCCCGTTTTCACAAATTAAGGCTGCAACATCTCTTATATCGGAAGCTCTAGCCGAAACAACCTTCGTTATGAAATAATCAACGTAGCTTGGAACGGGTAGTTTAATATGCTTACCAGCTATGGGGATTGAGACGAACGCTCTATTTTTGATCATAGCTTCGTCGATCTTTATTACCTCCTTTGCCTCTCTTCCCCTAATCTCACCCTCCATAAAGTCAATCGAAACCTTTACTCTCGCCTTATCGTGCTTGACAAATTTTATGCATCTTAGGAATCCATAATCGTTGCGCTTCTGCTCCTCCTCAACTAAGTAGCCTTCTGGAAGAACTTCCTTTACCCCATCAATGTTCCAACCATCTCTTTTCATCATCGCGAAGTCGCAGTCTCTTGTGAACCTTGAGAAAGGTGTGAAGGCTCTTAAAGCGTAACCACCAATCATTATCAGCTCAGGGTCTGTGAAGCCTTTAGTCTTCTCTGAAAGAAAAAGTAGGCTACTTAGGATCTCATCCTCCCTTCTCTTCATAAGGTCTATGGCTTTAGGCAAACTCAACAACCTTTTCCACAGCTTCATTTACCAAATCTCTAACATCAGCCTGCTTTACCTCAGCGGCTTTGAACTTGAAGACCTCTCTACCAAAATGCTCGTTGAACAACCTGCACCCATACTTTACTAAGGTCCATACTCTCAAGTTTGTTTTAGACACTCTTTTCCATCTCCCCAAATTTCTCAACCTATCGAAATCGACCTCTTCTCTTCTAAAGTATAGCGCTGCAAAAGCATCTATATAAGACCATTCGGCCAAGCAATCGACTATACAGGATTCTAAAGTTTCGACAAATAAGCCGTCAACCTCACCGTATTCGTATGGGATCTTTCCATGATACTCAACTTCAAAGTTCCAGCCCATACTCTTACCGAAAACTTCTAATGCTCTTTTATAGGATCGGTTATTAACAGCTAAGCGGAAGACGTCTCGATGAACGAAATCGTAGTTCCATATGCTCGCAGCAGTCTGCTTGATTATCACCTTAAAGCCCCTATCTCTCACTAAGAAATCCCAAGCATCCTTGTAGCGTGTTGGTATCCAGTACCAGCCCCAAGTTACGCGCCTTATTCCATTACTCTTACTCAACCTGTGCAAGTACTCCTTAGCCCTAGGGTGAATCTTTCGTATACAGCTTAAGCTAAACAAGCTTCCATACCAATCTTCCACCAATTTAGCCTTAAACTCTTCTAAGTACATCAAGTCACATTTACTTTAAGTTTGGCACACTGCTAATTTAAAGCTTCTGCGCTACTCTACGAGATTAGAATCTTTTGACGATAAGTAGATGTTCACAGCACCAACTCCCGTTACGTCCTAGTTGTGCAGAAGTTGATAGAAGAGCAGCTGGTGTGGGAGAAACAGGTTTTGCGTGAACTCGAAAGGAGTGTGTAGAATGGGTAGTTGAGAATGGTCTTCAGAGGGTTACTAAGTCCAACGTTGATTATTTCAGCGTAGGGAGAAGGGTAAACAGCTTTTCAGAACTTTATGCGAAGCGATTTACAATCGAGTGAATTTTAGATTTGTAAGGCGATTTCGTCTTCGTTTTGATCTGATGCTCTCTAAGGGGCTTGATAAAGTGCGAAGTTCACCATTTTATGATGTTTAGGTGGCTGTGTCCGCTGCTGTCTTTGGTGACTTGTATTTGGGTTGCGAAGAGTTGGCTTTCTTTTACTTCGTCTACGTGTGAGATGACGATGATCTTTTCGTAGTCTTGGCTTAGTTCGCTCAGTGTTTTGATGACTTCTTCCTTGAATTCTCTGCTGAGCGGTCCGAAGCCTTCGTCTATGATGAGGAAGCGTGGTGCGTGGGCTACACTTCTCTCTGCAACGGCCTTCGCTACTCCTAGTCTGATGGCGAAGCCTATGAGGACGTCGAGTGGGCAGCCCTTTTCGTGAAAGACTTCTCCATAGAGGAGATCGTATGCTTGGTGCTCCTTTTCAAGAGATGTTATCGATTTGTTGACTTGTGAGAGCTCCTCTTCTTTTGCTTGTATTTCCCGTAGTCTGTTTTTTATGCTCTTTTCAGCTGCTTTAAGTAGTCTTTCTCCCTCTCCATCCCCAGGGCTGGGTTCTGAGATTTCTCTTAGTCTTGCGCCGAGGTGAAAATCAGCTGTATGAACGATTCTGAGGGGTGGCATCTACCCCACCTAGTATCCTTGCAGGCTTGCAGCGTCACCTCGCCGCTTCACGCATACGTCTCTGCAGATCTTCTTCAGCAAGCCCAAGATGTCCCTGCGATCTTGAGTATCCCAACAAGGCCGTAGATTGCTGAAGCAATACTTACATCCAAGATCCACCCAATGGATTAACTACTATTAAGGAAGTTACTGACAAGACCTAAAGACCGTGATGAATTGCCGCTATTTGATCGGGATGCACCTGCTACTAGAAGGTTGACAAAAAGTAAGTTGCATAGAGAAGAGATTAAGCTCTCAAAAGATAAACCGAGCATGATCTTCGAATTTATTTTAGGCTGCCTCCTCAGACTCAATACTTTGAAGCACAGGTAAGATTTGATCCTTAAAGGTCTTTTCCCAATCTTCCCGCTCTGAAATTCTTATTCTTTCCGTCCATGAACCATCGGGTCTTTGAATCTGGCAGACAAAGAATCTCTTTTTACAACCTAAATACATAAATCGCTTACCTTTATACCATATTGAAAACCAGAAGTCCTCTATGGGCCTTACTTCAATCCCTCTATCTTCGAACCCTTTAAGACATTCGGCGCAGAGTTGCCTTACTTTGTCATCTTCAATATAACTTAGATGACCTTCCTTCGTAGGAAGAACCGGTGGGGGCGGTGGTTCAGATACTTCCACCCACCTACATAAGATAGCCCTTTCCCCGTTAGGAAGTTGGATGGCAATGTACTCATATAAGTCTAAATTTACATCCACATACTTTGCAACCCTTTGTAGGTTTTCGGAGAAAGCTGGGGCTATGAGAATCAACCTAGGTTCCTGTCTAGCATCTACTTTTTCGAAAAATCGAGCAATCCATGAAATATTAGCTCTAGCCCAATCATAGTAGCGTAAACCTTGGTCTAGTTGTCCATCATCAGCCTCATTCTTTAACTCAATGACAGTAAGCACCCCATCCTCATCAACAGCAAGAATGTCTAGGGGTCCGCTGTCAGTTCTTATTTGGCGACCTAAAATACTCATACCCTCTTCGACAGTCTCAGGATTCTTAACCACGAAATCTTCAAGCTCCTTCTCACTAATACTTATTTCCTTAATCCTTGATTCAAACATTCCCATCTCTTTCTATTCCTCAGCACAACACTGAGAAATAAGCGTTTTCCACCAATCTTAAATAGGTTCCCATAACGATATATGCTTCTATAACTACTTATGGCTTAGCGCCGCCGGGGAAGTTTATCTCCAAATATAAAGACACCTATTTATCATAAAAAATTATGTTGTCATATACTCCTTCCATTCTTTAAAATCCATTCTAACCTTGCTTTTTTGTTCGAGTTCTGAAATTTTCATGTTCCACCATCGATCAAATGCGGGCTCAATTGTTTCCTCTTTTTCGTTTTTTGATATTTCTACTACAGTGGTATCTTTACCTTTACCTACTTGCTTTAGAGATGTGCCTATTTGCCAAGCATTTGTTTTTGAGATTATGAATCTATCGTGAAAAGGCGCATCACCCGTTATTTTATCCCCTATAAACAAGATTTGGAATCTTCCTCTTCTTTGTGCCTGTAGACGTTCAATTAGTTGACAGATTCTGCCAGGATCTTCCCCTTCCCCTAATTTCACTCCTGTCAGAAATTGTACTCGCATTTCTTCAGGTATATACTCCAAAAGGTCGAACGTTTCTTCTCCTAAGTATGGGTCCTGAATTTTAACATATTCTTGACATCTAGAAAATATATCTTGAAACACGGAGCGGGCAAGATAATAATCTCGTGCAGGAATGAATATAAGCGATTGTTTGATAGAACTTTTCAACCAGTTTTCTACGTCACGTAATACGTCACCTAAAATAACAACATCGCTTCCTAGGTCATACAGCATTCCGATATCTTTGATATATGGAAGCTGTTTCTCAAAATCTTTTAAGTGCGTTTTGTCTATTGTTTTGAGCAAAAACGGTTCGACCCTTTTTTCACCGAAAGGTAAGTCATGGATAACTTTAGCCGTTGAAAAAATCCAGAGAACCGTTAACGAACGTCCTATCCTTTGTTTAAGCTGAGAAATTATCCTAGACTTAAGCTTTTGATAGAAGTTTTCCTTGAAGTATTGGGTAAGCGGCTCTTTCAGACCTTGAGGAAGAACAAGTTTTCCATATTCTTCAGTGACGAGTCCTCTTTCTTTAAGATTTGTAATCAAATCTCGGAGCTCGGGATCAGTTAAATTTACGTTGTTTTTAATCACTTGGTATTCAAGAGAAAGATTTTGACTTAAAAGCAATAAAGAGATGATATTCCACTCTTCATCGGCTAAACCTTCTATGTTAAGATGTTTTAGTATAATGTTTCTTATTATTTCTTCTATGTCGAAAGGCCACGTTCTTAAGTAAAAACTTGTATAGGAATGTTTCCTGCTACTCCAACTAGATCTGAAGGCTACTCTTTTCTTTACAAACTCTTTGCATAAGTTACCTATGTCGCTTAGCCATTCTCCGTCAACGAACGTAACACTTTTTTTATCACCGCTCTTGTAGACTCTTCCTAGCAATTTTACAAAAATGCTTATTTTTTCTGGAACCTTCTGAATTTCATCTTCTATCGAATTAATGACTTTATCTGCTGTGATCCCGTTTTCAGCAAGATACTCTTGCACAGCTTCCTTAATTTTTTCTAAGTGGTTCTGATCTATGAACCATTTGTAATCTTTCTGAAATACTATTCCATCCTGTGTCATCTTATTCCATACTTCAACCACTTCGCTTCTTGGTTTTCCCGTTAAGATTTCAACATTCACTAAAAGAGACTCATCAACTGAATACACATCGCCTATGTTTAATATCGCGTCCAAAAGTATCTTAGCCTCTAGAGATAACTGCTCCATTTTGCACCCCTCTTTAGCAAATCTTTCACCCTTTCATTAGTCTAAATACCTGTCAGAGCCAACTTCTTTAACACCTCAAACAACGGGAATGCTTCATTTGATCTTACCCAGGCCTCCTCGACAAAGAATTGCGCAGCCATCGTAGCCGCTACCTGATCTATGGGAATTAGGTCCGAGTTTGAGTTGAAGTAGTTCATTAGCGTCATAGCTGATGCAAGTTGTAGAGCCCTTCTTTCGAGCCTCATGGAGAATGGGACTACTTTCACATCTCCCAACTGCTCTAAGACTAAGTTGGTGGCTTCCTCCAGCATCTTCAATATCTCACTTGTTATTACTATCTTCTTATCATAGAAAGTTCCTGCTACTAAGGGTTCCGTTGTCTGTATAGCGTAGACCAGTGTTAAGTGGTCTCTTATCTTTGACGCCATATTTTCCATCTTGGGTCTTAGCGTCCCAAGCATTAAGGCTCTTTGACTCTTGGCGAGCTCTTGATACTTCTCTTTAGTCAATCTATGAAGCCTACAAAGCATTCTATCCTCGATAGCGTTAAAGTTAGGGTCGCTTACCGTCACCTCATAACCGCGCTCATAGACGTCTGTATTGTAGTTTACGCTGAAGAACGAGTTGAACTTATATGGACCCACGGTGTACGATTTTGTCTCATATCTGACAGTGCTTTTCTCCATCGCTAATTTAAGTGGTTCAACCATTCCTTTGTACTTGAACCAGTCGTTAAACTCTGTTACTATAAAGTTGAATCTTCTTCCAGTATAAGCTTCACCAATAGCTATAAACATCGCTGGCGTCATTCCGCCACAATATCTGTTTATTCCAGGAAGTCCATGAGGAGGCACGCCCAAGCCTTCATTACCTAGTATCATATCTTTTGTAGCAAATGTCTTCCCCGTCCCCGGTTCTCCGAATAACGCTAGGTTAAAGCCAGAAGTTAGCGCTTTATAGCCGCTTTCATTATAAACATCTGCGTCGCAAATCGAATATTGTTGTGTAATGCTTAGGAGATGATCATAGAAGATCACTGGGCCATATAAGTCTTGTAGATATGCTATCAGCTTCGAAGGTGAGAACTCTCTGCCAAACTTAATTGTGTCTTCAAGCCTATCCTTAAGCAGGTTCCTAAGGTAAGTTCTGAACTCTTCCTCCATCCTTATCACTTCGAGGAACTCTTTTTGTGCTTGTGTTGTGCTGAGTTTGGGAATTGGTTTTGCTTCAAACTCAGATAGGACTTCGAGTACCGCAGGCTTTACCTCTTCGGGCATGGTCCACCTAGGGTATTGTTGTGACCCGACCTCCCAAGCTAGATCCCATTTATCTCTGAGCTCGGCTATTAGTTGTGATGGGTAAAACCTCTCCCCATATATTTCGCTAGCTCTAACCGCTACAGTTTCAAAATGTGCCTCTGTGACTTCTACTAAGGCTTTCAAGACTGCGTAACCCTTTTTCCCGTGGATTTTGAGTATTTGCCTTGCAGTAGCTTTAACCTCATCCCAAGAGCTCACACAATAAAATATTCCACCTCTCCTAACCGTGTAGTACTTGCCCCTAAATGTGTAGTAGTCTTTTAGTGGGGATAATCGTATCATCGCTTCGAGTTGCCCGTCTGTGATCTTCCTAGCCAACTCTTCTATGCTTACTGGTTGATCTGTTGGAAGTTTGCCTTTAAAGACTTCTTGACTGACTTTCGCTTTCACCTCATTCGGCCAAGCCCACTCTAAGTGTGGGAGGAACCTTTTTAGTAGAAGTATTATTTCCTTAAGCTTATCAGGCTCTACTATATCGGTGTTCATATGCGTCACTTGAACTCAAGTAATTCGCGGACAATTTTATCGATTTCTGCGAGCTCCTTACTGACAGCTCTTCTTGCTTCTTCCCTTGCGCGTGCTGGTGTGGTTTTTGTGAAGTTTAGTGAAGCAATCTTAGCATGACAACTCATACTTAGTTCGGCTAACCTAATGTGCTTTGGGTTAGATTCATCAAACCTCGGAATAGGTAACATAAAGGGTCTTCTATGGATGTGCCTCTCGCCCCATAGACCTCTTGGTTGAAGCGGCTTGATGGCTTCATTTGCAGCTGGCGTGTTAAGAACTGCGCAGACATAATGTGCTTCTCTTTCTTCATCTGTTTCATAGAAATAGGTTGTCGATTCGGCTATAAAGTTCTTAGGCGCTATTGTAGCCCCATCTACCCTAAAAGCAGGTAGGGATTGCTTTGATACCACGCATGAAACTAGATTGGTTCCGCTCGTATTATAGAGAACGACATATCTCCTTTTTGGCTGTTGTTGCGTTAATTTCCCCATGTAATTAAGCCAATCTACTACCCTTGGGTAATCTTGAAGTGAACGAGTGCTAGCATACCTTTCCCATAAACCTTGAGCTCTCTCAAGCCAACTTGCCATACCTACTGCGCCTCTGTTTCTCAACGCTCCAACATCTAGGATAGTAAATCCACTCGCACCTGTTTCAACGGGGATTGCTATCGGCCTCATATTCGTGTATCCGAATGGAACTAGATCTCCACCTAGAAGCGTGGCGTAAATGAAGTCTGCTTCGATATTTCCTTCCAGCTCGATGTCGGTCCAAGGCTTCTTAGCCTCGGCTTTAACCTCGTTCGAAGTTCTCATCCTCGGCCTCCTAACATCTATCACTCCTAAGGTTTGCTGAACTTCAAACTCCACGAACCAAAGGCTTCTTGGAACAATAGTAGCACCCTGTTTCACTCTGTCGTGGTAGAAGCTTTTCCTTAGAGGAATCTTTGGTGGCTCGTAACTGTAGTCTTCTACTGTGAGGTTTTTGGACGCCTCACTTAATTTAGCGTTTTTCTCCTCTAACACACCTGAATACCGTCTAGCGAGGACAGGGTAGCTGGTGGATCCACCTTTGACCGCTATGAGGACACAGGAAGGGACGTTGAAGAGCGGCGAAACATCCTCTAAATCCAAAATCTTAACCAGCTTCATAGATGGATAGCTGAGCGATCTGAATCTTTCGTGGTGGAATGCGCCTGTGAGGACGCTTCTAGGCATAACAAAAGCTATGACGCCTTGGTCTTTCAGGTAAAGGTCGGCTGATCTGCAGAAGCATAGCGTAGCCATCTCCATATGTGTAAAGAGCTCTACCTGATCACTCTTCAAGAGTTTATACTTTAACACTTGCTTTTTAAGGAAGTCTTGATAACTGCTGTTCTCTACGTACCTCATGGCTATCCAAGGCGGGTTGCTTACCAAAATATCGAACTTCGCATCCATCAAAGCGACTGGCGCATAGAGGTTGCTGAGTATGAAAGGCCAAATAGCATCTCGCCCCTTATCTACAAGATCAAATATGCGGTCAAGGGTGGTTGAGAAGACCTCGAATTCGCCTTGGCTTAGCAGAGAAGCTACCTCATTCTTAAAAGCCGAGTTCGCCTCTCCTCTATTCTTCCTCTTTCTATAGTCCTCCAGAGCAACCCTGAAACCTTTAAGCACCATCCCTAGCGTAGGTCTGTTCTCCGCCACCCTCCTAGGTATCTGTAAGTGAAGACCGTTAACTTCGATATCGTAAACACCAACTATTTGGTTTAACACTGTACTCCAATACTCCCTTACATTAGGTAGATTTATTGAATCGGAGAGGTAGACTGGGATCACTGCGGTCTTCCCGTGAAGCAATTCCCCTAACGCCATGAGGTAGTTGACCCTAGCGATCGTTACCGCTAAGGGGTTGATGTCCACACCTACAACGCTATCTAGAACAATATCAAGGACTTCTTCCCGTGGTGTAGAGGAACTCATTAACTCATTCTTCATCCAACGCACAGCACTGCATAGGAAAGTTCCAGAGCCGCAGAAGGTGTCAAGAATCCTAGGAATCTTCTTGTCTTCTCTTTTCCACGCTTCCAAAGCTTCCTTGAATGTCAACTCACATAGCCATTCAGGCGTATAATACTCGCCTATTCTATGCCTCTCACCCCTCTCGACTATCTCCTGATATATCTCCTTGAAGAAGTCCTCATCTATCTGAGAAAAATCATATCTGAGTAATTCCTTGGCAAGTCCACAACACAGGTTTAACGCTTCGTCCATTATTTTAGGATGAAGAAGCCAAGTGAAGTAATCTTCCTCGATGAGGTTAGCTATCCCGTAAGATGTGAAATACTCTCCTGATAGAGCCCTTTTTATATTCTCCTTCTTGGCAGTATTATCGCCGCTTAGCCTTAAATAGACAATAAGTTTGACTAGCGTAACAAGGTAGGTATGTGCAATAAACGATTCGACTTGAGGCTTGCTGCCGTAAACTATCTCCATATTCTTTGCCCAAAGATCCAGCTTCAGTTTAACATCGCTTTCATCTTTGACCATCTCCCACAGAGTTTGGAGGGTATCAAGCGTGAGGTGGTATGTTGGACTAGCTGGGCCGAACCTCATCTTCAGATCTTCAGCGGTAGGTCTTATCATAGGCTTCGAAAAGATAAATGAATCCAACCACAAAACTGCTTCTGTTACCGAAACCTTCGATATGTTGATCGAGCTGATCTCACGGAGATCTTCGACTAGCCCACCCTTCATCACTGGTAGATAAGACTTGAAGGTTATGCAGTCAGTAGCAACACCAATGAACCTCTGATCTGGATACTTCTCATACAACGCTTGAAGATACTTCTTTAACTCCTTTTTAGCATCATCTTCCTCCCTATCCAAATCAACCTTTATCTCAAATACAACAGATGAGAACATTACATCAGCACTACCTCTCACACCAAGAACCCTACTCTTAAGCTTCTTCTCTACTCCAGGGACTAGATCTTGAAGCTCGACACCAAACACCTCCTTAAGCAGGCTCGATAAGACTAGAAGCTTAGCTGCGTGTGTGTTGGCCCGCCTAGCCTCTTCAACGTATTTATCCAGAGAAAACGCAGCGCTCATACTAACCACCTTACGAACAGCTTTTTACTAACGTATCCAACTTACGGTAAAAACACCGCCACAATTTTACCTCTTCATTTTGTTTAACACGTTTGTGAGAGGGGTCTACAAAACACTTTCTTACCAGTTTTGTCAAGCTGCCATGCATACGGAACAGTTATTATTTAGACTTCGTATTTAAGTTTTGGAGTAAATATGGGAGAGCTGTTTGAGGAAATCTCAGCTTGCAAAGGATACGATAACTGTTTCGGGAAGGTTGCTGGCGAAATAAAACCAATAGTCTTCAGAATGGATCCAACTATGAGAATAATGGTTATTACAGAGCAGCCTAGGGCGGGGAGAAAAAAAGAATCATTAAAGGAAGCTTTTCAAGTTAAGAAGAGCGTACCCTATCGACTCAAACACCTTCTTGGCGATAGCTTTCAAACTAGTGTTGAGAGCGAAAGCGGAATATTCTACTGGACACACTACATCAAATGTCCTGGTGAATTTAGGAGAATAAAGTGTAAGATGGATGCATGTGCTGATGCACACCTAAAGCGGGAAATAGAGTTCATAAAGCCCACTCTAATCATCTGCGTAGGTGGAAGAAGCAGCTCTTGGGTTCTCAACAAATTCTATAGAAATGAGAAAGACTGGAGGGAGGTTCTATGGAGGCAGATCTTCGGCAACATCATAGAGATTAAGTTAGCTGGCTCAGTGACTAAACTGTTTTTCCTCTTCCATCCAAGCGAAAGGAGCAGTATTGGCTGGTTCATAGATCAAAAGCTGAAAGACCAGCTTCAGAATGTCGTAAGCCAGATTACTCGATAAATATGCCCCTATTCATATGAAGCCGAGGTTGTCGCATAATTAGAAGGCTATATGTGTTACCTGTTTGGCTAAAGTCTAACGAGTCGAGCTCTAATCCTCTGCTTTCGTTTGGTTGATTGGCGTTAGGGAATTCGCATCCTCGGCATAATTTAAGTAATTGGACTTCTCCGACTAATAAACGGTCAAAAGGAATCCAACAAAACGATCGTGAAAGACAATTTAGGCGACAACCTCTATGAAGCCGAAAAAATTAAAAAGAAACTAAAGCTAGAATGGTTATTGTCTCTTAAACAAATCCTAATAGACTTGAAGGGGAAAGCCGAAGATGTTATTAAAAAGCATAAAGAGTGGGCCAACCAGCTCTTTAACACATTGATAGAATGAAACACAGCAATAATGGGAATACAATTTTATAAAGTGATGTTTGCACTTAAAGAGCTATCACTCCAAGTATTAGTTACGAAATCAATGTTTGAGTGGAGTTAGGGTCGAAACTAAAGCAACCTATGAATGGAAACAATAGCAACATTCGAACTACACGTTTAAGAAAGCATAACGGAAGCTTCTTATTTAGCTCCTTTTTGCCGATGTATGTTATACTTTAAGCAAGACATCTACTACATGTTTGAGTTTCTTGACGAGCTCTGTGGTGTTTGGGGCTTTTATGTAGTGCCATTTCTTCGCTTCCCCATTTTTGGTTTTAGGTGCGCCCAGCAACATCCATATCCTTTCTCTTAACTCTGGTGGGAGTAGAGGTTTGGGTGGCTTAGCGTTGACGTTGTAGTAGGCTATGTATGCTTTACCGTCTGCTCCTATGCCGAGGGGGAAACACCCATATTTCCTGAAACCGACTCCTAAGGTTGGGATCTTCTCCCCTATTCCAGTCTGTAGCTGAACACCATCCAGCCTGCGGATTTCCTCGATAAAACCCCAAAGAATGTTGAAGTCCTGTTCATCCAATTTACTTTTTAAGGTCTCTTCAAATTCCTCAAGAGTGTAGGGAACCTTTCTTTCAGGATACTTCGGCTTATCTTCAACGATGAACCGCAGTCCTCTGTCGGCTGCTATCCTCTTGCACACAGCCCTGAGTTCTAGGATTTTGATGTTTTGCGGAGGGTTCTCCCAGTTATTTATCCAGCAAACTATGAGGTCACATTTCTCAGGATCGTGTCTTCCTATGAAGTTGCTGCTATAAAGCTCAAATTCAACCCTAACCTCCCTTTCATCAACCCGCATAACACAGTCTGTTGGGTTTTCAGTCCACCCATCCACAAAAAGCCTTGAGCCCAAGCCCAACTCCTTGAGGAACTCGCCTATATATGGCATTAATAAGCCAAAAAGCAGCACAACCTCGGCTTCTGTGCTCGGCTCATACAAGAACCCAGATTTTGATCCAGCCATAGATATGTCTTCAAACGAAGAAGCCAAATTAATGCTTTATGACCTCGGCAATGTCCTTTAAACGGTGCTAAACCCAAACGCTAATAAAGTAAAAAGGAGGTCGAAGAAAGAGCTGTGGACTCGATTTGCCTCTAACTGAGTTCTTACAGAGTTGCGTCACGGTGATGGGTCTTCTAATCTCAGTAGGAGGGTTGATGTATGTGAACATTATCAGATCTTTAAATGAACTAAAACAGAGAAATGTCGCTTTTTATCTTAATTATATGGTCGGCAAAGGGGAGGAGTACTCCCCAAAGAACTTATTCAAAGACGCTGGTAAGCAATTTGACGAACTGAAGAAATATAATACTTGGAAGGAGTTTACTGAAGCCTTTGCGGATGAGACTAATAAGGCTATGAGAGTAGTAGAAAGCGACTGGCACGCGGTCTTTGGATTCGGCTTCATCGGTATTTGTTCCGCACTTTATCTTATCTGGAATCCTGTAGACATCATACTGCTAAACAACTTTCTTCTCGCGATTTCTTTAATGTGTATGGGTTTACAGATCGTCGCCTTCTATCTTTTGGCACACCACCGCGCAAAAGCTCTGAAACTTTAATTGCTCACCCTCAGAAAGACGAATGTAACCTATCTCCGCCTAAAATATTGGTCACGTTTGCTGTATTTCTCTTGCTGCTTTACGATCTCCTGTATTATTCTGCTGGTGTCGTTCGTTACCTTACGAATGATATCTTATTTGAAGCCCATTCTCCAACTGCGAGACCTTCTTTGAACTTCCGCTTGTAATAGATCTGGTAAGCGTTCCTCAATGGAGGCACGGGGTACCCTACCTAAGGAACTTCTTGCAGCAATGAAAGCGACGGATCGAGTTCTGCTAGACGCTGTCGAAGGATAGCCACTGCTCTCCATATACACTCTTATCCGAGTATGGGTAGAGATCGATCTACTTCGACAACCTCCTACCTAAAAAGTGTTCATAGGACCTTTAGGGGAAAGTCTACATAAAAAAGGTTGATAACAGAGAAGAGACTCGAAGATCTTACAGGCCGCAACAATAGTTTAAGCAGTAACGTTTGTCCCACTTTCTAGGCGACGTTAAGAGCACCTAGGAGAACCTTCACTCGCTCTGTAAACACTTAGTTTAAGTTCGCAGGCAGAAAAAAAAAATTTTTCGAAGGAAAACTTAAACTAAACACATTGCTCCAACTTCCTCCCCTACAGCTCCACCGTTTCGAGTTCTTTCAGTCGCTAGGGTTGATATGATGGTTCTTCGCTTAGCAGCAAACCCTGCTCTCACGTCAAACTAGATCACTTTAAGCCACTCCCCTTAAAGCGAATCAAACTATTTAGTACCGGATTTCCGCAGCGGAAAAAATTTTTCGGCAAAAATGTGGTACTAAATCCGGTACTAATCTTGACACAATACCTTCAAGGCTTCTCTTGATGATGCGTCTACCCACTCAACCCCCCACTAAGCTCTCTTTCAAAGCGTCAGCGTCGGAAAAACATTGGATGATGGAAGGCTTTTCTAAAGTCTTAAACAGATACTGGGGTTAGCGAGTAGAAAGCTGGTGTTAGATTTAGTGTCCGATTTCCGCCTGAAAAAATTTTTCCCGCTAAAAATCTGCCACTAAATCCGACACTAGGTGGGCTGTTGTGAGCAGAAGTGAGTGTTGAGGAGTGGCTCGTCAAGAACAGTTGTCAGATAGCGGTGCCGGTTTGCTGTGAAGGTATATTAAGATTTGTGTGTTATGTGGGTTTAATGGTTGGTGAGCTGAAGGTTAGGGTTGGTGAGTGTGAGGTTGAGTTTCAGGTTTAGCTTCTAACATCACCCTTAAAATCTGGTGTTTTCATCTTCTCAAATAGCTTTTGAAAACTATATGTTATCATATAGCTGCTGAAATAGTGGCAAACTTTAAATTTTCATATAGCGTTGCTTTAGCGGTTGGTGGTGGGTGATGGTTGGTAATAGGGTTGGGGGTACGACGGTCTGGCTTCCTAGGGATCTTGTTGAGCTTGTGGATAAGGTGAGGGCTCTTCGCCTAGATCCTACTAGGAGTGACACCGTAAGATACCTACTCCTTAAGGCGCTCTGTGACCTCTCTTTTCTGCCTGATGAGACGAAGAAGGCTTTGGGTTGATGCTTGTTCTAAGGAGTGGGGTTTTGGTGTCTATAGTGGTTGTGTAGCGTCGCTGTGAGGAGGGGTGGTGTGTGGAGCCTCTGCGTGTTCCCGGTTGGAGGCTGCTTGAGGAGGAGCTTCTGCCTGAAGGCTATGGGTTGAGGGTGTATGTGGATGAGTTTAAGAGGGTTGGGTTTACGGTTGCTGGTCCTGATGGGTGTGAGGTGCCTGCTCGTGGGCAGGGTACGCCTTTCTTCAGGCTGCTAGCCGTCTTGACACCACCTTATGCGCTGTCTGACGCTGTTGAGGAGCTGGTTTTGAGTAGCGCTAAGGCTGCCTTCTCTATCCCAGATGAGGTTGCGGGTGAGCTGCGGAGGCGCTTGCATAGGCTGTGTTTGAGGGGGTGGTGTTTTGGTGATGCGCTGCCTGTTCACCTGAGTGATGTTGAGAGGGTGGAGTTCTTTGGGAGGAGGGTGAGGTGTGAGGCGCTGGTTTCTGGTGTTGGCGAAACCTACGCTGTGCCTAAGCGTATTGAGGTGAGCTGTAGGGCTAGGGGTGGCTGCGGGGGCTGCTCTCTTCGAAGCGAGCCCTGTATCATCGAGGTGGGTGGCGATGATCCGATGCTTATCGCCGCTATCAGCGCTCACGAGCTGCAGCTAACAGCTCTTCTGAAGAAGTATGCTGCTTTGAAGATGGGGGTTGAGCTTTGTGCTGGCAGCCTTAGGGTTGAGGTTTTGGAGAGGGCTGCTCTTAAGCACCTTAGGGTTAGGCCTGCTGTCTTCGCGCTCTACGAGCAGAGGGGTAGGGTTGTTGATGAAGAGGGTCGTGAATTCAAGCCGTATGATGTGTATGCTCTTAACGCTGAGCTCGGAGCTGCGATGAGGGTTACGTTGGAGGGTTTGGTGATACCTGATCCGCGCTCTCAGAGGGTTACTATGCTGATAACTAGGGTTGAGAACGCCGACGGCGACATCAACAGCTACAGGGTGAACAGAAGCCTCCTCAAAGCCCTGTACCCTGAAGGTTTGGTTGATGTTAAGGGTAGGGTTGGTTGGCTCCTCGAAAACTTCAGGCGCTATTCGAAGGTTGTTGGGCGTGAAGACGTCTCGTTCGCCTGTATGCTGGCTGAAACCAGCCCAACATTCATCCCCTTCGAAGATAAGATTCAGCGGGGCTGGGTTATAGTTGCTGTAGTCGGAGACACCACCACAGCGAAGTCTGAGACCGCTAAGGCGGTGCTCAGACTATTCAAAAGGGGCATATATATGACGGGTGAGAGCGCTAGGCTCACCGGGCTCGTAGGAGCTCTGATCCAGCTTTCATCCGGGTTCTGGTTGATCGACTGGGGTATGCTGGTTCTGGCTGACCGATCACTACTCGTGGTTGATGGGGCGAATAAGCTGAGTGTGAAGGAGTGGGGTGAGATCCAGGAAGCTGAGAGGAGCGGGGTCGTGATGAAGCTCGGGGCCAGCAGAGGCCAAGCGTACGCTAGGACCAGAGCTATCCACATCGCCAACCCAGAAGCCTACCACGGCCTGGAGCGTAGAAGCATAGCTATGAGGGACCTATTCGTGAAGGCTCAGGCTCTAGAGTTTCTGAGGGATAAGCCAGGTATAGCCCGCCTAGATCTAGCGGTCTTCACATCGAGCGACGACGTGCCTATTGAGGAGATCAACAACCCACCCATCGAACCACCCGAGTTCAAAGAGGAAGCGTTCAGAGAGCTAGCGCTATTCGCGCACTCAAGAAGACCCGAGCAGATACTATTCACAAAGGAAGCGTTGAAAGCGATCTACGAGGGAGCATCTAAACTCTACAGGGAGTTCTCAACCTCATCAACCCCCCTAGTAAACGAGGAGATGAAGCTTAAGCTCGCAAGGCTCTCAGCAAGCCTTGCTGTGTTAACGCTGAGCGTAGACGAAGAATTCGAGAAGGTTGTGGTTAAAGAAGAACACGTCAACCACATACTAGAGTTCATCACAAGAATCTACAGAGACGCCGGGCTTCACATCCTAAGGCAGCTCGAAGACGAGGAGAGGCTCGACCCACAAGCCTGCGCAGAGACCTGGAGGCTGCTGAAGACAACCACAGAGAAGCTAGATGAAACACAGCTCAAAGAATTCATCCTCTACATAGCCACAAAGAGCAAACCATCGAAAGAAGAGCTCTGCACCAGATTCTCAATCACAAGAGAAGCGGCGCAGGAGATCGGCAGAACACTCGAAGCACAAGGTCTCCTAAAGAGAGAAGGAGGCTGGCGAACAACAGGCAAGCTAGCTCAGTTCGCCAGATGGCTGCAGGAAGGCGTCAGAGTCGTCACTCCCGTCACTCTTAAAACAGACCCCCACCCCACCCCAGCTAAACAACTCCCCTCCAACCCAGCTGAAGAAGCTCATAAACCTCTAACGACTTTAGAGAGGGGGGAGGGGGTCTATTCTAAGACTGACGGAAGTGACGACTCTGACGGCAACCAGCCTCAGGCTAACTTAGAAGATGGTATGGGGCTAAGCGTCAACCAACCCAACAAGCCCCCCCACCCCACTCAAAGCGAAGCCTCCTCCAGCAGCCGATTAGCGGTCAACAACCGATCTGAAGCCCCGAAGGCGAGATTCAGGTGCATAACCTGCGGCTGCGGACCCTGGCTCGACCCGAAATACGCTAAGGAGCATAGTCAACTCCACCCAACACACGTAGTCGAGGGCTTAGGTAGTCGACTAAGCGTGAAGGAGCGTGTGCTAGATGCGCTCTCCAACCTGGAGAACGTAGACCTCGAGGAGGCACGTTAAAAAGTTGCACACAGAGAACCGAAACCAAACCAAGCCGATAGAAGGTGGATGTTTTGAGTGAAGTAGAGATAGAGGCTAGGCTGGAGGAGGTTGAGCTGACACTTAAGATGCTGGAGGAGAGGAAGCAGAGCCTATTAAAGGCTCTAGAAGCAGCCAAGATGGCTCACAGACTCGAAAACAGGTTCGAGTTCAACCCACCCATCCCAAAGAACTCCGGAGCCTTCAAGAACTTCCTCATACCAAAGATCCTA
>Ga0078972_1008540_pt1 | contig 21315 bp, 11 predicted proteins | sample YelNatPaOPGAMG01_FD_67568 | JGI IMG/M metagenome (GOLD analysis project Ga0078972, IMG submission 67568) | Hot spring thermophilic microbial communities from Obsidian Pool, Yellowstone National Park, USA - OP-RAMG-01 (SPADES assembly) (version 2) | ecosystem: Environmental > Aquatic > Thermal...
CACCTTGGCCACCCTCAACATCCTCACATTTCTTCTGCATACGGCCCAGGAGTTCTGGGATCCGGTCTACAGGGCCGCCCGTTCCCTCCTGCCCCGCCAGGTCCTCTTCCAGCACATGCGCACGCTGACGACCTTCATCATCTTCGAGTCGTTCGAGCAGCTTCCTGAGGTGATCCTCTCCCGCGGGGAGCCGAAGTACAAGCTCGTTCCCCTTTCCGACACGAGCTGATCCCCCAACTCTCCGCCCCTCCTTAACGACACCCTCCCCCCTTTCGCGCGATCTCTGGCGCCGAGACCCGCGTCCTGCGTCTTCGCGCCTCGCAAAAGAGGAGGAGGATCAGGGAAAACGAGGGGGAAGCGGATCAAAACCCCTCCCTCGCCCCCCTCTTGTCGGACCCGTTTCCGGAACGCCCCTCCTGCGTCTTCGCTTCGAGCCTTCCGCAGCCCCTTCCCTCCCCGGACCTGGCGACCTCCCACGAGGGGGCTCTCTCGACGAAGAGGGCCTGAGGACAATGGGTCCACTCAAATCCTACGATAGATCTCTCTATTGCCAAGATAGTTGGAATAGCTGATTCCCCGCACATCGGGTTGACAAGGGTCGAGGGTGCGATATTCACAGAGACATCCACAGAAAGTCCCGAACGGTCCCATTTTGCAAGATGGGAAAGTGACTGGGCCAAGCCGTTTCTGAAGAGCCAGTCGAGGTCCGGGGCGCTCAGTGCGGGGAGAAAACGGGACGGCAGCACGATCTCTCCCCCCGGGCGAAGAAGCCGTGCCAGTGCTTCAACCTTGGTCAGGGCTTTCGTCTTCAGGTCGACCACCGGCTGCATGTACATGGACAGCCCCCCCTCCCTCAAATCTTTTCGATAGGCAGCTCTTGTCTCTGGAGGGATTCCCCCTGATTCACGGATATCGCCCTGGAGTCTTTTCTCGATTCTTTGCCGGAGGCTCTGGGCAAACTGTTGGGCCCAAGCGGAATCGAACTGGTTGGTATGGGCTCCGGCCAGCACGACCCAATGGTGCACCGAAGATCCGAAGGACCCGCCCGCTCCTGTCTGGAGTGGGATGGCGAGGAGCGATCGGGCTCCTGCATGAACAATTTCCTCGAAATTCTCTTCAAGAGATGTTCCCTTTAGCGGATAGGCCCGGATTTCAGGTGTTTTCTGATCCAGAATGCCCAAAAGGCTGTTCTCGACAAGCGGGCAGAGAATCTTGGCCCGGGGACCGGAAAGGGCTTCGGCTCTGACCGGAGTGGAGGGTTTTTCACGGAAAAGGAAAAAGGCGCCCAGGATTCCCGGCAGGTTTCCGAGACTCAGTGTCTCGGAAACCTGGAGTTCTGTTGCGACCGGTGGGTCGGCCATGGCTGCATCCATGTAGCGCCCGATGGTCGCGATTTCTGTTTCGAGCTCGGTTTTTACATGGTCCTCAATCCGGTGGTCGGCGATGGTGAGGATGACCGTCCGGTCGCGGTCGGGGACGAGACCCCGGTGAATCTGCGTGGACAGGAGCCTCCGGTAGAGAGTCATTCCTGCCACCAGAAGGCTGTTTGAAACGCCCGAGAGACAATGGATCTGACCTACGGTAAAGGCCCGGGAGAGTATGGCCTCCCGCTCCGTCTGTGGGGAGAGGAGAAATCTCAGGTGCTCCTGCTGGCGGAGAGCCAGTGTCCGGCGGCCCTCTTCTCCGAGAAGTTCCATTATGCGTTGCGTCTCCGGCATGAAGTCGAGCTGCCGGTAGAACGCGGTAACGAAGTGCTCGACGGCCGGATCGATGGAATCGGCATATTTTTCGAGGAGTCTTCTGGCGGTCTCTCCGTAGGGGGCGACTTCATTGGAGGTGGTCTCCTGTCCAACTGATCCGGCAACCTGCCACCACTGCGACCGTGACTCTTTCTTCTCCTTGATGTGGCAAAGTGCCCGATCGGCCTCACTGAGAAGAGTTTCTGGGTCGAGGGCATCTGAAGGATAGAACGCGATGCCCATGCTCAGTCCAATATGAGTATGCTGTCCCGGAAGAATCTCGAAGGCGGTTTCGATCGTCTGGTGCAGGCGGTCAAGAAGGGCTAAAAACTCTTCCCTCTCCGAGGTGTCGATCTCATCGACTATGAGAACGAACTCGTCGCCTCCCAGCCGGCAAATCAGATCGTGGCTTCTGATCGTACTGGTGAGGCGTTCCGCAATCTCCCGAAGGAGCGTGTCGCCCGCTGCATGGCCGAAGGTATCATTGACAGGCTTAAAGTCGTCCAGATCAAGAATTCCGACAAGGAAGCGCCCCCCTTGCCGGGTCTTCCTGGCGACAAGCTTCAGAAGGTAGTCATCGAGCGAGGAGCGGTTGGGAAGACCTGTAAGTGGATCGTGCTGGGCCGAGAAGGCGAGGCGGGTATTTTGTTCGAGCAGGTCCTGGAATGCGGTGATGTCATTTTGTACCCCCACGAAATGGGTGATTGCCCCCTCCTGATTCCTGACCGGTGAGAGTGTGAGAAGGTTCCAGAACGGTGTGCCGTCTTTTTTGTAGTTCAGGATCTGTCCCCGGTAGGGAGTTCCCGTATCGAGGGCCCGGCGTATATCGGAGACAGTCTGCCGGTTGGTGCCGGATCCCTGAAGGAAGCGGCAGTCCCGCCCCTCAACCTCGTAGCGGGAGTATTCGGTGATGGTGGTGAAGGCCTCGTTGGTGTAAATAATGTGGCCCCGGTCGTCGGTGATAATAACACCCTCATTGACCGCCACGAGGGCACGGGCGAGAAGGATTTCTCCCTCCCGGGCCTTTTTTCGGGGGGTGATGTCGGAGACGGTCCAGAGCGTGTCGTAGCCAACCTGTTCGAAAGGGACCCCGGACAGTTCAAGCCACCGTGGTTCGGTCGATCCGGACAGGAAGACGGGGACTTCAACCACGACATGTTCCTTTTCTCCTGCGGGCCGCAAAAGATGCTTCGGAAGACCCGTTGGCTCCTCCGGCCTCCCAAGGATCTCGAACAGGTCGCGTCCCTCGAACGGGGGGGCTGTGGAGAGAAACTCTTCCATTCGGGAGTTCGCAAACCGGACGACCGGTCCTTCGGAGAGGACAACCCCCAGTGCGGCGGCTTTGAGGATGGCGGCGTTGAGGGCGCTCGTCCTCTTTTCCGCTGTGCGGGAATCGAGGCGGTCAAGCCCGCGCGAGACGCCTTCGGCGAGTTCTTCGAGGACGGTCCGGATCGAGGCATCGAAGGCCTGTCGCTCCCCGTAGTAAAGGGCAAAAAGTCCCCACAGGACTCCCTTGTGACGGATCGGAAGGACAGCGAGGCTCTTGAGCCCGTAGCGGAGAGCCCGCTCCTTCCATGGGGCTCCGTCGTAGCCTTCGGAGAAGAGCTCGTCGAAGACTGCCCGCGACTCTCTCCATGCCATTCCGGTCGGCCCTTGTCCGTTAGCGAGAGTCGAATCGACAGAAATGAGGGCTTCCCGGAGAAAGTCCGTCTTTCCCGATGCGGCCAGAAAGTTGATGCAGTTGTTACTGCCGGGTTGTCCGATCCATGCGAGGCTGACGCCGGCCTGGTTAATGGCGAGGTCGCAGAGCTCCTTGAGAAGGAGCCCCTCGTCCTCGACCATTGTCAGGATAGCATTGGCTTGGGCGTGAAGGGCGTTCACTGCGGCAAGGCGCTCGAGTGCCCTGGCGTGAAGATGACGCTCGGTGGTGTCGTGGATGGTGACAACGAGGCAATCTTCCTCTCCAATTCGTGTAAGAATGGTCGATGCATCCGTCCAGAGGAGCTCTCCCGTCTTCTTCCGTGTTCGAATATCGGTGATGAGGACCCTTCTCTCCTGGAAGACACGGGGGTAGATGAGGTTCCCCACCCGTTGAAACTCCTGGTCGTCGCAGTAGAGGATCTGTACTGGCTGACCTTCGAGCTCGTCGGCCCTTTCATAGCCCAGCATCTCAAGAATTCGGGCATTAACCTTCATGATGATCCGGTTCTTGATCAAAAGGATTCCCGAAAGAGAGTTGTCGAGAAGGGCGTTCCGAATGGCCAAAGATTCCCGCTTGCTCCGGAGGGACTGGAGGCGCTCGATCCCCAGGGAGAGGTCCCGGGAGAGCTCCGTCAAGATCTCCTGGAGCGGGTGATCGAAGGCGAAAGGGCGCAGGTGGTAGAGCGAGATGACGAAGGCGACTTTTTCGTCGAGGATCACGGGGAGGGCCGCAAGGCTTTTGAAGCCGAATTGCCGGAGGGCCTTCTGGATGTTTTGTCCAAAGGGTGACGACTCCCCCTCCGGAATTTCGTCGAAGGAGAGGTTGAATACTGGCCTTCCGCTCTGCCATGCTTGGTAGGGAGCGCTCGCAATGCCCGATTTTTTCGGGTCGGACGGGACCTTCACCTCATCGAGCCAGCCCGTCTCGCCCGAAGAGGCAAGAATCCGGAAAAATCCGTCTTCTCCGGGTACGCCGATCCATGCCAGGGCCAGGCCGTCGAGAGAGACGGCGAGGCGGCAGAGGGAGACGTAGAGCGAATCCTCATCCTCTGCTTGAAAGACGCTCCTGTTGGCCCGCGCCAGGAAGAGGGTGTAGTCGGTGAGCACCTTGATGGAGCGTTCGGCCTCTTTCTTTCGGGTGATGTCCCGGGAGGAGTGGAAGGCAAAGCGGATTCCGTTCTTCGTAAATGCCGAGGAGTGAAGTTCCACGGGAAAGACCGTTCCGTCCTTTTTCTTGTAAATGGTTTCAACGAGCCGGTAGTGGCCGGGGGGAAGCGCCAGGATCTCCTCGATTGTCGCTTCGAGCTCTGTCCCTGACCATTGTGCCTCCCACAGGGAGATGTGCCCTCCCAAAATCTCTTCGATCGAGTACCCCAGGATCTCTGCGAAGGAGTGCGTCGCAAAGACGACTCGTCCTTTGTGGTCGGTGATATGGATGGCTTCTGTTGACATTTCCAGAAGGGGGGGCAGATCGTCGAAGGTCATATGAAGATCGGGTGGGGGGCGTCGGAGTCTGTCGGATCGCTGCTCATCGGATAGTCTCCCGAATGGGGTAGAGACTCAAAATGCCGACAAGAAAAGGGGTCGGAACACTGAGAGCCTTTTAGCCATTGAGTTTTTCCGTCGCCAAAAAACCTTCTCCGGAGAGAACAGGACCGGGTTTGGTCACATGACGATTGATGCAACATGATTAAATTTTTAAATGTTTGAGCGAAGTATATCACACAGGGAAAATAAAGGAAGACTGAATGCTTCAGAAAAAGACCGCAGCAGAGATTGAGAGTGGACTTTTGTCCTCTTGAATTTTTTTATTTCAAAGGGGTAGGATATCGGAAAGATGAGCAGAAAAAGTTAATTTCGTCTGGAGGACTCACGATGAGCCTGCACGCAGACCGCTCCCAGCGCATCCTCGTTCGTCCGGGAGATCGCCTGTGGAGTGAAAGGGAGGAAGGGGGAAGTCTCTGCCTCCTCGAATCCCTCCCCGGACTTATGGAGTCGGGCTTTTTGAGGCTCCCTGCCGGAGCCTCACTTAATGCGGCTTCTCTGGATCGCGAAGTCTTGATATGCAGTGGGTCGATCGAGATCGGGGGGCGCCTCTGGGGCTCCGGAAGCTATCTTCGCATTCCCGGAGACGAGGGCATTTCGGGCCGCGCCGGGGATGAGGCACTTCTTTTCGTCAAGACCGGACGGTTTCCCGAAGAGGACCGTCAATGGCTCGGAATTGCGACGGAAGGTGCCCGGTTTTCTCCGGGTCTTGTTCCGGGGCTTTCGGTCTTTCCCCTTTTTTCGGGGGGGACGGCCAATACAGCGTTCGTCCGATGGGCCCCCGGAACGGTCTTTCAGCCCCACCGGCATCTCGGCGGCGAGGAGATCCTCGTGCTCTCGGGAACCTTTGAGGACGAGCACGGCGCCTATCCGGAGGGGAGCTGGTATCGGGCTCCCCACATGAGCCACCATCATCCCTTTTCCCGGGAGGGTTGCCTGATCTTCGTCAAGACGGGGCATCTCCTGGAGTCAAGTGCCGCATGAAGGGCCGCAGGGGGGAGGAGGTTCGACGGTGAGCTTTCGAGAGATGACCGACCGGGAGGAGATCACCCGGGCGGCGCTTCAGGCCAACCGGCTTTTCTCCCGCTCGGTAGATGATTCTCTCGAGGCGATCTTCCAGGCTCTCAGCACAATTCTTGTGGAAGAGCTTTCTGCACGATTAGTCGTTGTGAGCCGGCTCGACCTGGAGGATCTCTCGGTGCATATTATCGCCGCAGAGGGTGTCGCCAGGGAATACATCTCGGGAGTCGTTCTCTCTGCCTCGGGGGAGAGCCCCATGGGGCAGGGGCCAGTCGGGCAGGTTCTGCGGTCCGGAGAGCCGATGGTGGCCATGCTTCCCGATGCCCTTCCCTCCCAACTTGTCGGACTGTACGACCGCGTGCGGAGCTTCGACCTGGGGGGGATTGCCCTGGCGCCCATCTATACGGAAGAGGGCCTTTGGGGCCTTCTTTCAGTCTACCGGGGAACCAACGTCTCCTTTAGCCCTGACATCCTTCCCATACTCGAGAGCTTCGCCAAAGACATCGGCGACTTTCTCGACCGTCGCCGGCAATTTCAGGAGCTCGCCTTCCGTCGCTCCTTCCAGGAGGCGATCGAGTCCTTCCAGTCCCGGCTTCTCGAGGGGATTCCGGTCCAGAGGATTCATGAGGTCCTTCTCGAATGCATCGTCGACCGTGCAGGTTTTCCCGGAGCACTGATCGTCGACGAGACCTCTTCCTTCAATGCGCCGCCTTCAATTCGGGTCGAGGCCGTCCGGGTCTCTCCCTCCCATGCTGACATTCAGTCAAAGAAGGATTTTTCTTCCTCTGGAAATATTCTTTTTTCACTTGCCGGATGGGAGATCCTTCCCCGGACCCCGGAGGATGAACCGGCTGTTTTCTTGTCCGTGACCCACCCTCTTCTCTCCCCCTCATTGAGGGAGATGATGGCGACCCTCTCTTTCGGGGGGATTCTCCTTCTCCCTTTTGAAAGACTGACGACCCCCTCTCGGACGACCGCTCTCATTGTTGGACTCAAATCCCCCCATTCCCCCCATCAGGAGACAATTGACCTTTTGTCCCAGCTCGCGGGGGCGGCCCGGATGGGGCTGTCGCAGAGCCGGGACCGGGATCGTCTCGAACGTTATACCCGCTTCTACAGGGCCATGGGAGAGGTGGGAAAGCTCATCGCCCGACATCCGGCACCCCGGGATCTTTTCGATGGAATCTGCGAGGCGATCGTCGAGGAGACCGGCATCGACCTGGCCTTTATCTCCCTCGTTGGTCCGCCCGGGAAGGTCCGCGTGGTGTCGGCCCGGGGGTGGGCCCGAAACTTTATCGACGGGGCGGAGTTCTCCATCGATCCCCAGGATTCTGCAAGATGCCTGATCCACAGCCGGACCTTGGGGACGGACGAGGTTGTGGAGTTCCCTCTACTCGAGGAGTGGCTCTGCTCCGATGCGGTGAGAGACCTGGCGAGACCCTGGCATCTCCGGAATACCCTGACGGTGTCCTTTCTCAAGGACGGGGTCCGGATCGGTCTTCTGGGTCTCATATCGGGCGAGGAGGGTTTTTTCGACAAAACTCTCCGGGGCCTTCTCTCGGGGCTTGCCCAGGACATCACATTTTCTCTCGAGTTTCTCGAGCGACAGGAGCGGCTTGAGATCCTTTCCTCGACCGACCTTCTCACATCGCTTCCCAACCGTGCCGCCTTTATCGGAGAGATCTCCCGGGTGATCGAAACGGGCGGGGACCGCTCCCTCTCCCTTGCCGTGGGGATTCTCGACTTTGACGGATTTAAAAGCTGGAACGACGCCTTTGGCCATGTCGAAGGAGATCGACTTCTGAGGGAAATGGGCGAGGAGATCCGCTCCTTCTTGCCGGAGGGGATGTTTGTTGGACGCATGGGGGGAGACGAGTTCGGATTCTGTCTCTCCCGGGCCGGGACTCTCGACAGGACAGAGATCGAGGACTTTTCCCGCAAACTCCTCGATGCGGCCATCCGGCTGGACATGGGCCACAATCTTGTCACCGGGAGCCTTGGATGGGCCATCTTTCCCGAGGATGCAACGACCCCTTCGGAACTTCTGGCCAGTGCCGACGAGGCGCTCTATGCTTCAAAGGCGTCAGGACGCAACCGGGTGACCTTTTTCGGGGGAGAGATTGCTCGCGCCATGGTCCGGAGGGTTGAGACCCGAAGGTCCTTTCCTCTGGCACTCGATCGGGGCGAGATCATCTTCTGGCTTCAGCCCCAGATCGATGTGAGGGCTGGCCGGGTGGAGGGGATCGAGATGCTTGTACGCTGGAGGTCGGGGAGCGAGATGGTCCCCCCGGGGGCCTTCATCCCCGAGGTTGAGCGCGAACCGCTCCTGATCCGGAAGCTGGGCCTCCATGCCTTTTCATCGGCCCGTAGCCTCAGGAGCAAACTCTCCGGATCCTGGCCCGGGCTTCGCATCTCGCTCAATGTCGGGGCCAGCCATTTCCTTCATCCCGCCTTTCTCGACGATGTCGACAGCGCCGTCTCGGGGGAGACGGGGGCGGGACTTGTTGTGGAGGTGACCGAAGGGGCCTCCCTCGAAAGACCCGAGCACACGACCCGGATCCGGGAAGAGCTCCGGCAGAGAGGGTTCGATCTCTCCCTCGACGACTTTGGAACGGGCTTCTCCTCTCTCCATCATGTGGCCGATCTCTCTCCCGACGAGATCAAGCTCGACGGATCCTTCATGCGCCGCTTCCGTTCCCGGAAGAACGCCTTCGCCGTGGTAGGTTCGACGCTCCTTCTTTCGGACCTTTCCGGGAGCCGGATCGTGGGGGAGGGGATCGAAGATCAGTCCGACATCGATCTCTGGCTACGGATGGGAGGGTCCCTCGTTCAGGGCTACTTCTATGCCAGGCCCATGCCGGAGGAGGAGCTTCTGGCCTTTCTTTCCCGGCCTCTTCCGGAATCCTTCCTTCCTCCGGTCTACCCGGTGGAGGAGCTTCCCTTTCTCGAGTTCGCCTTCCGGGACTCCGGGGAGGAGGGCGGGGATCCAGTCCCCTCAGGGGCTGCCTGCCCTCTCGACGCCTGGTTCGATAGTCGGGGAGTCCACTACTTCCATCTTCCTTCCTGGAAGTTGGCACGAGAGTCCCATCGGGAGTTTCACAAACGGCCTGCCGGCTCGATCCCAAGAGAGGAAGCCCGACGTCTCGAGTCCTCTCTCCATATGCTGAGAAAAGAGATGGATGCCTATCTTTTTTCTCTTCCCCATCACGACTAGTCCCTTCGTCTCGCCTCTTTTCGCTTTTTTCGTCCCGGATTACGCCGAGGGATATCCGAAAAAAAGATCCATCGTCAGACGTTCCTGGGGAAAGCGGAATGCCGTCTCAAGGATCCGCGCCAGGCCGTCGACCATGGCCGGAGGCCCTGCCAGATAGAGTCTCGCCTCCTCCCCCGCCTCTTTGAAAATCCCTTCGAGTGCCGATGTGACCAGCGTCTCGCGGGGGATGCCGGAAACGCCCGGAGCCCGGGTCTCGACGGGGACCCACGAGACAACTCCCTCCTCTTTCCAGCTTTGGCATTCCTCGTAAAAGGGGGTCTCCTCCGGCGTCCGATTGAGCGTCAGAAGTGTCATATGTCCTTCCCGACCGGAGCGCTTGACCTGGCGGATCATGCTCCGGAAGGGGGTGATGCCGATGCCGCCCGCGAGGAGAAGAAGGGGCTTGCCCGCTTCGTCTCCCTGCGGGAGCAGGAACTCCCCGAAGGGGGAGGAGATCTCGAAGCTGTCGTTCGGACGGGCTTGGGCGAGGGCCTCCTTGAAGGATGAGCCGGGGGTCAGCCGGGTGGCGAATGTGACCCGGGGGAGCTCTGCCGGAGCACTGGAAAAGGAGAAGGTCCGGCTTTCCCCGGAGCGGGCCGGATCGACGAAGGACAGGGAGGCGGCCTGGCCGGCCTCGAAGCGATAGTTCGGGTCGGAGAGCTCGAGTTCTAGCGAGAGCGTCTTCTCTGCCACGAAGCTGGTCCGGATCAGACGGGCACCAACGGCTGACTCAAGGCTCATGAACTCCTCCTAACGAAAAAAGGTGAGGGACGATTGCCGCCCGGATCGCCGGGACCCTTGTCTTTCCTGGATTATACCAGGAAGATGGCATAGCCAAGGGAGAAAAGAAAGGCTACCGCAAGCCACACAAGGGCCGGAAGAATCGAGCGGCTCCGTGCGATCGCTAAGGCGTAGATTCCGTTGATCAGGTTGTTGCTTCCCCCGGCGAGGATGATCGCCCCCTCGATGGCCCCCGCGCTTGCCGCAAAGTGGCCTGAAAGAAGGGAGAGGACGAAGGGGGTGATGTCGGTAACGCCGGTGGAGACGGCCAGGACGTGAAGTCCTCCGGCCCCGAAACGATCGACGATCAACCGTGTCAGTGTGGCGAAGAGCAGAAATGCCATGGCAAAGAGGAAGGCCGTCCGGAGTTCGAGCGGATGGGCGACAGGCCCCTCCACCTTGGAGGGGGCGGGGGAGTCCTCCCCATGCTGTTTTGCCTTGCCAAGCCTCTCCGTTGCCCATGCGGCGGCAAGGGAGAGAAGAAAGAGGATCCCGTAGGGAAGAAGCAAGGGGCGGGAGATCTCCTGTGGTCCGATCAGGATGACGAGAAGGGCCATCCTGATATACATCATGCTTGAGGCCAGGATGATGGATGTGGCGATCTGGGGGGAGGGGCGGGTCTTGGCGATCCTTGCAAGGACGACCGTTGCGACTGTGCTGGAGTAGAGTCCGCCGAGCGTCCCCGTGATCAGGATCCCCCGGTCGGGGAAGAGGTAGGTGCGGGCCAGGTAAGAGAGATAGGAGACCCCTGAGACCATGATGACGGCGATCCAGACACGGGTGTAGGTGACCGGGATGATGTCGGCGATGGGGGTATTCGGAAGAAAGGGAAGGATGATGCCCGCCATGACGAGGAAGGTTGCCAGGGTCACCGACTCGGAGATGGGGACGGAGTCGGAGAGGCGGCGGATCAGGGGGCTCTTGCCCAGGATGAGAAGAATCGCCACCAGGAAGACCATCAGGAACCACAGGGGTTCCTTCTGTGCCACCGGGCCTATGACGTAGGCCAGAAGCGCCATGAGATGGGGAATCAGCGAGGGGTTCTCGGCCTGGTGGCCCTTGTAGTTGACGAGGAGGAGCGCCGCCAGGACGAAAAGACCGGCGATAAGGAGCCACCCCGAGGGATCGAGGGCCAGAAGGACAAAGCCCAATATCCCCGAAAGCGTCAGTGTCCGGGTCGTCCCGAAGCCCTGGTCCTTCTCCTCGCTCGCACGACGGAAGGCGTGGAGCTCGAGACCTAGGACGAAGCAGAAGAGGACCGTCAGAACAAAGCTCACGAGAAGGGGCGGAAGGGACGGGGAGAGAGTCATAGAAGGTTTGCCCACTCCCCGGAGAAGACATCGGTGCGGGTGATTCCGCCGACGAGCCTGCGGGAGTGCTCGTTCTCGATCACCGGCAGAAACTCGAGGTCGCGCTCGTTCATGCGGGCAATGGCAGTGAGGATCGGGTCGTCGACCGTGACCGTCACCACGTTTGTGATCATGGTCTGGGCAACGGTGGTCTCCGTCCATTTCTCGGGGGGGATCCGGTCGAGGTCGTAGAGGGAGATCACGCCAATCAGGTGAGGGCCCCCGGGGGTCTCTTCCGTCACCGGGTAGATGCGGTGGAGATGGCGAAGGACGAAGTGCTCGCGAAAGTCGGCGAGCGTGAGCTCCTGGGGCGCATTGACGATGTTCCGGAGCATGGCGTTTCGAACCGGCAGATGGAACCGGTTAGAGAGGTGGATGTCCTCCCGGTCGCGCTGATGGGTCGAGATGGAGGTGCTTCCGCTCACCACGTAGCTCACCACCGTTCCGATCAGCCCCGGGATCAGGTAGCCCGAGCTGTGGGTGGCCTCGGCGATGAAGACGACCGCCGCAAGAGGGGTTTTGTAGCCGGCGGCGAGAAAGGCCGACATTCCCATGACGACCCCGAAGTCGTAGGGTTCGAGACCTGCGACCTGGGCCACGACCGATCCTGTGGCGGCCCCGAGGGAGAGGAGGGGAAAGAAGGCTCCTCCTATGCCTCCGGCGGAGAAGGTGAAGATGACGGCGATCGCCTTGAGGAAGAAGAGTTCTACTGCCATCAGAACAGGGATGTTCCCTGTCAGGAGGTGCTGGATGAAGATGTATCCTGGCCCCAGGGGGAGGGCCTCCCCCCAGGCCCAGGTTGCGACGTATCCTGTGAGTCCCAGGACGAAGGCGCCTAAAAAGGGACGGAACCCGATCCGTTTGCGGGGGGAGTTCTCGAACCATTTCTTGGTTCGGCGATAGACCCGGATAAAGAGGGATGTGAGAAGGCCGCAGATCACGCCGATGACGATGACCGAGAGAAAGTCCTTGAAGTGAAACTGGGCCTTGGCGGCCAGCTGGAAGAGCGGGCTTGTCCCGACGAGGCTCACCATGACGATATAGGAGGAGACGCTCGAGATGAGCGTCGGGACCAGGGCGTTGGGGGCAATGTCCGAGCGGTAGGGAACCTGGAGGACGAAGATCGCTCCGGTGAAGGGGGCCTTGAACATGGCGGAAAGCCCTGCTGCCGCCCCTGCGAGGAGCATGACCCGCTGTTCCTCGTAAGGGATGCGAAGCCAGCTGAAGGTGCGGTCGACGAGGGAGCTTACCACGCCGCCGATATAGGTGGAGGCCCCTTCGAGTCCCGCCGATCCTCCGAATCCCAGTGTCGCGATGTAGGCGGGAATCTTGAACAGGGCGTTCCGGAGGGGGAGCTTGCCCCGGTATTCGTGGTAGCTCTTGATGATTTCTTCGGTCCCTCCGGCGTTGTCGACGTGGCCCGAGACGAGAATGTAGCGGGCGACAAGGACGCCGGCCATGGGAATCAGAATCACGATGAGATGGTTCTTGAAGGCGGTGTTGTAGAGGGTGAGAAAGAGAAGATGGTAGACGACCCGCTCGATCAGGTAGACCAGAAGACCTGTCACGCTCCCGATCAGGACGGACAGAAAGATCGTCCTCCAGAAGATATTGAGCCGGGTAATGTGGCCCAAGGCCTGCCGGGTTCCGAGTCTCAGTCGCCGTCTTATCTGCATGGGGAGTTCCTGTGGCGGTCACCGGTTAGGAGGGGCCTACGAAAATAAAGGAGAACGGTCATCATGGTCAAAGAATAACGCCACCGGGGCCGGATTGCAAAAGAGGCCTCTCAAAGAGGCCGAGCGGTCAGGGAGGAACTAGTCGTGGGGTGGAGAAAAAAGCCCGGCCGCAAAGGCCCGGAGCTTGTCGAGGGGCGTAAGCGGAGTAATCACGCTTCCTCCGATGGTGGTCACGATCTTGGTTTCGAGATCGGCAAGCCTTCCGATCCCCCGGAAGGAGATCTCCCGGGCGGCCACAACGGCGGGGTTGCCGGAGTTCCAGACAAAGGTCATCTCGTCGGCCAACCGGTGAAGCGCACGGGCGATCGGGCGTCGGCGGCTCTCGTAGTCCTGAAGGTCCTCCCTTCTGACGAGAGGGCCCCTCAGAAGCGCCTTGGCAAGAAGGGGGGCAAGAACGCGGGCATCCTCCATGGCTTGGTTCCTTCCCTGGGCCACGTGAGGGTTCATGGCATGGGCCGCGTCTCCGATGAGGGCGACCCCGTCGCTGCACCAGCGGTCGAGGTCGACCTTCCAGACCGGAAGGGGAAGATAGCGGGAGGGATCTCCGTAGCCCTCCGATTGGGCCAGGGCGGCAAAGCCCGGGACAAGGGTGTCGAGACGGGCAAGAAGGGGAGCCGTCCCCCGGGAGAAGAAGGCGTCCCGGTCGGAGTCGGGGAGAAGAAGGAGAAAAAAACGGCGTCTTGCCGAGACGGAGAAGAAAAAGAAGATGGATCGGGGGCCCAGAAAGTAGCGGCCGGTCGGATCAAGAAGGGCGGGGGGGATCTCCTTTTCGTCCTCGGGAAGAAGGAGGGATCCTCCGAGATAGGAGTCCCGGTAGGGGGCGATCCGGCCGTTCCCAAGGCTCAGTCCCGAGAGCTCCCGGACCCGGGAGTGGCGCCCGTCGTCTCCTACGAGCAGCCGGGCCAGGATCCGGGACTCTTCCCCGCTGTCACGGCGAGCCGTGACGGTGACGCCCTGACCGTCGACCGCGAATGTCGTCATCTCCGTTCCGAAGCGGAGGACGACGTTGGGATGGGAGGAGAGATTCTTCGCCATAACCTGGTCCATCTGGTGGGGCTCGATCGCCAGGGCAAAAGGGTACGGGCCCCGGCCCCGCTCATAGCGGGAGCGCATGAGAAGACGTCCCTGCCAATCCCGGAAGTCGAAGGAGCGGTAAAGGGTGTGAGGCGTTGCCCGAAGCTCCTCCAGAAGTGAGAGCTCCTCAAGAATATCGAGTCCCAGAGGCTGGACAAGCTCGCCCCGGTGGACAGGGGAGAGGCCCGGCCTCTTGTCGAGAAGAAGAATGCGGAATCCCAGGGGGGCGAGATAGTTGGCAAGGGTCAGGGCGCCGATTCCGGCTCCGGAGACGACGACGTCGAAGGCTTCTGTTTTCTTTTCGGCCTCACTGGTCATAGAAGGAGACTCCCGGATGAAGGGATCGTGTGGGGTAGTAGATCATGGGAAGCAGGCGGGCAAGTCTTTGTCCCACACCATTCCAAGCCTCGCGAAGAGCCGATGCCTCTTCAAATCCCTTTTCCTGGACCGCGAAGGTAAGGGCTGCGATGGGACCGTTTCCGTCATCGATTCGCACCGTGGTGCGAATCTGGACGGTCGTCACGGAAAAGTCGGGGTGGACCGAGGTGCGACGTTCGATGCGAACCGGATCGAAGACGAGGCGGTTTTCGGGGGAGGGAAGGGTGAGTCCCCTGGGGGCGTCTTGGCAAGATGGCCCGCCCCCAGGATTGAAGCAGAGCGTGATCCCGGCCGCTGAAAGTGCCGTGACAAGAGCCTTTCTGGCGGCCTTTTGCTCTTCGGGTCCGATCGTTTTAGAGAGGACGAGGAGGAGGGGGTGGAGGCGCCGCCTGTGATGAAACCGGAAGTGGACATCGATCAGTGTCTTGTCGAAAAGCCTCTGGAAAACAGGTCGGTCGAGGGGCGACCCGGCAACGGGGCGGAACGATCCCTCTATCACTCCGTGACGGCCTGGAATGTGGATCTTCAGAATATGGCATGTGCCAGTTCCCCGGGCCGTGGTAGGCGTGCAGTCCATCTCAAGGGGCAAGACCTTCCTGTAAGGGGGAAGCCGCAAGAGATGTGTTTCCCAGAGAAGTGTTCCGGCATCGAAGGGGGTCTTCGGATTGCGAAAGATCCCCGCAAGGGGAGGGAAAACAAGCGGCTCCGGAAGAGTGAGGGGGAGGAGTGATCCCCGGAAGGCGAGTCCGGAGAGCCCTTTTATGCCCCCGTTTCTCCTGATTCGGGCTTCCTCGTCGAGCCGGGCGGGCGGAGCGGGGCGTTCCTTTAGCACGAGGGGGAGAACCGAAGGCCGCAGGGTGAGCCGGGTTTCCCGGAGTGCCTTCCGCCAGAGGTGGGCGGCTGTCTCCCTCTCCCTTAAAACTTTGGGGCGGAGTTTTTTGGGGAAGGAGTCGAGGGTGTGGATCCTCCGGGAGAGCTCAAGCGCCCGCCTGAGGTCGCGAAGCCCTCTTGCCCCGTCGCCCCGGGAGAGCTCCTTTCTTTCGCTAGAGAGCCGCCGGGAGAGCCCTCTCTCGCTCGCCCGGTCTTCTTTTGCGAGGGCGTCGGTCAGGGTATGGAGATAGGCCACCGGGACCGAGAGAAGGAGGTAGATCGAGGTGAGATGGATATAGGGCCTGTCGGGGCTTTGGATATAGGTGCGAAGCCAGCTGTCCGTGACCCGGGGGCCTCCGGCAGGGCTCTCCCGAAGCCAGCGGCGGGCCTCCTCCGATGTCAGCGGATAGCCCTGCGAGGCCAGAAAATTGCCAAAGGCGTTAAAGGCCAGGTCGAGAGCCTTTGCCCGGGCTTTCTCCGGTGACATGGCCTTGTGGGCGTGGCCGGAGAAAAAGATCGTTTGGGGAGTCCTCTCCGGAAGATGCAGGACAAAGAGAGGCGGTCTTTCCGGTTCCTGCCGGAGAAGGAGCGGGGGCGGCGGGGTGGAGAAGGAGGGAAGGAGTGTGCAGGAGGAAAAAAGGAGCGGGACGGCCGCAAAGAAAAGACGTCCCGCCCGAAAGGAAGGTCGGGGAATGTGCGGGTCGGACAACGCTTCCTCAGGCAGTCTCGGGATCGTTGATCCTGTCCTGCTCCTCCGGGCCGTCCGTACCCGCCGTATAAAAGCGCAGGGGGGAGAGACGGGAGATGTCCCCCAGAAGAGGAGCAATAAAGGTCCAGGAGCGCTCTACCTCGTCGTTTCTTGCAAAGAGGGTCGAGTCGCCCACGATGGCGTCGTGGAGGAGTCTCTCGTAGGCATCGGGTGCCTTGTCGTGGTAGGCGGTCTGGTAGGAGAAGTCCATCTCCACCGGGTCGATCACGAGCTGTCCTCCCGGCCGCTTGATGCCGAAGCGCAGGGAGATCCCTTCATTGGGCTGGATGCGGATGACGAGCTCGTTCGGGACCGTTCCCGGACATCCGGCAAGTCGGAAGAGTGCGAAGGGGAATTCCTTGAAGACGATCCGGATCGAGGTCTCCCGGCGACTCATCCGTTTCCCGGCCGTCAGGTAGAAAGGGACTCCGGCCCAACGCCAGTTCTGGACCTCGACCTTGATGCGGGCAAAGGTGGCGGTATCGGACGTGGGGGGGATCTTCGGTTCGTTCCGGTAGCCCGGGACGGGAACGCCGGCCACCTCTCCCACCGTGTACTGGCCCCGGACAAGAGTCCGGGGGATGTCTTCGGTGCGGATCGGGCGAAGCGAGCGGAGGACCTTGACCTTTTCGTCGCGGATGGCCTGGGCCTCGAAGGCGACGGGCGGCTCCATGGCGGTAAGCGTCATGATCTGGAAAAGGTGGTTCTGGACCATGTCGCGGAGGATCCCTGCCTCTTCGAAGTAGGCGCCCCGTCCCTCGACGCCGACCGCCTCATGGACGGTGATGTGGATGCTCTTGACGTGTACGTTGCTCCAGAGGGAGCCGAAGACGGGGTTGGAGAGGCGGAAGACAACGATGTTCTGGACCGTCTCCTTGCCGAGATAGTGGTCGATACGGAAGACCTGGTTTTCCCGGAAGACCTGGAGAACCTCTCGGTTCAGGTCCTGGGCCGAGGCGAGGTCATGACCGAAGGGCTTTTCGATGATAATCCGGGTAAACCCCCCGCCCCCTGCCGTCTCGCCTTCGTTGATTGTCGAGAGGGCATAGGTACCGAGGTTGCGGATGATCGGGACGAAATAGCTCGGTGGGGTTGCAAGGTAGTAGAGGACATTCCCCTTTGTGGGGTTCCTGAAGTCTTCAGAGAGGAGAGTGCCCCGGAGAGCGTTGTAGCCGTTCGGATCCTCGAAGGTCATGGCATGGTAAAAGATCCGCTTCTCGAACTCCGGAAAGAGATCGAGCCGGCCCGCATATCGCGAAAAGGTCTGGACCGAGGTCAGGATCTCCTCCCGGAACTCCTCGTGGGTCTTCGGGCTTCGCGCCACGCCCACGATGCGGGTCTCCGGATGAAGCAGGCCGTCGACGGCCTGGTCGAAGAGTGCGGGCAGGAGCTTTCGGTGGGTGAGGTCTCCGGAGGCTCCAAAGATGATGATGGTCAGGGGCGGGGGGGCGCCGTTGGTCGTTGGGGCTCCGGAGAAGATATCGGCGGGTCCGGTCAAGGGAGATCCTTTCGCTGGTTGGCGGCCCGTCTCGGCCACCGGGAAAGAGTGGAAGGTCCGGTTTGTCAGGAGCCCTTTTTTGCCGCGATCTTGCGCGAGGTGCTCTCGAGAAGGCTCTCGAAGGATTTGTTGAAGGCCGCGACACCTTCGGTGATCAGCTGGTTGTAGGCGGCTTCAAGGGAGATACCGAGAGTCGCCAGTCCGTCAAGGATGGCATGGGGATTCTCGCCGCCGGATGGGGGGTATTTGTCGATCGTCCGGGCGACCGTTCCGTGGTCGGCGAAGGCCTGAAGAGTCTCGCCGGGAACAGTGTTGACCGTATCAGGGCCGATCAGGTTGTCCACATAGAGGGTGTCCGGATAGGCCGGATTCTTGGTTCCCGTCGAAGCCCAGAGGGGACGCTGGACGACTGCGCCCTTCCGGGAGAGAGAGCCGAAGGTGGAAGGGGAAAACAGGTCGCCGAAGAGCTCGTAGACAATGCGGGTATTGGCGATGCCAGCCTTGCCCATGAGCTCCCGGGCCTTGCGGGCCAGGGCGGGGTCTGTGGCACCTGAGTCGATTTCCGAAAGCTTCTTGTCGATTAAGGTGTCGAGCCGGCTGATGAAGAGGCTTGCCACGCTACGGATCCGGGAAGGGTCCCCCCCACCGGCGGCGTAGGTCTCGAGTCCTTCGATATAAGCCCGGGCGGACTTTTTGTAGGCCTCCGGGGAGAAGAGAAGCGTGACGTTCACCGAGATGCCCTCGGAAATGAGCTGACGGATGGCAGGGATTCCCTCGTCCGTTCCCGGGATCTTGACGAGAAGGTTTGGCCGGTCGACCATCTTATGCAGTGTTCTGGCCTCTGCGACCGAGGCCGCCGTCTCGTGGGCCAAAAGGGGGTTGACCTCGATCGAGACGAATCCGTCGAGCGTCTTCGAGCTCTCGTAGACGGGGCGGAAGAAGTCGCAGGCCCGCCGCACGTCGTCGACCATGAGCCGGCGAATGATGTCGGTGGGGGATTGCCCTTCGGCGGCAAGCCGCACGATATCGATATCGTAGTCGGAGGAGCCGTTGATGGCCTTTTCGAAGATGGTGGGGTTGGAGGTGATTCCCCTCACCCCGACCTGTCCGATCAGGCGATCGAGCTCGCCCGAGTCCATGAGATGGCGGCTAATCGAGTCGAGCCAGAGGCTCTGTCCTTCGCGGAGAAGGTCGGCGATGCGTCCGGTCGGGGCGATTTTCTTGTCCATGAACGTCTCTCCTTGAGATTGAATGGGGCAGGTCTTCCCTTACAGGGCGATCTCGGGCCAGGACTCCCTGATGCGCGCGAGAATCTTGGGAACCGAGAAGCCGAACTCCTCCATGAGGCGTTCGTAGGGGGCGGAGGCACCGAAATGATCGAGTCCGACGGCGATACCCCGGGAGCCGATATAGCGCCATGCGCTGATGGGGCTTCCGGCCTCGGCGTAAAGGCGAAGCGGGGTGGATCCCATCACGGAGTCTCGATAGGCGACATCCTGACGATCGAAGAGAGTGGTGCAGGGAAGGCTTACGAGGCGGGTAGGGATCGACTTTTTCTCGAGCTCGTCCTGGACCTTCCAGAGAAGAGAGACCTCGGACCCAGTCCCCATCAGCGTGATTTTAGGGGGGCTCGAGGCTTCCCGGAGGATGTATCCGCCCCGGCGGACGCCGGTTTTGATGCGCTCAAAGGGAACGTCCAGGATGGGGAGTCCCTGGCGGGAGAGGATGAATGAGACCGGCATGGTGTCCTGCTCCGTGATCCAGTCCATGGCGGCGAGGGTCTCGTTGGCATCGGCCGGCCTCATGACGGCCATGTTCGGCAGGGCGCGCAGGGAGGTCAGGTGCTCGATCGGCTGGTGCGTCGGTCCATCCTCCCCGAGTCCGATGCTGTCGTGGGTAAGGACGTAAAGGACCGGAAGGCCCATGAGAGCCGAGAGGCGCATGGCCCCCTTCATGTAGTCGGAGAAGACGAGGAATGTCCCGCCGTAGGGGCGGATCCGGGTGAGGGCCATGCCGTTCATGATCCCTCCCATGGCGTGTTCCCGAACTCCGAAGTGGAGGTTGCGGCCCCCCGGGGTGGAAAGCTGGTTGTCGGTCTCCCCCTTGATCAGTGTGTTGTTCGAGGGGGCAAGGTCGGCCGAGCCTCCGAAGAGGAGCGGCTGCATCCGGGACGCTTCCTGGAGGACGGTTCCGAAGGCCTGACGTGTGGCCATGGGCTTGTCGGCAGGCGAGAAGGGGGCGAGGCGCGAGGCCAGCCCGGAGGCGTGTTTTCCCTTGATGACAGCGGACTCGAAGAGCTCTGCCTCCTTCGGGAAGGCTGCGCGGTAGCGGGCAAAGAGGGCGTTCCATTCCTCCTCGAGTGCGGCACCTTTGCCGGCGATCCCGGAAAAGACGGGGCGGACCTCTTCGGGGATGAAAAAGTCGGGGGAAAGTGGCCAGCCCAAGTGCTCCCGGGTCTTTTTGACCTCATCCACTCCCAGAGGGGTGCCATGGACGTGGGCCGTGTCTTGGTAGGTGGGGCTTCCGTATCCGATGTGGGTCCGGATCGCGATCATTCGGGGCTTGTCGCGTTCCTGGGGGAGGGCCTTGTCCGGGTCGGTGGCCCAGTCCATGGCATCACGAAGGGCGGCGGTATTGTTCCCGTCGGCAACCTCGCGGACAGCCCATCCCAGGGCCCTAAAGCGAGCCGGAACATCTTCCGTAAAGGCGAGATCGGTGCTGCCGTCGATCGAGATATGGTTCCTGTCATAAAGACAGACGAGGTTCGAGAGGCCCTGGTGGCCGGCGAATGAGGCGGCCTCATTTGAGATGCCCTCCATCATGTCCCCGTCCCCGCAGGTCACGAAGACCCGGGGGGAGAGGATCGTCATGCCAGGACGGTTGAATGTTGCCCCGAGATGCCTTATGGCGAGAGCCATTCCCACGGCGTTGGCAAACCCCTGCCCCAGGGGGCCGGTGGTTGTCTCTACGCCTATTGTGTGATGGTATTCGGGGTGGCCGGGGGTCAGACTACCCCATTGGCGGAAGGACTTCAGGTCGTCGAGGGTGAGCCCGAACCCTGTCAGGTGCAAAAGCGAATAGAGAAGGGCCGATGCGTGACCAGCGGAGAGGACGAACCTGTCGCGGGCGGCCCAGTCAGGATTTTTCGGGTTGATCCGGAGATAGTCTCGCCAGAGGACGAAGGCGGGGGCGGCAAAGCCCATGGGTGTTCCGGGATGGCCGGAATTCGCTTTCTGGACGATGTCGACCGAAAGCATCCGGAGGGTATTGATGGCCCGAAGTTCGAGTTCCGGGGAAAGGGGCTCGGGGGAGTATGGCATGAAGAGGGTCTCCTTCGTTTGGATGCGCCCGGAGACTGACGACCGGGAGGGACTGCCAAGGACTGTCGGGACTCATTTTGGAGAGGGCTCCTGTAGTGTGTCGTCCCGGGATCTTTTTCTAAACTATGGGGCATCTTTCATTAAAAATCAAGCGATGAAGGCCTTTTTTATCGAGGAAGAGGCCTTTGTCGGGCGCGGATTTTGCCCACGGCCATGTCAAAGTCAGCCGCACCCAGCCTGCCCTGTGAGAGGGCGCGCCAGCTGTAGAAAACAGGGCTGGCTTTTTTCCTTCGACTTCTGTATT
>Ga0078972_1008545_pt1 | contig 21297 bp, 17 predicted proteins | sample YelNatPaOPGAMG01_FD_67568 | JGI IMG/M metagenome (GOLD analysis project Ga0078972, IMG submission 67568) | Hot spring thermophilic microbial communities from Obsidian Pool, Yellowstone National Park, USA - OP-RAMG-01 (SPADES assembly) (version 2) | ecosystem: Environmental > Aquatic > Thermal...
GATGATGTCCAGCAGGATAAAGGAGGGATGGTGCTGCCGCACCTTCTCCAGCGCCTCCATCCCATCCCCGGCAGTCAATACCTCGTATCCCTGGCTGCTCAGGGTATCGGATAGGAGCTCGCTGAAAAAGCGATCGTCATCGACGACCAGAACCGTCTTCGCCAACCTCTTCTCCCCTTTGCTTTTCCAATCTCTCTATCCGCGCCAGCAGTTGCCTCTGTTCCTCTGCCAGTTGCCGCAGCTCCTCCCTGCTGGCCAGGTTCATCCTCTCCACCGCCCGTTTTATGATCGTTCCTATCCTCTTCTCCAACTCCGAGCGGTTCTTCTCCATCCTTTCCCGAAGCTCTTTGATCAGCTTAGCCCCTTCTTCTCGGCTCAGCTCCCCCTGCTCGACGAGGTCAGCGATTATCTCTTTGGCCTTCTCTTCTTTCAGGGTCACGATTCCCAATCCAGCCAAGGCGGCCTTGCGCAACAAATCCATCATCCCTTCCACCCCCCTAACCGATGCCACCGCTGTCCACATCTCCCTCTTTTCCGCCCAGCATCCTCTTGACCAGGGCAGGTACCGAGGTCAGCGCCCGATCGATCTTCCCGGGATCGCGGCCCGAGCCTTCCCCCAGCTCGGCCCTTCCCCCTCCCTTGCCATCCGTGATCTCCGCCACTTCCCGTACCAGCCTGCCAGCATGAAGCCGGGAGGCTGCTGATCCGCTGGTACTCACCACCCAGTGAACTCTATCGTCGGTCGAGGAGGCCAGCACCACGGCCCCCCCCTGCATCTTGTCCCGGATCAGATCAGAAAGCCTTCTCAGCTCCCGGGGACCCAAGCAGTCCACCCTGCCCCAGACCACCTCGATCCCCTCAATCACCACTTTTTGCCGCAGCAGCTCCTCCCTTTTTTGAAGGGCGATATACTCCTGCATTCGGTTCAGAGCTGCCTCCTGGTCTTTTAATGACTGCATCAGCTTATCCAGGCGGGACAATAGCTCCGAAGGCCTTGCCTTGAGACGGTCTGCCGCCGCCTGGATCAATCCTTCCTCCTCCTTGATCCGCCTCCACCCCTCCCGTCCCGCTACCGCTTCTATTCTCCTGATTCCGGCGGCTACGCCCTCCTCGCCCACAAGCTTGAAAAGGCCCAATTCGCCCGTAGCCCGGACATGGGTGCCCCCGCACAGTTCCTTGCTCACCCCGGGAATCGTCACCACCCGGACCTTCTCTCCATACCTCTCCCCGAAGATCGCCATTGCCCCGGAGGCCAAGGCCTCTTCCAAAGGCCTCTCCTCGATTTGCAGGGTGAGGTTGGAACGGATGTGTTGGTTCGCCAGCTCTTCCACTCTTTCCAACTCTCGCTCTTGCAGAGGGGCGAAATGAGAAAAATCAAAGCGAAGCCGATCCGGGGCCACCAGCGAACCAGATTGCCGGACATGGTCCCCCAGGACCTGACGCAGGACCGCATGAAGGATATGGGTCGCGGTATGGTGGCAGGCTGTTGACTGCCTCAGCTCCTCGTCCACTTGACAGCTTACCTTTTCCTCCCGGCGCACCTTACCCCTCTTGATCCTGCAGCGATGGAGGGTCACGCCCCGCACCGGGGAAGTGGTGTCCAATACCTCCGCCTTCCCCCCTTCCCAGGTAATCCACCCCCGGTCTCCCACCTGCCCTCCCGATTCAGCATAAAAGGGGGTTCTATCCAGGACGATCTCTACCTCCGCGGGAGCCTCCGCCTCCTCTACCGGTTTACCGTCTTGGAGCAGAGCCCTGACCGTTCCCTCGCCGCTCAAGGTTTCGTAGCCTATAAACTGGCTGCTGGCATGGGCCGGGGCCTCCAGCTCCAATCCCGGAATTGTCGCCTCAAGATGACCGGATGACCGGCTCCTTCTCCGTTGTTCCTCCATCTCCCTCTGGAAGCCTTCTTCGTCCAAAGACACCCCCATCTCGCGCGCCATTTCCGCGAGTAGGTCGAAGGGAACCCCATAGGTGTCATAGAGCCTGAAGACCTTGTCCCCGGGCAGGATTCCCTTCCCACTTTCCCTTGCCTCCCTCAGCTCCTCCTCCGCCAAAGGCAATCCGTTGCGGAGCGTATGCATGAAACGCTCCTCCTCGTGGAGCGTCAAGCGACTGATGGTCTCCCTCTTATCCTCCAGTTCCGGGTAGGGACCGGACATGATATCGACCACCGTGCCCACCATCTGGTAGAGAAACGGCCTTTCCAGGCCCAGCATCATCCCGTGTCGAAGGGCACGGCGAAGGATCCTTCGCAGGACATATCCCCGAGACTCATTGGACGGCATTACCCCGTCGGCGAGGAGAAAGGTAACAGCCCGGGCATGATCAGCGATGACCCGCAAAGAGACATCTCCCACCGGATCCTCACCGTACCTCCTATCCGCCAGCTCTTCCATCCGGCTGATCAGGGGGAACAGGAGGTCGCACTCGAAGTTGCTCTTTACCCCCTGCAGTACGGCCGTCAATCTCTCCAGCCCAGCTCCGGTATCGATGCTGGGACGGGGAAGGGGTCTAATGCGGCCATCGGCGCTGCGCTCGTACTGCATGAAAACCAGATTCCATAACTCCAGAAACCGGTCGCAGTTGCATCCCACCCGACACTCCGGGCTCCGGCAACCCACCTCTTCTCCCTGATCGATCACGATCTCCGAGCAAGGGCCGCAAGGTCCGGTATCCCCCATGGCCCAGAAGTTATCCTTTTCTCCCAACCTGAAGATCCTCTCTTCTGGCAACCCGGCCAATTTCTGCCACAAGAAGAAGGCCTCCTCATCCTCTTCATACACGGTGGCGTAAAGACGCTCCGCCGGGAGCCCAAACTCGTTAACCAGCAGGTCCCAACAGTAGTCTATGGCCTTTTCCTTGAAATAGTCACCGAAGGAGAAATTACCCAACATCTCGAAAAAGGTGTGGTGGCGGCTAGTCCGACCCACATTCTCCAGATCGTTGTGCTTTCCCCCCGCCCGGACGCACTTCTGGCAACTGGCCGCTCTCCGGAAAGGAAGCTCATCCTTCCCGGTGAAAACCTCTTTGAACTGAACCATGCCGGCGTTGGTGAAGAGCAGGGTGGGATCGTTCTGGGGGATCAGGGAGGAGGACCTGACAATTCGATGATCTTGGCGCCGAAAGTATTCCAAGAAAAGACACCGGATTTCGTCGCCGGAAAGTCTTTTCATGTCATGATTCCGCAAGCCCCTCGAGGGATTTCAATATCGTCTCGAAGGGAAAACCTTGCCTCTGCAAGTAGCTACCGACCTTTTGCCGGACCCGCGCCGGATCCGAGCACCGCAGGGATTGCTGCTTCCTCCGCGCGGCCCGAAGGGCCAATTCCTCCTCAGGATACTCGGAGTAAACCTGTTGGATCGCCTGAGCGATCCGCTCAGGGGAGATGCCCTTGCCCTGGAGTTCTCTTCGCAAGCGCTCCCGGCCCCAGAGCCGGTGGGGAACCCGGGATAGGGCCCACTCCTCCGCATATTTGGCGTCGTCTAACAGTCTCTCTTCGTTGAGGCGCTCGATCGCCTTCGCGATCTCTGCGGGCGGATAACCCTTGCCTTCCAGTTTAGCGCGAACCTCCTGGACGGTTCGCCTCCGCAGGCTGAGCAGCCGGATGGCTTCCCAGTAGGCGTCCCTGGAGGTAGGTTCCTTGCTGACCCTTCTCACCTTACCCAGAGGTGAACCTCTCCAGCCCGGCCACCCGCGGGGGTTCCTGTTGCTGCCAAGTCTGGTCGGTGAGCGACTCGATCCCCCTGACCTTGAGGGCAAAGTCGTCGGGGTTGGAACTCCGCATCAAGGCTTCCTCATAGGTGATCAAACCGCTGTGATAGAGCTTCAGCAGGGACTGATCGAAGGTCTGCATCTGGTACTGGCTGACACTGGCCGCGATCACCTCAGGGATCTTTCTGGTCTTCTCCGAATCGACGATCGCTTCCCGGATGGTCTGGGTAGCGACCATTACCTCCACTGCCGGCACTCTGCCCATTCCGTCGGCCCGCGGGACCAGGCGCTGGGAGATTATCCCGCGGATTACCGAAGCCAGTTGTAGCCGTACTTGTTTCTGTTGATAGGGCGGAAAGACGGAGATGATCCGGTGAATGGTCTCAGTGGCATCCAGGGTGTGGAGGGTGCTCATTACCAGATGGCCGGTCTCAGCGGCGACCAGAGCAGTGGAGATCGTCTCGTAATCCCGCATCTCTCCCACCAGGATGACATCGGGATCCTGACGCAAAGCACTGCGAAGCGCAATCGAGAAGCTCTCGGTGTCAATTCCAACTTCGCGTTGGTTTATCAGGCACATCTTGTCCCGGTGCAGGAACTCCACCGGATCCTCGATGGTGATGATGTGTCCAGTGCGATGCGAGTTTATGTGCTCGATCATGGCGGCCAAGGTGGAAGATTTTCCACTGCCGGTAGTTCCGGTAACCAAGATAAGCCCCCGAGGCTCCATGGCCAGCTTTTCCACCACGGGGGGAAGGTTGAGCTCGGCGATACTCATGATCTTCATCGGGATGACCCGGAGCACAATGGCCACCGTGCTCCGCTGTTGAAAGATGTTGGCCCGGAACCTTCCCAGTCCCGCCACGCTGTATGCCAGATCCAGCTCCCCGTGTTGCTTGAATTTCTCCTTCTGCATGCTGTTCATGATGCTGAAGGCGATAGCAAGGGTGTCTTCTGCCGTCAACCGAGGCCGATCAGCCAGGGGGATCAACTTCTCGTCCACCCGGATCACCGGGGGGCTTCCCACCTTGAGATGGAGGTCGGATGCCTTCCTTTCCACCGCTACTTTCAGCAGTTCTTGAATCTGCATGGTCTCCATCGCCTCCTAAGGAAGATCCTTGGAGATTTCCCTTCCTCAAGAAGAAGCCGGCACTCCTTCCAGCGCGGGAGAGGGAAGCATCAACTTCTCCCGCAGGCGAGCCTCTATCTCTGCAGCCAAGGCCGGGTTTTCCTGCAGGAATTTCTTCGTATTCTCTCGTCCTTGACCGATACGCTCCCCTTTATAGGAGTACCAAGCACCGCTCTTGGTGAGGATCTCATGCGCTACCCCTAGGTCGATGATTCCTCCCAGCCGGGAGATCCCTTCTCCGTACAGGATGTCGAACTCCGCCTCGCGAAAGGGAGGAGCCACCTTGTTCTTCACCACCTTGACCTTCACCCGGGATCCCACCACCTCTTCCCCCTCTTTGATGGCCGCGATCCTGCGAATGTCGAGCCTAACCGAGGCATAGAATTTGAGAGCCCGCCCACCGGTGGTCGTCTCTGGATTTCCGAACATGACCCCGATCTTCTCCCGGATCTGGTTGGTAAAGATGACGCAAGTGTTGGACTTGCTGATGGCGGCCGTGAGCTTGCGCAGGGCCTGCGACATCAGTCGAGCCTGTAGGCCCATCTGGGGATCCCCCATCTCCCCTTCGATCTCCGCTCGGGGGACCAGAGCAGCCACCGAATCGATGGCCACCACATCTACCGCCCCGGACCTCACCAGCACATCCGTGATCTCCAGGGCTTGCTCCCCCGTATCGGGCTGGGAAATGAGGAGTTCGTCGGTATTGACCCCCAACTTCTTGGCGTAGTTGGCATCCAGGGCATGCTCCACATCGATGAAAGCCGCTGCCCCTTCACGCTTCTGCGCTTCCGCGATCACATGGAGGGCCAGCGTAGTCTTGCCTGAAGCTTCGGGCCCGAAGATCTCCGTGATCCTCCCCCGGGGAAGGCCCCCTACTCCCAGCGCATGATCGAGCTCAAGCGAGCCAGTGGAGATGACCGAAATGGGCAATAATGGCCCCCCGGCACCGAGTTTCATTATGGAGCCCTTGCCATAGAGCTTCTCTATCTGGCTAATGGCGATCTCCAGCGTCTTCTCGCGATTTCTCTTGTCCATAGCTGGGAGGCCTCCTGTCTCCTTGCGGGCCACTACTGGTTTCCGAAGAAAAGGAAATCACCAGTCCAAATTTAAATGAGCCTCCCCTCCTTGTCAACTGAAAAGCCTCCTTCGGGCCTTACCCAGCTGCAAAGGTCGAGAAGCAGCCTTGGATCCTCTTTTGGCAGTCCTTCAGCCGATCTGATCGGAGACGTGTTGGAAGAATTCGGAAGATAGGAGAGCGGAGACGAGTTGCGGATCGAACTGCCCACCTGACTCCCTTTCCAGCTCGGCCTTGACCTCTTCCAGGGTCAGCGCCCTCCGGTAGGGACGATCGGAAAGCATGGCATCCACTGCGTCGGCGATGGAGACCAGTCGTGCCCCCAGCACGATCTCCTCGCCCTTCAACCCCTCCGGAAAACCCTTGCCGTCGTACCGTTCATGATGGTGGAGGATAACGGGGAGCATCTCCGCCATGAACGGTACCGGGCCTACTATCTCCACCCCGATCTGAGGGTGTTTTCTCACCTCTTGCAGTTCTTCTTGGGTGAGCGTCCCCCGTTTCCGCAGGATCCGGCCTTCTACCCCGATCTTTCCGATATCATGGACAATCGCGGCCTGCTGCAAGAGAACGATCTGATGGCGAGGAAAGGACACTGCCTCTGCCAACCTTACCGTGAAGTTGGACACCCTCTCCGAGTGACCACGAGTATAATGGTCAACGGCATCTATGGCCGCTATGAGCGCCTTCACGGTCCCGTCGTAATGGTGCTGTATGTCCATCTTGGCCTTTTCCACCTGCCGGGCGAGACGGTCGGTAGTCCTTTCCAATTCCCTTATCCGCTGTCGGCCTGTTTCCCGATCCAGCCTCCTGGCGATTCCTCGCTCCACTACCCTCTCCACATCGGTCTTGTCGAACGGTTTAATCAGGTAATCCAGGGCCCCGTGACGGATTGCCTCCCGGGCTGTGCTTACGGTGGCGTAGGCCGTTATCATGACCACTTCCAGATCTCGATCTATCTCCTTGGCCAGCCGCAGAACCTCGATTCCGTCTCGGTCCGGCATCTTGATATCCAGGATGGCGACATCGAACTTCTCCCGCGAAAGCAGGCTGAGGGCCGAGGTACCGTCCCCCGCCACCCTCACCTCATATCGGTCCTTTAGGATCATGCGCAGTGCCTCGCGGGGGCCCAGTTCATCATCCACAATCAGGATTTTGGCCTTCTCGCCCATGGACGCTCATCCGGCATTTCTAAACCCTGGAACTACTCCGTACTTCTTCGGCCACGCAGGGAAGAAAGACCTCGAAAGTCAGTGCCCTGCCCGGCTCGCTCGACACCCGTATCGTCCCTCCATGTTCCTCGATGATCTTTTGGCTGAGAGGGAGGCCCAGACCGGCTCCGAATCCCTCCGCCGCCCGGAAGGGATCGAAAAGCTGTTCCGGGTCGTGAATTTGAATTCCAGGGCCATCGGCCCGCACCGAAACTCGAACCACTGGACCAGCGAGAGCGGCATCCCGCAAGCGCGGCAGCTCCTCCCCCCTTATCCCTTCGGTGCCGATGATCAGCCTTCCACCTTTGGCCAAGCAACTCACACAGTGAAGGAGGATGTAGGAAAAGGCCTTGCTCATTTGAACCTTGTCGACTTTGACAGTGAAGGGGAGGGGACTAAAGTCCTTGACGATCTCCACGCCCTCAGAGATTCCCTCTTCCCAGGCCAAAAAAAGGCTGTTGTCCAGGATTCGGGACAGATCTTCGAACTCGTACCGGATATCCAGCGGGTGAACGAAGGCAATGAGTTTCTCTACCAGGCCGTTTATCCTCTCTACCTCCTGGGTCACGGTAGTATAGAAGAAATTCTTGAAATCGGCATCCTCGTACTTCTCCTGCAGCAATTGGGTGAAAGTCCGGATGGCTACCAGGGGATTCTTGATTTCGTGGGCCATCCGGGCCAGTAGCTCGTTGAGCAGGTTGAGACGATCTGCCCTCTTTCGTTCCTCCTCCAGCTTTTTCCGAGAGGATATATCCTCGAAAAGGAGGACCGAACCCATGGGCTTGTCCTGCTCGTCCATCAGGGCATAAGTACTGACCTCCAAGGGCAGCTTTCCCTGGAAGAGAAAGATTTCCTCCTTCTCCCGGCCCTTCCCATTTTTCATAGCTTGATAAAGCAGATCTCCCAGGGGGGAGGGAAGGTAGCGAAGATCCTGTCCCACTATCTCCTCCGCGCGCCGGCCCAGGATCTGCTCGGCCCGGTGATTGAAAATGGTGATCCTCTGATTGCGATCGATGGTGATCACCCCGTTGGACATGTTGTCCAGTATCTTCTGGGAATAGGTCCTCTCGTAGTACATTTGCTGGTAAAGCAGAATGCCCTCGATTGCCACCGCCAGGTGACTGGCCAAGGTAAAGAGCACCTCCAGCTCGTCGGTGCTGAAGGGAATGCCTGTGACCTTATGATTGAGGTTGAGAATACCGATCAGCCTCCCTTTGGCCAGCAGAGGAACGCTTATGGCGCACTGGAGGATCTCCAGTTGTCGAATCAGCCCGCTATATTTGGGGTCGAGAGCGATCTCCTGGGCCTCGACCATCCTCAGGATTCTTCCCTCCCTCGCCAACCAGGAAGGTAGCTCTTCCTCTACTCGGATACGGAAATCCGCTGCTACCTCTGGCTTGATCCCACGGAAAGCCTTGACCCGGTAAACCCCCCCTTCTTCCAAGAGAAGCACCGACGCCTTGCTCACCCCCATAACCTCCATCAGGCTCTCGGTGAAGATGTTCAGCAGGCGGTCCAAGTCAAAGCTGGCGGTGAGGGTCTTGGAGAGCTCCCGCATGGCCCGCTCCGAAACCCGCGGGGAGAGTTGATAAGGCGAGGTTTCGCTACCTCGCCGTAGTCCTCGGACCGGCGATACCTCCATGGCAACAGTTCTCTCCCGCATCTGGCTCGCTCTTAACAATCGATGCCTTTCCAAGGCCCGGTGGACTAGCCCCTTCAGCTTAAAGGAGGATATCGGCTCCCGCACATAGTCGTAGAGGCCAGCGGTCATATCCTCCATCTCCGAGTCCGAAAGGTCGGAAGGAAAGATACCCACCAAGGACACCTGCGGCCTCAGCCGGCGTATGGTTTCCGCCATCCGCTGAATCTCAGCAGCGCAGTGACTGGCATCCAGGAGCACCATCTCGGCCCCATAACTCCCCAGGTATTCCAAGCACTCTTCCACCGAAGAGATGCCTATGACCATCACATCCGGGGAGAGTATTTCCTTGCACTCCCTGATCAATTGAATTCGCTTCGAGAGCATGAGGGCGATTTCCATCTCTTCTTTGCTCCTTTTCGCTTTCGGTTAAGGAATGGAGGCCTTGATTGCCGGAAGAATAATGTGAAGGGAAGTCCCCTCCTTTTCCCGACTGTCCACCTGGATGGTTCCATGGTGGTCGGAGACTATCTTGTAGCATATGGAGAGGCCGAGCCCGCTCCCCCCCTGCTTGGTGGTGAAGAAGGGGTCGAAGACCTTTGCCAGATTCTCGGCGGGGATCCCGGGTCCGGTGTCGGAAATGGTCAGGATCAGCTTTTCCCCCGAATCTTCGCCATTGACGCGGTGGTCGGTGGAAATGGTCAGCACCCCGCCTTCTTCCATGGCCTGTACGCTATTAAGTATGACATTCCAGAGGGCTTGTTTCAATTGAAATCGGTCCCCTTCCGTGGAATAGGAGGAAGCACGATAACGGCGCTCTATCCGGATCTTCTGCCTTCGAATCTGTTCCGAAAGAAGAAGCAGGATCTCTTCCACGATCTCTTCCAGCTGCAGGATCTCGAAACGGGCAGGCTGTGCCTCTCCCTTCAGGTCCAGCATCTGCGATACGAGCAGGTCAATCCGGTCCACTTCTTTGAGGGCTATCTGGGAAAAATGGTTCCGGAACTCCTCATCGTCATGCCTATCTGGCAAGAGCTGGGCCAGGGTCTTGATGGACACCAGAGGGTTCTTGATCTCGTGGGCGATGCTGGCTGCCAGGGTTCCTATGTAGGCCAGCTTTTCCGCCCTCCACTTCTCTATCTGCAGTTTCTTTATCTCCGTGAGATCGCTGAAAAGGGCGATGGCACCCAGCAAAGATCCCTCTGGGCCCTGCAAGAGGGATGTGGTGATCCCTATGGATATGACCTCACCACCCTTGATCCGAAGGTCGAATTCCAAGCCGGATCGGCCCCGCCTCTGAGACAGAGTAGAGAGGAGAAGATCGGCCAGCTTCTCATCCAGTATCCGACAATCCCGTCCTAATGCCTCCGCCGCTGGCATCCCGGTTATCCTCTCCGCTGCCTGATTGAAGGTGGTAATCCTTCCCTCGCAGTCCACGGCAACAACCCCGCTTTCCAGATTGCGGAGAATGTTCTCTTGATGTTCCTTGACACTCGTCACCTCATCGTACAATTGAGCGTTCTTGATGGCCACTGCAGCCTGATTCGCCAGGGTCATTAGCAGCTGCAAGTCATCCTCGGAAAAGGGATCGCCCGAGAGCTTCGGTCCCAGCAGCAGAAGGGCCGACAGTTGATCCTGGAGGATCACCGGTATGGCCAGTTCGGCACCCAAGCGCTGCATCTCCCGGGATATCTCCTCTCCTTCCTCCGAGCGGATCCGATCGTGAATACCCTCCCGCACCAGCGGGAGGTGTTCCCACTCCACTCTCCTCACCACTGCCCATTCCTCGGGGATGAAAGAACAGGTGGGGGAAGGAAAGCAAGACCGGTAGAAGCGCCCGGCCGACAGCTTGAGCCCCGTCCGCTGGGGATTCATGAGAAAGAGGGAAGCACCTTCGACCTTCATATCGTGCACAATCGAGGAAAGGAGACGATCGATCAAATGGTCGAGGCGGAGGATGGAGGTCATCGCCTCGCTCGTCCTTCTCAGGGTTTGATGGTAGTCGTAGGCCCCCCGGAAAAAGACTCTATCTACCAAGGATTGTACCTTTTCCTTCAAGGGTTGAAACCCGACCGCCAAGACCAAAGCTGCCACGGCGGTGGCTACCATGGAGGAGTAACCGATATAGGTGCGCAGAAAACGCTCCAACCCCAGAAGCACGATCAGGAAGAAGGCGGTGAGGAGGACCACCAGGATGGAGTACACCATGCCCCGCCGAAAGACGATGTTGATGTCCATACTGTGGAACTTCACGATGGCATAGGATTCGGTTACCAAGGCCACCGGGATCAGGAACAGTCCCCAGGGTAGGATGTCCACATTGAAGGCGGGGAGAAAGGTGTAGGCCCCCCCGCCGAAGCCCAGGGCCCAGGACCAGAAGAGATATTTGAGCTGGTTCCGGGTCAGCCCCGAGGCATTCTGGTAGCCATTGATCAACAGGCTCAGGCCATAGCAGACCACGAGGAGCAGGTAGAAGGCAAAAAAAGGATAGGCGGGTCCGGCGTGAGGGTAATAGGGAAAGACCAAGGTGGGTTCAACGCGGGAAATGAACCAGGGCGTGAAGTTCAGGATCAGGAAGAGGCCGGTCATCCCCCATCCTAGGCGCAGGGGAATCCTTTGCCTTTCTTTATCCATTTTGAGAACGGAGAAGACGAAACGGAGGAAGAGAAAGGGGATAACGATAGATCCGAGATGCAGGATGCGCGTCCACAGCATCGCCTCCACCTCGGATCCCGCCTTCATCATCTGGCATACTCCCAGGCTCCAGAGCCCGATGGCCGCCATGAGGAGAAAAAACAGTCGATTCGACTCTTTTTCCCGGGCCTTGAAGTAAACCAGAATCCCGAGGGAGAGGCTGGTTATGGCATTGATAAGGGCTGCCAGACTGAATGGATTCATGGCTGCCGTTACCACTCTATCGCGAGACCATACCCGGGATTATCCCTACCCTCTCCCGGTAGGACCGGTACGAGTTCCCCAGGTTCGCCAGCAAGACCCTCTCCTCGTATAGAATGCGGGCAGCCAGCAGGGGGGTATGGACCAGGAAAACATAGCAAAGGGTATAGAAGGAGTTGAGGATCAGAGCCAGCCCCCCCAGTTCCAGTAGGGTGGCCAGATAGTAGGGATGGCGGCTGAACCGATAGGGACCGGCCTCCACCACTCGATGACCTCTCTTTATCTCGATCCTGGCGCTCCACCACGGCCCCAAGGCGCGCACGCTCCAGCCGTTGATTGCTACCCCGCAGGTGGCCAAAACGTAGCCGGGGACCGATACCCACAGGTTCACATCCGGCATCCGCCCGAAGTACTCCACCAGGGCCCCCATTACCGATATCAGGTAGGAGGCGAAGAGGACGGGAAAGGTCCAGTTGTCGCTCATCCTTCCTCCTGGCGCTCCGCGGGTGCGAAATACCTTGATCTTGACCACCACGACCGAAAGCAGGAACAGGAGGAAGAAGCCGGTGAAGGACAAGGTTAGTCCCCCTCTTGAGGAGAAAGGTGGCCCTCAGCAGAGATGAAAGATGCTCATCTCGGAGAAATCCATACGGACCTCCTCTTCCAGTGAGTAGCCGGATTCGACAAATATGCGCTTCCATTCCTGCCGGGGAATTGACCCCTGTTGGGAAAGGTCGTGGAATAGGTGATGCTCCAAGATGATGGAAGGGTGCCGGCGGAACTGTTCCGGCTGCACCTGGGTTATCTCACAGGTGATCAGAGGCATCCCCGGAAAGGTCTTCCGCAGCTTGCGCAGCAGATCGATCACCACTTCCGGTCCGTTCCATAAGAATTCGTGAAGCACATAGAAGGAGGTAGCAGCATCGGGCTGGCCCACCTGGGTGCGGATAGGCTCCAGGTCGAAGATGTCTCCCACCATGATCTGGATCCGATCCGCCAATCCTGCCTCCAGGATCCGCCTGGAGGCCAGCTCCACCACTTCCGCCGAGATGTCCACGCCATAGCCCCGGACATTTTCGTCCGCTTTGGCCAGCCCGATCAGGAACTCTCCATCCCCACAGCCCAGATCCAGGATCTTCTGGAAGCCTTTCCTCCTGATCAGGTCGGCGGCCATGGGAAAGGGCAGGAGCTTGGCTGACTGTCCACTCCCCTTCCCCACGAACTCCTCCCGCCGCTTCACTTGCTTTCCGTAGGCCTTTTCCTTCCTCGCCATGGCCTCCAGGTGGTGGAAGAGATCTTCATAGGCGTAGATGATGTCGAAAGTCCCTCGCAGCACTTCGCACAAAATTCGGGTATGCCGGCCGGGAAGGTAAGTATTTTCTCCCCTCCGATCCAAGAAATGGAGGGAATAAAGATAGTCGCAGAGCAACCGCAGGATCCGAAGATCCAGGTCAAAGCGAAGGGCAAAATCAGGAAGATCCACCCTTCCCTCCCGGGTGAGCTCATCGAAAAAGCCGAGGTTGAAGAGACACTGGATGACTCGGGTGGCGAAAAAGCCTCGTTCGATCGGGGTCCCCAGTGCCTGGGCCCTCCTTAGCTTCCAGAGATGAGTCGGTCCCAGCACCCGAAGAGCCTTCAACAGACCCGCCATGCTTCGTCTGCTCCTTTCCGATTCGGGCCTTCAGCATAGGGAGCGAAAGCGGCCTCGATCGCCAGCGCTGGTTCCTCTATCGGCCTCCAGCCCAATCTGGACAATTTAGAGCCCTCGATCAGGTTTCTATTTCCCATCAGATATACCGACCAAACGGTGTACTTGGGACCGGAGCCATCGGAGCGTAGGAGGAATGCTTTCTCCAACAAGGCCGCCCAAAGTATGGCCAGGTGGTAGGGCACCTCCCGGACTTCCTTATCCACCTTCAGTGCCTTCTGCACCCGGGACCAGAGCTCCAGCTTGCTCAACTTCGGAGGTGAAGCGATGTTATAGGCCTCATTGGCCGGAAAATGGAGCCCAGCCAGCACTACCCCCCGGGCCACATCCCGGGCATGGTCGAACTGGATCTTCTGATCCAGAGGCCCCACATTCAGGATCCGCTCTCCCCCTTGTATCAAAGAAACGATCCTTCTAGTAACCGCCGAATCTCGTTCGCCCACGATTATGCCAGGCCGGAGTATCACAAACTCCATCCCTACCTCGCCACAGGTCTTCCTTACTGCCTCCTCCGCTAGGTGCTTGCTTCGGCAGTAGAAATCTCTGCCCAGCCGGCAGGCCCGATACGGGCACTCCTCGGTCAAGATTTCCGCCCTCCATATCCTCATCCCGTAGGCGGAGATGGAGGAGACCTGAACGAACCTGGGGACGCCCTCCGCCGCGGCAGCCAAAAGAAGCCGTTGTGTTCCCTCCACGTTCACCTTCCAGAATTCCCTCCAGCTCCCCCAATCGGAAACCCTTCCGGCCAGATGAAATACGATCTCCCCCCCTTTCAGGCCCTGCCGCAGCGATTCCGGATCCGAGAGATCGGCCCGCCTTCTCTCCACGCCCAGCCGATCGATCCGGTCCGTTCGACTCCCCTCCCGAACCAGGGCGATCGGCTCAATCCCCGATTCCTCCGCCAAGGCCTCCAGCAAATAACCTCCTAAAAAGCCGCTGGCCCCCGTCACCACTGCCTTCATCGTCTCCGTCGCCCTCTGCCCAGACCATCGCTGCCACCGAAGACTCCTCCTCACCTCTGGCTGAACCTTTTCAGGATCAGGGCTGCATTCTTCCCCCCGAACCCGAAAGAGGTCTTGAGCACCACATTGACCCGCGCCGGCCGACAGCGATTGGGCACATAGTCCAGATCGCACTCCGGATCCGGTCGCTCATAGTTGATGGTAGGAGGCAGGATTTCATTCTCCATGGCCAGCAACGAAGCGATGGTTTCGATGGCACCACAGGCCCCATGGGTATGGCCGATCATGGACTTGATGGAGCTGACTGCCAAATTGTAGGCGTGGTCCCCGAAGACCTTCTTGATCACCATGGTCTCCACCTTATCGTTGATGGGAGTCGAGGTGCCATGGGCGTTGACATAGTCGACCGACCTTGGATCTATCCCTGCCTCCTTGAGGGCTAGCCGGATCGCCCTTGTCGCCTCCTCACCCTGGGGGGAGGATTGGGTCATGTGGTAGGAATCGCAGGTCATTCCGAAGCCCGCCACTTCGCCGTAGATAGGGGCCCCCCTTCTCAGTGCCCGATCCAGCTCTTCCAGCACGACCATGCCCGCACCCTCTGCCAGCACAAAGCCGTCCCGATCCAGAGAGAAGGGGCGAGAGGCCTTCTCAGGCTCGTTGTTCCGAGTTGACATGGCGCTGGCCGCGCAGTAGCTGGCCACGATCATCGAGGTTATGGGAGCATCCGCCCCCCCCGCCAGCACCAGGTCCGCCTCCCCCTTGCGGATGGCATCGAATCCCAAACCTATGGAAGCAGTCCCCGAGGCACAAGCGGCTGCAATGGTGGTGCTGGGGCCCTTGACACCCAGCCTCAAGGAGATGCTCCCTGCACAAGCGTCGCTGAAGGCAGCGTAGATAATGTGGGGATTGATCCTGCGATACCCCTTCTCTCGAAAAGTATCGTATTGCATCTGGGCATATCCCAGACCGGCCGCAGCCGCACCGAGGAAGACTCCGATCCGGTGACGATCCTCCTTCTCCAGGTTCAAGCCCGAATCCTGGACCGCCATGATGGAGGCCGCGATCCCCAACTGGGAGAAACGGTCGATCCGCTTGGCCTCCTTGGCTTCCATGAAGTCGGTGGGATCGAAATCATTGACCTCTCCTGCAATCTGGGTGGGAAATTCGGAGGGGTCGAACCTGCTGATCCTGGTGATCCCGGACCTGCCTTGCGCCAAGGCCTCCCAGAAGGCCCTCTTCCCGATCCCGTTAGGGGCGATTACCCCCAACCCGGTGACCACCACCCGTCTAATGGGCATGACGATTGCCTCCCGATGAGAGGTGAACTACCGATGGACGAAGGAAATAAGGGCGAAAAAAGGAGGGAGTGTTGAATCGAGCCTTCGGATTCAGGGAAATCGAGGAAAGGAGTCGCAGAGGCGGACACCAGGCAGGATGGATGAAGATAGTGAGAATCTGCGCCGGTGAGGGGGGGGAGCCATCCTCACTTCGCCTACTTCCACCCACCTGGCAACCGGGTGGAGTCTGGTGGTGAATTCCCTCCATTCCAGCACCACCTGCCGAGGGCCTTCATCCGCCGGGAGATGGAAAAATACGAAACGGGCGGCTATGGCTGCGGGGACAGGGGAGCGTCCTCGTCCTCACCCCGACTGCCCAGTAACCGCCTGAACTCCTCGGTCAATAGGGGGACCACGGTGAAAAGATCGCCTACGATCCCGTAATCAGCCACCTTGAATATGGGCGCATCCGGGTCCTTGTTGACGGCCACGATGCACCGCGACGAGGACATCCCGGCAAGGTGTTGAACCGACCCCGATATCCCACAGGCCAGATAAAGCTTCGGAGAGATGACCTTGCCGGTCTGCCCTACCTGGCACTCATGGCCTCTCCAGCCCGCATCGACCGCCGCCCGGGAGGCAGCCACGGCCCCGCCTAACACCCTAGCCAGATCTTCGAGAAGGCGGAAGTTCTCCGGACCCTTCAGACCCCTTCCTCCTGCCACCACGATCTCCGCCTCGGAGAGATCGACCATTGCGCCCGGGTCCGCTACTGTCTCCAGGATCCGGCTTTTCCAAGCCTCTGCCTCCACATCCGGATCTACCTCCACTACCTCCGCCCTGCGGGAAAGGTCGGGCTCGGGTAGGGGAAAGGCATGGGGGCGTAGGGTGGCCAACCACGGCCTTTGGCCTTCCCAGGTAACAGTGGCCAGGACCTTGCCCCCGAAGACCGGACGAACCGCTGTGAGCTCCCCATCTTTCCAGGAGAGGGAGATGCATTCCGAGGCCAAGGCTACTCCCAGCCGCGCTGCCAGCCGGGAGAAGAGGTCCTTTCCGCGGGAAGTTGCTCCTCCCAGCAGGACCGAGGGCGGATCAGACTCGAGAAGTCTTTCCAGGGCTCGGGCACAGGCAGCTGCGTCGAAACGATCGAACCGGGAATCGCCGATACAAAGTACCCGGTCGGCGCCATAATGACCCAAAGTGGAGGCATGCTCCCCCCATCCCTCCCCCCAGATCACGGCCGTGAGCTTGCCTCCTTGCTGGTCAGCCAAGCGGCGTCCTTCTCCGGCCAGCTCCAAGGATATGCGCCTAAGTCTGCCTCCCCAGCGCTCCGCCACTATCCATACTCCCGAATTGTTGGCCCTCACCGAACTCTCCCCCTCAACCCTTCAAACCGTTCAAACCACTTTTGCCTCTTCCCGGAGCAAACGAACCAGCTCTCGGACTCGATCGGAGACCTCGCCCTGGAGGACGCGGCCCGACTGCCGAGCAGGTGGAGGGGCCAGGGAAAGGATCCGTAACCGAGAGGCCTGCAATTCCCCCTTTTCCGCGCCGTTCCCGGGGAGGCCACCTCCCCACTCCGGTATCTCCTTCTTCTTGGCTGCCAATATCCCCTTCAGGCTGGGGTACCGGGGCTCATTCAGCCCCTTGTTAGCTCCTATCACACAGGGGAGCGCAGCTTCCACCCATTCGCTGCCTCCTTCCACCTGCCGCAACGCATGGACCATCCTCCCCACCACATCGACCTTTAGCTTGGTCACCATACCGATATGGGGGAGATCCAGGAACTCGGCCAAGGCGGAGGGGACCTGGGCAGAATCCCAATCCACTGCCTGCCTCCCACAGAGGATTAGATCGAATTGCATGTCCGAGATCACCCGGGCCAGGCTCCGGGCGATCGACTGGCTATCCATTCCATCATTGGTGGAAGCAGAAATATGGACAGCCTCGTCGACGCCCATGGAGAGGGCTATCCGCAGCACTTCCTTTGCCCGGGGATCGCCCAAAGATAAGGCGATAACCTGGCCGGAACCCTCCCTCTCCTTGATGCGAAGCGCCTCTTCCACCGCATACTCGTCGTAGGGATTCATCACCCAGGGGATCCCTTCCAGCTCCAGCGTCAGCCGATCCGTCCTGACCCGAATGGGAGAGGAGGTATCGGGGACCGCCTTCACGCACACGATCGTTTTGAACAATGGTTCACCTCCCTGATACTACAACTTAGCTCCAATAGAGGCATTCTAGGTCCCTGGACCATCCCTTGTCAAGCTCTCAAGCCTCGTCTCCAGGCTCTCTGCGACCGCAGGAAGACGATCCACTCGATAGGAGCCGGACACGAATCTCCTCCACTTTCCCTTCCCTGATCGAAAATCCGCGTAGCTCCGGGTAATCCCAGTTACGGAGGGAAAGGATCAGATAAGCAGCCTCCGGATAGTAGGCTAGTTCCTTATCCCGAGAGGAGGGAAAGGCATCACCTTGGGGATGGGAATGAAAGATGGCCACCACTCTCGATCCGCGCTGCTCCAGCTGGCGCAGGATACTCGCCTGTTCGAGCGGATCGATACGGTAGCGAAAGGGATCGGACTCGCAGTTGGAGGTGGCGTAGAACTCCTCCACCCATTCCTCCCTGCCCCCCAGGATCCCGCAGGCTTCGCGGGGCGATTCCTTCCGCGAACATTCAACCATTTGCAGGAAAATGGAAAGGGGAAGGTAAAGAGTGCGCAGTCCTGCTCACCTCCTCACCCGGATCCGGGGTGGATTATCGTCCGTGATCCGTCCTATCACCGCTGCCGCTGGCGCCTTGTGGCGCGTCAGGCCTTCGACCAAAAGAGGAGAGCGCTCCTCCGGGATCGCTATGAGCAATCCACCCGAGGTTTGGGCATCCGTCAGCACGAGTTGCTCCTCGAGAGAGATATCGTCCCATATCACCGCTCCTTCTAGGTACTGATGGTTAGCAAGCGTGCCTCCAGGGACGATACCCTCCTTCACCAACTCCCACGCCTCCGATAGCACCGGGACCCGCCCCAGCTCCACGGTCGCTCCCACCCCGCTCGCCCAGGTCATCTCCCAGAGGTGCCCCAGCAGTCCAAAACCCGTCACATCGGTACAAGCATCCACTCCCACCTCCAACATAACCGCAGCAGCTTCCTTGTTCAAGGCACTCATGATCCTGATCGCCTCGGCGATAGATTGCGGAGAGGCCTTCTCCTTCTTGATAGCGGTAGTAACGATCCCCAAGCCCAAGGGCTTGGTCAGAACCAGGAGATCACCGGGTCGAGCCCGGCTATTGGTAACTACCCGCCGGGGATCGATGATCCCGGTTACCGCCAGGCCGTACTTCGGCTCGGGATCATCGATAGTATGTCCTCCCACAATGCACACACCCGCTTCCCTCGCCTTGTCCATTCCTCCCTCCAGGATCTCGGCCAGAATCTCCAGACCGAGAGCCTGGGAAGGAAAGGCAACGATATTGAGTCCGATCAGGGGAGTTCCCCCCATGGCATAGACGTCGCTCAAGGCGTTGGCGACGGCTATGGCCCCAAAGGAGCGGGGATCGTCCACGACGGGGGTGAAAAAGTCCACTGTCTGCACCAAGGCCAGATCCTCTCGCAGCAGGAAAACAGCGGCGTCGTCCATGGTGTCGGATCCCACCAGCAATCGAGCATCGACCATAGGATGAATGAGACGCAGAACCTGCGCCAGGTCAGAAGGCCTGACCTTGCACGCTCACCCGGCACCGTGAGAAAAGGAGGTAAGACGCAGGCCTTCCCTTTTTTCTCCACTCATATGCTATCCCTCAAGCATGTGGACTGCCCCGGGGGCAACATAGAGGCGTAAGTACCATCCCTCCGCTCGCCTTGTCAAGACCTTTCCCCGTTCCGGCGGAATAAATTGGCTTGAGCCGGCCCAAGACATATGCTACTGGTAAGCTAACGGAGGCATCCGGTGAGCCGGATAGGAATCTAAAGCAAAGAGCCCTCCTGTACCGGCGTGGTCCTTTATCCGCTGGGGTACCTGAGATCCTGGCACCAGACTTCCGCCTTCTCCGGCTGAATCTGGCTGCCACCCAAGTCTATTCCATGGAAGGAAAGGATAGGTGAAGAAAGCCATGAATCGCTGGTTGAGAGATCATAGAGTCTCGCTCTTCCGCCTCGGCGCCCTGTTGGTTTTTTACCTTGCTGCCACTGCCTGCGCTTCAGAGCTTCGTCAGGCTCCTGCCCCTCCCGTCCATTCCTACCGGGGTTTGAACGAGAGCACTATCGTATGGCCTCGTTGAGCCTTTGCAGCGGACCTCTCCGCATCGTCCTACGCTTCCGCGGGGCGGAGGACTGTACAGTCGGCAAAAAATGCCCGAAACTACCAAGGGAAGAGGAACGCAATTCCCACCGGGCCTTGCCGGGGGTCCCTCCTACCAATGGTCAGATTCTCCCAGCAGGGGATTATGAATCCCGAGCCCGGTGACTCCCATCCATTGGCACTCCAATTGCATGCCGGGTCTGAATTGAAACGAGGCAAGACTACGATGGATCTCCGCCACCTTTTTGTAACTTCCATCCTTTCCGTGGAGTCCCGACCTGGCCAGTTGAAGATCTGGATCCACACCGCCAAGGGTCGGTATCCCTTGGTGAATTGGCCCGATCTCGAGACGCCCACAGGAGTAAATCCCGCTGCCTGGCTCGTTCACGCCCCCTTCTTGCAAGGGGAAAGGGACCGCCCTTCCAACAACTGAAGCAGCTCGCACCGGGTGGGAAGGGGAAAAGGGGCTAGCAGAGGGCGAATCGCTCCCACACCTCACCTCTCAGCTCGATCCCCAACCCGGGACCGGTAGGGACCACCACCTCTCCCCCGCTGGTCAGATGAAACGGCTCGAGGACGATCTCTTCCCGCAGGGGATTGGGTGCGAACATGTACTCGAAGGTGAGGAAGTTGGGAAGGGAAGCCGCAACCTGCAGCGAGGCGGCCATGCTCACCGCCGAGGAAGCCCCAGTGTGTAGGGAGCAAGGGAGGTGATAGGCAGAGGCCAAGGCCGCAATTCGACGGCATTCGGTGATTCCTCCTGCGCGGCAGACATCGGGCTGAATTATGTCTATCTTGCCTCGAGTTATCAGCTCACGAAACCCGTACCGCGTGAATTCGGACTCCCCTGCAGCGATGGGCAGATCGAGGACCCTGCTCAGCAGGGCATAGCCCTCCAGGTCTTCGGGCATGAGGGGTTCTTCGAACCAGCAGAAACCTAGTTCCTCCAATGCCCGTCCCACCCTGAGAGCGGTTCGCCGGTCGTAAGCGCAGTTGGCATCAGCCATCAGGCTCACCTCCTGCCCTACTGCCTCTCGGATGGAGGTTATGTTCTCCAAATCCTTCTGCCAATCCCTCCCGATCTTCACCTTGAGGGCAGAAAAACCGGATCTCACCAGATCGACCGCTTCTCTCACCATTGCCTCCCTCCCTTGGAGGAGGATCGAGGAGGCATAGGCAGGAAGGGTTGCGGGAGAGTAGCTTCCAAGGATTCGGTGCAGAGGCTGCCCCAGGGATTTGCCGATGAGATCCCATAGGGCGATATCCACCCCACTGATGGTTGCCCCCATGAATCCCCGAGAGTGGCCCCGAGGCCGCATTAGCGCGTACATCCCCTCCCATATTTTCTCCACCTGGAAGGGATCTCGGTCGAGCAGGAGAGGACTCAAGAT
>Ga0078972_1008546_pt1 | contig 21296 bp, 21 predicted proteins | sample YelNatPaOPGAMG01_FD_67568 | JGI IMG/M metagenome (GOLD analysis project Ga0078972, IMG submission 67568) | Hot spring thermophilic microbial communities from Obsidian Pool, Yellowstone National Park, USA - OP-RAMG-01 (SPADES assembly) (version 2) | ecosystem: Environmental > Aquatic > Thermal...
CATGGCCCTCGGTGTAGTAAACCGTTGAGCCAGCCTCATTCGTCAGGCTGAGCCTCAGGGTCACGTTCTGGTTGGCCAGCACCTGCCCGCTGCTGTTGCGGAGCACAGCCTGATAGCTGAACCCTATGGGTTGCTGCGCTGCGGCGGTGATAGCAACTACCAAGGCCAACAGCATACCATTAATTTTTCTCATGAATAATTTTTATTTGTTGAAAAACACAAAAAAGACAGGCCGTTTGCTGATTTCAAAACTTATATCAAACTATTCTAAAGAAAATTACCTGAATGCTTTACAGTTAAATGAAATCAACAGTTCTGCTTAAAAATACGAGTACATTCAATTGATTACCAATACAATATCATCTCCCCAATTCAAACATAAATTTCAGGTTATGATGGTCGTCCCATAAAAAGTAAAATGTATATTGCCATAACTTTATGACAACAAAAAATAGAATATTCCTTAAGGCAAAAAAGAGGTAGAAAAGCTACTCCTTCACAAGCTTCACAATCCGGTTAAGGTTATCTCTCTCCAGAGTAACTTTAAGCAGATAAATACCTGAGCGAATCTCCGAAAGGTTCAGTTCAACCGGTACAGATTGCTCAACTGCCATTTCCTTTGATATTACTTTCCGTCCGGTTATATCGTAAAGTTCAAAGGTGGCTTTCCCCGCAATATTAGGAATATCAACCTTAACCTTAACAAAATCCTTTGCCGGGTTAGGATAGATAGAAATATCGTTTACGGGATTAGAAGGTTTCTCAACAGAGGTTGTAAACAAGTTTCCCTGCTGGAATCCTTGTGTTAAAATATAGTTTGTGGAAGATAAAGTTGTATATGCAACCTCACCAAGTGTCCAGCTAATTGATAAGCCTGCAGTTGAGTTTTCAAAATATCCACCACCGGCGGCAATTACCTGCATCGGTATGTCCTGCGACCATGCCGTTAGCGTGAATAGCGATAAAATTGCAGCGTAGATCTTCTTCATCAGATGACATTTTTAATAGTTCATTTAAGCAAGTTAAAACATATTAATCCAAAAGTCAATTTTTTTACATTAATTTGAACTTATTTATTATCAACGTACCAATTTAATTGTTAAAGGTAAAACAATGAAAGAGAGAGCAGAAGCATTAAATAGGCAATTCGAGGGGAATGATGCGCACAGTGTACTTGAGTGGTTTCTTAAAGAATTTAAGGGAAGAATAGCCCTTAGCTCAAGCATGGGCGCCGAGGATCAGGTGCTAACCGATATGGTTATGAAAATTGACCCTGAGATTAGAATTTTTACACTTGATACAGGGAGGTTATTTTACGAAACCTACGAGCTGATTGAACGCACATCGCTCAGGTACAAAAAGAATATTGAAGTTTTTTTCCCATCGCCTCACGACGTTGAAACAATGGTAAACGAAAAGGGGATTAACCTTTTTTACCAAAGCATCGAAAATCGTAAGGAGTGTTGCAGAGTTCGTAAGATAGAACCTCTAAAAAGGGCATTCCGGGGTTTAGAGGTATGGATTTGCGGCCTTCGCCGCAACCAATCGGCTACCCGCACCAGTAATCAAATGGTAGAGTGGGACGAGGCCAACGGTTTAATTAAGCTAAACCCCCTTATCGACTGGGACGAACAGAAGGTATGGGATTACATTAAAACTAACGGTGTACCCTACAATCCGCTACACGATAAAGGTTTCCCAAGTATTGGTTGCCAACCATGCACAAGGGCCATTGAGCCGGGCGAGGATGTTAGAGCTGGCCGATGGTGGTGGGAAAATCCCGAAACCAAGGAATGCGGATTACACAATCGCAAAAAATAAGAAAAGCCCCTTAAAGGGGCTATTCTTTGAGGTACCGAGCGGATTCGAACCGCTGTACGTGGTTTTGCAGACCAGTGCCTAACCTCTCGGCCACGGTACCATTTGCGACTGCAAAGATACAAAAAAAATCAATCCTGCAAATTTTTATAGTCTATTCAAAACTTGCGCTCAAGCGATACACTAACCTTTTCAATCTTTCCGCCTAAAGGTGGGTTTAACTTCGATACTTTTACCCACACCCTTTTTACATCGCTGAAATTTTCATGCACCGCCGAAACTATGCGTTCTGCAACGTGTTCCAGCAATTTCGATTTCTGCTGCATCTCCTTTTTAATCAGATTGTAAACAATCTGATAGTTTATGGTATCGTTAAGATTATCGGATTCTTGAGCGGCTTGGGTATCGGCTTCAATTAAAATGCTTACCTGAAACTGATTCCCTACCACCTGTTCCTCCTTAAAACAGCCATGGTAAGCATAGAACTCCATGTTTTCAATCTCGATAATTGCCATTACCTTAATATATTTAGGGGAATAATCCTAAATAGGGAATTAAAGAGTTAAAAGCCAAGCCTGGGATGTCAAGTGCAATCCGCGAACACGCTCTAACTCCCTAAGCGCCCTGTCACGATTGGTAAACTGAAATATCGCAACCCGGTAAACATTATTTCCAGGAATGACAAATGGCTTATAACCTAATTTCGAAACCTCGTCAATAAGCTTTTGCGCATTAGCCTGGCTGGAAAAACTGCCAATTACAATATAGTATGTCTTACTTTCCGATTCAGTCTTATCCTGATATAAAAGCGCGCTTTTCTTGTCAATTGGCACAATAAGGCTTTCGTGCTGTTTGGCAGCCATTGCTGATGAGGTTCCAGCAGAATCCGATTTGACTTGGCTTTCAACAGTAATGGAATCGGACTTGGGTTCCTTTATGGCCTGTTGTTTGGCATCTTCTTTATTAGCCTCATCAACAGCAACAGAGGTAGTTTGGGCAATGTTCTCCGATTTGCCGTTCTCCCAAAACCTCAACTTAGGTACATATACAAATGCAATTCCTATTGCTATAACTAACACTAAAACCAAGAGGACTGCAATAACCGGCTTTGAACGCTTATGTGGTTTTGCTGGAGGCTCAATCCGTGATGGTTTAACCTTTGCTTCGGGCATTGGCTTACCCTCAACAGCCTGGCTTAACGGAGGTGTTTCCACCTTGGAGCTGCTTTCAACCTTTGCAGCCTTTTGATAGGCTGATGTAATATCAACGGGTGGTAAAAAGGCTAATGTTGCTAAAGTATCATCGGCAACCAATTCAATTTTCCCATCAAAACCAGACCTTAGCGAGCCAATCCCAGGTAAATAAACTATCTCACTATTCTTTAATTTATCCTGAATAAACTTACAGTATTCTTCAACCTTTTTTGCAGCCTCAGTTTTCGAGAAGCCTAAACTTGTCTCGATGTAATTCTCCAGAGCCTCATCGTTGAACGAACGGCTGGGGTCAAAAACATAGTATTCGGCAGGAGGTAAAAGCGTTTTACCATCGTCGGCCAAACGGGCCGATTCATACTTCCGCACAATACTGCCAAGCCCCGGAAGGCTAACGTAATCGTTGGTTTGCAAAATTTTTTGCACTATAGCATTCAGTTCCAATGCTGTAGGGTGTTTGGGGTTTAACTAACAAATGTATAAAAATATTTGGGTTAAATCAAAATCGTAGGCCGATGGAATAAAAAAAAGGTTGTTCATTATATGGATTAAACAAGTAGAGGTTGCCCATAAAAAAGGACAACCTCTACTGCCAGAGCAATCGGTACCCCGCCTAAAACTTGTACCAGAAACCAATTCCCATAGAGTACGAAAGCCCATTTTCATATTTCTGATTGAATGGAGCAATCCAATCGTTGGAATCGACCTTACGCTCTTGAGTAGCTAAACCAACCTGGAAACCTAGATCGATGCCCAGATTTTCCTTTAACTTAAGGCTTGCACCGGTGTTAAGCCAAATGGTATTGTTCTCAAATTCCATTTCCGACTGGTATTGCCTTTTCATTTTATAGGGAGCGTAAGTACAGCCAATGCCCCAGTTAAACTTATCGGAGAACTGATACTCAGCAGCTACACCAAAATCGATTCCATTGTGGTAGTAATCGGCCATGTCAACTCCATCAACATCCTTATCGAGGTTAAGCATGGAGTAGAATGAAACGTTCATGTTATAGTGAAGAGTAAGTTTTTCGTTGGCGTTGTAGGCTACACCAAGGTTGTATGTAGGAACATAGGTCGATTTCACTTTTTCGCCATCGGTAAATAATCCGCCGCTCTTATTATCGTTTACCTTGGTTTCGAGTTTCATTTCGGTGAAGTAGCGGAAAGTGTTAGCAATTAAGAGGTTTTGCATGGGTTTTATATCAACACTACCAATAAACCCAAAACTTTGACCGGTAAAATCAACATCAATTTCAGTACGGGGTATTGGAACTGCCGAAGGAGCAGGATTGTATGTAATATCCAACCAACCCTCCTGATGATTCATCTGGCGGGAATACTGAAAAGCGCCACCAACCGATAACCAATCGTTAACCCGGTAGGCAGCACCAAACCATCCACCAACACCGTAAGCAGAACCGTTAAAACTTGTTTTAACACTGTAATCGGTTACGGGGCCTGGTATCATTGATGCGCCAATCATTGTCATCACATTTAAATACCCTAAACGCTCAAATGTTGGCAAGCCATCGTTATAGTTACCAGCACCACCACCATTGGTAATACCTGCAAACATGAATAGGGCTAACCTATCCTTTTTGTAGGTTAAGTTAAGAGCAGGGTAAAGCAACGAGCTGGTTTTACTTTTATACTCCAATGAGTTGCTACTAAAATTACCATTATCAAAAATGCTCTTAGTGGAATAGAAAGGAATAGTGGAAAACTCGAGGGTGAATCCATCGGTTCCCCAAACGGTCCCTGCCGGATTGTAAAAGGGAGCATCGGTTGTGGTTGATGCATTTCGGTTACCGGTCTTCATTTTTGAAGCACTACCATTGTTTGCCGGATTGTAGTCGGCCATGGCTGCCATTGTTCCCAGCATAAAAATGCAAAGCATTAAAATGTTTCTTTTCATATCGGTTTGGTTTTAGTTAAGTTTTTTCAAAAAAGGGCTCAAAAATTCAGGCAGATAAAATCAAACCCGATTGTTAATGAGCGTTAACAAAAATTGCTTTTACATAACGATAAATCGTTCAAATAAAACTTTGAACCATAAAAATGATGTTCTCATAAATTACGAACAAAGCATTAAAAGACTATATTTTACTATAAATTGGAATGAAATGATTGATGGACGCATTCTGAAGGAAACGAAGCAAGATTTTTGTGGTAACCAAGGAATGGCATAACTATTCTTACTTTTTATGAAATTTTAAAATACCAAATTCAATCTTGATAGCCCATAGAAGCAAAAAAACCGCCAATTGGCGGTTTTTTTAATATCAATAAATGGGGATCTATTTGACGGTTGACCCATTTGAAACCGAATCGGCAGGTATAACGAGTTGCAATTTGCCATCCACATCTTCGGCCATTAGTATCATACCATGCGACTCAATACCCCTTATTGTTCTGGGTTCAAGGTTTGCCAAAACCACAACCTGTTTGCCAATCATCTGCTCCGGTGTAAAATACTCCGCAATGCCCGATACAATGGTACGAATATCGACTCCGGTATCAATTTTTAGCTTTAACAGTTTTTGTGTTTTGGGTACCCTTTCTGCCTCCAGAACCTTGGCAATGCGGATATCCATTTTTGAGAACTCATCGTAGGAAACAGACCCTTTCAAGGGAGTAACCTTAGCATTTGCCTTCTCGTTAGCCTCCTTTGCTTTACGCAGCTTTTCAAGCTGACGCTCAATGATATCGTCCTCAATCTTATCGAACAAAAGCGAAGGCTCGTTTAGCTGATGCCCCGGTAACAGGATATTATCGCCACCGGCAAGGTTCCAGTCCTTTCCGCTAAGATTTACCATTGCCCTTATCCTTTCAGCGGTAAAGGGGAGAAAGGGTTCTAAAAGTATTCCGAGGTTTGCCGTAATCTGCATGGAGATATTCAGAATGGTTGCCACCTTTTTGGGGTTTGACTTGAACACTTTCCAGGGTTCAGTATCGGCAAGGTATTTGTTTCCGAGGCGTGCCAGGTTCATGGCCTCCTTTAAGGCCTCGCGGAAACGAAATTCATCGAGGTTCTGCTCAATAGCCTGTTTTAACCTGGGTATTTCGGCCAATGTTTCACGGTCGTATTCATCAATATCAGCAATGGCAGGTACTTTTGAATCGAAATACTTCTGTGTAAGAACCATAGCACGATTTACAAAGTTACCCAGAATGGCAACCAACTCGCTATTGTTGCGGGTTTGGAAATCCTTCCAGGTAAAATCGTTATCCTTGGTTTCGGGCATATTTGCAGTAAGTACATACCTTAATACATCCTGCTTGCCGGGAAACTCTTCCAAGTACTCGTGTAGCCAAACAGCCCAGTTGCGTGATGTTGAAATTTTATCGCCCTCAAGGTTAAGGAACTCATTGGCAGGTACGTTATCGGGCAGAATATAACTACCCTCGGCCTTAAGCATGGCCGGGAAAATGATGCAGTGAAAAACAATATTGTCCTTCCCAATAAAATGGATTAGCCGGGTTTCAGGGTCTTTCCAGTACTTTTCCCAGTTAGGTGTTAACTCCTTAGTGGCTGAGATATAGCCAATGGGAGCATCAAACCAAACATAGAGTACCTTACCGGTGGCACCCTCAACCGGAACCGGCACACCCCAGTCTAAATCGCGGCTAACGGCGCGGGGCTGTAACCCTTGATCGAGCCAACTCTTACACTGGCCATACACATTTGGCTTCCACTCCTTGTGTTCCTCCAAAATCCATTTCTCCAGCTCAGGCTGGAATTTATCGAGCGGGAGAAACCAGTGTTTTGTAGCCTTCATTACAGGCTTTGATCCGCTCAACATGGAGCGCGGATCCTTTAAATCGGTTGGGCTGAGGCTTGTTCCGCACTTTTCACACTGATCGCCGTATGCTCTATCGTTTCCGCAATGGGGGCATGTGCCCATGATATACCTATCGGCAAGGAATTGGCCAACTTCCTCATCGTAGTATTGCTCGGTAGATTTTTCAATAAATACCCCTTTATCGTATAATTTTCGGAAAAACTCGCTGGCTGTTTCGTAATGTACTTTTGAGGTGGTGCGGGAGTAGATATCGAAAGCAATACCAAACCGCTCAAAGGAATTCTTGATAATGGCGTTGTACTTATCAACAACTGCCTGAGGCGTGGTATTCTCCTGACGAGCCTTGATGGTAATGGGAACACCATGCTCATCGGAGCCACACACCGAGATAACCTCAACCCCCTTTGCCCTAAGGTAGCGGGTAAAAATATCGGATGGAATGTAAACGCCGGCAAGGTGGCCTATATGAACAGGCCCATTTGCATAAGGCAAAGCCGATGTAATAAGGTAACGTTTAAACGATTTCATCTATTTATAAATTAAAAGAATGGCTACAAGCTAAATATTAACTTTTTTGTAGGCACAAATCTAATTGATTTTATTTAAAGAACCGACAAGTAATTCGAGCTGAATTAAGAAACCAAAACCATGTAAATGAAAATAATTTCAAAAAAATAATCTAACTTTAAAGTCCATTTTCAAAGCTGGTGCATGGAAAACATAACTCCTCCATACTTACAACCTGGTGATACAATTGGCATTGTAGCCCCTGCCCGATATATATCGCGCCAGGAGTTACAGCCGGCCATTCGCTTTTTAACATCGCAGGGATTTTTGGTTAAAACGGCTCCCCACCTATTCTCCAAGCACTACCAGTTTGCTGGCACCGATGGTGAAAGGGCTCAAGACCTGATGGAAATGATTGATGACCCTCAGGTTAAAGCAATACTTTGTGCACGCGGTGGTTACGGAACAATAAGGATTCTGGATTTACTTAACCTCCGCAAGCTACAGCAGAATCCCAAATGGATAATTGGTTATAGCGATATTACAGCTCTGCACAGCCTTATTAGCGGGTGGTTTGGCATTGAAACGATGCATGCTACCATGCCCATCAATTTCCCCGATTCGGTTCAAGGAAACCAATCGACTTTGGCCCTGATTAGCGCCTTGAAAGGCGAATCGCTTTACTACGATATAAAGCCTCATCCCTTAAACCTCCCCGGCCATGCCACTGGTGTTCTAATTGGCGGAAACCTCTCCATTCTCTCAACACTCAGCGGTACAACCAGCGATATGTCGTATAGTGGTCGCATACTGTTCATTGAGGATGTTGATGAGTACCTCTACCATATTGACCGCATGATAATGCAGCTAAAACGCTCGGGTAAACTTAAAGCCATAGCAGGACTTATTGTAGGGCACTTTTCCGACATGAAGGATAATATCGAACCTTTTGGCTCCGACGCCTACGAGATTATTTACAGTGCAGTAAAAGAATACTGTATCCCCGTTTGCTTTGGTTTCCCTGCCGGACACTCCGAACCAAACCTTCCATTAATTATCGGTAGAACCGTTGAGATTAAGGTAACCGACGAGGGTGCTAAAGTAGCTTTTTACAAGAATTTAACTTGATATAAGTTCACTAAAACCCGATGGGATAGCAAATAGGCTTTGCGAGACTTGCATGGGTTTTACATTTACTACCCGAATACAACTCCTCACTTTACGGAACCGGGTCCTGTCAACAACCATCAATGGCATAACCCCATCGGCATGGGGCATACTTACCATTTCCTCGATTGCCGAACCCGAATTGGCTAAAGCCCTGAAAAGTTTTGAAACAAAATCGTATTGTATAGGGGTTACCCAGTATGTAGTTTCGGTTTGACTCGTTGGATTTTTGACCCTCCACTGGTAACACCTATTACCATCGATGTCAATATAATTCTCTGATTTGATAATTTCCACATTCGATACCATTAAGGAATTATCAACCTTGACTTTTGAATACATCCTCCTGCTGAACGACACTAAGAATGTGTACCCCTGAGCCACATTGGCAAAGTACGACCTAATAAGCTTATTCCCTTTATCAAACTCGTTTACACGGATATAATCGCCCTTAATGTAAACCTCTACAAGAATGGTATCGTAAGCGCCCTCGCGAATAATATTGACTTTACCCTCAAAACCTCCTACCTTTGGGTAAGCGTTTGGGTTAAATAGCCCTAAAAATATAGCTATGATGCAAACTAAACGCAAGGCAAAAAGAATTAAGTAACACAATTTATATCGATATTTAATAAAATTTGTTACACGGAATGGTAGAAAAAAATAGTATCAATCACGATTTAGGCAGTAAAGGCGAAGAAGTTGCAGCAAACTACCTGGCTGCAAAGGGTTATAAGATTTTACACAGAAATTGGCACTACGGCCATAAGGAACTCGATTTGGTGGCTAAATACAACGATACTATTGTAGTGGTAGAGGTCAAAACCCGAAGCAGCCTTTACTGGGAAGAGCCAAAGGAATCGGTTAGGCGGAAGAAACAAAAACTAATTGTGGAGGCGGCGGATGCGTATGTGCAACAATATAACCTTGACTGTGATGTTCGGTTCGATATCATTTCAATTGTGATTAACCAAGGACTACCCCCTGAAATTGAGCACATTGAGGATGCGTTTTACCCAACCCTATAAACTGTTTGTTGAACCGTAAATATTAGCTTTTTGTTATTGATCAAAATTTGAACTTGTTAAGTTTATCAGCATACAAATCAACAATTAGCAGATGAATATTGAAATAATAAGAGAGCATTGCATTGCAAAGCCAGATGTTACCGAGAGTTTTCCATTCGACGACGATACACTGGTTTTTAAGGTGAACGGAAAAATTTTTGCCATGGTGAACCTTAGCGGCGGTATTCAGCTTAACCTCAAATGTGACCCTGAATTAGTCATAGAATTGCGCGAAAAATACCAGGCCGTTCAACCTGACTACCATATGAACAAACGCCACTGGAACATGGTTAACATAGATGGTTCAATACCCGATAAATTAATTCTGGAATGGATTGATCATTCCTACGAACTTGTTAACTCCAAAAAAGGGAAACGGCCAGCAATAGCAAAATGAAAGGTATAACCTAAAAATAATACTCCTATTATCGCCAAAAGCTATAACTAATAGGTTGAAAAATGTAACTTTGGTATATTATTTGAAAATAAAAAACTAAAAAATTGTAAGCCATGAAACCAGTAGTTCAACTTTTAGCAATCCTGATGCTTGCCATATCGGTAAACTTACAGGCACAGGAATCGTTCATTGTTACCCGCATAAATGGCAAGGTAACCAATAACAAGACAGGTACTGAACTTAAAGCCGGCGATGTTCTGCAGCCCTCCGACAGGGTTACATTCGACTCGTTCGACTCATATGTTATTTCCATAGGGCAAAACATGGGACGATACATGATTAAACTGCATGAGCCACCTGCTCCTGAAACCATTCAGCTATCGGCTTTGGTTAAGGATATTGCTGTTCCCACCAAAAGGCGCAGCCTAATGTCGGAACGCTATCGCCCCGACGAGACCGCTGTTAGCGATCTCCGTTCATACTTTGGTAACGATAAGTTCACAGTATTAGGCGATAAAGTTGATATTCCAGTTAATCCGCAGGCATACACTATTGACGAGAACAAGTTCATTGTATTCTACTATAGGGTTAATAATAATCCGGTTTCAAAAAAGTTAGGTTATGAAAACTCAACCCTTTTCATTGAGCGCGATAAGCTGGTAAATACAAATGCCGGCGTAATAACTCAAAACGAGATTCCATCGGTAGCAGTTTACTTGTACGAGAAGAATACCAAAACCAGCGAGGAAATTACCAAGTTTAATCTGGCTTTTGTTGACAAGGAAACTGTTACCAACGAGTTTATGACCATTATTCCTATACTGGTAAAACAAAAAATGGGCAAGGACGATATCAAGAAGTATTTGATTGAATATTTCTATGATTTTTACGGTGCCACCGACTCAAAGTCGATAAAAACTTTTGTTGACGAACTGGTTGATAAGGCTATCAAATGAAAATCCTTCACACAGCAAAGGGGTGCTTTTAGCACCCCTTTTTTTTTTTAGCCAAAATCAAAAGCGTTCTGTAAAATATGTGGCGTTTTTTTACTTTTTGATGATCTCCATGGTATAAAGTAAAGCTTCTACCTGTCGGAGGTAATTGCGTTTCTCTTTAGATGGCGCATAAACATAAGCCTCAGCAACTATAACTCTTTGGCGTTCTTCATCAACAGTAATATGACTGATGAAAGGGCCACCCATGGGATGTTTATATACATCCCATAAACCACGCATAACCCCGTAGTAACGGTTCTTATACATCATATCAGTGAGTTGGGGAACAATAAAGCTGCTGGTAGTCATATAGGATCCCTTTGTGGGGCCACCAATGGTTTTTACAAACTCGTTGCGTTTCTTTAAAAGGTAATCGACCGTAAAGGTGTTTTTTTCGGTGTATGGGAATGTGTAAAGGATAACGCCTTGGCTGGTAAGAGGTGTTTCATACGATATCCACGCTATAGTATCGTGGTCAAAGTTTAACCGGTAACCTTTAGGGAAATACATTGATACACCATACTTCTTTTCAAGCGTTTCCCTTATGGGCTTTTCCTCGTAGGTAATTGCATTTTGTATAACCCTATCGCGTTCAGCCTGCTCAAAAATGTTTACAATATTATTACGCTCTTTTAAAAGCAACTCCTGAATAGACTGGTAACTTGGACCTGAAATGTACAAAATGGTTTGAGGCGCAGCCCAAACGTCTCTTTTCAACGACATCTTTGCCTCCTTGGCGCCTTTAACCACATCGTTGAAAATGATATTGCGATGCGACTTAAAAATATCGGTAAAAGCCTCAGGAGGTATCATTATCATATCGAAACGTGGCTCTCTTTGGGGCAGGTATGGGACATCCTCCGTTAAAATATTGCTGTAGCAATGGCCGATAGAATCGTTATGGAGTGCCTTAGGCAGGACAACAACCAGTTCATGGGCATTCCCTGTTACATTGGGCAACAACGAACGTTCACCTTGACTTCCCTTTTTGCACGAAGGGTTTATTACAACTACTGCTGCCAGTAGAACTATTATCTTATTTTTCATGATCTTAAATATTAGGTTTCAACTTTAACGCTTAATAATGATATTTATTGCAATGCGCCAACCTTAATCAGCGTTTTTGGGGGTTAACCCAAAAAATAATGTTTTGCCCAACGGCAATGGTGCTATCCAATCCCGGATTCCACTTGTAAATATCGTTGAGCGTACAACCAAATTGTAGAGCAAGTTTGTGCAGGCTATCGCCATTCTTAACCGTATAAATGGTTCGGGTTAATGAACTATCAGTTGAAAAAACAGGTAATGCCTTGGGTTTAGTAGTGTTCAGGTAAAGTTCCTTCGATTTTCGGATAAACAGGCCTGTTTTATCGGTGGGTAAACGTAGTACCTGAGGAGTTGGACTCTCGGGAATGTAGTCGTAGCGATAGGTTGGGTTAAGGATACGTATAACGCTAATATCCACATCAATGGCTTTAGCCGTAAGATTGAGATCGAGCGGTTTATTTACCCATACCGTATCGGTTTTACTTAAAGGTATGGAAACAGGAGTGGGCGAAATGCCATGCTCGCGGTAATTCCGCATTACGTAAGCAGCTGCTATAAAAGCAGGCAGATAGTTTTGGGCCGACTCGGGGAGTAATGGGTAAAGCTTCCAAAAATTTTTTTCACCGTTGGCTCGTTCAATGGCATTCCTAACCGGACCTGGGCCAACGTTATAGGCCGCCAATGCTAAATTCCAATCGTTAAAGGTTTGAAAAAGGTATTGTAGATATTGAGCGGCTGCCTCGGTCGATTTTAAGGGATCCATGCGCTCGTCAACAAAGTTATTGACCTGAAGGTCGAACATTTTTGAAGTATTAATCTTAAACTGCCAAAGCCCTACCGCTCCCGTTGGCGATACCGCCAAGGGATTCAAAGCCGATTCTACCACGGCAAGGTACTTTAACTCCATGGGTAAACGGTACTTGCTGAACACTTCATCGAAAAGGGGAAAGTAATAATCGGCTAAACCAATCATTTTAGAAACCTGATCGCGACGCTCTATGGTAAATATATCGATATATCGCTTTACGTAGGGATTGTAATCGAAATCGATGGGTGAATTTCGACCAATTTCGGCCAGCTGACACTCGTAGTAAAGGTCAGGCTTTTGCTTAACCGTATCGGATTGAACTGATGGGGCGAATACCGGGAGGTTGTCAATGGCATCAAAAGTAAAGAGAATATAATCTCGAGACCCTTTAACCTTTAATGGGTTTGAAAAGCCGTTAACGATGAGTAAAGAAAAAAGTGATAAAAGAAACCCTCTTAACCCACAAAGCATAAACTACTCCTTTTTTTCCTCTTCGGTTTCGGCCTCTTTTAATCCTTTTTTGAACTCACCCACACCTCTTCCAAGGTTACGCATGAAAAGGGGTATTTTGCTTGCACCAAAAATTACAAGGATTACGATGGCAATTACAAGCAACTCCCCACCACCAATGAATAGTGTTAGCATACTGAGCCTTTTTACCTAAAAAGTTTAACAATATCGTTAATGTTGGCATACAAAAGCAATGCTAAAAGAATAGCCATACCAACCAGCTGTGCATATTCAAGGAACTTGTCGCCGGGCTTTCGGCCAGTAATAATCTCGTAAAGCAAAAACATTACGTGCCCACCGTCGAGTGCGGGGATTGGGAGAATATTCATAATGGCAAGGATAATGGACAGGAAGGCTGTTAAACTCCAGAATGCCTGCCAATCCCAGGTTGAAGGGAAAATTTTTCCAATTGTTATAAAACCACCCACCGACTCGTAAGCCTTTGTTTTAGGTGAAAAAATCAGCTTAAGCTGTTTTAAGTAGCTCGATATAGTTGCAACCCCCTTTTTAACGCCAGCAGGAATGGACCTTAGCAAGGAGTACTCCTTATGGCGAAGTTCAAAGAACCGAGCTAAATCGGCAACAGGATAAACTCCTATTATTCCAGTTTCGGGGACATCAACATTCAGATCAACTGGATTGCCATTGCGTTCAACCGTAACTTTTACCGTTTTCCCTTTACTTTTCTGCATTTCCGATTTAAACTCATCGAAAAACTGGGCTGATTGGCCGTTTAATGCGATTAACCTATCGCCCTTGGCAAACCCGGCCTTTTCGGCTGGTTCACCTGCTTTAATATCGTCAATTATAAATGGGATTCGTGGGAAAAAGATGATGGGATTTTTTACAAGTTTAGGCAGATAATCCTCGGAAATATTGATTTTTAGTGTATCGGAATCGCGCAGGATTGTAACTTCACGATTTTCGTTAAGCAGTACATCGTGGGCAATCTGTTGAAAGTTTTCAATCTCCTTTCCGCCCACATAAAGGATTTTGTCGCCATTCCTGAAACCTAACTCCAAGGCTAAGGAATCGCAAGTAACTCCGTATTTAAGATTTTTAGTGGGAAGGTAATCCTCGCCCCAGGTATAAAGCACTGCGCTATAGATAAACAATGCCAGAACAACATTCACAAGCACTCCCCCAATCATGATAAATAAGCGCTGCCAAGCCGGTTTTGAACGGAACTCATAGGGCTGCGGGGGTTGTTTAAGTTGCTCCTTATCCATGGACTCATCAATCATTCCCGATATCTTGACATAGCCGCCAAGGGGTAACCACCCTATGCCGTATTCGGTTTCGCCACGCTTGAATTTAAAAAGTGAGAACCATGGGTTGAAGAAAAGGTAAAACTTTTCGACTCTGGTTTTAAAAAGCTTGGCAAAAAAGAAATGACCCAGTTCATGAAGAATGACCAGGATTGAAAGGCTTAAAAAGAATTGGCCGGCTTTTATGAGTATCTCCATTTTATGCTATTTTGATTTATGAGTTCTACTGATTTTACTCGCGTTTCGGAATCGGTTTGAATGTAATCGGCCAAGGTTGGGTTTCCAATAAAGGGCATGGAACGCATGGCACCTTCAACTACTTTTGGGATTGCCATAAAGGTAATCTGCTCCCTAAGGAATGCATCAACAGCCACCTCGTTGGCTGCGTTTAGCACGCATGGCATGTTTCCTCCGGCTTTTAACGACTCAAGGGCTAAAGCCAGACTTGGGAATCGTGTGGTATCGGGCTTTTCAAAGGTTAATGTGTGGTTTTTACTAAAATCCAAACGAGGAAAATTCGAAGTAACCCTCTCGGGGAATGTAAAGGCGAATTGAATGGGCAATTTCATGTCGGGCAATCCCATTTGGGCTTTTATGGAACCATCGATAAACTGAACCATTGAGTGAACAATGGATTGGGGATGAATAACCACTTCAATTTGCTCCGGATTAAGGCCAAAAAGCCACTTGGCTTCAATAACCTCCAGTCCCTTGTTCATTAGGCTGGCTGAGTCGATTGTGATTTTTTGCCCCATGCACCAGTTAGGGTGATTAAGCGCATCGGCTTTGGTAACATGCATGAGCTGTTCCAAGGAATGGTTTCTAAATGGCCCACCCGATGCGGTAAGTATAATTTTTTCCACAGGGCTGCGCTCACCCACCAAGCATTGAAATATGGCAGAGTGCTCGGAATCGACAGGAAGTATGGGCACCCTGTTTTCTATTGCAATTTTTGTTACTAACTCTCCGGCAACAACAAGGGTTTCCTTATTTGCCAAAGCAATAGCTTTACCTGCTTCAATTGCACGAAGTGTGGGCTCAAGTCCAGCAAAGCCGACCATTGCTGCAAGCACCATATCGATTTCAGACGAAACAACCGACTCGGAAATGGACTGTTTGCCAGTAAAAACCTTGATTGGGTAATCCGATAGCGCCTCCTTTACTTTGGCATAATGGTTCTGATTAGCAATTATTACCGTATTAGGCTGAAATTCAATTGCTTGCCGCACTAAAAGTTCCCAGCTATTTTGAGCTACCAGCAGTTCAACACTAAAAATATCGGAATGCTCCCTGATAACATCAAGGGCTTGTGTGCCAATGGAACCGGTAGAACCCAGTATAGCTATCCTTTTCATACCGGCATACTAAAATTTGATATACTTAGTAGGGTCAACGCTGGCCCCGTGATGCCAAAGTTCAAAATGGAGGTGTGGCCCGGTAGTGAGTTCACCCGAATTGCCAATGATTGCTATAACATCGCCTGTATTTACAAATTCACCCTGCCCTTTCAAGAGTTTACTATTATGCTTGTAAACCGAAAGAAACCCATCCTCGTGTTGAATGGCAATGGTGTAGCCGGTTTCCATGGACCAAGTTGATAGAATCACCGTTCCTTTTGCAATGGCAAGAACGCCTTCGTTTGGTCCAGCTACCAGATCAACACCGTAGTGATTCTTAGATGGGTTATACTTGTTAGTAACTATACCCTTAACAGGCGGTATGAAAAATGGGATATTGCTCTTGCTGGAGGTATTTGTTCCCACGGAAAGGTTGAACATCTCGTCCGATTCAATTTGTAATCGAAGTAAAGAATCCTCATCGGAAGGTGAGAGTTCAACCCTTGATGTTCGTTTAACTGTATCGGTGGTGGTTTCACGACCAGTTAGCGGCTCGCCGCCATTTAAAAGAATATTTATATCCTCGTAATACCGCTGCCATTGGGCAACAACCCTTTCGAGTGAATCGACTTTTAGGGCATTTTTTACGTATCCCTTGCGGGTTTGGCTATCGGGATACCCCGGAATGAACTCCCTGAGTGGGGTAAAAGCAATAAGAACGCTCACTAACGCTACAAGCAGTATGGAAAAACCACCGAAAAATACTATCACATTCATTCGTGAAAGACGAAGTTGCCAAACCTCTTCGTAGGTTTCCTCATTAAAGATACTCAACCTGTACTTATTCCAGAGGTTCTTAAATATTTTAATCTTTTTCTTTGTTGCCACGGGCTTTATGATTATATTCTAAAATCACAAAGATAACAAAATGAGCGATTAGTTGTTTGGATGCATCTTTTTGTTGAAAGAGTAAAAATAAGTTTAATTCACAGGGAATAGAGGGTAATGGTGTTAAGTAGGAATTCTATTTTACAAAAAAAACAAAAGAAAGACAAGGGAAAAACCTACAAGGAAGCCGGTATAAACTTGTGCTGGGTTGTGGTCGCCTTTGATAAGGCGAGCCGAAGCTAAAAAGCCTGAAGTAAAAATGCTTATGGCAAAAATTGGGATAGCCGATTGGTTCCCCTGCAATGCCGAGGCCAAAAGGAAACCAGTTATACCCCCCATCCCAATAAGGTGAAGGCTTATCTTCCAAAAATACGAAATGGCAGCCGAGACCATTAGGGTGTATATGCCAGCTTGCAAAATTTTTATAAGCACAAAAGGAACCTGAAGCCTTGTAAAAAGAAAGATTGTAAAGAGAAAGGGTAGTATTGATATGGCAAGAGGGAAAATCCTTTCCCTATTACTTTTCAGCTTATAATCATGAATTATGTTCAGCCTATGGAGCAATACCAGCAAAAGCAATGGTAAAACTACTGTATTGATGGCCACAAATACCGTAAGTATCAACTTGTACTTTAGGGGCAAAAAGGCAACAAATGAATTGGACGAAAAGATAACTATGAAAATGTAGGTAGTTGCAAGTATAGGGTGAAGGATAACTGAAAGTAAAAGCGATATCTTTTTTAGCATGTGGGGTTGTGGATTTAATTAAGTTCTTTTCTTAAACGAGCAACTGGTATTCCCAACTGTTCGCGGTATTTTGCAACGGTTCTCCGAGCAATGGGATACCCCTTGCCTTTTAGTATCTCCATTAGTTCCTCATCGGTAAGGGGATTCCGTTTATCCTCGTTATCGACACACTCCGAGAGAATTTTTTTGATTTCACGAGTCGAGACTTCTTCGCCTGAATCGGTTTGCATGCCCTCGCTGAAGAAGTGCTTAAGGGGGAATATCCCGAAATGGGTTTGGATATACTTGCTATTTGCAACACGCGAAATGGTTGAAATATCAAGTCCGGTTGCCTCGGCAACATCTTTCAGAATCATTGGCTTGAGTTTGCTCTCATCGCCATCGCGAAAGTACTCTTTTTGGTAATCGAGAATGGCCTGCATGGTTGTTAAAAGGGTATTCTGACGCTGTTTCAGCGCATCGATAAACCACTTGGCCGACTCAATCTTTTGCTTTACAAAGGCAATGGCCTCGCGCTCCTGACTGGAACTAAACTCCTTGTTATAGGCGTACGACTCAAGCATGTCGGCATAATCCTTGCTAATTCGCAATTCAGGGACATTATGGGAATTAAGGCTTAGCCTAAACTCTCCATCCTCATAGTCGAGAATAAAATCGGGTATTATATGCTGAGCCGACTGGTCGAAAGGATCAGTAAAACCACCGCCGGGCTTAGGGTTTAACTTTAAAATCTCATCAACGGCCAGCTTAAGCTTTTCGTCGGACAGGTTCAGCTTTGAGGCTATTTTATCGTAATGCTTTTTGATAAACTCGTCGAAGTGATACTTAAGGATTTTGTAAGCAATTTGAGTAATCTCATTTTGCTGTTCCTTGGCTTTGATTTGAATAAGCAGGCATTCCTGAAGGTCGCGAGCGCCTACCCCTGGTGGGTCGAACTCCTGAATCACATAAAGTATTCGTTCCAGCTCATCCTCATCGGTTTCAATTCCCAACGAAAAGGCAATATCGTCGGCTATAGCAGAGAGTTTTCGACGAATGTAACCATCCTCATCGATATTGCCAATGAGGTAAAGCCCAAGCTGTTTTTCCCGCTCGTTTAGCTCGGCCATGCCGAGTTGGTTTTCAAGATGTTCGTGGAACGAGATACCGGTTGAAAAGGGAATTTCTTCACGCTTATCCTCGTACGATGTGTTGTTTGAGTAAAGCTTGTACGAGGGGATATCGTCATCGTTCAAGTAATCTTCAAGCGAGAACTCATCATCATTACCTTCCTTGTTGTCGTCGGGCATAACAAGTTCGGGCTCTGCTTGAGGTTCCGTTTGCTCTACCTCCTCGAGGATAGGGTTTTCCTCGAGTTCCTTCTTAATGCGCTGCTCAAGCAACATGGTTGGTATCTCCAACAGCTTAATCATTTGGATTTGCTGTGGCGATAACTTCTGAAGAAGTTTTTGCTGTAACCGCTGCTTGAGCATAGCCTTTTAGAATTCGCAGTTCTTGGGTGTGCGTGGGAATGGTATCACATCACGAATGTTGGTCATTCCGGTTACGAAAAGCAGTAAGCGCTCAAAACCCAAGCCAAAACCACTATGGGGTGCTGAACCAAACTTGCGGGTTTCCAGGTACCACCACACATCCTTTTCGGGTATATGCAGTTCGTGGATACGGTTAAGCAGTTTATCGTAAACCTCTTCGCGCTGGGAACCACCAATTATCTCACCAATTTTGGGGAAGAGCACATCCATGGCACGAACGGTTTTACCGTCATCGTTTTGCTTCATGTAAAATGCCTTGATTTCCTTAGGATAATCGGTAAGTATAACGGGTTTCTTGAAGTGTTTCTCCACCAGGTAACGTTCGTGCTCCGACTGCAAGTCGGCTCCCCAGAATACTGGAAACTCCCACTTTTGGTTAGCAGCCTCAAGTATTTCAATGGCTTTAGTGTAAGGCAACCTTTCGAATGGGTTTTCAATTACAAACTTAAGCCTGTCGATAAGTTCGTTATCGTACATCTTGTTGAGGAACTCCAAATCGTCGGCACAATGCTCAAGGGCATACCTAATAAGATATTTAAGGAAATCCTCGGCCAAATCCATGTTATCCTGAATGTCGTAGAATGCCATTTCGGGCTCAATCATCCAGAACTCAGCCAGGTGGCGAGGTGTATTAGAATTCTCGGCACGGAAGGTTGGCCCAAACGTGTAAACCTCGGAAAGGGCTAATGCACCCAGCTCAGCTTCAAGCTGGCCCGACACGGTTAGCTTTGCTTCCTTGCCAAAGAAATCCTCGTTCCAGTCAATTTTTCCGTCCTCGGTACGGGGAAGGTTATCCAAATCAAGGGTGGTAACACGGAACATAGCCCCAGCCCCTTCGGCATCGGAACCAGTGATAATGGGAGAATGAATGTAAAAAAAACCTTTATCGTTAAAGTACTTGTGAATGGCATATGCCATGGCATGCCTGATGCGAAGAACCGCTCCAAAGGTATTGGTTCGGGGGCGAAGGTGAGCAATCTCACGCAGGAACTCCATGCTATGCCCTTTTTTCTGAAGTGGGTAAGTAGTGGCATCGGCCTCGCCTAAAACTTCGAGGTAGTTGGCCTGAATCTCGACGCGCTGACCCGAACCCGGCGAATCAACCAACAATCCCTTAACAGCAATACATGCACCAGTGGTAACTCCCTTAAGTTGCTCCTCGGTAAAACGGGTCATATCGAATACCACCTGAATATTATGAATGGTTGAGCCATCGTTTAACGCTACAAAGGCTACGTTTTTATTTCCGCGTTTGGTTCGTACCCATCCCATTGCGGCAACCTCGGTGCCAACAACTCCGCTATGGAGCAATAGTTTTACTTTTGTTCTTTCACTATTTCTCATGCCTGTATGATATCTTTCTCAAAAACAATACTTTTACACTTGATTTTAACCAGACAAAAATAGTAACTTTTCTCGGATTTCATGAATCTTAGTTGTTTTCGTTTGCATGAGTGAAAAGATTTTTGAGAAATGGGGCGCGGCAATTACTGCCATGCTATTGCTTGCAACATATCTTTTGGGGATTTCAGTTACAAGCACTATCGACGGCTGGGGTTACGCTGCCGATATTGTTAATGGGAACTCCTTGCTTCGCCCACATCACTTGCTTTACAGCATCACAGGGTTTTACTGGGTAAAGCTAATCCATGCCATACTCCCGGATGCCGAAACTATTTATCTACTTAAATTGATGAATGCACTTTGTGCATCAATAGCTGCTTTCATTTTTTTCAGGTTACTCCGACTTTTGGGAGTTGATGCCTTCCGAGCCGCTGCCTTTACCATTGCAGCTGGTCTAAGCTGGGGGTTTCTCCGGTTTTCAATTGAAAACGAAACATACATAATTCCTACAATGCTATCAGTTGGGGCAAGTTACTTTTACCTTAAAAACGAATATATTAAAAAATCAACTTACGTAATTTTTTCAGGATTACTGGCGGCCATGGCCTGCCTTTACCATCAGGTAATGTTTTTTTGGTGGCTTGCACTTGCTATCGCATCAATATCAACATTAAAACGTAAAAACTACCAACCTCTACTTTTCCTTGTCCCTGCTGTTTTAGTTCCTATTGCTTACATTCTTGCCATGGTATCGGAAGGTATCAGCACTAATTGGCATAACCTGTTCCAATATGTGTTTCAAGACTATATCACAGGGAATGCATCGGTTGAACTGAATTCAACAATTCTT
>Ga0078972_1008547_pt1 | contig 21294 bp, 14 predicted proteins | sample YelNatPaOPGAMG01_FD_67568 | JGI IMG/M metagenome (GOLD analysis project Ga0078972, IMG submission 67568) | Hot spring thermophilic microbial communities from Obsidian Pool, Yellowstone National Park, USA - OP-RAMG-01 (SPADES assembly) (version 2) | ecosystem: Environmental > Aquatic > Thermal...
CAGGGCGGTGTCGGAGCGGTCGGTTGCCGCGGGGCGGACGATGCTGTTTGGGGCGTTGGGGTGGCTGTGGCTGGGCTGGGTGTCGGGGCGGGGGCAGCAGGAACTGCAACGGTTTGTCGGGAGTTGGGGTGGGCGCGGTGGCTGCGCCGCAAGAAGCGGCGGCCGAGGTGCGGGCGCGGTATCAGAGGCTGGAAGTGTTCGCGGGGTTGCGAGGCCTGCGCACCCAAGCGTGCCCGCTGCTCACGAAACTGGCCCGGAAAAGTTAGTGACATTGGGGTACCCATCCGCGACACGGCAGACTCCCAGCCCGCCCTACCGCTGCAGCCCATGGGCGTTGCGGGGCTAGGCCAAAACCGGCCGAATTTGCTGGGTTGAAGGGCCGACGTGGAAGTTTGCCCTCCCTATCGGTATCGTGGCCAAAGGGCCAAGCGGCCACAGTCTGGGCGTGAGGGTTATCGCGGTGGCCTCCGGTTGTGTAGCGCTTTGGTATTTGCCGCCATTCGAGCCTCGGGATTTGTTTCGGATTTGAGATTTAGTGCTGCGCATTTGATGCATTGCAGCAGGGCACGGGCGTCGGTAACCGATTAGCGCTGGCGAGGTTTGCATGCGGCCAGTTTTGTGCTGGCGGAGGCCTAGGGCTGCCGGGTTAAATGGGGCAGGTTCTACACCGACGCATGCTCAAAACCTTTATTTGGTTTGGGACTGTAGCGTTGAGCGTGGCCTGGGCATCCGGGGCAGCGCTCAAGCCGGACATTGTGTATGTGTTGGCCGACGATCTGGGCCGATGCGACGTGGGGTTCATGGGCTGCCGGGACATCCGCACGCCGCACCTTGACGCCCTGGCAGCCAGTGGCGCGCGTTTGGATCAATTTTACGTGCAGCCACTGTGTTCACCCACCCGGGCGGCATTGTTGACGGGACGTTACCCAATGCGCCAAGGCCTGCAGGTGGGTGTGGTGCGGCCCTGGGCGCAATACGGTTTACCCTTGGACGAACGCACGTTGGCTGAGGCGCTGCGGCAAGCCGGTTACACCACCGCCTTGGTGGGCAAGTGGCACCTGGGCCATTGCCAACCGGCCTATCTGCCGACCCGGCGCGGATTCGATCACCAATACGGCCATTACAACGGTGCCATTGATTACTTCACCCACATGCGCGACGGTGGGCTAGACTGGCACCGGAACGATGAGCCTTGCCACGACGAAGGTTACAGCACGCACTTGATCGCGCGCGAGGCCGTCCGGCTGATCCAGGCACAGCCCAAGGATAAACCGCTGTTCTTGTATGTGGCTTTTAACGCGGTGCATGCGCCACATCAAGTGCCCGATAGCTACAAGCAGCCATACAGCCAGCTTAAAGAGCCGCGTCGTACCTATGCCGGCATGGTGGCGGCGATGGACGAAGCCATCGGCCAGATCGTGGCTGCCGTCGATGCTCAGGGGCGGCGCAGCCGCACGCTATTCATCTTCTGTAGCGACAATGGTGGGCCCCAGCCCGGCCGGGTTACCAGCAACGGGCTCTTTCGGGCGGGTAAAGGCACGTTGTACGAAGGCGGGGTGCGGGTTTGTGCCTTGGCCACATGGCCGGGCCACATTCAGCCCGGGCGCGTGGTGACCGAGCCAATCCATATTGTGGATTGGTATCCGACGCTGGTGAAGCTGGCCGGAGGGTCCCTGGAGCAACCGTTGCCTCTGGACGGCCTGGACATCTGGCCCGTGCTCACCGAGGGTAAACCCTCGCCTCACCAAGATATCTTGCTCAATGCCGCACCGCGCAGTGGCGCGTTGCGCGCCGGGGATTGGAAACTAGTGGTCAACGGCCAGTTGGATGAACTCCAGCAGGCGGAGAATCCGACCGCGGGAGCCGGCCGGGGCAGCTCCCGAGCCAAACCGAGTTTGGAACTGTTCAATCTGGCTACCGACCCCTACGAGCGGACCAACCTGGCGGCGGTGCATCCGGAACGCGTGAACCAACTGTTGAGCCGATACCGACAACTGGCCGGCCAAGCCGTGCCGCCGAAAGCTGGCCCTCGCCCACCCGGCTTCAAGGCCCCGGCGGTCTGGGGCCAAACCCCTTAACGGGCCAAGGCTACTGCCAGCGGGTGCGTCCGTTTGGGCCATTGCGCGCCGCAGCGGGCGCCTGAATGGGCTCACTGCCGCTTTGTTGCGGCTGGAGCCGGGGCAGATTCGACTCCGGAGCCGGCAGCCGCGTTAGGTGTGCAGTTCGGCGCGGCCCAGGTGCAGGTTGAGCTGATGGGGCGCGGTGCTCGCCACTTGTCGGCTGCAGCAAACCGCGGTTTAGGCTTTGGCTAGACGCAATGCATTGGACAAGCGGTTTGCGGCAGGCTATCAACACTACCGGACTAGGCACTGGGTTGGCCCCAGCCTGTCCCAAGGCCTAACAGCGCACATGAGTAACCGGCAGCCACAGAAGCCCGGCCCAGGCCCACACCGCTGCTTGGTGGACGCGGTGGCCGAGGTGATGGCGCATGAACCCAGCTTGGAGGCGGTGCGGTTTGATCGGGTGCATCGGACCGTGTCAGTGGCCACGTTGGGCAACGCTGATCCCACAGCGCTGGAACAGCGCCTGACTAGGCGCATCCAACAGGTGCAACCTGCTCCAGGCAGCTCGACCTGTTGTGTCATCGAAGGGCAGGGGACCTGCAGGGATTGCCCTGAGCCGGTGCGGTCCAAGGTGGCCCTGAACTTGGATGTACAGCATGACGCCCAAGGCACCACGGTGGCCCGATTGACCTGCCCGACCCGACAGCGGTTTTGGCGTTGGCGAAGCCTGCCTTGGCCACGGTGGGTACCGCGGAAAGTCGAGCTGCCCGATGAAGCCGATCACGCGCGCGAATCCAAACAACAGATGCTGGCGGCTGTGCTGTGCGCCCTGTTCGGACTGGCCGGCTGGCTGATGGGCAAGTGGGCCGCGGCGGATTGGGCTTCGACGGTCTTGTTTGCTGTGGCCTATGTCCCCGGAGCTTGGTTCATCTTGCACGAGGTGTGGGAACGGCTTCGATCTGGCGTGCTGGATGTGCACTTTTTGATGTTGGCGGTGGCTGTGGGCAGCGCTGCCATTGGTCACTGGGACGAAGGCGTGTTACTGCTGTTCTTGTTCTCGCTCTCGGGCGCGTTGGAACACTACGCCATGGGCCGCACGCAAAAGGAAATTCGAGCTCTGTTTCGCTATGCGCCCAAGACCGCCACGTTGATGGACGCGGCTGGGCACGAACGGCTGTTGCCGGTGGAAGATGTCGAACCGGGCGCACGGTTGCTGATCAAACCTGGCCAACAGGTGCCCGTGGACGCCGAAGTGGTCAAGGGCCGGAGCGCTGTGGATGAATCCAATCTGACCGGTGAATCCACCCCTGTGCCCAAGGCGCCAGGCGACGTGGTGCTGGCTGGCACGTTGAATGTGTGGGGGCCGATCGAAGCGGTGGCGTTACGGCCGGTCCAAGAAAGTGCGTTGAACAAGATTATCCGGCTCATCCAGCAGGCCCAACACCTCAAAGCCCCAGCCCAACGGTTCACCGACCGATTCAGTCCGCATTACACTCGGGCGGTGTTGGGCATGGCGGTGTTAATGTTTTTTGTGTGGTGGCTGGGGTTGGGGCACCCGGCCATCCGCGATGCTGGGCCACAGCGCAGCGCGTTTTATCGGGCCATGACGGTGTTGGTGGTGGCCTCGCCGTGTGCGCTGGTGCTGTCGATTCCTTCAGCGGTGCTGGCCGCAATCGCCTGGGGCGCACGCCACGGCATCCTGTTCCGCGGCGGTGCCGCAGTCGAAAAGCTGGCCCAAGTGCAGGTGGTTGCCATGGACAAGACCGGCACACTCACTACCGGCGAGCTGCGAGTCGAACGGGTAGAAAGCTTCCCCCCGGGCCGTGAACAACAAGTGGCCGAGCTGGCGTATGCGCTGGAACGGCTTTCGACCCATCCGTTGGCGCGGGCGGTGACCCGGTGGGGCAAACAACAAGGGTTGGTTGCCCCGGAGGTATCGGAGGTGGAATCAGTGCCTGGGCTGGGTTTGCGTGCCCGGCTGAATGGCCAGCCGGTGTGGCTGGGGCGCCGCGACTGGTTGGTGGACCGGCTTGCTCAGGGAGCCGAGGCTGTGGCTGTGCCTGCGCCAGCCCGACAGGCCATCGCCAACGGCCCGGCTGTAGAGGTTGGTAGTTCAGAAGTGTGGCTGTTGCACGGGGATCTTGCGGGCCGGTTGATGTTACGCGATGAGGTGCGGCCCCAAGCCAAGGGCCTGATCCAGCAACTGCGCCGGCTGGGGGTGCACCCGGTAGTGCTGACCGGCGACCGCCTCGCTGCTGCCCGCCATTTGCAAACCTCGCTGGGGTTGGACGACGTGCGCGCTGAGTTGAAGCCGCAACAAAAGGTCCAAGTCATTGAAGCTTTCGCACGCCAGGGTTTGAAAGTGGCCATGGTGGGCGACGGCGTTAACGACGCGCCCAGCTTGGCTGCGGCCTACGTGGGCGTGGCCATGGGCGCTCGGGGTTCCGACGCGGCCCTGGAACAGGCTGAAGTGGTGCTGATGAACGATCGGCTGGAGAACTTCCTCACCGCGTTCTGCCTGAGCCAACGGGCACGTCGGATCATTGCCCAAAACTTGGTGGTGTCGTTGGGGACGGTGCTGGTGTTGATGGGGTGTGCGTTGGGGGGCCTAATCCCGCTCAGTGTCGGTGTGGCCGCTCATGAAGGCAGCACCGTGTTGGTGGTGCTCAACAGCCTGCGGTTATTGTTGGGCGGAGCTTGCCCAAGGCCAGAGGCCGCCGGGGCGGCCTGAACGCCGCACCTGGCAGCAGGCCACTCTCACCGGGTTGCAGCGCGCAGAGGCCGTTCCGCTTCGGCGAGCCGCTTTAGCTCCGCGTAAATCGTTCGGGCCAGAGCTACTCGCTCCAGCAAGGCGTCACCCTGGCGGGCCAACAGTTTGCGGTAACGGTCGGTTTCCAACCGGCCTTCGGCATCCCAACGTTTGGCCTCGGCCACAATGGCCTCGATCTGGCGCAGGCTCTCTTCGCGCTTGGTCAGGAGTGCCTCCAGCCCGTCGAACTTCCAAAAACGCAAGCCGTCCCGAACTACATACACTGGGGTGGTATGGGCACTGGTACCGTCGCCAGCCCGGGCGCGTGCCGCAATCCAAAAGCCGTGCCCGGCTTCGAGTGTGAAGTCCAACTCCACTTCGGGTCGGGCGGGGTCGGTGGACTCAGCGGTCCGGACCACCTGGCCGTGCTGGACGATCTCCAATTTGACCGGCGCCATGCGTTTGGGGTCGCCCCAAGCTCGGGCCCAGACGCGGAGTTTCTCATTAGCCTGCACCCGTAATTCGTCCCCGGGCAAAGCGTCATTGACGCGGAAGTCCAGCATTGGCCCGCTGGTGCTAAAGGTTCGGCCACGGCCAAAGGCGGCAAACCAGTTGTCCGGCGTAAAGGGCGCCTGGCCCAGATAGGCATAGACCCGCACTTCGCCAATGGTGCCGCCCCAGGGCACATCCGAACCTGCGCTGGCGGTGAGTTTGCAGCCCAAGTTCAGAAACTCGTAATACAGGTCGGTGCCCAAGTGATTGAACTGTAGGATCTCCACAAAGTCCACCTTCCCACGGGGCACGTTCAGGCTCATGTCACGGTGGACATGGAACATGCCGGAGTTCACATGCGCATAGCCCGCCAAGCCGCCCTGGGCATGCACAGCGTCAAAGACAAGGTCGTACAGAAAATACTGCTCCGGGTCACGCACCATGCCGGTGAGGTTCAGAGCCAGCGTGTGGCCAAGCTGATCGTGGGTGCGTGGGCATTCTTGGCCGGGGACCAATACATACTGGCCATCGATCACTCGATAGGCTGGGCCGAAGCCGCGCTGCTCGAAATAGGTGCGGTAAATGTCCCCCATCTTCACAATGTTAGCCAGATGCACGTCCTCAGCCTGCACCCAAGCCATCACGTTCCGGGCATCCTCGTCGCTCAAGATGCGCGTATGCACGTGATCGTCACCAGACCACCAACCTCGTTGGCGCATGTCAACCCAACGCCGAGGCCGAAGGACTCGCTCGACGGTTTGACCGGACTGGATGGTGACATCCTGGAAAATGACCTCGTGCTCGGCACCGCGGCGGACGCCGATCTGCCACACCCCTGGTGCTAGGGCCATATCGAACGGCCCCGGCACACACCAAAAATGCGCGCCCAATAGGCCGGGTAGATTGGCCGCACGCACCCCGGTCGCCTGCCCCTGGCCATCGAATTGCGGGGCAAACTCGATCCCATTGGCCGGCCGACGTTGCAGGCCGTCCGTCCGCCACATCAACCGGACCATAGCCGGTGTAGGCTTGCCGGTATCGTCCGATAACACCGTCAATTTGAGCCGACCGGGCTGGGGTGTGACCACGTCCATGAGTAACTGCACTGCTGGCTGGCCGTGCCGGTTGAACTGTAGCACCAGCGTGGTGTGGCCGAATGGCAACCGGTCCAAACCGGCCACAGCATACGTGACGCCCCGGGCCGCCACGTCCAGCGTGACGCGACTGCTTTCGCCGCCGGGTGCGGACAAGTCCGCTGCGCTAGTGCTGAAGGCCAGGCCATCGCCGCCGGCCCGCACCTCCAGCAGCAGCGCACCACTGTCGCCCGGCTGCTGGATGGGGTCCGCCGGTCGCAGCACCGGACGCGCCCCGGTCAGATCCACCCGCAACAGCCGCGGGCATTGCTGCACCAACTCAAGCACCCGGTCAGCCGCCTTGGTAGCCCGCTGGACTGCGGTTTTGCGGGCCGCCTCGTCACGCGCCTCGCGCAGTTGCTGATCAGCCTGGCGCAACTGGCGGTTTAGCTCATCCAGCTCACCCTGCAAGCTCTCGCCGAACAGATACCAGTGGTTGTGCGCGAGGCGCCCCGCAAAATTCACAAGGCCAGGGGGCAGTGGCGATGGCTGAGCGCTCAGGTGGGTTGAGCCGGTTAGTCCAAACACCAAGATTGCCCACAACAGCCGACCGTATCGCAATTGCATAAGCATCGTCTGGTTTGAAGGGTTGGCTATGGTCCCGAATGATTTTCCGGTGATTTGAAGCCCGCGGCGCTCAGCGGCACTGCCACCACCCGGGCTGCAAATACTCTGGCCTGGCCTTTGCGTGCCGGGGGCAAGAGCGGTTCGCCCAGCGCTACCGGCTCCAGTCGGTAGCCGTCCTTACCCTGCACTTGGATCGAGCCCAGGGCCCGTGCCTCGGGCCAGAGCCGGTCTTCGACCACCAGTTCAATGCCCGGAACTAGGTTGGTGGGTGTGGCGGCGAAAAAGAAAAGGGTCAGTCGATGATGCCCAGGGCCGACCCGGGCGTGACCCAAAAGGTCCAACTCAGGCTCACGCAGCGGCACCAACGGCACAGGTTGGCCAGCCACACGCAGCTTGACCGCCTGGGCCAATTGCGACTCAAGCTGGCGCAGGTAAGCATCGGTTTCGGCCCGAGTCAGTCGGCCATCGCCGTCGGCGTCCATGTGTTGCCGTTCATGCGCCGAGCTATCCTCGAAGAAGGTCAGTTGCACCGTCACGTCCAGGTACCGTGCTGCCACCACCACCCCCACCCGATGCTGTATGTAGGTGGTCAAAACCTCATGTCCAGCGACAGACAGCGCAACGGCCAGCAGCATGCACAGGCCCATACCAACCCCGGCCACACTCCTGCCGGCAGGGCGTGGTGGGCCTCCAGGCACGCTGAGCTTGGTTTGCATGTCGAGCGGCGTTCTACCAGTTCGGCCCGGTAAAGCCAAGCGCAGGACAGTTCCAGCGGGATGCAGTGCGGCCGCCCAAAACACCTTGGCGCCGCAGGTCTGGCTTAGCCGTGCATCAGTGCACCGCGCTGAGGGACCAAGCCACTTTCACCCCAAAGACCCGCGCGACGCGTTTTGGGGGCCACCGGATGCCGAGCTCGAGGGGGCTGCCAAACTGGATGATAGGGAAGTGGGTGTTCGGTCAAGACGCGGCTTGAGCTGGGGAAATCCAAGATGGCCGAGGACTTCTCGCCCCGAGCTGTGGCCCATTTCAAGACTCCTTACAGCCGGCAGAGGGCATTGACGAACTCGAAGTTCTCGAGCGTCAGGTAGCGGTAGCGCAGCAATTGGTCTGGACTCAGTTGAAGCAGGCGCAGCGCCTCGGCCGCACCGTTCTGTTGCAAAATCACCGGCGAATCGGGTGGGCCCTCGATAGCCAACGCAAGAGCCTCACCAAGGTTCACACAAGCTGCCAAGGCTGCCCACGACCCTGCCTGATCTGGTTGGTGATGATGCGCTACACCGGCTGCGATTGGCTCGGGAAACTGCCAATGGATCAACAGCCGCCCCCCTACCTGCGCGTGATCCGTACCCCAAGCAGCTCGCTCTTGTGCCACCGGTTCGGACACAGGGAAACCATTCGGGCCTGGGCGCCAAAGCACCCCGTATCGATCCCCGAGCGCCTGCGCGAAGACGACTTGCCCGGCATCGTGCAGGAGGGCGGCGGTGAACACGGTGCTTTCCTCCAGGGCACGGTCTTTCGCCAAGAACTGAGCAGCTAACGCGGTAATGACCGAATGCTTCCACAGCCGAGCGGGATCAAAGTGCGCCACAGGCCGGCTGGGCCGTAGTGCCACTCGGCCATGCACTGCGGCGACCAGCCGATAGATGCAGCGTAACCCCAAGCGGCTCACCGCTTCAGCCACGTCGGCCACGGGAGTGGCGCTGGCCATCCAAGCGCTGTTGCACAGTTGCAGCACCTTAGCCGCCAGGCCCGGATCGAACGTAATCAGATCGGTAACCTGTTGGACATCCACTTCGGGCTCGGCCAACACCCGGAGCAACTTCGGCAAGATGTGAGGTGCTGGCGGAAGCGCATCCAAGCGCTCAAACACCCGATCCCATTGTGCTGCCGTGGACATGCTAGGAAGTTGGGTTGGAGTTATGACTCTGACCGGCTCTTGGGACGCCCGACGAGGAGTTGAGACCAGTAAGGCACCCACGCGGTAAGGATGCGTTGGCTAGCCTTAATGCGCTCCGGCCTAGCGGCTCTCCAACCGAGCCATTTTGGACCCATGCCTTAGGTCGGGCTGCAACGCCTGCAGGCTCGGGCTCGATCGGCCAGCGCTCTCTACAGGTCAATGTCCGCCCGGTTGCTGCTGCGCCCGGCACCCGGACAGCTCCATACTGGCCGGCTGCGGTCGGACTGCACACTACTGCCCGTGCCGCAGACGTCGGGCAGTCCGTGACCAGCCATTGCGCCTGCTGGTCCACACGGACTGACCGGGCTCCGGGTCCAGGAGATCTGATCGGCTCGGATATACCCATGCCTGTCTGTCGCCCCACTCGGCTATATCGACCTGTGGAGTGGCTGCTGTAGCTCCGCAGCAGACCATGTGCCGCACGGGCGCCGCTGACACTGTTCTGGTTGACGGGCCTTTTTGGCTACCAGCGCGCTTGTCGCTGTTAGCGTAGGAGTGCCCCTAATCTTGGCCGCCAACGAGCGCCTGGACCCATTGCAGCATGCCAGCCGATCAACATTCCGCAGGGTCTCCTAATCCCAACTCCATCTGGTTCCGGTTCTTGCGCACAATCTTCAGGCCCTGAGGCAGGCTTTGGACGTCGGGCCGGCTGGTATTCGTGTGCAGTCTCTACATCGGCTGCAGGCTAACCGGTGCAGAGCCTGAACGTATACCCGGTGTGCGCGTCAATTTGCGGGCTGGGACGATGGGCCGGCGCCTGACGCCATGGCAGACTGCATCTGGCTCGCTGGTGATCCGGTGCAGGACACAGCATGGCCACTTGGACCCAGCGCAGGCGTGCAAGCAGGCGGCAGCAACGGGTATCGGGTCTCCTTGCCCAGTCCACGTAGGACCGAGCTTCCTACGGTTAGGACACGGGTAGCCCCTGCGCAGCAGCCGGTGTTGGCCCAGCGAAGCGGGCAGCTTGTCTCTACACCAGCCGTTGGGTGACCAAGCGAGCGAAATGCTCGAACGAACGGTCGTAGGTGGCCTCAGCACTAGCCGGAAAACAGCACCCCGGCAATTGGCGATGGGCCAGGTGATAATGCAAACATTCGCAACAAATGCCCTTCCGACTGCAAGGTGAATACGAGCAGGTGCATCGTTTGAGGTTTTGCTCTTTTCGGCAGTCCATATTGGCTTGCGCCCAGCCTAGCACCACCAGCACCAGCTCTTCAACCGCAAGTGCGGACAACCCGTGCCTCGGGGCGAATCTCATTTCCGTGCCTCCGTCCGACTCAAGTCGGCGGCCACAGGGGGGCACTGCGGCAATGTCGTAGGCGCCGCCGTCAGGCGGCGGAGCGGCCGGATCATTCCGCGGACTTGAAGTCGGCGATACCGCAGGTTGGGGGACCGGCGCACCGGCAGGCATGCCAACCTGCAATGAACTGAGATGCGCCCAGTGACCCGTCAGCGCCCCCATGCTGCTCCGGGGGCATCAGGTCCTGGCTAGGGCTGACTGGGGCCTGAAAGCGTGGGCGCGGGTGGCAGGCCGACTCAACCAGGCGGCTGGGAGTGCGAGGGCGCCACTGGCTCGGGGTTCGGCGCTCGGACTGGCTCTGGGCTGGGCTCCTGAAGGTTACCAGGCTGGCTGGGTTGGGCGGCCTGCTCGTAGCCGCCACAGGGTTGCTGGAGTGGCGGGCTCACCGGCTGATCGGCTGGTTGGAGCGTGGCCTCGACTGCGGTCGGAGCCGTTTGGCCGCCCTCCGGATGGGCGGGTGGCGCTTCCATAACCGGCCCAGGGTGCGGGCTGGCCGATTCAAGCTCCGCGCCGGGCTCGGCTTGGGCCTGAGGAGCAGCGCTGGAGGTGGTCTGATCGGCCTGGTTGGAGGTGGCGACTTGAGGTTGAGCCGGCTCGGCCTCCTCGCCAGCCGATGTGGTCTGATCTGGTGGGGCAGTCGGAGTAGTCGTAACGTCAGTCGAGCTGCTCCGCCACGGTTCGATGGCTTCGATCCGATACCGGTGAACGGCGCCTTCCAGCTCGAATTGGACTTCGTCGCCGACTTTATGGTTGAGCAGCGCCTGACCCAAGGGGGACAGGTAGCTGACAACGCCGCGGTCGGGATCGTAGTCCCACGCGCCCAGCACCGTGAAGGTTTGGACAGTTTGCTGAGCAAGATCGATGCAGCGGACGGTGGTGCCGGGGCTGACCACGTCGGTGCGCGGATTGGCAAAGTCTGTGCCCTGGGCTTGCAGGAGCATTCGTTCCAGTTCGGCTTTCCGGGTCAGCAACAGCCGCTGCATTTCTTTGGCGGCTTTGTATTCGTAGTTCTCATTCAGGTCACCATAGCTCCGGGCCAAGGCAATTTCGCGCGAGTTGGCCGGGATTTTCTTGTGGACCAGCTCGTCGTATTCCTGCTTGCGGCGTTGGAGGCTTTCCCACGAGACCAGCAAGGGCGCTTCGGTTCTGGGTTGTTCGCCGGAGATCAACGGCTGCATGGAGGGGTATTTCTTGACGATCCGGCCCAGAAGCGAGCGCTTATCCATGTCGTTGAAGCAGGGCGAAAACTTCAGCGCGCGCGTCAGGTCCTCGATCACCTCCAGTTCGGCCGATTCGATCAATTCGGGCAGCAGGTCTTGGTCGGCCAGGATGTAATCGCCCAACCGGTTGCTCTTGCGTTGGTTGAACTGGTCCCGCTCCATGGCGGTGAGCATGGCCCGAAAGACTTCCGGCCCCAAGATATCCGCAAACGCATCGCTGCGCTCGCGCGCCAACCATAGCAGCAGTTCGCTGCTGGCTTGATGCTGATTGATGAGCTGGGCCAGGTGGCGCTTCAACGATTCCAGATGCCCCTCTTCGATGAGCAAGCGAGCGCATTCGGTAGTGTTCTTGGCGCTCATGGAGTTGAGGGCGGCCAAGACCGCTTGGTGCCAATCCTCTGGATGCGCCTCTTTGAAGGACTGGAGTAGGCGCTTGTGTTTGGCTGTTGGGGTTTGTTGGAGCATCTGGTCTAACGGCGGCGCCTGAGCCCAGATGTCCTGGGTGGTCAGTTCGCCAGGCTCGGCGGGCAGGTGCACAGCCGCGCGCAGGTCGTCTCGCATAAAGACCGCTTCCAGAGCCAGCCATGGCTGGGTGCGGTGATGGGAGGCGATGTCGGCGTTGAGCGCTGCCAGCACCTGAGCCACTGTGCCAGGACCATCCTGCAAGTCGGGGAGCGACCGCAGCAGTTCGGCCGCCACGCAGAGTTTGGCCTTCAGCCCTTTGGCGGCGTCAAACTGCGCCAGTAACCGTTGCTCTAGCGGCACCTCGGCCTCCTGGTACAGGATCGGATCAGGCTTTCGGGTGGGCACAACAAAGTGGCCGTCTTTCTTCAGCGCATGTCGGGTCGAGTCCCACCACCGTTTCCAGTCCGACCCCACCACATCGGGCACCAGCAACTGCTGGAGTGTTTCCAGGCTGAGCTGGCCGCCGTAGCTCTGTAACACCAGCCGAACCAGCTCGACCGGTCGCTCGACGGCCAGTTGGCGCAAAGCAGGCAGGTCGTAAGTTTTGCGGGCTAAGAAGTGATCCCGGCTCAGCGGCTTGAGCGATTCGGCCGCAAACCCAAGGTCCATCACATGACCGGGCCGGTTCGGGAAATCGATTGTCACCCGCCCGAACACAGTGTCGAACCCGCGGATGGTGCCCACTCCCCAACTGCGGTGCAGACAATAGCCGCTGTCGGCCAGCCGCAGCAGGGCGCTCAGGTGCTGGCCTTTCAGTTTGCCTGCCGCAATCAGTCTCTCGAACTGTTCTCTCATGGCATCAGGTTGGCGCCCAAACGACGCCGCTGATAGTATGCCGCTGTGGCCGGGCAAAAACCAAGAGAAATTGCCGCTCGGGTCCTCTGGCGCTACCGCGCCCGACGTCGGTGGCTGGATAACCTGCTGCAGGAGGCGTTGGCCGAGGCCGGGTTGAGCCGGGTGGACCGGGGCTTGGTGGAAGAACTGTGTCTAGGGGTGGCACGGTGGGAAACGGCTTTGGACTGGTTGATCGCCCGCCTGACCGAGGGCCGACGCCAGCGGCCTTGGGTGCAGGTGTTGCTCCGGCTTGGCCTGTATCAGTTGTTCTGGCTGGACCGCGTTCCGGAGCATGCTGCGGTGCATGAGACGGTGGCTGTGGCTAAGCAGGTCAGCTCAGAAGCCGAGGCGGGCTTCATCAACGCACTGCTGCGCCGTTGCCTACGCGAGCGGGCGACGCTCCAACAGGCTCTGGCCCAGCTCAAACAACAGCAGCCAGCCCTAGCTTATTCGCACCCGCAATGGCTCTGCCACCGGTGGCAGCAGCGTTGGGGCGAGGCAGCGTTGCGACAGCTTCTGGACTGGAACAATCGGCCAGCCCCCAATTACGCCCGGCTTAACACCCTGCGGGCTGACGCCCAGCGCCTGACGGCAGCCTGGGCTGCTGAAGGCGTTCGCGCTCGACCCTGCTCGTTTCGGTGGTTGCCCGATGGCCTGGTGTTCGAGCTGCAGGATCATCCGCCGTTAACCACGCTGCCCAGTTTCCAAAACGGCCTCTTCTATGTGCAAGACCCCAGCACGCTGCTGGCTCCGATTGAATTGGGGCCGCAACCTGGAGAGCGCGTTTTGGACCTGTGCGCTGCCCCTGGGGGCAAGACCACCTTTTTGGCCCAACTGATGCAAAACCAAGGCCACATTGTGGCCCGAGACACGCACGCTGCTCGGTTAAAGCTGCTGCGCGACAATTGCCACCGCTTAGGTGTGGCGTGCGTCGAGCCGGTCTGGGTCTCGGCCAAGCCTACGCCAGCCCAAGCCAGCCGGATTTTTGACCGTGTTTTGGTCGATGCGCCCTGCTCCAACACCGGCGTGTTGCGGCGCCGGGTGGATTTGCGCTGGCGGCTGCAACCCCACGAGCTGACCCGACTGCAGCAGCTGCAACTGGAGCTGCTGCACCAGGCGGCCAGCGAACTCAAACCCGGAGGTCGGCTGGTCTATAGCACCTGTAGCCTGGAGCCGGAAGAAAACCAGCAGGTGATTGCGGCTTTCTTGCACCAACACCCGACCTGGCAGCTTGAAAAGGAGACGGAGCTGCTGCCGTTTACTGACGCGGTGGACGGCGCTTACGTGGCCCGGTTGCGTGCGCCAGCCTGAACCACTGCAGCCAGTCGGTGCGCTACGGTGGTGGTGGCGCTGACTTGCCGATCTGTGGTCTTGCGGCACAGACACTGGTGGACCGGTGTTCAGTGCCCGGGCTTGACCCCGGCCCAAGTTCCGGGCCACAACCTCGGGCATCGATGAGCTTTAGTCTGCGCTTGCTACTGAGCCCGATGCTCGATCAGCCCGGCTACGGTTGGACCAAGGCCTACCAGCCAGGCTGACCCGGGTGTGGGCAGGTTGGCTGAGGCTGCCGTAGCTGGAGCAACACCGGGCACACGGCCAAGGTGCGGGCCGCGGCGTATCCAGCAGTGGCGCCCAGCCCAGAACCGTGGCATCATTATGGACGCAGACAGGATTCCGGCTCGTTAGGGTATGACCCAGAACCTCCAGGCCACTGTGGCCCAACTGAAAGAGAGCCTGCTGGTTATGGCCAGCCGTGCTGAGCAGGCGGCGCAACGGGCTGTCAAAGCCCTGCTCCGTCGCGATGACGCCTTGGCCTTGCAGGTGCAGGAGGCTGATCCAGCGGTGGATCAGCTTCAGGTGCAGGTGGACCAATTGGCTGTCGAGTTATTGGGCCGAACCCGGGCTGAAGACGACCTTCGGCTGGTGATGGTGGCTATGAAGATTGCCAGCGAGCTGGAGCGGGTGGCTGACGAAGCCACCACCATTGCCCGACAGGTAAGCCAACTAAACAAAGAACCGCCTCTACCGCAGTGCGCAGCTATCCCGCCGTTGGCCAGCTTGGCCCTGGGTATGCTCAAGGAAGCCTTGGACGCGGTGGTGAGGCCGAACCCGGCTGGCGCCCGGCAGATCATCGTGCGTGACAAAGCAGTGGACAGCGGGCATAAACAGTTGCGTGATGAGTTGGTCCGGTATATGCAGAGCCGGCCGGAGACGATTGCTCGGTGCTTGCACCTGATGGTCATTGGTAAGAGTCTGGAACGCATCGGTGATCACGCCAAAGCCGTGGCAGAGTTTGCCGTCTATTTGCACGAGGGCCAGGATGTGCGACACGCCGGCTTGGCCCAACCGGCGCAGTGCCCGGGCTGAGACTCGGGCGTGATCTGCTGCCATGAACCAGGCGCCCCCTCAGCTACCGCCCATCCGTGCCCCGTTGCAGCGCCGCTGGCGCGAGTTCCGCATCCAGGTCCTGCCTTGGATCGTCTTTGCGGGGGTGGTCACCGTAGCTGGGTTTCTGTGGAAAGACGCTCTGCTGCCGGAACCGGTGGCGCCCCCTCAGGCCAATTGCGAGCCCAAGGGCTCCGAGACCTTCGCACCGCCAACCTCAAGACCGTTGGACGCGATGCCTTCGGGCTCGGCTGCCCTCACACTGAGTAACGGCTTTAACGGCGCCAAAGGACCCAGAGACTAGGCCGCCGGGATGGTGGGCCGTTTTGACCTCAACCGGAGGCAGTGGCTAAACCGGAGTGTACTGTCGGCCCAAGCGTGCGGGCGCACCGTCCGGCGGGCGACGGCTTGGGTCGAAAGTTCCCTTCAGCTCTTTGGACCGAGAGCCACCGCTTTGAACAGTCCAGCCGCTAAGTTCACGGAGTCAAGAGTATCGGGAATGAACTTGCGTCGAACGGCCTTGTGTTGAAGGTTGAGCGCCGACCTGACTAGTGAGGCGCACGCTGGTTGCAAGGCCCGGCTGCATCCGATGGAAGGCTCGTTGAGGACTTGGGTACGCCTTTTGGCGCTTATGCGGCGGCGCATCCCGAGCCGCCCCAGCATAGAAGGTGCATAGCCGGAAGCTGCGGGAGCGCAACGAAGCCCTAGTCCGAGGGTCGGGGGCGGTTGCGTCCCGACCGCGGCCAATCAAGCATAGAATGCAACAACGACATGAATCCTGAACAACACTTACAACAGGTCCTGACCTGGGTTCGTGAACACGGTCTGACCACGCTGCTGATCGTGGTCGGGGCAGCCTTGGTTTTGAAGCTTGCCACTACGCTGAATCGCCGGCTGTTTGCCACCTTCTTCAAGGGCCGCCAGGACGCCGAGTCGCAAAAGCTGGCTCAAACCGTCACCGCAGCCGTGCACTGGGTGATTATCGCCGTGATTGTAGCTGCTGCGGTGGTGTTGGTCCTGAGCCAGTTTGGCCTGGACCTGAATGCCTTGACCGCCCTGCTGTTGCAGTGGGCAGTCACCAACGGGTTAGGCTTGGTGCTGATTGTGGCTCTGACGGTTGTGGCGTTCAAAGCCGTGGGCATCTTCAGCGGCCGGCTCTTAAGCCTGTTGCTGCGCGGTAAACAGGATGTCGAGTCCCGCAAACGGGCCGAGACCCTGGCTTCAGTGATTCGCTGGCTGCTGCGCACCGTGCTTGCGGTGCTGGCTGCGGTGATGATCCTGGGCCAGCTCGGCGTCAAGATTGGTCCGGTGCTGGCGGCAGCCGGGGTGGTGGGCTTGGCCGTCGGGATCGGCGCTCAAAGCCTGGTGCAGGACCTGATTGCCGGGTTTTTCATCCTGCTGGAAGACCAGGTGCGGGTGGGTGACATTGTGCAGTTGGACAGCCGCTCCGGCGTGGTCGAGCGCATCACGCTGCGGATGATTATCCTGCGCGACTTTGCCGGCAACGTCCACTACGTCCGCAACGGCAAAATTGACGTGGTGACCAATATGACCAAAGAGTTCTCCCGCGCCGCTTTCGAGGTGGGCGTGGCGTATCGGGAAGACGTGGACGAAGTCATCCGGGTCATCCAAGCTGTGGGGGCCGAAATGCAGCAGGACCCCAACTTCAAGGACGATATCCTGATGCCGGTGGAAGTCCTTGGGCTGGACCGGTTCGCCGATTCGGCTCTGATCATCAAAGGTCGATTCCAAACCGCACCGGGCAAACAGTGGCGCGTGCTGCGCGAGTTCAACCGCCGCATCAAAAAACGGTTCGACGAGCTCGGCATCGAGATCCCTTTCCCGCACCTGACACTGTACCCCGGCAAGGACAAGAAAGGCGACTCGCCCACGCTGAAGATCGAGGTCCAGGGCCGACTCGGCCCCTGACAGGCCCAGCGCCTCGAACCCTCAAGAGCCCCTCGCCTGCCCCGGCGGTTTCTCAGACCGATTTGGGCACTGCCCAGTGCCCAGCCCGATACGTCCGGCCTAGCAGCGCATTGGCTTCAGCGTCGCCCGGAATCTGTTCAGCGGCCGGGTCAAACTGCAACGTGCGGCCCAGTTGGGTTGCGATGTTGCCCAGGTGCGCCAACGCAGCGGCCAGGTGACCGGCAAAGATATCGGCGTTGGGCTGGCGCCCGGTCTTGATGCTGTCCAGAAAATCCCGCACGTGTAGTCCCAGATCCAGTCGGCCCTCGGCCTTTTGCTTGAGCACATTTCGCGGCCCAAACAATTGCCAGCCGGTGGCTTTGCCCAAGATGAGCATGCCATCCGTGCCATAGAAAGCATTGCCGTTTTCGTGGCCTTCTTGCACGTATGGCGACCAGATCCGTTGCTCGTAAACTAAGAGCCGGCGTTGGCCATCCGCTCCGGCGTATTCGTAGGTCACGTATTGGGTGTCGGGGAACTGCTGGTCGTCATCGAAGAAGTAGTTGCCGCCCAGGCCGGTGATACGGATCAGGTGAGTCTGCACGCCCAAACCCCACACCGCCAAGTCCAGTTCATGCACGCCGTCGTTGCCAATGTCCCCGGTGCCAAATGCCCGCCACCATCGCCAGAGCCCGGGCAGTAAATTGGCCTGATACGGCACCGCCGGTGCTGGCCCCAACCACAGGTCAAAGTCCAGGTGGGGCGGCGGTGGGCTGGGTTGGAGCCGGCCGATAATGCGGCGGAGCTGGCCGTTCCACGCTTTGGCTACCAACACCTTGCCGATGGCGCCTTGGTGCAGTAGCTCCATGGCTTGACGCACATAGGGCGCACTGCGACTTTGAGTGCCCACTTGCACCACGCGTTTATAACGCCGAGCTGCTTCCACCATCAGGCGGCCTTCACGCAAATTGTGCGCGCAGGGTTTTTCTACATACACATGCTTGCCCGCTTCACACGCCAGCAAGGTAGCTGGCCCATGCCAATGATCCGGCGTCGCGATCACGACCGCGTCCACCGCCGCGTCCTCAAATATCCGGCGCATATCTTTGTGGGTTTTGGGCGCTTGGCCGGTGAGTTTCTGCACCGTTTGACTGGCCGCATCCATACGCTGGGCATCTGGATCGCATACCCAGGCCACCACCACATCGGGTTGAGCCAGGAATGCCCGAAGCAGATTCGCCCCGTGGCCTCCGGGCCCGATCATGCCCAGCACCACACGGTCATTGGCACCCACCGCCCGGCTGAGCTGTGGTGCACCTAAAGCCATGGTGGCTACAGCCGTAGCGGTGCGTTTGAGGAATTGGCGGCGATCCGTCGGTTTCATAGCGTTTTGGTGCATGTGCGGTTCACTAGACAGCCATTCGGCCAGAGCTTTGAGCCAGTTCTGCTGCTCAGCCGAGCTAGGGGTTAGGCGCGGTTGGCCCGGGCAAATCGCCAAGAGCAAATTGGATCCCGGCCAGCAGATGCTGCAAAAACAGCGGGTTCCAATACGTCTCGATGGCGTGGCCCAGAGTGGTATAAAACACCCGGCCATCGCCGTAACGCTGAACCCACGAGACCGGGTAGTCTTTGTCCGGGCGCTTACCTGGGTCGGGCAGTTGGGTAAGGTCCAGGCTCAGGAGCACCCGCAGCCGATCCCGTGGTCGGCTGGTGGCGAACATGTAGATTTCGTCTCGAATGCGCCAGCTCTTCCCAGCAAAAGCTGCATTCACCGGATGCGCCAGGTCGTCCACGCGGATGGCCACGTCGTCCAAGATATGCCCCGCATACAAGCCACCTATCAATTCGCTGTATTGCGGCCAGCCTTGGAGCGCGGCTGCGGCAGCATGAATCCCCACTAGCCCGTGGCCGCTACGCACATACTCCAGGATGCTCTGCTTGATGGCTGCGTCTAGTTCACGCGCTGCTGTTTGCCGTTCGGCATCCAACTTCCGAAAATCCTCGGGCAAAAACGGCTCCGGCTCGTGCAAATTGTTCAACACCAGTGCATCGAACCGCGTCAACCGGTCGGGCAACAACAGTCGCGGATCATCGCTGATGACGGCTTGGAATGCGCCGCTCTTGGTTCCAAGCGCTTCCAGGGCCCGTTCGGCAAACGGATTGGGCGGATGCGTCCAACTGTGTCCCCACACCAGCACCCGCCGTGGCTTGGCAGGTTGAGCCGGCGGTGGGCTTGGAGCAGCCTGTTGAATGAGCTGAAGTTGCTCCGCGGTGGGCCCGGCCACACCAGCCGCTTGCATCTTGGCTGCGCGCACCTGGGGCGGTGTTGGGCCCGGAGCGCGTTTGGCCGGTCGGTCGGCGCGCGGAGCCGTGGGCGCTTCCAGATCGCCTGTGGCAAACTGAATGGCATCCAGGTAAAACGCCAAAATCCGCGGGTCCCAAAACAGCTCGGTCCGGTGCCCAAACGAGGTGACAAACACGCGGCCACGCCCGACTGATTTGACCCAGGCCAAAGCAAAATCGTTATCGGTGCGGCTGATCCAGTTGACGCCCATGTTCGACCGTTCGGGGTCCAACGACAACAACACCCGCACCTGACTCCGGTCATACGGCGGCCCATACTCGTAAATCTCGTCGGCCAGACGGAAATCCTTGCCGCCAAACGCGGCCACCAACGGATGGGTCGGCTCTTCCACACACACGCCAATCTCCTCGTTCCACGGATGCCCAGTGAAACTGGCGCCCACCAACTCCCTAAACTCCGGCCAATGCGGATTACCCGCCACGGCAAAGTGAATGCACACCAGCCCGCCCCCGCGCTGGACAAACTCCAGCACACTCCGGCGTAACACCTGCTCGACTGCGCCTGCGTCGGTGCCGTATTTGCTGAATGGCTCCCGAGCCAAATCCGCCTCGGTAGGCGTGATCCAACGCCCGGAACTGTTGTTCAGCACAATGGCATCAAACTGCCGGAGGTTTTCCGGTAGGAACATCGCCAGATCGTCGCTGAGCACCGGCTTGAACGCGCCGGTCCTGTTGCCCAAGGCTTGGAATGCCGCCGCACCGTAGGGGATACAGTAGCCCTTGTGCGGGTCGGAGGCCATCAGATGGGATGGCGTGTTCCAAATCAACACGCGTCGGTCTGCTTTGGGCGCCACGCGGGGCTGTGCAGGGGTTGCGCCGTAAATTTGCCGTGCCCGATCCGGCGGAATCGGCTCGGCCGCAACAGCCGTCCAGCCCACCGCCGCCACAGCAAACCCGTTAACCCACCGCCACACGCTCGCTTTCATCATACGGTGCTCTGACCCTATGAGCTTGCCCCCCGGTTCCAAGCCCGGTCCCATGCCACAGCCCGCTCGCAAGTCCGCCTTGGTGCTTGGTACAGCCGGCAGACCCGCAGTGGGCACGCCAAGTTCTCATCGGAAGATCCTTGGGCAACCGCCCTGCGTTATAGCTGGTCTAGGAGTTGAGGGTCTTGAGCGCTTGGCGGCTGTCGGAGACCCGCAGCACCAGCAGGCCTTTTCGCGCCGTCGGCGGCGTGGCGCAGTAAAGGTACTCAATATTGATGCCGTCCTTGGCCAGCTTGGTAGCAATCCGGGCCAGCGACCCGGGCCGGTTCTCCCCTTCCACCAACAGCACCTCATTCTCGACCACCAACGTGCCGTGCTCTTCGAAAAGTAACAGTGCCTTGCGCGTGTCGCTGACCACCATCCGCACCACGGCATGATCCACCGTATCGCTAGTGGTCAGTGCGTAAATGCTGATGTTGGCCTGGGCCAGGGCTTGGCAGACTCGGGCCAGCGTGCCGGGTTTGTTATCCAGGAACAGGGCCAATTGCTTGCCGATATGAGCTTTCATGCCATCTATTCCGTTGTACGGAGGCGCCACTGTGGTGCCACCTACTCCCAGCAAAAGTCCCGCCCTGGCCACCTTCAAGGCAAAAACGGCTCCTCCTGCACCAAGTGGCCACGGGGGCCTATCTCAGTCTGCTGCAGCTTGGTCTTGCTGGCGTAGCGGGGGTCTCAAGCCAATGCCACGAACTTTTCATCTTGCAGAAGTGCTGGATGATCCGGCGGTACGTTTGAAACCCACGTGTAGTTTTTGCGGGTGCAATGGCTGCTTACATCCGGTGCGGCGCGCGCCCGCACCGCGGCTTGCTGGCCTGCACTGGTGGGCAGGCTCTTGGCCCTGGAGGCTCTGCCCTCGCTGGGCAAGAAATCC
>Ga0078972_1008549_pt1 | contig 21292 bp, 23 predicted proteins | sample YelNatPaOPGAMG01_FD_67568 | JGI IMG/M metagenome (GOLD analysis project Ga0078972, IMG submission 67568) | Hot spring thermophilic microbial communities from Obsidian Pool, Yellowstone National Park, USA - OP-RAMG-01 (SPADES assembly) (version 2) | ecosystem: Environmental > Aquatic > Thermal...
TATTAAATTTTTAGTTTTTCTCATTTTTCACCTCCAACTTTACATTATTATATCAAAAATAAAAAAGCCCTGGAATAGCCAGGGCTTAAATTTAATTACCTTTCGAGTTTCTTATGGCAAAGCCACCAATCAAAACATTCAAATTCACCCTTTTTTGCTCTTTCAAATCTTTCTTTTGCAGTTTTAGTATCTTTTGCTGGTGAGATAATTACATGATCTTTTCCAACAACTTCACTATTTGGCCACATTGCTGGCATTGCAACTTTGTATTTATCTGAAACCTGCATTCCTTCAACTGCTCTTAGAATTTCATCAATATTTCTTCCTAATTCCTGTGGATAGTAGAATATAATTCTAATTATTCCGTTATCATCAACTATAAAAACTGCTCTTACTGTGTTTGTACCTTTTCCTGGATGAATAAGTCCCAAGGTATTTGCAACAGCACCAGTATCGGCAATTATTGGAAACTCAATTTCAACTCCAAGTTTTTCTTTTATCCACTCTTCCCATTTGATATGGGCAAATACCTGATCAACAGACAATCCTATTAGTTCACAATTTAATGCTTTAAACTTTTCGTATCTTTTTTGAAATGCTACAAATTCAGTTGTACAAACTGGTGTAAAGTCTGCTGGGTGAGAGAATAAAACAAACCACTTTCCCTTAAAAAAATCAGGCAATGTTATTTCACCATGAGTTGTTACAACCTTCATTTCAGGAAATTTATCACCTAAAAGTGGCATTCCCTTTTTTTCTTCGCAATCACACATTTTGCACCTCCTATATTTATATTATACCAAAATTAAATTTATTTCAATATATAAGTAACAATAAATTAATTTATAGTAAAATTAATTTATGAAGATAGATAAAGCAGTGATACCTTTGGCAGGATTAGGTACAAGGTTACTTCCAATTACAAAATCTCAACCTAAGGAAATGTTGCCAATATATGATAAGCCAGCGATTCATCATGCAGTTGAAGAGGGTAAAAAAAGTGGTATAGAAAATTTTCTATTTATCACAGGAAGAGGTAAGGAATCTATAGAAAATTATTTCGATTACTCTTTTGAACTTGAAGAAAGGTTAAAAAGAGAAAATAAATTTGATTATCTAAAAGAGATTCAAGATATTCAAAATCTTGGCAAAATTTTTTACATAAGACAGAAAGAACCAAAAGGATTGGGTGATGCAATTTATTTAGCGAAAAATTTTGTTAATGACGAACCCTTTGCTGTTATACTTGCTGATGATATTTTTATCTACGATGAGCCTCCTTTAAGAAAATTAATAAAAGTTTTCGAAAAATATTATGGAATCATTCTTAGTATTAAAAGAGTTGATTATGATAAAGTTGAAAATTATGGAATTATAAAAGGAAAACAGATTGAAAATAATTTATATGAAGTTTTGGATTTAATTGAAAAACCAAAAAAAGATGAAGCACCATCAAATCTTGCAATAATTGGTAGATATATACTTCTTCCTCAAATTTTCAATGTTATTCCAAATTTAAAACCAGGAAAAAAACAAGAAATTCAACTAACAGATGCAATTAAAAGTTTGATTAATGAAGTTAAAGTTTATGCTTATGAGATTGAAGATTTGCATTTTGATATAGGCAATAAATTGGATTTTATTTTAGCAAATCTACAATTTGCACTAAAAGATAAAGAATTAAATAAAGATCTATTATATAAAATTGTTGATTTTCTTAATAAAAGGGGGATTAAAATTAATCCCCCTTAAAATATTTTTAAACTGGCGCTAAAGTTCCAGCAAAAATCATCCATGCTAAAGCACTTTTTGAAAGTAAACTTAAAATTATATAAACTTTTTCTCCAAAAAGATAATCTTTCCATTTTCCAACCTTTTTATATTGTAAAAAAGCATTCACTGCAAAGATGTTAAAGAAGATAAATATTGTTGGAATTATTGCATAAACAAATGCAGGGGGTTTTGCGTCTCCTGAACTCAAGGCACCATAAAAGTAAAGAAAGATAACAATCCAAGGAATTATTCCAGCAATAGAACCATATATAAATGAAGTCCAATTTACCTTTTCAGTATATTGATTGTGATATTCAAACATTATTCCAAAAAGGTTCATAGTGGCATTAAGACCGAATATTAAAATCAGAGCACCAAGGTCCCATAAACCTACAAGCATACCTATAAGAACAATCATTAATGAAGAACTTAATGCATATTCATAAAATCTTACAGGATTCATTCCCTTTTTTAAATTATTAACATAATTTTTATAACCAATTGTTGAAAGATAAAAATGTGCAACTGCTGAAATAAGAAGAAACATAGCAACAGCAGGTCCAAATCTTAGATTATAAATGAGTTGAGGATTTGGTTTTAATGAAAAAGTTGTTCTATCAAATGAGAGGAAGTTAGTAAAAATAGGATAAGTTTTGTCATTACTTAATACAATCATTAAAATGCCTTGAATTAGATGGAGAAAACCCATAAATAAATTGAATCTTCTTAAACCAAGAAACTTTTTTTCTTCGTTCATACTCTCCTCCTTTATTTTTATAATTATAACAAAAATAAAATTAATTTCTAATATTTCTACGAATTTGTTTTGGTAATTTTAAATATTAAAGTAACCCTTTTTTAACAAAACTAATATAATTATTTTTATCCTTACCAATTATTATGTGGTCTAAAACTCTTATGCCAACAATCTGACAAGCATCCTTTACTTTATTGGTTATATTTATATCATCTTGTGAAGGTTCTGTATCTCCTGATGGATGATTATGAACAAGAACAATCGATGATGAGTTTCTAATTGTTGCTTCTTTTATTATTTCTTTTGGATCAACTATACTTGCATTGATACTTCCTTTACTCAACTCAATTGTATCAATAACCTTATTTTTTATGTCAAGAAAAATTATATTAAAAAATTCTTTTTTAGCATCTCTTATATATGGACCTAAATATTCTGAGACGAAATCAACAATATCTTCTGGATTTTTAAATTTTATTCTTTCTTTCGATTCTTCTTTCATCAATCTTTTTCCAATCTCAAATGCTGCTTTGATTTGAGTTGCCTTAGCAATACCAATTCCTTCTATTTTACATAATTCATCTATTGATGTTGAATCTATTTCTCTCAATGATTTATATTTATTTAAAATTTTTTTTGCAAGTTCTTCAGCATTAACTCCTTCTCTGCCAGTACCTAAAATTATTGCTAAAAGTTTTGAAAGAGGTAAATTTTTTTCACCATATTTTATAAGCATTTCTCTTGGTCTTTCTTCAACTACCCATTTTTTTATTGGTAAATTTTCTCTATTTTTATTAATAATTTCAACTATTTTCTTTCTCAATTCATCACAACTTTTCTTATCTTTTAATTTAAAAATTTTTATTATTTTTTCTTTATCCTTTTCATTTAGAATATCCTTTATTTTCGATTTAAAAAATACCTTTCCTTTTTTACTATAAAATGGATAGATTTTATATTTAATTAAGAAACTGAAAAAATCTTTTTCAATATTATCCATAAAATTCATTATATTATAAATTATTTAAGTTGTAATAACTTTTATTTTCATAAAAAATTTAATGTAAATAAATAAGTTATATTTTTTTATCTTTTGTTCAATAATATTAAATTCCATAAATATTAAATAATTTCAGAATTTAAAATTTAATTTAAATTTTTAATAAATATCCATTTTTATTCAACCAATCTTTTCTTTCTTTATAATCTGGTAAGATTTTCTCGACTTTATTGTAAAAACTCTTTTTATGTGTTTTATCAACAAGATGAACAAGTTCATGGACAACAACATAATCAACTACTTCTAAAGGAGCCATAATTAATCTATATGAAAAATTTAAGTTTCCCCTGACAGTACATGAACCCCATCTTTTATTTGCACTTGTTATTTTTATCTTGTTATATTTAAAGCCATATTTATTAGCATAAAACTTTATCCTTTCATTTATTATTTCTTTAGCCATCTTTTTATAAAAATTTTTAAATATTTCATAACCATTTAAAATATAATTTTTTGATAAATAAAATTCATTTTTAAAAATTAAAGGGATCTTCTGATTTTTTACAATATTTAAATTATAAAATTCACCAAGATAAAGAAATTTTTCACCATCAACAAAATTTTTAGGTTGATATTTTATTTTTCTATTTTCAATTTCATTTAATTTTTTCTCTATCCATTTAGAGTGTCTTTTAATAAATTCATTAACCTCTTCAATACTTGCTTTAATTGGAACTCTTAATAAAATCTCACCAGAATCATCAATTTCTATAGAAAAACTTTTTCTTTTACTTCTAAAAATTTTTTCAATATGAAAATTCATAGAAAAATTATATAATTAAATAATGAATTATAAAAAGAAAACATGGAAAGAAAAATTAGAGAATAATAAAAATTTTCCAAAGATTTTATCTTTTGACTCTAAATTACCATGTGGTAAAGCATTATTAAAATTAGGCGCAAATCCAAATGATAGTGTTGTTCTTGCTCCTCCGAAGGATGTTTATGAAATTATGAAAAATGTTCCCGAAGGAAAACTTATAACATTAAATCAAATTTGTGAAAAACTTTCTAAAAAATATGGTACAAAATTTTGTTGCACTCTTACCACTGGTATTTTTGTTACAATAGTTGCAAATGCTTCTGTTGAGATAGGTGATGATGTTCCATACTGGAGGACAATAAAAAACAATGGCGAACTCAATGAAAAATTTCCTGGAGGTTTAGAACAACATAAAATTCTTTTAGAAAAAGAAAATCATAAAATAATTAAAAAAGGTAAAAAATATTTTGTTTTAGATTTTGATAATAAATTAATGTAATTTGAATTTTTTGAAAGGAGAGAAAATGTTAAAAAATAAATTTAAATTAATTTTGATTCTAATAACAATTTTAATAATTGCTCCATTAATAATTTTCTTCATAAAAGGAATGAATCAAAAGATTGAATACAAAAATGATCAATATGGTTTTATCTTCTCTTTACCAAAGAGTTGGAAAGGTTATTCAATAGTTTTTGATAATTGGCAAGGATATTCTATAGAAAATGGTAATAATAAATTTGTCGAAGAAGGAATAATAATTCTAATAAGACATCCAGAATGGAGTTTGAGTGAGCCAAGACAAGATATCCCGATTATGATTTTTACAATTGAACAATGGAATATGCTTCAAGGAGATAAATTCCATATAGGAGCAGCACCTGTTGGTCCATCTGAACTCGGAAGAAATAATAAATATGTCTTTGCTCTTCCTGCTCGCTACAATTATGCATTTTTAAAAGGATATGAAGAAGTTGAAAAAATTTTAAAAGAAAATCCTCTAAAACCTTTTGATGTAAAATAATTTATTTTTTTAATAAATTTTTATATTTATCTTCACATCTTTTGCTTATAACAAGATCTTTAATTTCATTAGGTAATCTTTCTTCTTGCCACTTTAATTCATCTTCAAATGAACCTTTTAATATTTTAACTGCTTTTAAAGCATAAATTGAGGCAACTAATGAATGATCAGCCATATGCGCTGTTGCTACTGCATGTCCAATAGAACAAGCAACCATTTTTTCAATAGTATTGGAAGAATTTTTAGCAACATTAAAGGCTTCCAATGCTGCTTTTCTTGCTTTATTAACTGATGTTTTTCCTTCTCTCCACTCCTTAGAAACATTTAAAGCCTCTATTAATTTTTCATTAATTTTATCTCCAAGTATATTTAAAACATGTTCAGCACAAAGAGAAGCCCATCTTGATAACAATATATGCTCATTTTTATCCAATAATCCTCCTCTATATTTTGATTTAAATCTTATATCTCTCATTTTTTTTAGAATAAGATTTGGAAATAATTAAAATAGAAATAAAATTGGCTCCTCGGGCAGGATTCGAACCTGCAACCTAGTGGTTAACAGCCACCCGCTCTACCGTTGAGCTACCGAGGAATTACTTTATAAATTATATTTAATCTTTTCATTTTGTCAATATGGTATCAAAAACAACTTTATTATCTCTTTTTTATATATTTTAAAGTTAGTTTTAAAATTTTATTTTGTTTAAACTTCTTATATTCCTTAATCATTAACTAAAAATATGGATTTAAAAATCCTATTTTAATAATATTATTTAAAATTAATTTTAATAGAACATTATATGGATAACTTGATAAAACTAATTTAAATTGTTAAAATCTAAATAGTTACTTTTTTAGGAGGAGAAGATGATTGATGTAAATGATTTAAGACCTGGAGTAACATTTGAACTTGATGGAGAAGTCTGGATTGTTATTAGTTTTTTACATGTTAAACCTGGAAAAGGCTCTGCATTTGTTAGAACAAAAATTAGAAATATTGAAACTGGAAATGTTGTTGAGAGAACTTTTAGAGCAGGCGAAAAAGTTAAAGATGCTTTTGTTGAAAGAAAAGAGTTTCAATATATGTACAATGATGGCACAAACTATTTTTTTATGGATAATAATACATATGAACAGATTGAACTTCCAGAAGATTTTATTGGAGACGAGAAATATTATTTAAAAGAAAATATGAATATACAGGTTTTATATTTTAAAGATAGACCTATTGGAGTTGAACTTCCAAATTATGTGGAACTTGAAGTTGTAGAAACTGATCCAGGATTTAAAGGAGACACTGCTCAAGGAGGTTCAAAACCAGCAATATTAGAAACAGGACTCAAAATTCAAGTACCTTTTTTTATTGAAAAAGGTGAGATAATTAAAGTTGATACAAGGACAGGAGAATACCTTGAAAGGGTAGGTAAAAAGTAATGGATGATAATTTAGTAATTAGCGATTATGCAATTGAGGAATTGATTGGTGGTGTTATAAAAGATTTTAAAGAAATTGAGGGAATTGGTTCTGATTTTGCAAAAGATTTATTAGAAATATTTGATGGTGATGAAGCAAAAAGAGGAATTAAAATAAAGAGAGAAAAAGAAAATTTAACAATAGATATACTTTTAAGAGTATACTTTTTAACAAATTTGAAAGATTTATCAAAAAAATTAAGAAAGAAAATTGACGAAGTTCTTTCAAAATTCACTCCATATAAAAATTTTGAAATAAATATTTTCTATATAGATGTAAAAGATAAGAATGAAGATTAGGGAAATTGCAAGAGAAAAAGCACTTCAAATCCTTTATGAAAGAGACATAACAATGAATGATTTAGAGATAATTATTAAAAATTTTGATTTCAATGAAACTCCAGATGATTCTATTATCTATGCTATCTCAATATGCAGAGGTGTTGTTGATAATATGAGTAGTATTGACGAAATAATCAAAGAGCATCTAATTGATTGGGAATGGGATAGAATTTTATATACTGATAAAAATATTTTAAGAATTGCAGCATATGAACTGGTTTATAAAGAAGATATTCCAACAGCAGTAATAATTGATCAAGCAGTAAGAATTGCAAAAAAATTTGGTAGTTTCAATGACTCATATAAATTTATTAATGGAATTTTAGGGAGGATTGCTGAGAAGTTTAGAAATGAAAAAAAGGCTTGAGGCAAAAGTTTTTGGTATTGTCCAGGGCGTTGGTTTTAGATTTTTTATTCACTATTATGCAAAAAAATATAATATATTAGGTTATGTTAAAAATGATATTGATGGTACTGTTTCATTTGTAGGTGAAGGAGATGAAGATGATCTCAAAAAAATTCTTGAACATCTTAAACAAGGACCAACAGGTGCGGAAGTTAGAGAGGTAAAATTTGAATGGAAAGATTTTAAGAATGAATTTAGAAATTTTAATATAAAATAAATATATGGAAGAAATTTTTGTTACTTTTTTAAAAGAAAAAGTTAATTTAATTGAAAATGAAATAGAAAAAGTCATAAGTGAATATAAAACATCACCTCTTTTTCCAGCCCTTTCATATTCTTTAAAAAGTGGTGGAAAAAGATTAAGACCAATTCTTCTTCTTGCTTCTTATTCATCTTTCAGAAATGATATTGAGAATGTTTTACCATTTGCTGCTTCAATAGAATTTATTCATACATATTCACTTATCCATGATGATCTTCCTCCAATTGATAATGCTGATACAAGAAGAGGCAGGGCATCACTACATAAGGTTTTTGGAGAGGATATTGCAATTTTAACAGGTGATGCACTATTGACACTTGCTTTTGAAAATATGGCAAAATCTACTTATTTTAATGAAAAAATAATTCTAAAATGTATAAGAGAGTTATCTTATAATGCAGGAATAAATGGAATGGTTGGTGGTCAAGTTATGGATGTAATGACAACTCCACAGGATGCAACAGATGAAGTTTTGTACTACATACATTCAAAAAAAACAGGTTCATTGATTAAAGCATCAATTAAAATTGGTGGAATTTTAAGTGAAGTTGATGATGAGGTGATAAATAAATTGAATAATTTTGGAGAAAATGTTGGACTAACTTATCAAATTCTTGATGATATTGAAGATTCAAAAAAATTAGAAGAGGATGAGATAAGAGTTACATTTCCAAAATTATTTGGAATTGAAAAATCAAAAGAAATTGCAATTAATCTTCTTGATGAATCTTTAAAAATTCTTGATACCATTAATTTGAAAAATGAATTATTGAAATCATTCGTATATTATTTAAAGTCATGGATATCTTAAAGAAAATTGATACTCCTAATGATTTAAAAAAATTAAATTTCAGAGATTTGAATCAACTTTCATATGAAATAAGGGAGTATATAAAAGAAGTTGTCGGGAGAAGTGGTGGGCACCTTTCATCTAATCTTGGAACAGTTGAACTTTCTATTTCATTACTTTATACATTTAACCCACCTCAGGACAAAATAATTTTTGATGTTGGACATCAATGTTATGCATATAAAATCTTGACTGAAAGGAAGGAAATATTTCAAAAAATTAGAAGAAGCAATGGAATTTCAGGTTACCCATCTCCTAAAGAGAGTATTTATGATACATTTTTTGTTGGGCATGCATCAAACTCACTTTCTCTTTCTTTAGGGCTTGCTTTTTCAAGAGATTTGAATAATGAAAATTATAAAATAGTAAATATAATTGGTGATGGTGCTTTAACTGGAGGTGAAGCATGGGAGGCATTAAATAATCTCGGACAGAGTAAAAAAGATATATTAATAATTCTTAATGATAATGGAATGTCTATTTCAAAAAATGTTGGTGCTTTTTCAAAATATTTTTCTAAACTAAGAGCAGAAAAATTTTATAGAGAATCAGCAAATAAATTGAATGAAATTCTTAAAAAAAGAGGAAAATTAGGCGAAAAATTAATTAATTTAATAAATAAATTTAAGTTAATAATTAAAGAAGCAATAATTCCTGGAATGATTTTTGAGGAACTCGGAATAATGTATTTTGGTCCTTTTGATGGTCATAATATACCACTTCTCATTGATGTTTTTAATAAGGTTAAAGATTTAAAAGTGCCAAGAATTGTTCATATAGTTACAAAAAAGGGAAAGGGAATTGATTTTGCTGAAGAGGATCCTGATATATATCACTCATCTCCACCTTTCTTAAAAGTTCAAGAGAAAAAAGAAACCTTTTCTTCAGTTTTTGGTGATGAGATGGTTAATATTGGGAAAAAAGATGAAAAAGTTGTTGCAATAACTGCTGCAATGGAGATTGGTACAGGATTGAAAAAATTTAAAGAGAATTTTCCAGATAGATTTTTTGATGTTGGAATTGCAGAACAGCATGCTGTATCTTTTGCTGGTGGCCTTGCAAAAGGTGGAAAAATTCCTTTTGTTGCAATTTATTCAACTTTTCTTCAAAGAGCGGTTGATCAAATTCTACTTGATGTTTCTCTTCAAAAAGTAAAAGTAAATTTTATGGTTGATAGAGCAGGACTTGTTCCTGAAGATGGAGAGACACATCAGGGGATATTTGATTTAGCATATTTTTCTTTTCCTAATGACTTTGTTATTATGGCTCCAAAAGATGGAAATGAATTGAAAGAAATGATGAATTTTTCTTTAAATGAAAAGAGATGTTGTGTTGTTAGATATCCGAAAGATTTTTCAGAAAACTTACAAATCAATAATCCAATTATTCCCTATGAACCTGAAATTTTAAAAGAAGGGGAAGATATTTTGATAATATCTTTTGGAAAATTGTCATATTATGCATATAAAGGTGTTGAGGAATTAAAAGATTATAATATTTTCCCTACTTTAATTAATTTAAGATTTTTCAATCCATTTCCCACATATACTATTAGTAAGTTCATAGATAAATCAAAAATAATAATAATTCTTGAAGAGCATTACTTTTTTGGAGGTGTTTTTACAAAATTATATCCTCTTTTACTTAATAAAGAAAATTTAAAAATAAAACATCTTTCAGTTACTGAATCATTTCCTCCAGTAGGAACAAGAGATGAATTGTTAAAAAGATATAAACTTGATAAAGAAAGCATCAAGGAGGTTATACTAAATTTAATTGGTAAAAAAGTTACGTCTTGATAAAATACTTCTTTTAAGGGGGATGTTTAATTCAAGAGCAAAAGCACAAGATGCAATTAAAAAGGGGATTGTTATTGTGGATGGTAAAAAAATAAAAAAGAGTGGCACATATTTTGAACCTGAAGTTGAAATACAATTAGTAGAATCAGAATATTTTGTAAGTAGAAGTGCAGAAAAACTCAAAAAAGCAATAGTTAAATTTAATATTGATGTTAACAATAAAATATGTCTTGATATTGGTGCAGGGACAGGCGGATTTACACAAATCCTTCTCCTGTATGGAGCAAAAAAAGTTTATGCTATTGATGTTGGAGAAAATGTTTTTGATAAGGTTCTAAAAGAAGATAATAGAGTTGTTTTGAAAGAAAAATTAAATGCAAGATTCCTGTCAAAAGATGATATCCCAGAAAATGTTGATATTATAACCCAAGATACATCTTTTATCTCTTCTAAAAAGATTATTGTCATTTCTAAAAATTTCTTAAAAGATCTTGGAGATTATATTTTATTAATAAAGCCACAATTTGAACTTGATAAATTTATTATAAAAAATGGAGTGGTTTATGATTATGATTTACATGTTAAAATTATAAAGGAAATGCTTGATTTTGTGAGAAATGAAGGATTTCATCCTGTTGGATTAACTCCTTCACCTATAAAGGGTAAAGAGGGGAATATTGAATATCTTTTATATATGAAAAAAATTGATAATTTAATTGAATTTTCCTCTGAAGAACTTGCAGAAAAAGTTGTTTTAGAGGCAAAGAGGAGTTTTTATGAAGATAGCGATTTTGTATAAGAATACAATTGAAGCAAAAAATCTATCAAAAGAGATAGAACAATATTTAATTGAAAAAGGTAATGAAGTAGTTTTTGTTGATGAGAATATTGATTTAAAAGATTCAATTATTTTATCTTTAGGAGGAGATGGGACTCTATTAAAAGCATTTCAATTTGCATATAAATTTGATGTTCCAATTCTTGGAATTAATCTTGGTGGACTTGGATTCTTAACTGATGTAGAAAAAGAAGATGTTTTTGATGCTCTTGAAAAACTTATAAACAAAAAATTTTCTATAGAAAATAGAAAAGTAGTTGAAGGTGGGATTTTAAGAAAAGGTAAGGTATATAAAAAATATTTTGCTTTTAACGATTTTGTTATAACAAAGGATGTTCTATCTCCGATAATAAGTTTAGAAATTTTTATTGACGGAATTTCTGTTTCAAAAGTTAAAGGAGATGGTGTTATAATTTCATCTCCAAACGGTTCAACTGCATATTCTCTATCTGCAGGTGGGCCAATTGTTTCGCCAAAATGTGAAGTTTATATATTAACAACTTTATGTTCTCATAAACTCACTTCAAGACCAATAGTCCTTTCCTCAAAAGAAAAACTTTCAATAAAGATCATTGAATCAGAAGGAGAAGTTCTTTTAATAGAAGATGGAATAAAAAGAGAAAATATTATTAAAAATGACCATCTTATTTTTAAAATTGCTGAAAGGGATGCAAAATTAATTCGTCTTAAAGAGAAAAATTTTTATCTTGTTGTCAATTCAAAATTCAACTGGGGCACTTAAATAATTTATGGAGTTATGGTTAAAGTGGTTTCTTGAAGGTATTCGAAATTTTGAAATAGATATTGACAGTAAAAATATAGAAAAAATAAAGAAATATCTCGAATTAATAATTTTTTATAACCAAAAATTTAATTTAACAGGTGAAAAAACAAAAGAAGAGATTGCAATAAAACAATTTTTAGATTCTTTAATCCCAGTAGTGTATATTAAAAAATGTAAAAATGATTATGAAATTTTTAATAAATCTATTGATATTGGTACAGGTGCAGGTATACCAGGAATTCCATTAAAGATTTTGTTTGATGACATTATATTATATTTAATTGAATCAAATAGAAAAAGGGTCACTTTTTTAAATGAAGTGATTAAGGAATTAAAACTTCAAAATAGTTTCATTTTGAATGGAAGAGGCGAAGAGTTAATAAAAAAAGATGAATTCAAAGATATTTTAAGAGAAAAATTTAGTTCTGTTTTTTCAAGGTGGGTACTTAAAATTCCAGGAATTTTTGAGTTAACAGCACCTTTTGTTAAAAGAGAAGGGAAAATTTTTTTATGGAAGGGAGTTGATGAAATAGAATTAATTGAAAAAAGCATATCATATTTAGATGAACTTGGACTAAAAATTGAAAATATATTTAAATATGAACTTCCATATTATAAAAGTGAAAGAGTTTTGCTTGTCTTAAAAAAGGTAAATAATACACCAGAAAAGTATCCAAGAAGTTTTAAGAAAATTAAAAATCTTTCAATTTAATTTAAGAACCTCTTTCAATAAAATAAGCAGAAAGAAGAATTAAAAAACCACCAATGAAAAGGTTAATTGAAATAACCTCTTTTAAAAAAATCGAACCATAAATTATGCTGAAAATTGGAACAAGGTATCCAACATAAGATGTTTTAGATGCACCAAATTTTCTTATTGCATTTAAAAAGAAAGTATAGGCAAATGCCTGTAAAACTATTCCAACAAAGAGAAGAGATAAGATACTTGAAATTCTAAAGTTTGAATTTGTTAAACCTTTAGAAAAAATAACAAATGGAATTGAGATAAAGAATGCAAAAAGAACAAGATAGAAACATGAAAGATAGGCATCGATTTTTGCACTCAATTTTTTTAGTAAAATCACTCCAAGTCCATATGTTATTGATGCAAGTAAAATAAATATAAAATTAATTAAAACAAACTCATTACTATTTATTAACTCTTTATAAAAAATTATAAAAACACCTAAAAAACCTAAAATAACAAAAAATAATTTATATAAAGTTATTTTTTCATCTTTAAGAAGAAGATGTGCAAGTAAAAAAGTAAAAATTGGAGAAGAAGATAAAATTACAGAGGTTATACCACTTGCTATGTTTCTTTCTCCTAAAGAGATTAAAATTTGTGGAAGATAAACATCAACAATTGCAATTAAAATAATAAATAAAACATCTTTTAATTCTATTTTAAAAGAGTATCTTTTAATTTTTAGAAATATAAATAAAGTAATTCCTGCGATTAAAAACCTTAAAGATGTGAATAGTGATGGATGAATTGAACTTACACCAATTTTAATGAACATAAAATCACTTCCCCAGAGTGAAGCAAGAATAAGAAGTGTTGGTATATATTTTTTATTCATGAGATTATGATAATCTTAAAATAAGTATGAGTCAAGTTGAAATAAAACCTTTAGGCGATGATGGAATTTTAATTAGATTTAAAGAAGAAATTTCAATTAAAATAAATAGATTAGTTCAAAATTTAAAAGAAGCAATTTTGATTAGAAATATTCAAGGAGTTAAAGAGTTAGTTCCTTCATATAGGAGTTTACTTATTTTTTATGATCAATTTATAATCTCTTTTGATGAATTAAATGAAATATTAATTAATCTTTTAAAAGAAAAAAAGAAAATTAGAAAAAGAGAGAAAAAAGTTTTTAAAATACCAGTTTATTTTGGAAATGAAGTTTCAGTTGATCTTCCTTATATTGCAAAAATTCACAATTTAAGTGAAGAAAATGTTATCAAAATCTTATTAAAAAGAGTTTATTATGTTTATATGTATGGATTTTTACCTGGTTTTATCTATCTTGGAGGCCTTCCAAAGATTTTAAAAACACCTCGCCTTGAATCCCCAAGAGTTTTAATTCCAAAAGGAAGCATAGGAATAGGTGGTGAACAATTAGGAATATATTCAATCTCATCTCCAGGTGGCTTTAGAATTTTTGGAATCACATATTTAGATCTATTTGAAGTTAATGAAAATCTTAAAGTTAAAATTAGTGAAGGAGATTTCATAAAATTTAGAAGAGTTTCAAAAGATGAATTCATAAAAAAATATAAAGGTGAAATAAAATTTTATGATTAAAGTTTTAGAAGAAGGATTTAACTCAATTGTTTTAGATTTAGGAAGAGAGGGGTATTTTAGATATGGAATTTCTCCATCTGGAGTTTTAGATGAATATTCATTTAGATTGGGAAACATATTTTTAGGAAACAAAGAAAACACTCCTCAAATTGAGATAAATATTTTTGGTCCAACACTTGAATTTTTGGAGGATAAAATTATATCTATTTTCGGTGGAGAGATAGAAGCATATTTAAATGGAAATAGAATAAATATGTATGAACCAATTTTTGTTAAAAAGGGCTCAATTCTCTTTTTGAAAGAAGTAAAAACTGGTTTAAGAAGTTATTTAATAATTCAAGGCGGAATAAGTGTTGAAAAATTTTTAGGCAGTGCATCTTATGATAAATATTTAAATAAAGGAATAAAACTTAAAAAAGGTAATATAATTAAAATAGACTCATATTTAAATAAAGAAGTTTTAAAAAGATTTTTTCCAGATAATTTTAAGAGAGATTTTAATCAAAATATCTTTAGAGTTATTTTAGGTCCTGATGAGGATAGATTTCTTAATGAATCTATTGAAATGTTTTTTAAAGAATTTTGGGAAATTTCAGAAAGGTCTGATAGAAGCGCAATAAGGCTTTTAGGTGAACCATTAAAATTTAAAGAAGGGAAAGAAACAATTATATCAGAAGGAGTAAACACTGGAACAATTCAAGTTCCACAAAATGGATTGCCAATTATTTTACTTAAAGATAGACCTACAACTGGTGGTTATCCAAAAATAGGAAATGTAATAAAAGTTGACATATCAATTCTTTCTCAAAAAAGGTTCAAAGAAAAAATTAAATTTGAAAGAGTTTCTTTAGATGATGCACATAAAATATTAAAAGAGATGGAAGAGAAAATTGAAAAATTTAAGGAGATTTTAGGAGTCATTAAAAATTATTACATCATTTTTAATAATAAAAAATATTTTATTAAAATCGAGGAGATTGAAGATGAAAAGAGTTTTAATCAATATTGATTGTGGTGAAAATTTTTCAATTTATAAAAATCCAAATGAAGAGGAGTTAATAAAATATGGAGATTTGATAAATATTGCTTGTGGATTTCATTCTGGAGACCCAGATTCAATTAGAGAGACAGTAAAACTTGTTAAAAAATATAATAAACTTCCTGGAGCGCATCCATCATATCCAGATTTAGTTGGGTTTGGAAGAAGGAGCATGAAATTAACACAAAAAGAAATTGAAAATATAATCATTTATCAAATTGGTGCTCTCTCAGGTTTTCTTAAAGTCGAGGGTTTAACACTAAATCATGTTAAACCACATGGAGCACTTTATAATGATTCAATAAAAGATGAAAAAGTTGCTCAAGCAATTGGAAATGGAGTCATTATTTTTGATAGAAATTTGATTCTAATTGGGCTTTCAAATTCAAAACAAGTTGAAATCTGGAAAGAAATGGGTTTAAAAGTTTTAAGCGAAGTTTACATTGATAGAGGATATAATGATGATGGAACTCTTGTTCCAAGAAGCGAAAAAGATTCAGTTATAAATGATTTAAATTTAATAGAAAAAAGAATAAAAAATCTTTTAAACCATGACGAAATCGAATCAATTAATGGCAAAAAGATAAAAATTCCTTTTGACACAATTTGTCTTCACTCCGACACACCAAAATCAACAGAAATCTTAAAATTACTCAGAAAATATATTTAAATTATTTTAGAAAAAACTATAAAATCTCATTTTTTTGTATATTTTTAACTTATACACCTCTTGACAAAAATGAAAATTTTTTCATAATAAAATTATAAAATTGAAAGGAATTATTTCAAAATGGAGGTAAATTGTAGAAACTTTATAAATTTAAATAAAAAATTAGCAAATATTTTAAAATTTAATTTTTTTATTTTATTTATTAAAATTTTACAAGGTTATAGAAACTATCTACAAAAATTCCAAAAGAATTTTATAGATAGTTTCTTTATTGGTATTAATAAAAAAGGTTCTATTGGTTTAAAGGTTTCTTTTCACAATTTCTTTAAAAAGTTCTCAAAATTTCATCTCTTTTTATTTCCTAATCTATCATTAAATTCTATTTATATGGTTATAGACAATTTTAGTGAATTTAGTTTAAAATTATTAATTTAAAATTTTTGTTGAAAATTTTTAAGTTGGAGGTGAATATGTATAAATTAAAAAGATTAGTAGTTTTACTTCTTTTTTTCACAACAGTATTTTCTTGTTTTGCAAGACCCGTTTTTGTAGTTGCAGAAAGTTATCGACCCAATTTAATTTTTGCTTATTTGCAGGAACAGTCTCCACTTTCAGTGTCCGACAATAATCCTATCTCTATAGTGTTCAATATAGGAAGCCCTGTTTTTACTGTTAATGGTGTGAAGAATTCTTTCGATACCCCACCAATAATTAAGAATGGTAGAACTTTATTACCTATAAGGCCATTAATTGAGTCGTTAAATGGGGTTGTTTCCTGGTTACCTTCTGAAAGGAAAGTTACTGTAAATTTCGGAGACAAAAATATAGAACTCTGGATTGGGAAGTCTCAAGCGAAAATTAATGGTGTTGAAGTTCCTATAGATGCAAGTAATCCTAAGGTTTCTCCAGAAATTATAAATGGAAGGACGATGCTACCAATTCGCTTTATTGGGGAATCTCTTGGTTTCAATGTAAATTGGAATGAGAATTCAAAAATTGTTACAATTACAGTTGGTGTGATGACTATAAATTTGAAAGTTTCTGAGACTACGACAATAAGTCTAGAAGAAAATGTAACGACTGGATATAAATGGTATTGGACAATAACAGAGCCAACAATCGTTTCTGTTGTTGGAGAAAAGATTACACCTTTGAATGATAATATTTTGATCTGTGGAGCGCCGAAAATTCATTCCTGGACTTTAAAAGGGCTTAAAGAAGGCGTTACTTTTATTACTTTCAAGTATTATCGAGGCTCTGAACCAGAGAAGAATGACAAAGTTATTACATACGAAGTTATAGTAAAATGAAAAATCCGGGAATGATTATTTTAACAAATTTAACTGAAAGGAGAGGAGGAAGTATGAAAAAAGCAAAAATTTTAAAGAGTATTTTTACAGTTGTCCTGATTATGGCTCTTGTTTTTGCTACAAGTCCCCTGTTAGTAAAGAACAGTGTAAATGCTGGAAACAGCGGAAGTAAATACCCTGCCTGTTCAGAATGTTCAAAAAATGATCAGTATCCAATAATGCATTTTACCTCTAATGAATTGGCTGAGTTTGCTAATTCTGTTGAAAATGCACCAATAAAGATTACTAATGCTCCCGTTTTTACCAATGCACCTGCCCATTTTGATCTATTGGGCAATCTTCCATGGGATAGCCTCTATAGTGAAAGGAACCAGGGATATGCAGGAAACTGCTGGGTATGGGCTGGCACCGGTGTAATGGAGGGTGAACTCTATAGAGTGAAAGGTGTTAAAGACCGGATTTCAATTCAGTATTTTGACTCTAACTATAATGGTGGAGTGGCATATAATTGGGCAGGCTGTGGTGGCAACTTATCTAGATTTGTCAGTTTCTACAACAATGATGGAACAAATGGTGGCAAGCATATAGCAGTCCCTTGGTCTAATACTAATGCAAACTATCAGGACACTTACAAAACCTGTGCGATGGGAACAGCTGTACCTGCAAGTAATATCTCAACAACTCCAAATTATCCTTTTACTGATATGCAAGAAGTATCAATCACCACGACTGGTGTTGGCAAAACAACAGCAATTAATAATATAAAAAGTACCCTTTTGCAAAATAAACCAATATATTTTGCATTTTTATTACCGAGAGGGAGTGACTGGGATACATTTGGAAACTTTTGGTCTAACTCTTCCGAGAGCACTATAACTGACCTTAGCACTTACTTTCCCAATGGTACTGCATGGGATCCTATTAATGGTGGTGGCCATGCTGTTCTCTGTGTAGGATATGATGAAACAGACCCAAATAATCCATATTGGATAATACTCAATAGCTGGGGTACTAATTCTAATCGTCCTCATGGTATTTTCCGTCTTTCGATGAATATGGATTATGAACATTACTTTTCAGATGGCGGCTATAATTATTATGCATTTTATTGGCAAACTCTTAATGTTCCATACGCTAATCCAGCAGTCCTTGACCACTTTGAGTTCAACACAATTTCAAATCAGGTAGCAAATGTTCCTTTTAACATAACAATCACCGCAAAGGATTCTTCTGGAAATACAGTTACAGGATTCACGGGAACTGTAACCCTTTCTGTTAACAAAGGTACAATAACTCCTACAACAACAACAAACTTTGTTAATGGTGTTTTATCCAATTTCCAAGTTACAATCCCTACCGCAAATAGTGGAGTTACAATCACTGCCACTGCATCAGGTAAAACAGGTACAAGCAATGCTTTTGATGTGAGCCCTGCGACCCCTTCAGACCCTTACGAACCAGATGATACTCCCGCCAATGCAAAGCAAATTACAACCGATGGCACAATCCAAACTCATAACTTCCATCAACAGGGCGATGTGGATTGGATTAAGTTAACAGCGGTTGAAGGAAAAATATACACAATTGACACACTTAATCTTGGCTCAAATTGTGATACCGTAATGTATCTCTATGCACCGGATGGTACAACACTAATTGACTATAATGATGACTTTGATGGTCCTGCTTCTCGTATAGACTTTGAAGTGCCTCAAGGTAAGGGTGGCACTTACTACATTAAAGTTCAACACTATAATCCAGATACCTTTGGCGACGGCACAAACTACGATATCAGAGTCTATCCTGCCCTTCAAATATCATTTTCACCTGAGATTGTCCAGGTTAATACGCCAACCAACGTAACGGTAACAGTAACCCAGAATGGAAACCCAGTTCAAGGTGCAAATGTCTACAATGACTCCACAAATACAACCCTTACCACCAACTCTTCAGGACAGGTAACATTCAATGTAAATACCCATTACACAGGTTCAATATATGTTGAAGTAACATATGGCAACTACAAGAGGTGCTACGATTATATCTACATATTAGATAATACTTCTTCCATTCTCCAGGTTAAGCCAATAGATAAACACGGCTACTACCTTACAAACTTCTATCTTGAAGGTTACAGGAACTCTACCACAGCAGAATATCCGTGGTGGACATGGTGGCCTTCATACCAAAATACTGCAAAAGTCCTTATTCCTGCTGGTAATAACATTGCAGTTGTATTAAAGGACAGTTGGTATACTCAAGATGGTTCTTCTTATTATCTTGTAAAAGCAACAACATCCACTGCCTTGCAAAAAACAGTTGTCCCATTCAATGCCTCAACCGAAACCTATGAACTTATAGTTAATGGCTCTGTGAATGGAAATGCCCTTCCATACTACTATCTATATCTCAAGAATGAATCTCTTAATTACATTGAATGGAGTAACCTCTACAAAAGCGATTCTTCAGGTGTTAAGAGAGTCTATGTTATTCCTGGCACATACACCGCCGTCCTTGACCAATATAATTATTCCTCATCACAAGACTACACCCTTCTTAAAGAACACATCTCAGTTTCCTCAAATTCAACAGTTACAGTAAATTACAATACTTCTGACCTTGGCACAGTTAATAGGCATGGCTATGATGGAAGTGGAAATGGGAAAACACTTCGTTTATATTTACTAACCAAGGGGATAGAATTCTACACTTACTCTACTGGTGAACCACTTCTCTTAAGTCCTTCTTCATACCAGATAACATCAAGCTCTGTACGCATCTACAACTATCCAGATGATTGGGGCTACTATTTTATCCCTTCAGAGACATTAAATGTAACTTCAGGCTCTACTCAAACAGTTAACTTTGGAGGTCCTCTTACAACAACAATTACAACTAATAAGTCCATCTATAGCCCTGGTGAAACTGTAAATATCAAGGTGAAGGTAACTGATGCCTACAATCATCCTCTTGACTGGATGTATCACTACAATTACAGCTCTTTATCAAGTGCATTTCAAGTGAAAGAGCTATCAAGAAATATTATCCCTGACCTGCATTCTCATTTCTTAGGAGAACAAAGCACAGAAAGTGGATACACAGCACCCTATTTTGATATAGGAGAAAACGCTATCGCTAACTCCTCTTACGAATATCCAAATATCCATCTTGTAGTAAAAGACCCATCCAATACAACAGTTGTTGATACATCCAACTATGACTTCTGGTATCTCAGAGAATATGGCTATAACTACACCCTTCCTTCAAATGCTCCAACTGGCACATACACAATAAGCACATCTCTTGAAACAGGTCCTTATCAAGGAACGATAAGTAGGACAAACACATTCACAGTAACTTCATCCCCTGACTTCTCAATCTCATCATCTCCAACATCAAGAACAATTAATCCTGGTAGTTCAACAACATATTCAATAACAGTATCATCAATAAATGGATTTAATTCATCTGTCTCTCTATCTCTTTCTGGTTATCCATCAGGTGCAACATACTCATTCTCTCCATCATCAGGAACTCCGTCATTCACATCAACTCTTACAATAAACACCTCTTCTTCAACCCCAACTGGAACATACACATTAACAATAACAGGTTCAGGTGGTGGATTAACAAGACAAACACAAGTAACCCTTGTTGTACAATCTCAAACTCTCTCCATCACCATCCTCTCCCCAACATCCTCTTCAACCTGGCAATCTCTATTCACATATCAAGTTGGTTGGTCATATTCAGGAGATACATCAGGAATAGATAAAGTAAAGATATGGTACTCACCAGATAATGGAACAACATGGAGATATATAACTCAGA